>Ga0164243_10006572_pt1 | contig 17574 bp, 13 predicted proteins | sample OricompcompostOP_FD_108781 | JGI IMG/M metagenome (GOLD analysis project Ga0164243, IMG submission 108781) | Organic Plus compost microbial communities from Emeryville, California, USA - Original compost - Organic plus compost (OP) | ecosystem: Engineered > Solid waste > Mixed feedstock >... | reverse complement strand
CCGTCTTGCAACGAAAGGGGTTTGAATGAAAGTCAAAGGTTAAAGGAAGAGTACAAAGTTCAGTATCATCTGGGAGGCCCTAATGTCAGCGATGATGAGTGACAGAGAATTAGTACAGGCTACCTACAGAACGCGAGCAATTGTGGCGCTCCCATGGCTGGTAGTGACGATATCCGCGGGGGGCAGATGGGCGGGGACTCAATATGTAACGAAAGGGGTCCGCCAACGCTGCTTTGCCACATAGAGTGAGGAGGTACTGATAATGGCAAAGTGCTGTCATCGACACTGAAGAAATCCTCGATGAGGGATGAATCAAGGCCGCCAAATATTGTTTCGAATGGGTCGGGGTCGCAAATATCCACTGGTGCCAAAGCAGACTCATGGCAGGAGTCCGCAATAGGTAGCAAGGATGGTTGTTCGGTCTCGGTGGGACTCGGCTCATTTGGTTGTTGTATGTCCCTGCTCTCTTCGATAATAAGCCTCGATTGTCTAACGGCGGTCTTGTGAGCGGTCCGAGTCTTCGGGCTCTTTGGCGCCTGCTTTCGCTTTCTTTGTGGCCTCCCTGGCTTAAACACAAATGTGTGGTTCGTCGGGGTAATAGACTCCCATTCTTGACTCGAAGGCTTGATGCTCAGGGACCGACCCTTTTGCTTCCCCCTCGACGTGACACCGCTAAGCCACTGCAGCTCTCGCGGATATCCCTGGCATAGCTCTGACGCCTGGGAGCAGGTGTCGCAGCGATGTCGAGATCTATCACAGGGCCGGCATGACGCGGAGCAATTGAAGCAATCCACGGCTTCTTGACGTCTGGGGATCGGTGTGAGGAAGTCCATGTCGTATTAACAGTAAGCAGATTGCTAGTATGCAAGTTCTCGTATCAGCTTCGCAGTGAGAGGAGATCAAGGTGAGAATGGGCCAAAGCTGCGGGCAAACACCGTTAACAGCGTCCGTCCGTTCCGGGTTGGAGTTGAAGATTGCGAATCCACGTGTTCACCTCACGCAGATAAGGTCTTCCTTCTTCATTTGTTGTTACGGCTGGAACTATTAATCCACTACTTCCTGTGCCCCCACTTCCCCGCATTTTGTTGTCCAATTGGAGATATAATTGCACCGATCCCAGAACTTGGAACCGGGATGAAGAACGGACCCGCCTTCGTTTCCAGAAATACCCCACTTCACGAGGTTGGCATTCAAGCATATTCAATTAGGAGGAACACCCTGTCATTCCCTCAACCAACTGTTTCCTGCCAGAAGGCAAGGCAGGTGGGCAATTCGAGTCCCCATTCAGATTTAGCTAGGATAAATAATCATTCTCTTAGATACTTAGTTTAGAACTATATATCCCGGCCATTTGAGATATGGCGATAAAAGCGACACTCTTTACCGTCCTTGGCTTAGCTGGCCTTTCTCCCAGGCTTCTTCTCCAAGTTCTGCGTTCAGAGCAGCACGCCGCCTCTCATTCATCAACTCGAGATTGATTTTGGGCCCTGTGAATTTGCCCTTCTTCGTGGTGAACCAAATTATTACAACAATGGAAAGGAGGCCAACGAGGACAACGGAAACGTAACTCATGTTCTCGGGCGTCACAGGTCTAAAGACTGGGAAGCAATAGAGCACATCCAAAAAGACCACCCAGGCGACGGAGATGACATTGACGACAACGCCGAATTTACCAAGGCTGAAATAGCGCTCAGGCAGGACTTCGTCGCGGTTTCGGCAGAGCAGGATGGCTTGCGGAATAACGCACGAAGTCTGAAGAAACAGGATAGTAGTGTTAACCATGGCGGAAAATGCTGTTGTCGAACCCAGGAATATTAAACCGTAAATCTATATCGCACGAGTCTCGTTAATCAACGAGGCTCACGTCACCGATCTTGGGTATAGCCACCTACCGTAACGCAGGTTCCAGTGAGGAGCATTGAATTAGCCGGCATGTTGAAGACCGGGTGTACGACTTTCCAGAGCCCAGAAAACGGCATGGCTCCGTCTCGAGATATGGCCCAAATTGTTCGAGAAGCAGTCGTGCCTATTCCTCATCTCGTTAGAATACCAAGTTTCACGTACAGCTGGAGTTAATGTCAACTTGCCAACAGCTACTACACAGCCAAACATGCAAAAGGCGAAGAAGCCCAACAAAATTGACGCAGCAACATATGAGCCTGTTCCCTGGTAGTAGATTTCCATCAGAGGCATATCCGCGCTCAGGACAGCAGGAAGGTCTTTAATGGAGTAGATCAACGACGCTGCGAAGGGAAACGCCGTAAGTAGTCCCATGACCAGCGGCATCATGATAACTTTCGGTACGTGCTTGGAAGGGTTGGCGATCTCTTCGCAGAGATGAGCGCCACAGTCGCTACCCATGTAGCCGAATACCGCGTTGCCAACGGCGAGCAAGAACGTGAACCCTTCATTTGACCAGCCGCTCTGGGAGGTGGTATCCGTGAACATGAAGGACGGTGACGCATGGTTGTTTCGAGCAACAACAAATAGCGTAATCATGGTAGAACCAAGAGTTAAGACAGCCAGAACAAAGATGAGCTGGCTGTAGTAAGGGAGCAGCCTGGAACCCAGAATATTCATGGCCACAGACAGCCAAATCACACCAACGTATAGCAAGTACAGTTGCCAGCGTTGAGTTTCGAACGAATACCAGACCGAGGCTATTTGCATTATCATCGACGCAACGAAATTGGACACTGAGCCGATCGCCAGCCACCAGCCGAGGATACTCATCCATCCATTTCTATATGCATCAGCCAGGCTGTTAGAAGTTTTCGATTCATCTTATGCCATATCCTCCGGACTTACATGTACGACGCAAATGGCTTGTACTTCTCGCTCGCCACCATGAAAGACCAGTAGTACTGTGCCCCTGCCACGGGATAGGCAGAAGCCAACTCTGCCATTCCGGCAGAGACTATCAGGGTCATGACGCCGGCTACCAGCAGAGACCATAGAGCGCCAGCGCCCGAGGCTTCGGCCAGGCCAATGCCAATTGACGCTCCGGACCCGAGCCAGGTGCAGGTCAGGGTGAATGAGAGAGCGCCGAGAGACCAGATGGAAAACTGGCGGGGCATGGCTTGGGTATAGCCAGCGGCCTCGAGCTCGAGGACATCGATTTTGGCGGTGTTATTGGAGGAGCTACGTTGCGTCATGACTCATGAATAAAAAGTGTCTTGATGGATTGGAAATGCAAAGAACATAGAGGAAGAGAAAATTCGATGTGCTGTATTCTCCTTATAGATACTCATGATGCTGGTTCCATTTCAGTCCCTCCTTGACCACTCTAGAAGTAATATTGGTTTAGCAATATCGAGATAAGGGAGTGAGGGTGTAGATGACCCCTCCCCTGAATCCCAGGATCGCCTCAAACAAGATGTCACGAACCCGCTTTTCCGATTATCCTAGATAGGAAAATCCAAACAGATGAGGCTTGGCTTAGCTCCTCTTCTTCAGTCTACGTCCATTTTGGGATAAGCTCTAGGCACCATTTCAGGTCAACCCCACATTCCAACCCACCCAAAAAGAGCATCACCACTTCGTCAACGTGATTAGCCATCAGGATTAGGGTTAGAACGATCAGGACCTATTAACCGCAACGTCAGACCTGATCATCTGGTAGCAAGGGTGTGCAGTATTACCTATTCGGGCAATTGGCTAGTGAGGAGGCTTGAGAGGCGAGCGAGGGCAGATACACTTATGAAGTAGTAGAAGCCAAGATTTCAGGAGAGACTGAAATGTCGCTCTATGTGGGTGATTGGTATCGAGGAAGTGTGTAGCTGTGAGATGTTGAATTTCCTGGGGATTAAAGCCCAAATCGCTTGCCTAAGGTTGCGTAATTTCTTAAAATCGTCACTATTTGCAGATAAGCTTAAGGACAATGAGTGCAAAGAGCCATGGTATTCGACCAGCGGCTGGCCGAAGCCATGAACTTGCAAACGAGATGATAACAAAAGCCACCACATACACAATAATTCAGAAAGAAAATACTGCATTCACTATATACTCTGTTGGTCTTCTTCACAAGTGAGAATCTCGTCCAGTCCAACCAGCATCTTCAGCAATAATCTCAGCCGCACGTTCGCCAACCGCCAATACCGTCAGCATCAGATTCACCGTGATCATAGTAGGAAAGACGCCGGCATCGGCGATTCGAAGATTCTTGATACCCCGGACCTTGAGCCGTGGATCTACCACAGCCATAGGATCCTTGTCGACGTCACCCATCTTAGTCGTGCAAGCTGGGTGGTAGATAGTATGGGAGGCTGCACGAGCATACTTGTTCAAATCCTCGTCAGAAGTAACGTTCGGGCCTGGAGCGATCTCTCGCTTGATCCAACTCTTGAAAGGCTGCGTTTCGGCCATCTTCCTGGATGCTTTAATACCCGCAACGAGAAGCTCCGCATCGTAGCCAGCAGGGTCCTCAAAATATTTAAAGTCGAGCGCTGGCTTCTCGTTGGGATCGTTCGACTTCAAGTAGAGCCGCCCGCTTGTTTGCGGACGCAAAAGAACGGGCAAGATGCAGAACGGACGCTTTGGTCTTTCGTAGCCGAGTCGAGTGGTTTCATCGCACCAGTCAAGCTGCCACATATGCAGCTCAAGATCCGGGACGTTTCCGTCGTCGCCGGCCCAGTTGTACGGCTTGTGGCGGAGAAACGCAAGGACGTCCGAGTGCGTAGCTGTTTGACTTGGGACGTCTTTGTGAAGGTCAAAAACGACGAAGGTGCATGGGTGATCCTGTAGATTTTCTCCTACGCCTGGGATGTCCTTGACAACGGGAACGTTAACGGACTCTAGCTGCTTCCTGGGACCCAGTCCAGATAGCAGCATGAGTCGAGGAGTATCAATGGATCCAGCACAGAGAATAATCTCCGTCGAAGCATGAACGGTGTGTTTCATTCCATCTCGGGTAGTGACATCAACGCTGACAGCGACATCCCCTCGCACATTCACACGGGAGACCCAAGCATTGGTCAGAATAACCAAGTTTGGCCGCTCCTCCTCTCCTCGTAGAATAGGGTGAATGTAGGCGACGCTAGCACTACTACGCCAGCCGTTATCCGGATTATAAGAGAGCGGAGTCCAGCCAACCGCCTCGGTCAACCCTGCCGAGGAAGAGATAGCATTGTTCAGATTGCTAACATAGGGTAGGCCTAGAGCACGATGGGCGGATAGGATCCAGTCCTTGCTCAACTGGTTTTGATCTTGGGGGTGAGCTCGTGGACGAGTTGCAACTCGAAGACGGCGTTGCACTCGCTGGAACATATCAAACGACCAGCCCTTACAGCCCAGTTTTTCCCAGGTGTAAGCATCGTACTCCGGCGTACGAAATGAAACCATGTCATTGTGGCTCGAACACCCTCCAAGGATTTTGGCTCGAGACTGGATAATATGGCTGTTCCCTGTGATAACAAACGAGTCAGTACCAATGTGTAAGAAAATGGTAGTCAGAAACACGAACCCATCGGCTGCTCAACGGACGGATATCTCATGTCCAATTCCGTTCCCAACATTTGGACACGGTCCTTGAGGACCAGTGCGCGACTATCTCCAACATCGCTTGGCCCGCCTTCGATGACGAGAATTCGCTTTTGAGGTAAGTATCCGGAAAGACGACTGGCAATCACACAGCCAGCTGTACCACCTCCGACAATAATGTAATCGAAACGGGCGGCGTCGCCAGTGGGAAGGTTGTCCGAAATACTCATAGTGGGATAAGGGAAGCAAGTCTGAGAAACAGAGTTGGCAGGGCAAGTGATAATATCAGAAATGAAGCTAGTCCAATACAGGCCGGACACACAGAAACAGTATATGTGTTGAACTTGGATTGACGAGACACTCATTAGTGCATTTTAAGGGACGGTGGTGGCCATGCCGTCTGCCAATTTCATTTTCCTAATTAGGAAAATAAAGAGTGGGCGGACTCGGCTCTTCAGCTTTCGGTGCCGGACGACCGAGAGGAACCCCGCCAAGCGGTAGAGGCGCTGTATTCTCCAGGGATCTCTAGGGATCATTATATTTGCCAAATAAGGTATTAGCATAGCCAGCCATAGATTTAGTAAGACCCGTAACAGGTCGTCGAAGTTACTGTTTTTGACAGACATAGCAGTGTCACGAGACACCGCACAGCGACTTGCAAGCTTTGGAGTCTGTCTCGTGTTTGAGTTTTGCGACCCCGAGCAGGGGAGAGTAGGTCGCTTCTAGAATAGGAAAATACAAACGAAAGGAAAAAAAAAAGAAAAGAAAAGAAAGAGGGAAAAAAATCAATCAGTCAGTATATCTGCACTAGCCCGGAATCGAACCGGGGGCTAGTCGAAGCTGCACGTTAGGTGGCAACGACCAATTTTACCACTAAACCACTAGTGCCTTGTTTTATTGCATAGCGACCTCGTCGATGAGGATAATCATTGGCAGCGGTCCCCGCTCCGGCCGTGAGACTTCGTAGTTGTGCAGCTGCGGAGTTGTGGTCCATCCTGGGCAGAGTCATTGTGGTCAACTGACCGAACAACGAGAAATGGAATAAAGTATTTTCTCTCTGTCAAGATGCGGTACGGGTCGTAGTAGCCGGATTCGTTTCCAGTAGTCGAGGATGTTACACTATTTCGTTAATCTAAGGGAGGAAGAAGAATGAGAGGGGGAAGAGAGAGGGAGAATCAAAGACTAGACAGCATCCTTTCAAATATGGTAAAATCAACCATTGAGATAATGAAGAAGTATTCCTGATGATCTATATAATACACCCTGGTAATCCTTTCAAGAAGACGCTGGTAGTCTCTCGACTCTTCTCATCCCTCATAGGTCCTTTCTCCCCAGTCCTGCCCGAGCAGCATCATCATCCCACCTTCTTGAATCATTATTTGATTTGAAGTCACTTCCGCCGTAGCCTCGAATATGAGCAACACGGACGGCCCCCAAAACACTCAGCTGCCGGGGAACCCTCCTCGGATTCCTGTCGAGCCAATCACTGAGGAGCCCAAGGCGTTGGACCAGCCATGGAAAGCCTTCGTTCACGAAATCAAAAAGGAGGCGATCGCGAACGGTTCAACGATCACTCTCTCGCAGGCTAGGTACGTGCGTGTGGCCTCAACATCAACTGATGACACACAAATCATCTCTTCCATACCAGCCGCCCCTCTTGACATACCACCCCCTTCCGAGGACGTCGTTAACTTTTTCTAAGGCTTCATAAGCGGGCAAAGGACACTTAATAGGGCTAGGTAGCGTGGGAAATAAAAAAAAATAAATAAAATAAATAAGTCATGCAAATGAGAATGAAAGATTCCGCTCTTTCATTAGGGTGTGCAGCCGCCAGGGGCTCGCTGGCTCCGCAGTGTCCGCCCATAAGGCATCTAAGATAGTGGCCGTGTTTTGGATATTCCCAAGTGCGAGAAGCTCCTGTAACCTCTCGAGTCGCTGCCGTATCACGGTCCGTCGAGGACTGTCTAGGACACAGGCGCCTACAATAGCGATAGGCCAGCACAGCAGTGTGTTGGTCTGTGTGTCAGGTGGAATGTCAGCGAGGTAAAATAGTGCGCTAGCGATGGTCGACTCTACGAGATCAGAGGCTGTTGAACTCTCACCGCCGTTTGAGGGCCCAAGGGTGCTGGTGTAGAGATAGAGTAGCAAAGCTTGCTTGTAGAAGAGGCCACTAGAGCGGAGCACGCTGTTCGAGTCCGGGTAGGGGGTCCATGAGATGATTTCGAGCTGCAGTGTTGCAAATGTAGCGAACCGCTCCCGCAGGGCCTCCGGCGACAAATTTTCTAGTGTCGGGCTATGCATGGCGAAGGCGTTGATCCGCGGGATCAAGAGAAGAAGCTCGATCCAGCAGCCGCAGAGGCTCCCAACATATGACGAATCGGCGAGCTCGTGAGCTCGCGTCTCAATCTTCCCGTTCATCTTGAGCGTCTCGCAACGCTCTGGGTTGAGTGATATGAGGCTTAGCGTACTAACGTAGACGTAGAACTCAACGAGGAAATCGGAGAGAGGGGAGCGTTGTCCGATGAATGGATCTGACAGCACAGAGGATACAATGGCATCGGCGGCACTGATATGTTTGAAGATAGCGCCATCGCGATCTCCCTTCACAGTCTACATGGTAGGTCAGCATATGAATAATGACTCCACGATCAACAGTTTATGCAGCAAAAAGACATACTTCTGTAAAACACAGCATCAGACACCCTAGGCCAAGCGCGACGATAGTCGAGTTGCCGTGATGAATATATTGGTCGATGCTGCCGCGGAACATGGTCAATGCATCGCGGTAATAAGTCTGCGCAGATAGAGCTAGCTCGGTGGGTTGGATAATAGCCTTGTGCACAGCGCTAATGGTGAGTATGAGGTGCATGATGAGATCGCTCGACATGGCAATAGGCATGAGTTGTGCTAGAAATGGATTCTCCCTTTGGAAACCGCCGGCCATGGCGAATGACGTCTTGGTCAAATAATGTCCGAGAAGATGATATCCCTCCTCGCCACAGAGCTCCCAGACTCTGCCATTACCAAAGACAGACAGGGTCGCCGGCAGCGCGAACATGGGGCCCTTTCCGTCGAAGGATCCGGCGTGAGGTCTTCTCGGGGAGAACTTGGGGAGAAAGAACTCCACGGAGTCAGATACAGCCCCATCGCAAGTTGGCGATCCTGAATCGAAGACAATAAGAGATGTCTCTGACGAGGGTGGCGAGGGTGTCGAAAAAGGGTGTGGATCTTCCTGCGGCTCAGTTGGCGAGGCTTGGCCGGCTTGCCGTGGATCATGGGATTCAGACTGAGGACTCAGGATGTGGGGTGCTTTCCCGGTAACCTCCCCGGCATTGTCGGCAGTCAAGGCACTTGGTGACCGGCAAGGAGATGGCGAGACTCTTGGCCATTCGCATTTAAATCCGTTTCGCTCACACCCACGGCAAATGGGCCGCTGTTCCTCGCATTTCTTCTTGCGGGCTCGACAGGTCAAGCAACCGGTCCTGACCCTGGTGATCTTGGTGACGCGATTGGCCATGATTTCACAAGTGGATTATGAGCTCGAGAGGCCCACTCCCTCGCATTAAACATTACCCTTCAGTAATGAAATCTGGAGAGCTTGCGTGGAGTCATAGTCCAGTTCGCAATGCTGCGCAATGCTGAGCTGAGTGATGGTAATTGGAGCGGAAGGGACCGAGCCGAATCAACTAGAAGGTGGATGCGTTGACACATTGTTACATGAAAACCTGATTCTGACGCTCTGCGCGGTCTGCGCGGTCTGCGCGGTCTCGCCTGCACCACTTCTAAACAGAGTAGAGACTAGAGTGCAAGCTAAAGGACTTGGCGGCTATGGCTCTTGCGCTAGCATGATAACTCTGTCTTGTGGCCAGGCGTCACATCCACTCCCCCAATCACTTTATGTTTGGGAGGGAATTTCTTTTCGGACGTTCGGCACTCGGTAGAGGTTCCCAGAACGAAGGACGCCCCGCTGAACTTGCACCTTCGGAATTGCGCCAAGCCGGCAGTTTTGGGCGGGTGGTTGGATTAGAAGAGGGCAGACCCCGAGCATCTCGCTCTCCCCCAGGAAGCTTTAGCGAAAGACTAGAAGATCTCGGACGAGGAGAAGATAACAGAATTGACTCGTAGATAACGGATGCGAATCAAATTTCCAAGTGTAACTATTAAGTTGTCCAGTCACCAAATTTGATTGTAAACCGAGACATCCATTGCTAAGTAAGAGGGAAGATCTACTCCGCCCGAGCAAAGCCATGTCTCTCTGAAATACTGAATTATACGTGACAGACCGTTTAGGCCTCATGCTTCTTGGCATGGGCTGGCACCTCTCGTTCCATGACCTCCACGATCTGACCCTCGATGCTCTTGTCAACAGCTGCCATGGGACCTGAGAAATGTTTGCGACCGTACACTATGTACCAGATGATACTGATAATACCGAAGCCAGTGAAAACGACGCTGGCGTAGTTCATGGTCGAGGCCGTGGCTGGAAGTGCCACCGGCATGCAGAAGAGGGCGGTTGAGAAGATGACCCACGTGACGGAAATAGCATTGATGATGGTGCCAACCGGCTTCAGCGAGTAGAGGGAGTTTTCGACATCTCTACGTCGCCGCAGCAGGCTGATGAAGATCGGCACGCCATATGATGTCGATAAGCAGATGGTGGCGGTGCCAGTAAACGAGTTGAATGCGGCGGAGGAACCAAAGTAGATGGGGCCCATGCAGAAACTCACAGCGGCACCGAGTAACGTTGCCTGCACCGGCACCCCAAGACGTTGGCTGACGCGCGACCAAATCTTGTGGCCTGGTACGGCCCCGTCACGCGAAAATGCGTAGGTGAAGCGACTGGCAACGGTAGCGGAGCCGATGCTGGAGAAGCAAAATATCCCAATGATAAGGATTAGCAGCCCCATAGCACCGGCACTAGAGCCTGTGACCAGCTTGAATAGCAGACCAATCGGCTGGCCGCTTGCCACTGCAAGCAGCACCTCGATCTCGGGTAATGTGAACATTACGGGGATGAGAAAGGCGGCACCTAGCACGCCGGCGACCAAGACCGAGGTGACGATAGCGCGAGGGACCTCCTTGGCAGGGTTTCTCGCTTCTTCGCAGAGTGCCGAGATGAGGCCGTAACCGAGCATCACATAGGCGCCTTGCAACAAGCCGATGAAAAAGGACCACCCGGTGGGCCATCCACTGGCCGAGGTGTCATAATTAGCAAACACAAAGGCACCGGAGCGCATCTTGCCGCATGTAGCCAATAACACGACCATGAAAATAACGATCGACGCCGAGGTCCACGCGATGCATGCGGTGTTGATGATGTTTAGATACCTCGTGCCGAATATGTTGATGACCGTTGAGAAAGAGATGAAGGCCCAGAAAACGACAACCGTCTGCCAGGCAGTAGGGACGTAATCTTCGTGAAATAGTGTAGCTGCCGAGAGCACGATCTGCGAGCCGGAGAAGTTGATGCTGACCATTACCAGCCAGTTACCCACGAGGTTCAACCAGCCGGTGACCCAAGCCGCGATCGGGGCGAATTGTGGAGGTGATAACATGGCAGACCAAAAGTAAGGTCCTCCTGCGACGGGGTAGACAGCGCATATCTCGGCCATGGAAGCTGCAATACATAGAGAGACTAGTGTGATGAAAACCCAGCCCCAGATAACGGTAACGCCTTGGCCGTTGATCAAGGTGATATAAAGGGTAGTGGATAAGCCAAAGGGAACTGCCATGATGGCTACAGACCTAAATTCAAGACGATTAGCATTCTATCTGGGCCCATATTTGGTAACAACAAAAACCCCATGCCCGGCATCGACTCCAGACGATCCCGTTCCTCTTCGCTCTTTAGGACGGAACCTTTTCAACGTTATGACAAAGAATGAAAACAGTGTCTCGACTCACAAGCTGAGGATGGTCCATATTGAGAGAGACCTCTTGAAGTCGTTACGATATCCAAGCCTGGATAACTCCTGATCCGCATCCATTGTTGATTCTACTTGTTGCATTGTGTTGTTAGAAGGCTCAAGAGGCGAAAGAAGAGTTGAGAAGTTGTTCGTCAAGTGTCGATTGTTGAAACGGTTAAGATGTCAGACCGTTGGGTGTTTATGGGTAGAAGCATAGAATATTGAGACTGGTGGAGGACGTGGCCGTATGGATCGGACAAAATTAACCAACTATAGATGTCAGTATCATTTATATAACACTTAAATGGAGGCGCGGATATGGCGGATCTGACTGCTCAAGGGAGGATACACACACAGGCCCAAATCTTGTGATGAAGGCGATGACACCGCGGTGACAAGGTTCAAAGATTCCCAGATAAGGTGCTATGGTAAAGACGCTCTCTTGCTATTCTCTTATCATACCCCATAAATAGGGGTGTCAGACCTGGGGAAAGCATTAGTAGCCGCATTCCGTTAGTGCATTCCTAATTCTCGGGCCAAAAATCTTCCTATCTTGCTAGTTAGTGCATTGCCAAGATCCGGGGTCGCTGAGCAGGGCGTAACTAGGTAATGCCGCCTGGAGCCTTATTCTGTAGGAATCCGTGACAAACGGGCCAACGGAACCCATCGTTATTCTATAATTCGTAATTGGCATTTAGTTAGTACCTTGATCGCAGACAAGAAGCATGAGGCGCAGGGTATCACTCCTCCACACCAGTCGTACGCAACTTCCCCATTTTACGGGAATCTAAAGACTATCCCTTTGTGATCCTAAAAGTGAGCTAATAGGTATTGGATGGTTCCAGAACCGCATCATCTTATGTTCTATTTGTTACATTTACTGTTATTCATCACGCCGTAGTGATCACGAACAAGGTCCTACTGAACATTGCAACTGGTTCGACACATTGAGTGACTAGGTCCTCAGTGAATTAGAGCATGATGTATCGACAATCAAAATATCGTAACTTCCAATCTACGTCCGACCCCATCCTTTATTAAGCAGAGCCTTAACGGCATCTTCGGAAATGGTCATGTTTGAGGCCAACGCACCAGGACCAGACGGGCCAGGGTCGTTGTATGCCGTGACGGCCCTGACTCGCGCCTTTGTGACCTCAAGAATGGTGCCGCTCGTTATTGTGATGTCATGTCTGCTTGGGTCGTAGTTGCCAATTGTCGAGCTCATAGTATCGCGCTCAATTAATGCTACCATGACCTCAGCGACTTCCTGCGGCTCGACCCAGACGTCCGACACGGAGTTAATCATGGCAAGCTTGTCCGGGTTCTCGGTATAAAGGGGGGTCTTGATGATACCCGGGGCCACGGCGACGATGCGGATGCCCGCGGTATCAATATCTTTAAGCGAGCGGACGAAGCCACTAATAGCGTGTTTGGATGCATCGTATAGAGGAGTAGCGATACTGGTGTCCTGCGCGCTCGTACTGGAAATCAGAACGAGAGTCTTGGGGCCCGGGCGGTCCGAGTTGAGGAACCTTGAGATTGCAATCTGGCTCGTCCGGATAGGGTGAATGATATTGATGTCGAGAATTGCGTATCGGCTGTCTCTGACGGAGTCACGGCTCTGAGAAGTTTCGGGAGGATACCAGAAGCTGCTCCAAGTCTGTAGATTATCGTAGCGGAGGGAGTTAGTCTTCCAAAGCTGTTCCATTTATTCAATATAATCACGATAGACGAATGTTGAGACGAACTTACCGGCTCATAAACACCGGCGCCAGGGCAGACAATGTCAACACCGCCGAATTCTTGCTCGGCCACCAAAAACATGCGCTCCAGCTGGTCCCAGTAGCGAACATCAGTCTGCTGAAAAACAGCCCTCCCACGACCTGCAGCAGGCGCAGAGTAGCTGTTGACCACTTCTTTGGCCTCCGGTCGCAGTGCGAGATCAGCAAAGACAACGTTACACCCCTTGTTAAGGAGTAGCGTGGCGAAAGATAGATTGATACCACTACCGGAACCAGTGACGATGGCAGTCTTGCCCTTGACGCTTTGTGCCATAGTAGTTATGTGTGAGGGGAAGTTGGGACTGGCTGATTTCAGGCGCCTAAGGATATCTTGTGGTGCGTATGCTTCGTAAAAGTGAGTATGCGGAGAGCACGTATTCTGCGAAATAAAGTCAACCAATACCTTATGCTCGGTATAATTATAGTATAGATAAGATAATAACAAGCTGAAAAGCCTTTTAATTGGAACCGGAAATGAACTACCCCTTCAAACCTAAAATGGTTCTGACCGCGCTAACCGCGCTGACCGCGCTGACCGCGGCGCGGTACGCGAATCAAGCCGGCGCCACCGCCCACCACTAACTCATCCCAACTCCGTTAGTCTGATCCTAGCTGAAGGGGCCCGGTTTCCGGGCGTATGGGAGACAATGAACAATGGGAAGGGAGAAGTTGTGCTGGACGCATTCTCGATATGCGCATACTGCAGGGGAGACCGCGCGCTTATCCTGATACTAACAGCTCGCTATCAACTAGGTTAAGAGCTACCATACGATTTGGAGCCACATCTTCATCACGAGCCTCTAGACAATCCAGGATTCGCCAATTTTTCTACGCACGAGAAGGGACAGATTGTTCATATATAGAGTAAACGCGTAATACCAACGTCAATCCGTACACCTACACTTTGCAAATTCTCATTACTATCTATTTGATGAGGCCAAACTCGTTTTCTCTAAGTTGTCATTCAGTTTAAATCTACAAACAATATGAGCCTCTCTGTTGACCACGGGCTCGATGGCCACGACACTTCCTCTAGAGCTTCGAAAGATCACGGCTCTGATTTTGACGTCATCATCATTGGTGGCGGATTCTCCGGCTGCTACCTACTGTACAAGTTACGGAAGGAGGGTTTCAGGGTGCTGCTCATTGAGTCGGCAGAGGGACTAGGTGGCGTATGGAGGTGGAACTGTTACCCCGGCGCACGGGTAGACACACACGTCCCACTTTACGAGTACTCCATTCCGGAGGTCTGGAAGACCTGGAACTGGACCGAAAAGTTTCCCACCTCTGCTGAGCTGTGCAAATACTTTGAGCACGTGGACAAAGTCCTCGATCTTAGCAAGGATTGTCTTTATCACACCAAGGTCATAAGCGCCCACTTCAGCGACGATGAGACCCGTTGGTCAATCACGACCGAAGGGAACTCGACTCCCTACCAGGCCCGGTGGTTCATTCCGTCTGTTGGCTTTGCTGCCAAGCGCCACTTCCCGGATTGGCCCGGCCTAGAGAGGTTCAAGGGTGTCATCCACCACTCGAGTTTTTGGCCTCGTGAAGGAGTTGACTACAAGGGCAAGCGAGTAGGCGTCGTTGGGACCGGCAGTACTGGGGTACAGCTCGCTCAGGAGATGGGCCCGGAGGCTAGCGAGCTTACATTGTTCCAACGCACGCCTAACTTGGCACTGCCACTTCGCAAGGTCGCCCTAACGGCGGAGGAACAGGAGAAAGACAAGGTTAATTACCCGGCTAAGTTTAAGGCGAGGCTCGAGAGCCGAGGAGGATACGATTTCAGCCCCTGTGATCTTGGAACCTTCGACCACACTTCCGAGGAGCGAGAGAAGTTTTTTGAGGAGAAGTGGGAACAGGGAGGCTTCCTCCTCTGGGTTGGCTCGTACCGCGATACACTCACAGACATCAAAGCCAACCGCGAAACCTACAACTTTTGGGCTAAGAAGGTCCGGGCCCTAATTGACGACCCTGAGAAACGTGATCTGCTCGCACCCCTAGAGCCTCCCCACCCTTTTGGCACTAAACGCCCAAGCCTGTTTTGGGACTTTTACGAAGTCATGAATCGACCCAACGTTCACATTGCCGATGTGTCCAAGTACCCCGTTAAGGAAGTCACAGAGGAAGGCATCGTGACTGCTGATGGTAAACTCCACAAGCTCGACATCCTCGCGCTGGCTACCGGATTCGACGCAATCACTGGTGGCCTCAAAGCCATCGACATCCGCAACGGTGGAGGCCAGTCACTGAGTGACAAGTGGGCGTCTGGCACCTGGACACATCTGGGCATGATGACGTCCGGGTTTCCTAACATGTTCTTCATGTACGGGCCCCAGGGTCCTACATCCTTCTCCAATGGGCCGACCTGCGTTGAGATCCAGGGCGATTGGATTGTCAACGCACTCCTCCATCACCGCGGAAAGGATATCAAACGCATGGAGGCAATGGCGGAGGCAGAGCAGGGATTTCGCAAATTTGTAAACGACGAAACTGACAAGACTTTGTATCCGCTGGCAGATTCTTATTACATGGGTGCCAACATTAAAGGCAAGCCACGCGAAGCCCTCAATTTTCCCAGTGGCATACCGTATTACAGAGATATGCTGGCAGATGCTGCAAGTAAGGGTTACCAAGGGTTCATTTTAGCGTAGACAATGCGGCGCTATAATATAGGTTCAAGGAATTTTACTATTTCTACCGATTAATTCTTTCCTGTTTACCAATGAGTTCCAAAGGCCTCATATATCGGGTTCCAAGAATGTATTCAACAATCGTAGCAGGCTCGACGGGTAACGAAAAGCCCCCGGTTGTCACTAGACTCACCACATACGCCTATGCCCTTCCCTGTCTGGCCCTTCTTCTGTTTCTTTGCGCATCGATTTGTCCTCGCTACCTCCCAGTCACCTAAACTACCCTGTTCGAGCTTGTTCACTTTCCGTAACCGGGGTACACAGCAGGGGAGGCACTAACTAGAGTTCCTTGTTACTCAGGCATTAAACTGCGAGCGCGGTAGTATCTCGTACGCAGGGGGTTCCTTCTATATCGAATGGCAGGAGAGGGGAGGAATGTTGTCGATTTGGAGTTTCGGATTTTACATCTCACGAGCTGCCAGACAATTCCTGGTATAAAGTCCAATGAAATCAATGCAGGGAGCAATCCCAACAAGTCTAAGCCACGACGTAGTAATTAACTCCAAGGTTGTTAAATATAGACTTCAACCCTAAGTAAGGCGAAGGCGATGGGGAGGTGGGTAATGCCCTAGGCGATATGAAGGAGCTTGAGAAATGTTAGTTTCTCAGAGCAGAGTCGGGAGCCTGCCTCTAATATGTAGATAGGATGGAGTGGATGGCAATCTTGCCCTAACACCCGGTTGTCGGTTGGGAGAATCACCAGTTAGCAGGCGGAGCTTGACATTAATTCGAGATTTGTCCCATCATGCCGCGACAGAGCAGCTAATCGATACCGTATGTAACTCCGTTTCCTGGATGACCGATAAAAGAGGAGTAAGAAAAGTCAAACCGGAAAAGAACCAAGGAGAAAATGAGTAAAAGAAAATAGAAGGAAAAAAAGAATCAGAAGCACGTCTGCACTAGCCCGGAATCGAACCGGGGGCTAGTCGAAGCTGCACGTTAAGTGGCAACGACTAATTTTACCACTAAACCACTAGTGCCTTGTGTTGTTGAATGGCGTCATCCTCGAAGAGGCTAATCATTGCCAGTGGTTCTCGCTCCGGCCGTGAGACTTCGTAGTTGTGGTCTGTCCAGGCCGGGAGTCATTGTGGTCAACTGACCGAACAACGAGAACGGAATAAAGTCTTTTCTCTCTGTCAAGATACTGTACGGGCCGTAGCAGCTGCATTCGTTTCCAATGGTCGAGGATGCTACACTATTTCGTTGATCCGGGGAAGAAATGAGAAGGGAGAATGAGAAGGGGAAAGGGAAAGGGAGGGGGGAATGGAGAATCAAAGATTAGACAGAGATCGGAATAGCCCACGATAGTATCACCTCCAAGATGTCTTGCTGTTGCCGTCGACAATCCAGCCCACTAATTACTTTCATTATCTTCATCTTCGTACCCACCTCATCCCGGCCCCTGTATAAGTACGACCTCCACTCCCTAGTGGAACCGCCGAGCTTCTTGCAGGTTGGTGTTGCAGAACCGAACAGAAAATTGGAACGGCGGGCCCATCCGCCCATTCCTCGGGCATGATAAAGGTAGCGCGGGAAACACTTTACGTCGATGGAATGGGGCAGAAGTCATTTGGTACGTAACAGCCCGGACGTTCTTTTTCGGTGAAGCATGGGTGTCGGGGAGCAGGGGCCGGGGGCGGGGTTGTCGATTTATTAGAGTCGACTTCATGTACGTCCGTCAAATGGCAGTTGTTCCTTCACATGTCAATGATCAGT
>Ga0164243_10006570_pt1 | contig 17576 bp, 13 predicted proteins | sample OricompcompostOP_FD_108781 | JGI IMG/M metagenome (GOLD analysis project Ga0164243, IMG submission 108781) | Organic Plus compost microbial communities from Emeryville, California, USA - Original compost - Organic plus compost (OP) | ecosystem: Engineered > Solid waste > Mixed feedstock >... | reverse complement strand
CGCGGCGCTGGCGGCGGCCGACGACACGGAGGTGCTCAAGGCCTGGGAGGGCCTGGGGTATTACCGCCGGGCCCGGCAACTCCACGCCGCGGCCCGGGCGGTCGTGGCGGAATACGGCGGTCAGATCCCGGACGACCCGGAGGCGGTCCGGGCGCTGCCCGGGGTGGGGCGCTACATCGCCGGGGCGATCCTCTCGTTCGCGTTCGACCGCCCGGCGCCGATCGTCGAGGCGAACACGCAGCGGGTGCTCGTCCGCTGGCTCGCCTGGACCGGGGAGTTGAAGTCGTCGGCCACCCAGGCGAGGCTCTGGGAGGCGGCCGAGCGGCTGGTCCCGGCCGAAGGGGCGGGGGCGTTTAACCAGGCGTTCATGGAGCTGGGGGCGCTCGTCTGCACCCCCCGCACTCCGTCGTGCCTGGTCTGCCCGGTCGCGGCCGACTGCCGGGCCCGGGCGGAGGGGCTGCAAGACTCCCTGCCGGTGGTCGCCCCCAAGCCGCCGCCGCTCGCCTCGGCCGAGGCGGCAGCCCTGGTCTTCCGCGAAGGGCGGGTGCTGATCCTGCGGCGCGGGCCGGGGCGGCTCTGGGAGGGGTTCTGGGAGTTCCCGACGGTCCACGTCTCGGGGGCCGACCCGGCCGGCCGGGCGTTCGAGGGGGGGGCCGTCGACCTGGCCGAAGGGGTGCGGAGGCTGACGGGGGTCCGCGCCGAGGTCGGCCCGGTGGTGCGGTCGCTCACGTACGGGGTGACGAAGCACCGGGTCCAACTCGACGCCCACGAGGCGCGGGGGCTGACCGGCGCGCTGGTGCCTGGCCCCGGGGCGAGCGACGTCGTCTGGGAGTCGCCCGAAAATCTTGCCAATTATCCGTTCAGCGCCGCCGGAAGGCGTCTCATCGGTTGGGCGGTTCGGCACGCCCCGGGGGGTTGAAGGGGTGGGTGACGGCGGGCCGTCACAGCCCGCGCGGCCGCCCCGTGGAGAATCGGCCGGCGGCCTTGCTCGGTGCCCGTGCATGCACTAGAATGGGTCAGTTGACGGACGGCGGGGATCCTCCCTAAAGCCGGCGGCAGACCTTTGAGTGGCGGATGGGGGGCCCCGCGGGCCGTTCGGATCGTCTCGGGTCGCGCAACCGGTCCCGTCCGACCTGTCTCGACGGCCCCCGCACGACCTCCGAGCCGGTCGGTCCGCCTCGCCCGCGACCCGGGCCCGACGGCGTTCCGGACCCGCCACGCGGGTCGGCCGACCCGGAGACGGGGTCCGCCTGCCCGCGACCACTCTGACGAGACGAAAGGGACTAGGCATGCCATCGGGTAAGGACATCACGGGCGGCGGCTCGTCGGGCGGTGGCGGCAAGCGGGGCGGCGGCGGCGTGTCGGCGGGGACCACCGGCGGCACGAAGAAGAACGCCTACTGCTCCTTCTGCCGCAAGAGCTACCGCGACGTCGGCCCCCTGGTGGAAGGCCCCGGTGACGTCTACATCTGCGGCGAGTGTATCGAGCTCTGCCAGTCGATCCTCGACCAGGAGCGCCGCCGCCGGGGCGTCCCGAAGACGCTTTTCACCGACATCCCCACCCCGCGCGAGATCAAGGAACAGCTCGACGCCTACGTGATCGACCAGGACCGCGCCAAGAAGGTGCTGTCCGTCGCCGTCCACAACCACTACAAGCGGCTCGTCCACGGCGAAGACAACGAGACGGGGATCGAGCTCGACAAGTCGAACATCCTCCTGATCGGCCCGACCGGCTGCGGCAAAACCCTCCTGGCCAAGACCCTCGCCCGGATCCTCAACGTCCCCTTCGCGATCGGCGACGCCACGACCTTGACCGAGGCCGGGTACGTCGGCGAGGACGTCGAGAACATCCTGCTGAAGCTCCTCCACGCCGCCGACTTCGACCTGGAGAGCGCCCAGCGCGGGATCATCTACATCGACGAGATCGACAAGATCGGCAAGACGAATCACAACGTCTCGATCACCCGCGACGTCTCGGGCGAAGGGGTCCAGCAGGCCCTACTCAAGATGCTCGAAGGGACGATCGCCAACGTCCCCCCGCAGGGGGGGCGGAAGCACCCCGAGCAGCAGTACATCCAGATGGACACGACGAACATCCTGTTCATCTGCGGCGGGACGTTCGTCGGGCTCGACAACATCATCGCCCGCCGCGTCGGCCGCAAGACGATCGGGTTCGGCAGCCAGTCGGAGGCCGAGCACGTCAGCGAACTGGGGGACCTGCTCGACCGGGTCACGTCGGACGACATCCTCGAATTCGGGATGATCCCCGAGTTCGTCGGCCGCCTCCCGGTGATCTGTCCGCTCATGCCGCTCGACGTCGACGCCCTCGTCCAGATCATGACGGAGCCGCGCAACGCGCTGGTCAAGCAGTACCGCCGGTTCTTCGAGATGGAGGGGGCCGACCTGGAGTTCACCTCCGAGGCGCTCGTCGAGATCGCCAAGAAGGCCAAGCAGAAGGACACCGGCGCCCGCGGCCTGCGGTCGATCGTCGAGGACGTGATGCTCGACATCATGTACGAGCTGCCCGACCGGACGGCCAAGGAGAAGGGCCGGTTCGTCGTGACGCCCGAGGTCGTCCGCAAGGAGAGGAGCCTCTTCGACGTCCCCCCCCTGCCGATGACACCGGCGAAGTCCGGCTCGGAGCGCAAGAAGGAAAGCGCCTGACCGCCCGGCCCGGGGCCGGCGCCGCCGGCCCTTGGTCCTCTCGTCGTTGGGTGTTATGTCGTGATGTTTTCACGCGCCGGGATAAGCTTTTTTAAGAGTTTTTCTTTACGAACGGAAATCGGCGTGTCATAATTGCGCGGCGGTGGGCCGGCGACTCGTCGTTGTCACGCCGGCGGGCCACGGCGGCCCCGACCGCAGATCTCTCGGTGAGGCGCCACCCTATGGTTTTCGACCGGGTTCGCTTCCGCCCGTTTCCGCGTGTCCCGCAATCCCTCCTCATCCTTTGCCTCTTCCTCTCCTTCGCCTGTCCGGTCTTGCCGGGGTGTGGGGGTAGCGAAGTCGGTAGCGTCGAGATCAAGGCCGATCCGAAGGACGCGGCGGGGCAGATGCTCCCCGTTCCCAAGGGTGCGAAGAAGGGCGTGGGTGCCGCCGCGACCTCGCTGAAGGTTCCCGCAAATAAAAAGTGACGCGCCCGACGTCGCGGTCCTGACGCGCCGGCCCTGCGGCCCGGGATTTCAAGCCCCCGCCGGCCCGGTCTCCACGGCCTGATCCCTGGCCATCCATACCCCAGGCTCTCGGAGCGGATTCATGTCGACCCTCGGCGACGTTCGGAAGAAGCCGGGTGGCTTTACGCTGATCGAACTGTTGGTCGTGATCGCGATCATCGCGGTGCTGATCGCGCTGCTCCTGCCCGCGGTGCAGGCCGCCCGCGAGGCGGCCCGGCGGGCGCAGTGCGTCAACAACCTGAAGCAGATCGCGCTGGCGGCGCAGAACTATCACGACGTCAACAATTCGTACCCGATGGGGATCATCCAGATGATCGCCAGCGGCTTCTGGAACACCAGCAATAGCTGCTTCGTCTCGATGCTCCCCTACATGGAACAGGGGGCGACCTGCGCCGCCTATAACACGAACCTGGCCAACGCGCACCCGGGGAATACGACGATCGCCGGGGTCGGCATCTCGACCCTCTGGTGCCCGAGCGACGGGGTCGTCAACCAGTCTCAAGTCGTCACCTACGCCACCGACCCGTACAGCACGCCGAACGTCCAGATCCAGTTCACGAGCTACCATGGGATTCAAGGCGCCTGGCCGACCTACGCCTGGCCGCTCCCCGGGAACGGCTACGACTACGACGGGGCCAAGAGCACGGCGAACGGGATGATCGGCTATTTCTCGTCGGTCAACGTGGCGGGCGTCACCGACGGGACGAGCAACACGATGATCTTCGGCGAGGCCGCGCACTCGCTGCTCTCGGCGACCGACCGCCCCAAGTGGCACCGCTGGAACGAGGGGTTCATGGGGCAGACCCTGATCAGCACGTTCTACCCGGTGAACCCCCAGCGCACGCTGAGCAACTTCTCCGGCCTGATCGGCGCGGGGACGGTCTTCCTCACCTCGGCGTCGAGCCTGCACCCCGGCGGGGCGAACTTCGCGTTCGTCGACGGCTCGGTCCGGTTCATCAAGGACACGATCAACACGTGGCCCCGCGTCGCGAGCACCGGCGCCCCGGCCGGCGTCTACCTCGTCACCGTCTGGACCTATAAGGAATACCCCGACTACGGGTTCAAGGGGCGGGGCGTCTACCAGTGCCTCTCGACCCGGAACGGCGGCGAGGTAATCAGTTCCGACCAGTATTGATCGCGGGCGGGTGAACGGGCCGCGGCCCCGGCGGCGGCCCCCCCCGGCCGCTCACCTCGCCGCGGCGGGGGTGCGGGCCAGTTCGCGGAGCACCTTGAGGCCGCGGGCGAGGGTGGCGTCGTCGACGGCGTACGAGATCCGGAAGTGGGTGTCGCGCCGGCTGAAGACGTTGCCCGGGATGATGAGCAGGTTCTGCTTGATCGCCTCGGCGACGAACTCCGAGGCGGTCCCCCACGGGGCCTTCGGGAAGGCGTAGAAGGCCCCCTCGGGCCGGGGCAGTTCGAAGAGGTCGCCGAGGGCGTCGGCCACGGCGTCGCGCTTGCGGCGGTAGGCGTCGGCGTGGGCGGTCAGGTCCTGGTCGAGGGCGACGACCCCGGCGTACTGGACCATGCTCGGCGCGCAGACGTAGCTGAACTGCTGGAGCTTGGCCATCTCCTGGATCAGCCGCGACGGCCCGTGGGCGAACCCGAGCCGCCAGCCGGTCATGCCGTGGGCCTTGCTGAACCCGTCGACGACGAGGACGTCGTCGTTGTACGCCGCGGGGGTGGCGAACGGGCGGTCGTAGCAGAAGGCGCGGTAGACCTCGTCGCTGATCAGCAGGACGCCGCGCGCCTTGCAGAGGTCGGCCAGGCGCTTCATCTCGTCGGCCGTGGCGACGGCGCCGGTCGGGTTGCCGGGCGAGTTGGCGATGACGCACTTGGTCCGCGGGGTGATCGCGGCGGCGACCTTGTCGGCGTCGAGGCGGAAGTCGGGGTAGGTGTCGACGAAGACCGGGGTCCCGCCGGCGAGGTGGGCGAGGTTGCCGTACATCACGAAGTACGGGTCGAAGATGATCACCTCGTCGCCCGGGTTGACCGTCGCGCAGAGGGCCAGGAGCAGGGCGCCGGAGGTCCCCGAGGTGACGAGCACCTGGCGGTCGGCGTGCCGGAACTCGGCGTCGACGGCGGCCTGGAGCTTGTTCCGCAGTTCGGGGATGCCCTGGGTGACGGTGTAGGCGTTGCGCCCGCGCTCGATCGCCTCGACGGCCGCGGCCTTGACCGGGTCGGCCACGTCGAAGTCGGGGAGCCCGATCGAGAGGTTGATCGGGTCCTTCATCGACTTGGACATGTCGAACGCCTTGCGGATGCCCGAGGCTTCGATGCGGCTCATCCGGTCGGCGATCCAGGCGTCGTTCACGGTCGGGCTCCGGGGTTCTGGTCGGTCGGGGGTCGGGCCATCGGGGGTGGCGGGTTCGTGGGGCCGTTGGGTCGATTGTAGCATGACACGGGCCGGCCGCGGGAGGCTCGCGGGGGCGCCCGGCCGTTGCCGCGTTGTGAAGGGGGGGGCGGTCGAGTAAGGTAGAGGCGAAGGCGGTCGGGGGTCGGCCCGCCGCGCCTCCGGTCGTGCCCGCCCGCCGCGCCGCCCCGCGTCGACCCGCCGAGCCCGCTTATGCTCCGCTACTTCCTCGTGCTGGCCGTCACCGACGGTTCGCTGCTGGTCGCGGCGTTCGTGGCGGGCCTGCTCGCCTCGGGCGAGCCGCGCGGCCCGCACGCGGTCTGGCGCGGGGTGCACGTGCTGGTCGCGCTGGCGGCGACGATGTCGACCCTGGCGGTCCACTCGATCGTGTACACCTACTTCCTCGCGACGGGGAAGTGGGCGCAGGAGGTGGTGCGGGTCTACGGCCTCCCCGGTTGGATCAACGACCAGGCCAAGAAGAACAAGCGGAAGGCGTTCCGGTTCGAGTTCTGGGGGATGTCGGCGATCGCCGTGGCCGCCTGGCTCGGGGCGGGGGCCGACACGCAGGGGTTGAACCCGCTCTGGCACCTCGTCGCCTCGGCCGCCGCGCTGGCGTTCAACCTCGGGGCGTTCGCCGTGGAATACGCGGTGATCGTCGCCCAGGCCCGCCTGCTCTGGGAGGTCAAGTCGCAGGCCGACCGCCTGCGCGAAGCCCGCTACGGCCCCGCGGCGGTCGCCGCCCCGGGGGACGCCCCGCCTGACGCCGACCCCGCCTGACCCGCGCCGCCCGCCCCGCGGAACGCCGGCCCCGAGCGACGGGCCGGCGTCTTTGTTGTTGGCCCCGAGGTTTTCGCCCCGCCGCCCCGTTTCGAAGAGAGGACCGTATCCGAATGTCGCCGTTGGGGGTGGTCATCACGATCGTGCTGGTGGACCTGCTGGGCTTCAGCGTGGTCATGCCGCTGCTCGCCCCGTTCGCCAAGGAGTACCGTTTCAGCGACTGGCAGATCGGCCTGCTGCTGTCGGCCTTCCCGATGTGCCAGCTCGTGGCGGGCCCGGTCCTGGGCCGGCTCAGCGACCGCTACGGGAGGCGGCCGGTGCTGGTCGTGAGCCAGGCGGGGACGGCCCTCTCCTTCCTGATCCTCGGCCTCGCGCGGGACTTCCCCACGATGCTCCTGGCCCGGATGCTCGACGGCGCCTCGGGGGGGAACATCCTCGTGGCGCAGGCGTACGTGGCCGACGTGACCAAGCCGGAGGACCGGGCGCGGGGCCTGGGGCTGATCGGCATGGCCTTCGGCGTCGGGTTCGTGCTCGGGCCGCTCCTGGGGGGGCTGCTCGTCGCGTACGCGCCGGTGCCGGCCGAGTGGCGCCTGCGCCTGCCGTTCCTGGTGGGGGCGGCGTTCTCCGCCCTGGCCTTCGTGCTCGTGCTGACGCGGCTCCCTGAATCCCTGCCGGCCGACGTCCGCGCGCGACAAGGGGCGAGGGTGGTCACCTGGCACGGCCTGGTCGAAACGGTCACGCACCCGGTCGTCGGCCTGCTGGTGCTGATCGGCTCGCTCGCCGTGCTGGCCTTCGGGGCGCTGGAGGGGACGTACAGCCTCTTCCTCCGCGAGCGGATGGGCTGGGGGGCGGGCGGAGCGGCGTTCGCCTTCTCCTTCCTCGGGCTGATCAGCGCGGCGGTGCAGGGGGGATTGATCCGCCGGCTCGTCCCCCGGTTCGGCGAGCCCCGCTTGATCGTGGCCGGGGTGGCGACCCTGGCCGTCGGCCTGGCGGTGCTCTCCGGGGTCGTCCACACGCCCGCGCTCCTGGGGGCGACGCTGGTCGTCGCGGTCGGCCAGGGGCTCCTCAGCCCGAGCGTCTCGGGCCTGCTCTCGCGGGTCACGCCGGCGGGCGAGCAGGGGGCGGTCTTCGGCACCCTCTCCTCGGCACAAACGCTGGCGAGGATGGTCAGCTACTCGGTGGCGAACCTGGCGTTCGCCCGGGTCGGCCCGTCCGCCCCGTTCCTCGGGGCCGCGGCGGTCGCCGTCGCGACGCTGGGGCTCGCCGTCGTCGTCGCCCGACGCCCCGAGGCCCGCGTCGACGCCCCGGCCTCGACGCCCGACGGCCCGGCGGCGGTGGCCCCGTCCGAGTCGTTGCCGGGGGCGTGAACCGTCTCCTTTACGACGGCGGGTGTTCCGACGGCCGGGGGAGGTCCTGGTCGAGCGGGCCGCCGACGGTCGCCGGGTCGGTATAGGGGTATCGGGTGATGACCGCCCGGACGGCCTCCGGCCGGGCGATCACGATCCGGACGGCCTCGACGAGCGCTTCGGGGCGGGCGTGGAGCAATTGGCGGGCGAAGAACGGCTTCTGCTCGGTGCGCGTCAGAGCCTTCCAGAGCCGTCGGGCGCCCGGGTCGTCGCCGGGGTCCCGCTGCTTGGCCAGGAGGTTCGCCGCGGCGAGCAGGCCGTCGGGGTCGGTCTTGGCCCAGGCGAGCAGGTCTTTGTTCACCCCCAGCGGGGCGACTTTCGTCAGCCCCTTGCCCCAGAACCGGCCGAGGAACGTCGCGAACCGGCGGACCCAGCCGGGGACGCGCGGGGGGGCGTGCGGGGCCTCGGCCCCCGCGTCGAGCAGCAGCGCGAGGGCGTACGCCCGCGAGACGGCGACCGGGTCGGCCACCGTCGCCACGCGCAACCCGTCGAGCTGCTTCGGCGTGCTCGCGTACCAAGGGGTGAGCGCGAACAGGAGTCGGGTGAACGCCGACGCCTTCGAGTCCTGCGTCAAAAGCCAGACGTACGGGAAATGGTCCGTGTCGTGCCAGCCGAGGCGGATGTCGGGCCGCAGTTCGCCGAGCGACTGAAGCTCCAGGAACGTCATCGGGTTGGTCTTGTCGTTGAAGAAATCGACCTGCGCCCCGTGCGGGAGCTTCCGGTTGATCTCGGCGAGCGTGCGTGGGTTAAACGCGTCATACCAATAGGTTAGCTCGAACCGGCCGGACCCCCAGGCCCCCCGGGGGCCGCCGACCAACTCGTTGTAGTACGACAGCTCGTAAGGGTGGATCTTCACGAGTTGATAGGTCGACGGCACGAGTACCAGGGCCGCCACGGCCGCGCGGGGGAGCCAGGCGCGTCGGGCGCGGAAGAGTCGCGCCAGGCCGTCGGCGAGCGCGACCGCGCCCCAGCCGGCGAAGGCGGCGAGGAAGAAGAACGTGGGGAGGAACAGCCGGACGCCGTCGTGGCCGGGGGTCGGGAGCATCCGCATGGCCGGCAGCGCCGCGAGGTGGAGCAGGAAGTACAGGGGGAGGCGGTCGCGGGCCACGTTGCGGAGCGAGGAGACGAGCCCGATCACGGCCGCCGCCAGGAGCGACGCGGGGACCGTGACCGCGAGCAGAACCCAGGCGTTGTGCCAGGGGAGGCTGTACTCGTAAATCTGGTTCAGGTAAAGGATTTGGATGTCGGGCAGGGAGCCGCGGCGGTCGGTGTTGATGAGGTAGTAGTGGGCCAGCCTCGGGAGCGTTTCGCGCCACCAGGTGGGGTTCCCGAGCCAGCCGACGACCGGGGCGAAGGCCAGGACGGCCGTCCAGGTCTCCAGCGCCGGCCGCTCGGCCCCCCAGAGGGGGCTGTCGCGGAAGACGCGCCCGAGGACCCGCCGGACGACCCAGACGGCCAGCGGCAGGGCCAGGATCCAGCCGGGCAGGTAGCTCGGCGGACGGTCGAGGAACAGGTTCGTCGTCTTGGGCGTGGGCAGGGCGCGCGCGAGTCGGAGGATCTCGGCGAAGGCCAGTCCGAGGGGGGCGAGCATCGCGGCCGAGGTGACGAGGCCGTCGACCCAATCGGCCCGGCTCCCCCGGCGGAACGTCTGCGGCAGTCGGGCGGCGACGAGCCAGACCAGGAGCGGGGCGAGCACGAAGACCGCCGCCATCTTCTCGATGAACGCCAGGCCCATCAGGACCCCGACCAGCACGCGCCAGACTCGCGCCTTCGGCTCGTACAGCCCTTTCCAGAATGCCAGGGCCGTGGCCGGCCAGAGGAAGAGGCCGGGGGTGTCGGTCGCCGCGAGGTGGCCGTCGCCGTAAACGCGCGGCATCGTCAGCAACGCCCCGGCCATGACCGCACCCACCCACGCCCCGTAACGCCGGGAGAGGAACCCGAACCCGATCGTGACCGTCAGCGCGTACTCCAGGACCGAGGCCATCCGCCGCGCCGAGGTGTCCCTCATCCAGCGGCCGAACGCCTTGTAACTCAACAAGTTCAGTTGCCCGGCGAGGGGCGGGTGGAAGTTGATCCCGTGGCGGGCGTAGGTCCAGTAAAAGAGCAGGGCGTCGGGCTCGACTAGGGGCTTAACGTCGGCCGCGCCGCGCGCGTTCGCCAGGCGCTCCCACCACTGGGCCGAGCGGAGTTGGCTGTACCGGTAGGCGGGCTCGTCCCAGGTTAGGCCGAAATCGCCCGTCGTCGGCACCGTCGCTGCAAGCGCCAGGGCCAGGACCAGGCCGGAGGCGGCCCACCAGCGTCGGCCGGCTAAGCGGTCGGAACTTGCCCCGGACGCGCCGCCGTCCGGCCGGACCTGCTCGGAGTTCATAGTCGTTCTCGGTCCCGGTCGGGTGAGTTTCGTGTGGAACGATCAAGTCGTGGCGGTTTCGTCGTTTGGGACGATGGTGCCGGCAAAATCGTGGGTAAATTACCTAAAGATCGGATCGAGAAAAGCCGATTTAAGGTGCCCGTTTTTCTGCGCTCACTTGGGCTCTTTTCTCAAAAAAGTTTTTGCAAAGTCCTGAAGATCATTTACTCTTACACTTCGAGCGGGGCAAGGTTTTTGCCTAGCCTCGCTAGACACCTAGGTCTACGCTTTTTGCCGATTGACCCAATTGCTTCGGAGATATCCTCAATGCGACGTCAACTGATCGTTCTGGCGGTGGCCGGCCTCTTCGGCGCCTTCGCGGCTTCTGAAGCCCAGGCGTGCCACAAGAAGAAGTGTGCGGCTCCTGCGACCTGTGCGCAGCCCGTCCAGTGCGTCGTGGTCGAGCAGCCCTGCCCGCCCCCGGCGCCCGCCCCGTGCCCCCCGCCCGCCAAGAAGTGCCACTTCAAGCTCCCGAAGCCGAAGTTTAACCTCTGCCACAAGAAGCCGGCCTGCGCCCCGGCCCCGACCTGCGCCGCCCCGGTCGCCTACGAGGCCGCCCCGGTCTACGCCGCGCCCCAGGCGTCGCCGCAGGCTTCGCCCCAGGTCTACGCCTCGGGCCAATAAGTTGACCGGCCTTTGACGTACGGCATTGAGACTCCGGCCCTCGGTCGTCCGAAAACCCTTCGGCGGCCGGGGGCCGTGTCTATTTTAGGGCCGACCGTTCGAGGGGGCCGTCGCGAGTAGGGCCTCGACTTGATCGTAAGGGAAGACCCAGAGCAGGGGGACGCCCTGCTTCGACACCGTGTAGGCGGGGGTGCCCCGGGCGATCAGGGCGCGGTCGATCGGGTTAAAAGAACCCGGACGGTTCTGGACGACGTACCAGGCCCAGACGCCCGGGTCGTTCGGCAAGAGCCCCGCGGGCAGCCGGCCGGCGTCCCGGAGGTAAAGCCAGGAGGTCGGGAAGGTGGCGAACCGGACCTTGCGGCCGGGCGGGGTGTGGCTTTTGAGCCAGTCGAGCGCGTCGTCGGTCAGCGCGTCCCAGTAGTAGGTCGGCTCCATCCCCAGGGCCGTCGCGCCGGGCAGGCCCCCCACGACGGGGCTGAAATACGAGAGCGGCAACGGCATCATCAGCGCTACGCCGAGCACCCCTTCCGCCGCCGCGACCGCGACCAGCCGGCGCCCCCACCGGCCGACCCGCTCGACGGCCGACGCGGCCCCCAGACCGACGAGCAGCGCGAGCACGCCGAAGGCCGGCAGGAACTGGCGGACGCCGTCGTGCCCCGGCGTGTGCGGCAGGGCGCGGAGCGCCAGCAGGAACGCCCAGTGTCCGACCGCCAGGAGCCCGAACGGCTCGGTGCGGGCCCTCCGAAACGCCCGGACGACCCCGGCCAGGGCCAGCGCGAGGAAGCCGGCCGGGGTGACGAAGGCCGTCCAGACGAGCGTGTTGTACCAGGGGAGCGACCCGTCGGGCGTCGAGACGACGCGGCCGAGGAACAACGTTTTGATCCGGATCGTCTCGTCGCGCCTCAGGTTCGACGCGATGAACCGGGTCACGCCGGCGACCGGCTCGGTCCACCAGGGCGGGTTGAGCGCGTAGAGCGTGACGAGGGCGATCGCGCCCCCGGCCAGGAGGGTCAGCAGGCCGCGCCGGCTCCGGTAAAGGGCGGTCCAGGCGAGGAAGGGAATCGGCAGGAACCAGCCGGTCAACTTGGTGTCGGCCGCGCACCCGGCGAGGAGGCCGAAAATAATAACCCACAACCATTTCGGTCGGTTCGTTGGGGGCGGGCCGTCTTCGACCGTGGCGGCGAAGGCGAGGATCGCGCCGAGCCAGAGGGAGGAGAGCAGGGCGTCGTAGGTGGCGTAGTGGCCGTGGCCGAAGAGGTTCGGCTGGAACACCCAGGCGGCCGCGGCGGCGGCCCCGGGCCAGAGCCCCCGGCGCCGCGCGACGAACGCGAAGAGGAACCCGGCGGTCAGGCTGAACGCCAGGATCGGCCCGAGACGGGCGCGCGCGAGGTCGGCCCGCCAGGGGGTCAGCACGTCGCCGGCGAGGCCGACGAGGGCGTAAAAAGGGGGGTGGCCGTGGGGCTCCTCGCGGGCGAAAGGCCAGAACCAGGCGAGCACGCCGGGGTCGAACAGCAGCTTCGCGCGCGTGTCGACCTGGTCGCGCCGGGGGGGCGGCGCGCCGACCTGTTGGACGAGTTCCTCGACCGGGGGGCTCCACCCCGCGGCGAACCGCGTAGGGTCGGCCAGGGCGCGGAACCAGAGCCGGAGCCTCGCCTCGCGGCCGAGGGTGTACCCTTCGTCCCAGACGATCGCCAGCCGGGGCTCGGTCGCCAGCATCAAGGCGGCGGTCGCCAGCGCCACGGCCAGGCCCCCGGCGCGGAACGAGCGCGGTGGTGCGGGCGCCGGGGGTGAAGTCCCGACGACCGACGGCCGAACCCCGCCCGACGTCGCGCCGTTCCGAGGGTTCCTGGTCATCGGTCGTCGGTCATTCCGTCAGACCTCGGTCGCGGTGAGGACGCCGTTCGACCGGGCGGCCGACTCGGCGGCGAACGGCTCGTCGGCGACCGAGCGGATCAAGGCCACCTCGTTGCAGTTGGGGAACAACGGGCAGCGGACGCACTCGTTCCAGATCTTGTGCGGCAGGTCGGCCTTATCGATGACGTGGTAGCCGCACTTCTCGAAGAACGCCGACACGTAGGTCAGCGTGAAGACCGTCTTGATTTCGAGCTCCCTCGCGGCGTCCCACGACGCCTCGACGAGTTTCCTCCCCACCCCCTGACCATGAACCGCCTCGGAGACCGCCAGGCATTTCAACTCGGCGAGGTCTTCCCAGAACACGTGCAAGGCCACGCACCCGATGACCCGGCCGTCGTCGTCGGTCGCCACGAGGAACTCGCGGATCGACTCGTAAAGCTCACCTAACGAGCGACGGATCATCAACTTGCGATCGGCGAACGTGCGGATCAGTTCTTGAACGGCCGGCACGTCACCCACGCGGGCAGGGCGAATGTTCAATCGAGGGACCCCCAAACCCCGGATTTGATCCCGGGCGTTCTTGCCATAACCTTGCGACCGCCCGGACCTTCCGGGCGGTCGAAGGCTGATCGTTCATTCTAGATCACCGGCGCGGTGAATCAAGGCCGCAAACGGCGCGGCCGCGGGTTTCCGGGGTGCTCTTCGGCGCGGGGCGCGCCGGACCCCGTTTTCAGTACGGCTTGGCCCGGTCCGCCCCCGCCGCGGCGGTCGCGGGTGCGGGCTTCGCGGCCTCGGAGGCGGCCTCTTTCGGGGGCGTCGCGGGGTTGCGGAAGGGGAGGACGCACTCGGCGTAGTACGACTCCATGTGCCGGTAGTCGGGGCCGTGGTTGACCTCGACGAGGCCGAACGTCTTGGAGATCTCGCGGGTCGCCTCTTCGAGGGTCCAGCCCGAGTACTTGGTCCGGTAGGCCATCTGGACCATCGACGTGCGGTTGATGCCGTGGTGGCAGTGGAAATAGACCGGGTGGTTCTTGGGGTCGGCCAGGACCGCGGCGGCCTCTTCGAGCTTCTGGTTGATGACGTGGTAGTCCTTGGTCCCGCGCTCGTCGACGATCGGGATGTGGACCCAGCGGAACCCGAGTTCCTTGGCGAGTTCCCGCTCCTGCACGGAGAGGGGGTGGTCGGTCTGGTGGGCGAGGGCGAGGACGGTCTTGATCTTGTGCCGCCGGACGAGCCGCCGCATCGGCCAGGGCTTCTGCCAGGCGCCGCGGTAGATCTTGCCGGGGACGACCTCGGCGAACTGGTCGGCGAAGACGTAGTCGCGGCCGTGCCGCCAGATCTGGTGGGCGGCGAGGACCGCGAGCCCGACCAAAAGCCCCCGTCGGAGCCAGCGTCGGCGGTTGGTCATCATGACGTCGAGACTCCCGGTCCGTGGGGCACTCGTTGTCGGCGGGGCGGGGGGGCCGGCCGGCGGCGAGGGCGGATGGTAGCATCGGCCGGCAAACCCGGCAAGGTCGGTCGGCCGGTCTCCGTTTCCCCCCCGCGCCGGTTCAGCGCGGGGGGGTAGAGGGCCGAACGGAGGAATAGATCGGCCGCGCGACCCGGCCGGCTAGAGCCCGACCGCCGCGCCGGCCCGGCGCCCGGATCGAACTTGAGGGGGCCCGGCCGGTTGGGATCGCCAGGCGGGGGGGATTCGCTAGAATCGCGGGGCGGCCCCGGCCGCCGCGGGTTCCCCCGCCCCCGGGCCGTCGACGAGGACCGAGGTCAAGGATGACGCCACGACGCGCGCTTTGGGGGCTGATCGCCGTTTCGGGACTGCTCCGACTGGCCTGGGCGGCCGGGATGGGGGTGGGGAACGACGAGGCGTACCACTACCTGTTCACGGTCCACCGCGACTGGAGCTACTTCGACCACCCGCCGATGGTCGCGTTGGTCGAGGCGGCCGGCGTCGCGCTCGGGGGGGGCGCCGTCTCGGCGTTCACGCTCCGGCTCGGCTTCGTGACCCTTTTTGCCGGCTCGACCTGGCTGATGGCGCGGCTGACGTCGCGGTTTTACGGCGAACGCGCCGGGCTGCTCGCGGCGTTCGCGCTGAACGTGACCGGCTACCACACGGCGGCGGCCGGGGCGTTCGCCCTGCCCGACGGCCCGCTGCTGTTCTTCTGGCTCCTCACGCTCGACCGCCTGGCCGTGGCGCTCGACGCCCCGGACGGCGCCGGCGGGCTCCGCCCCTGGCTCTGGGTCGGCCTGGCCTGGGGCGGGGCGATGCTGAGCAAGTACCACGCGGTATTTCTCCCCGCGGGGGTCGTGCTTTATGCGGCGGTCGAGCCGTCGGCCCGCCGCTGGCTGAGGCGGCCGGGGCCGTACGCGGCGACGGCGGTCGGCCTGGCGCTGTTCGCGCCGGTGGTCGTCTGGAACGCCGGGCACGGCTGGGCCTCGTTCCTGTTCCAGGGGGGGCGGGCGCTCGGCGGCGGCTTCCGGCCCGGCGCGCTGCTCGCGGCGCTGGTCTTCCCGGCCGTTTACCTGTTCCCCTGGATCTGGTTCCGGCTGGTCTCCGCCTTGGTGGGCCGGGGGCGTCGGCTGCTCGACCCCGCGACGACGCCGGGGGAGCGGTTCCTGCTCTGCCAGGCGGTGCCGCCGCTGGCGACGTTCCTGGCGGTCGCCTGCACGCGGCCGGTCCTCCCGCACTGGACGCTCGTCGGGTTCTTGCCGCTCTTTCCGATCGTCGGACAGACGTGGGACGCCGCGCGGGGGGCCGACCTGCCTCGCTTCCGGCGGCGCCTGGCCCTGCTCGGGGCGATGCCGGTGGTGGTGGCCGGGTTGATGCTCTTCCAGGCGCGGACGGGCTTCTTTCAGAAAGGTCGCCCCGGGGGCCTGGGCCTGGTCGCCGCCGCGCAGGACCCGACGGCCGACACGGTCGGCTGGGACGCCGTCGCGGCCGAACTCCGCCGCCGGGGCCTGCTCGACCGGCCCGACACGTTCCTGTTTACGGGGAACTGGTATCAGAGCGGCCAACTCGCCTTCGCGGCGCGGGGGGCCCGGACGCCGGTGCTCTGCTACCACGCCTGGGACGCCCGCAGCTTCGCCTTCTGGAGCCGGCCCGAAGACTGGGTCGGCCGCGACGGCGTCCTCGTCGAGGTCAACGAGCGGCCGGGGGGCTCCGCGCGGTACGACAAGTGGTTCACCCGGATCGAACCGCTCGGCACGTTCCCGGTCGAGCGGGCGGGGGCGCCGTTGCGGACGGTGAGCCTCTACCGTTGCGTGCGCCAGACGGTCGCCTTCCCGTTCGACGACCTGGGCCGGAACATCCGGCCGAGGCACCGCGGCGCCGGGGGGCGGCTCGCCGCGGCGCCGGCCGACGGGCCGGTGCGTTGACCGGGCCGCGGGCGGGGGCTTTGCCGGGTCGGTAGAATGGTGGCGACGACCCGGCCGCGGCGCCGAGGGCGCGGCCGGTCGGGGAGGGCCGCGCGGGCGTCGGGGCCTGGACCGGGGGCGGTGTCGAATGATCCAGGAGCGGACGATCGCGTCGGAGCGTCAGGCCGGGCCGGTCTCCAAGGTCGTCGGCCTGTACCAGATGTTCCTCCGGCGCAGCCTCGAACACTTCTTCCCCGACGCCGTCCTCGAAGTGGCCGGCGACCGCAGCTTCATCGACTGGGACGGCGCGCCCGACCTGCGGAACTACCGGGTCGAGGACGACCCGGACGGCCTCGGGGTCGTGATCGAATGGTTCCGCACCCGCTACCACTTCCAGCCGAACAGCCCCGCGCCGTTCCTCCCCTCGGAGCGCCGGCTGATCGCGACGGCCTTGAACGCGCTCGACCTGCGGTTCCGCGGCCTCTTCGACGCCGAGGCGGCGCACCGGATCGACCGCTTCCACTACGTGCTGGAAGACCTGGTCGTCACCGACTACCTCGACCCGGCCGAGCCCTACCGGGTCCCCGCCGCGCTGGAGGCGCTGCGGGTCGCCGCGCTGTCGACGTACGAGAACCGCCGGGTCTCCAGCGGGGCGCTCCTGCTCGGGACCGACCACGACCCGGCCGCCCCCGAGCGCGTGAACCCCGAGGGGGCGCCGCGGTTCAACACCCGGCTGAACGCCCTGAAGGGGTTCCACCGGCTCTGCGACGGGATCCGGACCGTGTTCGTCGTCGACCGCCAGGGGGAGTTGTCCCGGGCGGTCGACGTCCACCGCTGGGCCGACCGGGTGCAGGGGCTCGGGCCGCTGGAGCACCCCTGCCCGCGCCCTTATATGAGCCACGCCAAGGCGACGCTCACCGGCGGGCACGTCTGCCTGGTCCTGACCCCCTCGCAGGAGATCAAGGTCTTCGCCGACGGGGTGATGGCCTTCGCCTTCAGCGACGCCCGCTGGCGGCTGCTCGACATCCCGACCAAATTCACCGCCTGGTGCGACGCCGTCAACGCGTCGGGCCGGCACGACGACCTCGCCCGACGCGTCTTCCAGGCCGCGCTGAACCTGAGCGAAGACCGCAAGGGGGCGCTCTTCGTCGTGCTCCGCGACCCGGGCGAGTCGGTCCCCCAGCTCATCGCGCCGGCCGACCGGGTGATCGAGGAGGTCGCCGCCGACGACCCGCAGGACCCCGACAACCTCTCGCCCCGCCTCGCGAAGCGGGCGCTGCACCACGTCGTCCGCGGCCAGTCGCTGACGGACCTCGACCCCTCGGTGCTGGAGTCGATCGCCGGGCTCGACGGGGCGGTCGTGACCGACCTCGACGGCCGGCTCCTGACCTTCGGCGCGATCCTGCGGATCGCCCCGGAGGCGCTCACGGTCGCCCGCGCCGTCGAAGGGGCGCGAACCCTCGCCGCCCTCGCCGCGTCGTACCACGGGCCCGTCCTCAAGGTCAGCGAGGACGGCTTCCTGACCATGTACCTCGGCGGCCGGCGCGTCTGGGAGTTGTGAGCGGGCGGGGCGGTGTCGGCTGCCTGGGTTCCGCACCTGTTGGCGTCTAGCCGGCCTTCATCGGACGGCGGCCGCGG
>Ga0164243_10006569_pt1 | contig 17576 bp, 12 predicted proteins | sample OricompcompostOP_FD_108781 | JGI IMG/M metagenome (GOLD analysis project Ga0164243, IMG submission 108781) | Organic Plus compost microbial communities from Emeryville, California, USA - Original compost - Organic plus compost (OP) | ecosystem: Engineered > Solid waste > Mixed feedstock >... | reverse complement strand
GGGGTGTCTTTCGAGAGGAGGCGACCACCGATGGGGCACATCGAGGCGCAGTTGAGGTGATGGACAGCGCGGACCGTCATGACGACGAACGTATCGCAGCCTGGTCATGACCTGGGGACGGAGTCGCTTTCGACGCCTTTTCGGACAACCGGACAGGTCGATGTCCGGATGTCCGAAAAGGCGACAAAGGAGACTCCGTCCCTGCGTCACTCCAGGCCCGAGGCGAACGCACGATGCGGCGCACCGAGCACCTCGGCGAACTGCTTCGCGCGCTGCTCGGTCATCGGCTCGGCCACGTGCTCCGTCGTCTGCTCGGTCACCGGCTCGGCCACGTGCACGGTCACCGGCTCGGACACCGACGCCGAGGTCGGCTCGTGCGGCGCGCCGGACAGGTAGCTCACGGCCTGCAGCATCGCGAGCATGCCGGCGAACGCGACGAGCACCGGCACGGTGCGCGGACGGAACCAGTCCCAGCGCGTGGCGACCCACCGCGAGAGGTCGCCGGCGAGCATCGCGAGCTTCGAGCGAGGTGCGCGGCGTACCGTGGCGACGGGGAGCTCGCGGCCTTGATCGAACAACATGATCTCATTATCCACCGGGACCTCGGCGGGGGCTGCCGCGAATCGGCGACGCGTGATCCTCCTACGGAGGCGCGGCAACGGGCGCGGGCGCACGGACGTGCGTGCCCGCCCGGGCCCGAGGGGAGGCAGCCAGCCGGGGCCGATCATGCCAGCTCCGGTGCGGCCTGACCGCGATCGCGGAACGTGCCGTTCTGCTGATAGCGTCTTCGCTGGAGCTTGTTGAGCGCGACGCGCGCTTTCCATCCGAGATACGCGCGCGTGAACGTCACCATGTTCGTGCGGTCGAAGTACGGGTTCTTCACCTCGGGAGCCACCGCGAGGATCGCGAGCACCTGCTCGGCGACCGACACCGGGCAGCCCTCGAGCCGGGCGACGTCTCCGCCGAGCTTGAGCTTCGCGGTCGCGAGCTTCGCGAAGATGTCCTGGCTCGTGGCGGTGTGGGGATCGAGCGTGCTGCGGTCCTTGTACAGGCTCTTCACCTCGATCGGCTTACCGTGCAGCGTCCCTGTCCACTTCGCGCAGTCGCCGATGAAGATCACCTTCTCGCCGGGCTTCGCGTCGATCGGCCCGTCGTAGCCGCCGAACACCACGTGCATGCGCGGCACCTTGCGATCGGTCTCCTTGTCGAACACGCGGAGGATCTCGATCGCCTCCTCGATCGCGCCCGGGCACCCGCCCCAGCAGTAGTCGCTCGCCTCGGCCTCGGGAGGCGCGCCCGCGTACGCGGTGATGTTCGTGCCCTCGAAGTACTTCTCGACGCGGATCAGGCCGACCTTGAACCCCTGCGCCCGGGCACGCGCCTCGTCGAGCGTGACGTCGCCCGAGATCTGGATGTCCGCGAGGTCGGTCGTGCCGAACCCGTAGTCCTCGGCGAGCCGGATGTGATCGACCGAGCGCGGGTCGACGCCGATGATGTTGCAGCACACGGCGTCGAACGCGACCTGGCTGTTGCCCATGATGATGAGGCCGAGCGGGAACGGCGTCGGCGTCAGCATCCGGCCCTCGCCGGCGGTGATCGCGTCGATCGCGATGAACTGCGGCTGGATGATGTGCTGCAGGTCCGCGATCTTCTCGTTGAGCTTGTGATCGTGATCGATCAGGCGGTGTCGGTCGTCCTGGATCCCGATGTACGCCTTCAGCGAGAACGTCACCGTGGTCCACGGGTGCGCCTTGAACTTCGGCGTGTTCACGAAGAAGTCGGCGCGCGCGACCGGCTCGGGCGTGAACAGGTAGTCGCGCAGCCGCTGCGGATGCGACAGCGGGATCTCGACCTGCTGCTCTTCCTCGAAGCAGTAGCGCTTGATGTCGAGCTTCTTCAGCATCGCGTCCCAGCCCGACTCGCGGAACGCGACGCGCGTCGGGATGGTGATGCCGCAGCGCTCTCCGGCCGCGAGCTCGGTCATCGACGCCCCGCCGACGTCGCGCAGCGCCTGCAGGACACCCTCGCCGAACTCCGGCCGCGTGTACGCGTACGGGAACAGCGGTCCCGCGGCGACCAGGTTCGGCTTGACGAGCGTACGACCGAACGGCCGGAGCCCGAGCTCCTCCAGGCCCTCGCGGATGATCGTCCGGATCCGCTCGGGGTCGTAATCTCGGCAGCTGCGGAGGATGACCTTCGGCTGGGCCGGGATCTTCATTCTCCGAGCATACCGACTTTGGGTCAGTTCGGGGCGACCACCCGGGTGGCGGGAGCCCTCGGCGCGGGAGCCGTCGGGGCGGGCGTCGCGGCACCAGCGCCCGTCGTGGCCGCGGCTCCCGGCGTGGCCGCGTCGTCGACCGGCGCCTCGCCCGCGGCCGCCTCGGCCTCCGCACCGGGCTCCGCCGCCGGAGCCTGGGGAGCCTCGGGAGCCTGAGGCGCCTGAGGCGCCTGAGGCGCCAGGCGCGCCTGCAGGGCGTGCTCCGAGCTCGCGATCCAGCTCTCGACGGCCTCGAGGTCCGCGCGCACGAGCGCGATGCCGTCGTCGAGGTGATCGACCAGCTCGTCCGACGACTTCTTCAGCGCCTCGAAGCCGGTCTTGGCCGCCTCCGCCACGGCGGTCGGCGCGGACTGCGTCATGCCGCGCAGCCGCTCGAGCCGCGCGCGCACCTCGGTCAACCGCTTGCCGGCCTCGTTCACGCCCGGCGCGGTCGCGACGCCACGACCCCGCGCGAGCAGCGACTCCGCGCGCTTCTGCAGGATGTCGAGCTCGCTCACGTACACCTTGACGTCGGTGAGCGTCTCTTCTTGCAGCCGATCGAGATCGGCCGCCTTCTGGCAACCCGCCGAGGCGAGCAGCGCGGCAAAGAACAACGACGAGAGGAGCTTGTTCACGGCACCCCGGGTTGTGGCAGAAAGCGCCGCGCGACTCAAGGCAGCGGGGGCGCGTCGTCGCTCCACGCGCTGCCGTGGGCGTCGAGGGTGTCGATGTACTCCACGAATCGTGCGTAGAAGGGGTGCGCGCCGAGGGTGGCCGAGTCCGCGACGACGAGCAGAAACCGCTTCGCGCGCGTCAGTGCGACGTTCATTCGTCGCGTGTTCGCCAGGAATCCGATTTCGCCGCGCTCGTTGGACCGAACGAGGTCCACGATCACGGCCTCCTTCTCGCGGCCCTGGAACCCGTCCACGGTCCCGATCTCGACCCCCGCGGCGCGCTCGACCGTGAGGAGCTCTCGCAGCCGGCGGGCCTGCGCGGCGTACGCGGCGATGATCGCGAGCTCGGTCGGCGGCAGCCCGCGCGACAAGAGCCGGCGCGCCTCGGCGGCGACGCGCTCGGCGTGCCCCGGGTTGAACGTGCTCGGGTCGAGCGCCGCCGCGGGCTGCGTGCCGAGATCCCTCTCGGCGCGCTCGTCGAGCCAGTCCTTGCCCGCGGTGTCGACGAGCCACAGCGCGCCGGGACGCAAGGGGTCCGGGGCGACGCCGAGATCCTCGAGGCGGTGCGCGGCGACCGCCGCCGACGCGCGCAGGCGCCCCGCGTACATCGCCACCGACGGGAACGCCATGATCGCCTCGTGCATCCGGTGCTGCTGCTCGAGCATCACGGCGGCGCCCTCGACGCCAGCGGACGCGAGACGATCGAACACCGTGGTGCCGAGCGTGGCCTCGAGCGCGGGTCCGCCGACCACGACCGGACCGAGCTGGTGGTGATCCCCGGCGAGCACGGCGACCTTGCCGCGCGCGAGCGCGACGAGCAGCAGCGGATCGGGAGCCTGCGTCGCCTCGTCGATGACGGCGCATTCGAACGTGGTGTCCGCGAGCAGCGGGTGATCGCAGCCGGCGCACGTCGCGAGCACGACCTCCGCCCGATCGACGATCGCGCGCTCGGCGTTCGCGATCTCCTTCGCCGCGTCCACGTCGAGCGCGCGCGCCTCCTGCCACAACGCGCGCGCCTCGGGGCCGCGCCGGCCGAGCGCGCTCTTGCGCAGCGCGCGGGCACGGTCGTGCCATTCGCGGGCGAGGCGCGTCGCGCCGTCGGCGTCGACGAGGAAGTCGAGCGTCAGCGCGTGCAGCGCGGGGGACACGCGCGCGGGGTGCCCGAGCCGGACCGCGCGGACGCCGGCGTCGGCGAGCCGCGCCCCGAGGTTGTCGACGGCGGTGTTCGACGGCGCCGCGCACAGCACGCGCTCGCCGCGCCGCACGCGCTGGCGGATCACCTCGACCAGCGTGCGCGTCTTGCCGGTGCCCGGCGGGCCGTGGATCAGCGCGATGTCGCCGCTGCGGAGCGCGACGTCGACGGCGGTCCGCTGGCGCTCGTCGAGCGCGGCGTCGAGCGGCGCCCAGGTCACCGGGGCGAGCGGGTGGGGCGGTCGCGCGCCGGCCGCGACGTCCCGGAGCCGGGCGAGGTCGCTCGTCGCCGGCGCCGCGCGCGCCCGCGCGATCGCCGCATCGCCTCGCTCGAACGTGTGCTCGGGCGCCTCCGGATCGAGCGCGTAGTCGCGGTCGATGTCGTCGACGGGGCGCTCGAGCATCAGCCACAGGGTCTGCTGCTCGCGGCGCTCGAGCACGCCGCGGATCGCGCCGGGCTCCTCGGGGTGCTCGGCCCACAGCCGGATCGGCTCGCCGGGCGCCAGGCGGAGGTTGTCGAGGTCGACCCGATCGGGGACCGCGACCTGGACGCGCACGCGCCCGCGCGGCGCCGAGCGCTCGTCGACGATGCGCAGCTCCGCGAGCGCGAGGCCGAGGGCGACACGCTGCGCGAGCGGGCGACCCGCGCGCTCGGCCGCGACCTGCGCACGCGCGGCGAGGCGCTCGGCCCGCCAGGCCGCCGCGAGGGCATCGAGCCAGTCACGCGCGTCCGCCATCCCCGGAAGGTAGCGCTGGTCGCGGGGGCAGAGAACGGGAGAGGCCCGCGCGTAGCGGCCCGGATCGGCTGGTGATCGTTCCGGGAGCCAGGCATAGTTTGGTCCGCTATGGCCGAGTCGACCGCACCCGAGCGCCTGACCCGCAAGACCACCTCGATTGCCCAGCTCCTCGCCGACCGCGTCCAGCAAACCCCTGACCGCGAGGCCTACCGCTATCCGGTGGGAGAGGAGTGGCGGTCGATGACGTGGAAGCAATCCTACGAGCGCGTGCGCGCGATCGCCGCGGGCCTGCTCTCGCTCGGGCTCGAGCGCGAGCAGCGGGTCGGCATCCTGTCGAACACCCGCGTCGAGTGGATCCTGTGCGACCTCGGCATCCTGTCGGCCGGCGGCGCGACCACCACGGTGTATCCGTCGAGCACGGCCGAGGAGTGCGCCTACATCCTCGCGGACTCCGAGAGCCGCTACGTGTTCATCGAGGACACGTCGCAGCTCGCGAAGATCGCGGCGCACCGCGCCGAGCTGCCCCAGCTCCAGAAGCTCGTCCTCCTCGACGGTACGCCCGAGGCCAAGGACAAGGACTGGGTGATGACGCTCGCGGAGCTCGAGGCCGCGGGCGCCGCGCACCTCGCGCAGCACCCCAAGGCGGTCGACGACGTCGTCGCCGGGATCAAGGGCGAGCACCTCGCCACGCTGATCTACACCTCCGGCACGACCGGCAAGCCCAAGGGCGTGCGCCTGCTGCACGAGTGCTGGGCGTACACGGCCGACGCGATCGAGGCCGTGCGCCTGTGGGGAGCCGACGACGTCCAGTACCTGTGGCTGCCGCTCTCGCACTCCTTCGGCAAGGTGCTGATGGCCGGCCACATCGCCTCGGGCTCGGTGACCGCCGTCGACGGCCGGATCCCGAAGATCGTCGAGAACCTCGCGGTCGTGCGGCCCACGATCATGGCGGCAGCACCGCGGATCTTCGAGAAGGTCTACAACAAGGTCCTCGAGGGGGCGCGCACGGGCGGGCTCAAGCAGAAGATCTTCGAGTGGGCCGTCGCGACCGGCAAGCAGGGCAGCAAGGTCCGCCAGCAGGGCAAGGAGCCGGGCGGCCTGCTCGCGGTCAAGCTCAAGCTCGCCGACAAGCTGGTGTTCTCGAAGATCAAGCAGCGGTTCGGCGGCCGGGTGAAGTTCTTCATCTCGGGCTCGGCGCCGCTGTCGCGCGAGATCGCCGAGTTCTTCCACGCGTGCGACGTCCTGATCCTCGAGGGCTACGGCCTCACCGAGTCGAGCGCCGCGAGCTTCGTCAACCGGCCGAGCAAGTACGCGTTCGGCACCGTCGGGCTCCCGATGCCGGGGACCGAGGTCAAGATCGCCCCCGAGGACGGCGAGATCCTGATCAAGTCGCCGGGCGTGATGCAGGGCTATCACAACCTGCCCGAGGCCACCGCCGAGGCGCTGACGCCGGACGGCTGGCTGCGCACCGGCGACATCGGCGAGGTCGACGGCGACGGCGGGTTCCTGCGGATCACCGATCGCAAGAAGGACCTGATCAAGACCAGCGGCGGCAAGTACATCGCGCCGCAGCACATCGAGGGCAAGCTCAAGGCGGCGTGTCCGTACATCTCCCAGGTGATCGTGCACGGCGACAAGCGCAACTTCGTCACCGCGCTCGTGACGCTCGACGAGGAGAACACGATGAAGTGGGCCGGCAGCAACGGCCTCGCCGGCAAGCCCTACAGCGAGGTCGTGACGTCGCCCGAGACGAAGGCGCTGCTCGAGCCGTACTTCGAGCAGGTCAACAAGACGCTCGCCAGGTACGAGACCATCAAGCAGTTCCAGATCCTGCCGAAGGATCTGACCGTCGACGAGGGGGAGCTCACGCCGAGCCTCAAGGTGAAGCGCAAGGCGGTGGAGAAGAAGTACGCACAGCTCCTCGACAAGATGTACGAGGGCACGATCGCGTCCGAATGATGCGGTCTCCTCGCGCGTTGCGCTCCTCGATGCACCTTCTCCGCACCGCCGCGCGCGCGCTCGCGATGACCGGCCTCGTCGCCAGCGCGCTGGCGTGCTCCAGCGGTGACAAGGCCAAGCCGTCGCGCCCCGACCCGAGCGCGGGCGCGTCCGCCAGTCCGGCTGACAACCCGATCACCGCGACGGCGACCGTCGAGGCGACCCCGGCCGCGGCGCCGGTCGCCACCCCGCCGTCGACGCCGGCCGCGGCCGTGCGGGAGCACGCGTCGGTCGAGGGCAAGGACTTCATCGAGGACGCGAAGCTGCTGTTCCGGGTCGCGGCGTGCGGCCACGCGGAGCAGCCGCTGCCGCCGGAGCTGACGCGCGGCGAGCCCGCGCTGGAGAAGAAGATCGCCGCGATCGTCCACCGGCACTGCAAGCGCATCACCGAGCAGCTCGGCAAGTTCCGCGCGCAGTACTTCGAGAAGGCGCGGCCGTGGTTCGACGCGGTCGTCCCCGCGACGACGCCGACGACCGTGGTCTACCCGTTCGGCGGTGGCGACCTGCTGTCGGCGCTGGTCGCGTTCCCGAACGCGACCGAGATCACCACGATCTCGCTCGAGCAGTCGGGCGACCCGCGGCGGCTACGCACGCTGACCCCCGCCGCGCTCGACGCGAGCCTCGGCGCCCTGCGCGCGGAGATCGGGGGGCTGATCTCCGTCGGCTCGAACACGAGCGTGAACCTGTCGGCGCAGCAGAAGAACGATCTGCCCGGCCAGGTCAGCTCGTTCCTCCTCGGGCTCGTCGCCGGCGGATACGAGCCGGTCGCGATGCGCTACTTCCGGCTCGACGACGCGGGGAACATCGACTACCTCGACGACGCGGAGATCGCGGCCCTCGACGGCACCAAGCTCCGCAGCCTCAAGCACGACTGGGAGTCGCCGAACTTCTCGCCGGCGTTCGCGCACGTCGAGATCACGTACCGGCGCCCCGGCGAGGCGGGCGCGCGCGTGCATCGCCACTTCGGCTGGAACCTCGGCGACAGCTACCTGAAGGAGCACCCGCAGCTGCTCCGCCACCTCGAGCAGAAGGGGAAGGTGACGGTCCTGACCAAGGGCGCGAGCTACCTGCTGTGGCGTGGTGACTTCTCGCTGATCCGCAACTACCTGCTCGACCACCTCGCGTGGATGCTGTCGGACTCGACGGGGATCCCGCCGGCGTACGCGCAGAAGGCGGGCATGGTCCAGGAGACCTACGGTCGCTACAGTGGCGCGTTCCTCGAGGGCGCGCAGGCGGGGAAGCACGACGAGGCGTTCATCGAGCTGTGGCAGAAGCAGAAGCCGCGGCCCCTGCGGTTCCGGTTCGGCTACGTCGACAAGAACAAGCAGGCGCACCTGGTCGTCACGCGCCCGAAGTGAGCGGTCCGGGGCGGTGAGCGCGCTGCATCACGCGCGCGCGTACGCGAGCGACGCGTCCGAGCCGGCGAATCTCGCGTAAACGAGCGTCACGCGGGCAACCGGGGGCGCCCGCCGCTCGTAAGTTGCTGATGGACCGACGCGCGTGGTACGGGCAAGGGACCGGCGTGACCGACGAAAAGCCAGCCGCGGCGCTCGAGAAGGGCAGGACCAGCGCAGGGCGCGGAGTCCTCTACATCGCGTTCGCGAAGTTCTACTTCATGTTCGCCGGGCTGGTGATCCAGTTCCGGCTGCCGAACATCCTGTCGCGCGCCGCGTTCGGCAGCTACAGCCTGGTCAGCAACATCGCGTCGCTGGTCAACAACGTGCTCGTCACGGGCACGATCCAGGCGGTGTCGCGGTTCTCCGCGCAGGAGCCGGGCAAGGCGCGCCTCGTCCAGCAGGCCGGCCTGCGGATGCACGTGCGGCTCGGCCTCGTGATCGCGGCGGGGTTCATCGCCGCCGCACCGCTCGTCGCGTGGTTGCTCCACGACATGTCGAAGACGGAGCCGCTCATGCTCGCGGGCCTGATCGTCGGCGGCTACTCGTTCTACGCGGTGTTCGTCGGCACGGCGAACGGGCTCCACCAGTTCCACAAGCAGGCCGCCCTCGACGTCACGTTCGCCACGCTGCGCGTCGCGGGCCTGCTCGGGATGGCGATGGCCGGGTTCGGCGTGATCGGCGTGATCGGCGGCTGGGTCGCGGCGGTCGGCGTGATCCTGTGCGCCGCGATCGTGTGGGTCGGGCTCCCGGGCAAGATCGCGAAGGAGGACCGGCTCCCGATCGCGCCGCTCATCAAGTTCTTCGCGGGCGTCGCGGTGTACCTCGTCCTGTTCAACGCGCTGATGTTCACCGACAGCGTGCTGATCAAGCGCCTGACCACGGAGTACTTCCGCGACCACGCCCAGGTGCTCGCGTCCGCGGTCGCCGAGGCCGTGCCGTGGGCGCCGGGCGTCACCGGGTACCAGGCGGATCCCAGCGTCCTCGCCGACGTGCAGACCGGCTACTACGCCGCGGTCCAGAACCTCGCGCGCCTGTCGTACCAGGCGATCATCGCCGCCACGTTCGTCGTGTTCCCGCTCGTGTCGCGCTCGACGTTCACCGAGGATCGCGAGACCACCCGCCGCTACGTCAACGTCACCGCGCGCTACTCGCTGATGTTCGCGATGGCGATCGCGGTCGTGTTCATGGCGAACCCGGTCGACGTGCTCGGCCTCATCTACGCGCCCGACTACGCCCAGCGCGGCGGCAACGCGCTCGTGTTCCTCGCGCTCGGCAACGTCGCGTTCTCGATGTTCGCGATCAACGGCACGATCCTGAACGGCGCGGGCCACACGCGCGACGCGATCGTCACCGCCGCGATCACGCTCGCGCTGTCGGCGGTCGGCAACTACGTCGCGATCCCGCTCGCCGCCGAGGCGGGCCGCACGCTCGAGGTCGCCGCGGCGGTGACCTCCGGCGCGATGCTCGTCGGCGCCGGGCTGTCGGGGTTCGTGCTGTGGCGCCGGCTCGGCGCGTTCATCCCCGCGCTCTCGCTCGTCCGGATCGCGGTGGCGACGACGGCGGCCGTCACCGCGGGCCGGTTCGTGCCGCTCACGGGTAAGTTGATGACGCTCGCCGAGGCCGTCGTGGTCGGCGTCGTGTTCCTCGTCGTGCTGATCGCGACGCGCGAGCTCGGCGCGCGCGACCTCGCGGCGATCAAGGCCGTCCGCACGAAGCGCGCGGCCGGTGGAGGTGAGCCATGACGCGAGTCGTGCCCCTGGTGCTGGCGGTGCTCGTGGGCGCGTGCGGCGCGTCCGCGAAGAACGCCGAGACGCTGACCGAGTCGATCCGGGCGTTCAACGACGGGGTGCGGTGGCAGCGGTTCGCGCTCGCCGCGAACGCGATCCCGCCGAAGGAGCGCGGCGAGTTCGTCGACGAGATGGACCAGCGCGCCGAGGATCTCCGGATCACCGACTACGAGATCGTGCGGGTCGACTCGCAGGGGCCCAAGGCGGCCAAGGTGCAGATCAAGATCGCGTGGTACCTCGACTCCGAGGGCACGCTGCGCGAGACCCACGCCGTCCAGACGTGGGAGCTGCACGGCAAGCAGTGGTGGATGGTCGAGGCCACGCGGCTGCGCGGCGACGAGATGCCCGGCCTGCTCGAGCCCGCCTCCGAGCCCGCGTCGCCGGCCGAGCCCTCGGCGGACCCCGCGGAGCCCGCGCTCGACGACGCCCCGGAGGCCGCTGCGCCGGGCCCCGCGGCCATGGGGCGATGAGGTCCGGCGGCGGGTCGCGTCGTCGTCGCCGGCTGGGGTAAACTCGGGCTCCACCACGTGGCGCAGAGCGACTTCGTCAGCCGGGGCCAGGCGCTGGTCACGTCCGGGCAGTACCAGGAGGCGGTCAAGGTCTGCCGCCTGGGCCTGCTGGGGCGCCCGACCACCGTCGAGGGCCGGATCGTGCTGGGGCAGGCGCTGCTCGCCCTCAAGCGCTACGACGAGGTCCTCGCCGAGATGCGCGTCGCGCTCGAGCTCGATCGCGCGTCGGTCCCGGCGCAGCTCCTGAAGGCCAGGGCGCTGCTCGACAAGGGCGACGTCGCCGCGTCGCTCGACGTCCTGAACAAGGTCCGCCCGGTCACCCCCGCGGACCAGGAATGGCACGCGAGCGTGCTCGAGGAAGCGCAGCGCAGCCCCGCGCGCCCGGCGCTGAGCGCGAGCCACCCCGCGGTCGGCTTCGTCGGCGGAAGCGAGCCCACGAACGACAGCACGAAGCACTACCCGAGCCACGGTGCCGACGAGGAGGACACCGAGCCCAAGGGCGACGAGGACACCGGGGGCAGCTACACGCGGCCGACCTCGATCGCTGCCCCGGCGCCGCGCAAGCGCTCGGGCCGTCAGCCCGCGCTGGCGGACTACGTCCCGCCGCCCGCGGTGCTGGCGATCGGCGATCGCTCGGGGACCGTCGAGGTCGATCCGGAGCTCGATGGCATCGAGATCGACGACGACGAGCTCGGCGGGGTCGCCGCGCCACCACGCGCGCCGGTCGCGGCCCGGCCGATCGAGGGCGCGCGCGGATCCGTGAGGCGGTCGTCGCGATCGCTCGACGAGCCGCCGACGCAGCGGGCGCGCCCGAACAAGGGCGACGTGTCGTCGGTCGAGCTCGACAGCGCCGATCTCGTCGAGATCGAGGAGCCATCGGCTCCCACGCCGCGCCGGTCACGTCGTGGCAGCGCCGTGCGCAACGCGGTGCAGCTGCCGTCGGGGCCGATCGATCAGTCTCCCGCCCCGCCGGCCCCGGCGTACCGGAAGACCGCGCCGGCCGCGGCGGTGTCGCCGCCCGAGTTTCTCGGGGCGCCGCTGCCCGCGCCGCCGCTCCCCGCGCCGCCGCCGGGCCCGATCGCGGCGGCGCTGCCCACGGCCGCGGCGATGCCGCTGCCCGGCGCCGGCCTGCCGCCCGCCGCGATGCCGCTGTCCCCGGCGCAGCAAGCCTCCGCGGCCGCCGTCGAGGACGCCCTGTTCGGCGCGGGCGGCGATCCCGCGAGCCCCGCCTGGGCGCGCGCCACCGTCGTGGCCGGCAGCGCGGCGCACCTCGGGCCCGGACCGCACGGCGTCCCTCACGCGGCGCAGGCGTCGCCCCACCACGCGGGGGTGTTCGCGGTCCCCGTCGATCCTCCCCCGCAACCCGTCGGCGTCGGGCGGGCCGGGGCCGACGAGCCGACGCGCCGGCCGGCCGAGATCGATCCGCGCATCGCCGCGGAGCTCGGGTCCAGCCCGTCGGCGCCCTCGTTCACGGAGGTGGCGGCGAGCGCGCCCTCGAGCGCACCCTCGAGCGCACAGATGAGCGCGCAGATGAGCGCGCCCGCGAGCGCGCCGAACGCCAAGGCGCTCGAGACCGGGATGCGGCGCGGACGCTCGCGGCTCGCCATCGCGATGTGGGTCGTGATCGGCGCGGGCGTCATCGGCGGCGGCGTGTTCGCCGGGTTCCAGATCCGCAAGCTCCGCCTCGAGAAGCAGATCGTCGCGGCGCGCGAGCAGGCGGTCTCGCTCGCCAAGGCCGACACGTGGCGCGGCTGGGCGGGCGCGCGGGATCGGCTCGCTGGCATCGCCCGCGCGTCCTCGACCGTCGTCAACCGCGCCGCGCTCGCGCGTGCGCGCGCGGTGCTCGCCTACGAGTTCGGCGACGGCGTCGCCGAGGCCAAGGCCGCGCTCGCCAAGCTCGGCACCGACGGTGGGCTCGACAGCGCGATCGCGGCGGCGTACCTCGCGCTCGCGGATCACGACGCGAAGGCCGCGAAGGCCGCCGCCGAGCGCGCGCTCGCGCTGGCGCCGAACGACGCCGCGGCGCTGTACGTCGCGGGGCAGGCGGCGCTGCTCGCCGGAGATCACAAGGCGGCGATCGCGAGCCTGCGGCGCTCGCACGAGCGCGACCCGCGGGCGCTGTACGCCGTCGGGCTGGCGCGCGCGATCGGCTCGACCGGCGCGTGGGACGAGGCGCTCGCCGCGGTGGATCGCGCGCTCGGCGCGATGCCCGATCACCCCGGCGCGCTCATCGAGCGCGCGTTCCTGCTCGAGGCGGCCGGGCGGATCGCCCCCGGCAACACGCTGACCGCCGAGGTCCGCACGCAGCTCGTCAAGCTGATCGCCGAGGGCGGGAAGCCGTTCGCGGAGCAGGCCCGCGGTGTGTCGCCGTCGCAGCTCGCGTTCGCGAACCTCGCGCTCGCCCGCGTCGACTTCGCGCTGCGCGACTCCAGCTCCGCGCTGGCGGCGATCAAGGCCGCGGCGGACGTGCACGTCGACGAGCAGCGGTTCGGCGAGGAGGTCACCGAGACGCTGTACGCGCTCGGCGATCTCGAGCGCGCCCTCAACACGGCGCGCGCGGCGCTGACGCAGTGGCCTGCGAGCCACCGCGTGCAGGTGTCGCTCGCGCAGATCTCGCTCGCGCAGGGCAAGGCCGGCGAGGCGCTCGCGATCCTCGGCCGACATCCGGAGGCGGCCGCGCTGCCGCGGGGGCAGGCGGTGCGCGGCCTCGCGAAGCTCGCGACCGGAGATCTCGCCGGGGCGGCCGCCGATCTCGACGCGGTGCTCGGCGCGCTGCCGCAGCTCGAGCTCGCGATCGTGGGCCGCGCGTGGGTGCACCTCGCCGCGGGCGCCGTCGAGGACGCGCGCAAGCAGCTCGAGCCCCGCTACACCGCGGGCTCGCCGAGCGTCGCGCTCGCGACCGCGTACGGCGCGACCCTGCGGTCCGCCGGCGATCTCGCCAAGGCGCGCGAGGTCCTCGACAAGGCAGTGAGCGGTCCACCGGGCGTGGACATGCCGCGGGCGCAGCTCGAGCTCGGCCGGGTGCTACGCGCGCTCGGCGACACGCGGGGCGCGCGCGCCGCGCTCGCCGAGGCGATCCGCCTCGGTGGTGGGCTCGACGCCAAGCTCGAGAACGCGCTGCTCTCGATCGACGATCGCGATCCGACCGGTGGGCGCGACACGATCGATCAGCTCCTCGACAAGGAGCCGGGCGCGATGGAGAACCCCCGGGTCGTGCTCGAGGGCGCGCGCGCTCGCATGCTCGCCGGCGATCACGCGGGCGCGGTGAAGCTCCTCGACGCCGCCGACAAGCTGCCGAACGTGCCGCGGTGGTGGCTCGCGCGCGAGCGCGGCAGGCTGGCCCTACGCCGCGGCGAGGTGCCGGCGGCCGCGCGCTCGCTCGGCGAGGCGCTCGACGGGTGCGGCGATGATCCCGAGACGTTCCTGCTCGCCGCCGATCTCGTCACGGTCGATCCCAAGCAGACGACCGTGCTGGCGCAGAAGGTGACGTCGCTCGTCGAGCCCCGGATCGGGAAGCTCCCCGAGGCGCTGATCGTCAAGGGCAAGCTCGCGATCGCCCGCGAGGATGCGGCCGCGGCGGAGGCGGCCTACGTTGCCGCGAAGCAAGCGCTCGACAGCGCCGTGCCTCGCCGCCTCGCGCAGGCGTACTACGGCCTCGCCGTCATCGCCTACAACAAGGGCGACGATCCGAACGCGCAGAGCCAGCTCGATCTGGTGATGCCGGCGGATCCGTCGATCTACAACGCGTACCTGTACGCCGCGGAGATCGCGAAGTCGCAGCTCGCGGCGCTCGAGCTCGCGAAGAAGGCCGTGAAGTTCAACCCCGAGTTCGTGCTCGGCTGGTTCCGCGTCGGTTACTTCGCCGCGAAGGCGAACAAGCCCAAGGATCTCGCCCAGGCGATGGAGAAGCTCGCCGCGCTCTCGCCCGGCAACCCGTTCCTCGCCGAGCTCGAGGCCCTGCGCAGGTAGCCGCCGGAGCACGCGGCGACCGCTCTGTGAGCGCTCGGCGCCCCCGCGGCCAGGGCCAGGGCCAGGGCCAGGGCCAGGGCAGGGCCGGGGAGGAGCCACCCTCCTGCCTCGGCGAACGCGCTTGGAGCCGAGCGCCGTCGCCTCGCGCTCAGCGCATCAGGAAGAACACCGCGGCGGCGGCGCCGGCGGCGAGCAGCAGCATCACCACCACGAGCAGCGCCCACGGCGGTCCACCGGAGCCCTTCTCGTGAAGGCCGGTGCGCTCGGGCTCGAGCATCTGCTCGAGCGACTCGATCTCGCCGGGGGGCGGCGTCGGCGCGGGGCCCTTGCCCTTGGGCTGCTGCGGGCGCGGCGTCTTCTTGGCGCGGGGCCCGCCCTGCACCGTGGCGAGCTCGCCCGCCCAGTTCGAGGTGTCGACGAACGCGCTCGGATCGAGGCTCATCGAGCCCTCGCTCGACGCGGCCTGCGGGTCGCTGCTGCCATCGAGCAGCGACGTCATCTTCTGCATCTCGTCGAGGATCAAGGCGTCGATCAGCGACTCCTTGGGCTCGGCGGATCGCTTGCGCATCATCTCGACCTGGGTGTCGCGGACCAGGGCCGAGATGTCGCGCGCCGTGACCTTCATCCGGCGCGAGAACAGGTACTGCGCGAGCGCGTCGCCGAGGTCCGCGGCGCTCTGGTAGCGCTCGTCGGGATCGCGCGCGAGCGCCTTGCGCACGACCTGCTCCAGCTCGGGCTCGATCTCCGGGTTGAGGGCGGCGATCGACGGGATCCGCGCCTGCCGGACGAGCTCGACGGTCTGGTAGTCGGTGTCGCCGAAGAACAGGCGCTTCCCGGTGAACAGCTCCCACAGGATGATGCCGACGGCGAACACGTCGGCCCGGTGATCCACCGCCAGCCCGCTCGCGGCCTCGGGAGACAGGTAGCTGAACTTGCCCTTCACCACGCCCGGGTCGGTGTTCTCGAGCTGGCTGTTCGCCTTCGCGAGCCCGAAATCGACGAGCTTCACCTCGCCGTTCTTCGACAGCAGGATGTTCGGCGGCGAGATGTCGCGGTGGACGATCCCGAGGGGCTCGTTCGTCTCCGGGTGCTCGAGGCTGTGGGCGTAGTGGAGCGCCTTGCAGCACTCGATCATCAGGTAGATCGAGTGGGCGATCTCGATCCGCTTGCCCTTCTGCTTCTGCCGCTCGATGAGCGCCTTGAGGTTGCACCCATCGACGTACTCCATGACGAGGAAGTACGCGTTGTCGGGTGTCCTCGAGATGTCGAAGACCTGGACGATGTTCGCGTGCTGGAGGAACAGCGACAGCCGCGCCTCGTCGAGGAACATCGAGACGAACTTCTGGTTCTTCGTGAGGTTCGGAAGAATGCGCTTGATCGCGACGTTCTTCTTGAACCCTTCCATCGACTCCGCCACGCCACGAAAGACCTCGGCCATACCCCCGTGGTCGAGTCGCTCGGTGATCGTGTAGCGGTCGCGCATCCCCGACGGCGGAAATACTACCAGAGGAGCGCCCGCGGACCAAACCGTCGGGCGTCCAACTGCCGCGACCGCGCGCCGTGGCGGACGTCGGCGCGAGCGCTCGGGACACGGAGGTGCAGGGGCGCGGCGTTCGGTGGCGCCGCGGGGCGGCCCGCCCGCGGGACCGGCGGGATCCCCACCTACGCGCAGAGATCGCTCCGAACGATTCTGTGGTGCTTCCGATCGGTGTTAGCGTCACCGAATGCAACTCGTGTGGCGTGTCTTGATCGTGGGGTTCGTCCTGATCGCGGGAATGCGTGGCGCCGAGGCGGCCCGGGGCATCGCGATCGTCAACACCGGCGAGGACGTGATGGAGGTCGGGCAGGTCAAGCCGGAGAGCAAGGCCGAGGTCGAGGCCCAGACCGAGCCCGGCGTCTCGATCGGCATCATGTACAGCCGGTTCGGGCTGTTCTGGCTGGACATCGTCCGCTGGGACAAGCGGTACGTCCTGTTCAAGGACAACAACGTCTACGAGATCCCCGAGGACGTCGCGAAGCAGATCGCGGCCGGGTCGCTCGACAAGCCGTTCACGCTGACGATCCCGCCGGGGTTGATCGTGCTGATCGCGCTCGGCCTCGCGTTCCTCGCGTTCCTGTTCATCGGCCGCAAGAACGACGCGCCGGACTCTCCGGACACCCCGAGCTCTCCGGACGGACCGGCCCCGGAGAGCGAGGGCTGATCGCCCCGCCCGTCGGCTCGCTGCCCCGGCCTGCGTGACGGCGCCGCGGGGGCGCGACGAGCCGAGACGATCGTGACCGGTCCGACGCTCGCAAGCGAGCCGCTCGCGGACCGGCGAAAACGCTACTCGGCCTGTTCGTCGGCCTCTACCTGCTCGCGGGCCGACTTGCACTCGAAGCAGAGGGTCGTGACTGGTCGGGCCATCAGGCGCTTGAACCCGATCGGCTCGCTGCACTCCTCGCATTCGTCGATCTCTCCGCTCTCCAGGCGCTGCATGGCCTCGCGGATCTTCGCGAGCAGGAACGTCTCGCGGTCGTGAAGGCGGAGCTGGGTGGAGTACAGCTCCTCCTCGGTGGACTCGTCCATGGAGTCGCGGCCGATCCGATCGCGGTCGCGGTCCATCGTGAACTCCAGCGCCGAGTGCGCGTGCGCGCCGAGGCGTTCGCGTTCGGCTTCCAGCCGCTCACGCAGCGCTTGGGTCTGCTCGGGCGTCAACATGTCCCCAGTCTACGAAGGCCGTCGGGGCCGTCAATCGACGTAGCCACCGCTGCAGCGATCCAGCGCTGGTTCGTGCGGTGGCGCTCGGTGGGCGCTCGCGACGCGTGGCTACGTCGCCGAAATCGAGAGATCCCGGGAGCACGGACGACGTGAGCGCACGCGGCGAAGGCGCTCGCCTCCTGCGAGGAAGCGACAGCACCCGCCGTTCGCGTCGCGCGGACCGTGGCTCCCATCGCGCGCGGCGGGCGTCGGGTCCGCGCGCGCGAGGGACCGCGGGTGACGGGACCCGAGCGTCGTCACCGGCCTCCACGCAGCGCGGCGCGGCGCGGCGCGTCCATCGAGGCGCGGAGTGCGCCGCC
>Ga0164243_10006568_pt1 | contig 17577 bp, 21 predicted proteins | sample OricompcompostOP_FD_108781 | JGI IMG/M metagenome (GOLD analysis project Ga0164243, IMG submission 108781) | Organic Plus compost microbial communities from Emeryville, California, USA - Original compost - Organic plus compost (OP) | ecosystem: Engineered > Solid waste > Mixed feedstock >... | reverse complement strand
TGTCGTGGCTAGTTGGCACGGTCGGCCGCCTCTAGCTCCTCGGCCGCAGCCGCAATCTCGCGCGCTAGCGCCCTGGCCGCACGGTCGATCGCCGCTACTGTCTTTCCCTTTAGCTCTGCCTCGGTCTCCTCACTCATGATTACGGCATAGTCGGGACGCGTCGGCCAGCCCGCGAGATCGGCGGAAATGAGACCGTCGGAAATGGCGGCGTCGGCGTCAGTGAAAAACAGGGCAGTAATGGCTAGCTTACGCATGGGGTTTCCTCCGGATACGAAAAAAGGCCCCCTCACGCGCCGGGTCTCTGCTCAGACCACAGCGGGCAAGGGGGCCCACCGGTGAGGAATCCGCCGCGATCATCTGCGCGCGCGTGACATCAACTCACCGAAGAATTAGGGGAACTGCGGGAGCAGCCGCAGGAAAGGAAACGGGGTCACCACACCTAAACGTCAAGGTGTGCTCAGCGAGGGGACCGGCCGAAGGAGAGGACGACCGGTCCCACTGCACCGAGAGGAAACCCAGATTCCCGACGACCAAAGCCGTCACACAGAACAGAGATCGTGTGGAGTCGATTTCGAGGGAGTACGAAACATACAGCGGCCAGGATGCCCGGAACGAAAACCACGCTTTCCAGGCCGGCGGTGGGCGGTCGTGTTTAACGGACGCTTTCCCACGCGCCGTTTTCCTCAAATTCCGAAATGGCGTCCTCAGCCTCGGGTATGTCGTACCGGTCTACGGGGAGGTAATGAGCCGCCCCATGCTCCATAACGTCCATGATTGCCTCGGCCGCGTATTCGTTCTCTCGGGTGAACTCCAGCAGCGCAGACCAATACTGTGCCAGCGCCGAGGGGCACGCGTTCATCTGCCGCATGCGGTACAACAGCGCAACGGTTCCGGGGATCTGCGAGGGGTCGAACCGCCAACCGTCCGCCAAGTCACGGCGGGTGTCGTCGCCAAGGGCGTTCCCCAGCGAGAGGACGTGGCAGATGAACTTGTCGGAAAGTACGTCGGTGAGTGCAGCCATCGTGATTTCTCCTGTTTCTCGGGCGGGAACACAGCGAAAGCGGGGAACTTACGGAGGATGGGGGGGCACATTTGATGCCCCCCGGCTGTATGTCTCTTACGACGTAGGAGACATTAGGAAGGGGGGGGCACGATATTTGCCCCCCCTCTTTCACCATCAGCGCTGTACGTCTCTCTAAGCGCCTAGCGCGCGCTCGGTGGCACCGTGTACCGGCTCGGCCCTCAACGGCTCTCAGACGCGCTCTCAGCGGCCTTACGGAGCCTGTACGCCTTTACCTTGTGAGCGTCACAGCAATACCGCCGCGCGCGTCCTACGCCGTCCCAACCGGTGTTGTTCTCGCAGCCCTCTAGTTCGCAGATGGCTTCCCAGCGCGCATCTTCTATCTCGCGCCGATGCGCCGCCTTGCAGTTGTCATCGCAGTACTTCTGCGCAGGCGTGCGAGGGTCGAAAACATCCTGACAACCGGGGTACGCGCAGTCACGGCCCCATAGCAGCGCCTCGCGCTGTTCCTCGGTCAACTGCCGCATGCGCTTACGGGCCTGCCGACAAGCGTTGGAACAGACGGCAGTCTGTCGGCCAGACAGCGGACCGCCGCACGCCTCGCAGGATAGAGAGAAAGTAAGCATTTGTTGCCCTCCTCGGGGTGTTACGTAGCGTGCTGAAGTTGTACCTAGTTCCTCTTAAGCAGTAGAGATCTCTTATAGCCGAGAGGAACTAGGTACATGTGTTCTTCATTACGTAACAGAGATAGAAAGTAGAGAAAAAGAAGAGAGGCCGCTCACCCCTCCCGCTGTGCCCGGTCCTTACGTGCGCGGTACGCGGCGCGGTCCTTGCAGCGGCGGGAGCAGTAGAGGGCCGGACGGCCGATTCCCTTGTCTGGCACGGTGTTTGAGCACTCGGGGCCAGCGCAGCCACCGGACGGGAACAGCACTGCGTTAACCAGTTCCAGCGCTTCCCGCACGGCCGCGTGGACGGTTTCCGCTGTCGGGTGACCCGTGGGGATAGCGGCCCACGCTTCCGCCTCGGCACGCTGAATGGCTACGCGAATTGCGGCGTAACCACTCTTGGGCGTCCGCTTAAGTCCGTCGTAAGTCGGCTCGGTCATGGGTTGATTCCTCTCAAGTCCGCTAAAGGGTGATGTGATTCCGCGTAAGTCCGCGTAAGGGGTAGCTGTCGCGGGGGTTAGTCCCGCTCAAGTCCGCGTAAGGGGAACCCCATTCCGCGTAAGTCCGCGAAAGTAGGTCGGAGAAAACCCCCGCCATCGAGAGACGGGGGTTTCTCTTAGGCATGCGCCTCGGCTTCCTGAACAAGCATGAACAGCCGGGCGGCCTGTAGGTCGGCGCGGTTCGTCTTAGGGCTACGGAAAGCGCGCACCAGTCGGCCGCGCTTTGTGTCCGTCTCGCTGGCCCACTCATCCATGCGAGTAACCAGCGTTTCAAGGTCGAGCGTCTGAGTGATCGGCACCGCGCATCCCTCCCGTTTCTCTCCTGGCGGGCGGTTCCACGCATCAGAGAGCGTGTGGCTTGCGCGCAGTCGGCAGGAATGCCGGAGGAACGGCCGTCCGGGCATGGGTTGTTGCCGTGTCGTTATGCCGTTACTGAAAAACCGTCAGATTTGGGCCGGCTGTAGCCCCGCGTAACTCTACGTGACGCTTTGGTTACAGATTCTCTCTGCGCCTCTCTGACGGCCTCTCCGGTGCCGAGCCGAGGGATTGCCCAACCGTCCGGCGAACAGCGGGCAGACGGCCGTCTGTGGCCGCCCTCGGGGCCGGTAGGCGTAGCCGCGACTTGACCCCCTGGCGCTGGCACCGCCGTGAGAGCCGCTGTGCGGCCACCTGCGGACAGCAAAGGGCCCCGCCCGGCCATGGTGACCAGACGGGGCCCGAGAGGCTGTCAGAGAGGCTTACAGGGCTTCCGGGGGAATGCTTGCTGTGATGGTGCCCTCCCGGTCGTACTCCTCCCGCAGTCGGCGGGCCAGTTCGGCTGTGTTCGCCGCTATTTCCTCCGAGGTTTGCCCGGTTGCCTGTAGCGCTGCGATGACTGTTGCCGCTGCTTCTACCCCGGCCACGTAACCGGCCTGAAAGTTGCTCATGTTCTCTCCCTGGTATCTCCGCTGTCAGCGGCACCGCTAACTCTAAATGCTCGGGGCCCGGCAGGTTTTCCCACCGGGCCCCTCAGAGAGCCTTACGCGGCCGTCTAGCCGTTCCGCTCCCGTGTCCTGTCTGCGTGGCGTGCGCCCGCTTCAAACGCCGCTCCCGTGGCCGGGTCGCTGGCCTCCCGCCAATGGAACTCCAGCCGCTCAATCGGGGGCACCCTGTAGCCCCGACCCTGCGACGGCAGCAGGACGATTCCCTTGTCCGTCAGAGCGGCCCGCAGTAGTGCCCGCTGTCCGGCGATACCGGCCCCGTTCCACAGCGCGGCCAGCGCTTCGGGGTCCATCAGCGGGGAGAGGTCGGCTTCCCGCGTCAGTTCGGCCAACTCGGTTTTGAGGCTTTCGATTTGGGCGTTCAGTTCGCGCCACAGGTACTCGTAATCAGCCTCGCTTATCCGGCCGATCACGAACCGCTCTTTCTTGAGCTGCATTTCTCGGCTAACTGCCGACTCAAGGGCGGCCGTCACCTGCGCCTTACGCGCCTCCTTTTCCGGGTCCTGATAGGCCAGCCACTCGCGCGCGATTTCGTGCAGTGTGGCCGAGTCGGGGGACAGGCTGAGGATGTGACCGAACCACGCTTGCGTCACGGTTTCCTCTACGCGATCCCGCCCGATGGACACGCCCTCGCACACATGGGTCCCCTCGTTGGTTCGGGCGTAACAGCGGTACGCCGGTCCGCTGCTCACCTCCTTTGCGTCACAGCGGCCACAGCGCATGATCCCCGCAAGGAGATTGGAGATCTCACGCTTAACCGCGCGCCCGGTTTCCAACGGGGCCGCGCTTCTGTGCACGGCTTGCAAGAATCTCTTTGATCTTGATGTGTTCGGCGAAAGTGATCACGCCCTGTCCGCACGCAATGGGGTTGCCGTTTTTGTCGAACAGCGGAGTACCGCCCCGGTGATACTTGCCGGTCCATCGGCCGTTCTTGTCCAGCATCCGTTCCCGCTGTGCGACCAGTCCGGCCCAAGTCGCAGCGTGGGCAAGGGCGACGATTCCCGTTCCCTGCCAGTTGCGGCCGTGCCGAGTTTTCAAACCCTCCTCGTTCAACGTGCCCGCGATCCATTGCGGCGTCTTGCGCTCCAACAGATAGTCAGCGATTCGGCGGGCCGTCGGGTATTCCTCGGGGTTGTGCTCTAGCCGACCCTCGCCCTTGACAGCGCGCAGGCCGTAGGGAGTTACGCCACCGGTCCACTTTCCGTCTGCCTTATGTGCGTCCATTCCGAGTTTGGTGAACTGCCCGAGGTCCGCCACCTGTTCGCGTGCCTGTTCGCTGAGGAACGCGAGGATCATCCGGCTATTGGTGCTGTCGATGTTCTCGGCTACCACGTAGATACGCGCGGCCTGTTCCTCGAACTTGTCCAGCAACAAGCCAACCTGCCCCATGCCTCGGCGGGAAAGGCGGGAAGTCTTGAACACGTAGAGGGTTTTGGAGTGACCGTTTTCAGCGATAGCCGCTGTGGCGTTTTCAAACTCCTCGCGCCGGACGTACGCCTTAGAGGCGCTGCGCTGTTCGAACCAAACGTGCCGGATCTTCTTTCCCTCGCTGCGAGCGTGGGCACACATGCGGCGGACCTGTTCGCGGAGTGCGCTAAGTGAGTCCTTTTTCTTGGAGCGGCGGACGTACATTTCCGCGAGTTCAGTGGGGGTGCCTACGGCGGGGGACCAGAGCCCAAGTTCTTTCAGGTCGTCGTCCTCGAACCCGAGGGCCCTCAGCGCGGGATAGTCGTCACGGTGCATCTGTCTTGGTCCTGTCTCCGAAGTCGGACCACTCCGAAACCAGGGGGCGGCCGCCTCCTATCCCGAGCGTGTAGCTAGCGCGGGACAGGGGAGCGGACGCATAACCCCAGCTCAGAGCGGTTATGGCTTCGTTGGTCCAAGGCTGTCCGTGGTGCTACGTGGGCAAAGCCCGCTTCGAGAAGGCGCTCGCCGCCTTCCCGCACCGCGACCAGGTCGAGGTCGTCCACCGCTCCTTCGAACTGGACCCCGGGCGCGCCAAGGGCGACATCCAGCCCGTGATCACCATGCTCACCAGGAAGTACGGCATGAGCGCCGAGCAGGCGCAGGCCGGCGAGGAGAACCTGGGCGCGCAGGCCGCCGCGGAGGGCCTCGCCTACCGCACCGAGGGCCGCGACCACGGCAACACCTTCGACATGCACCGCCTGCTGCACCTCGCCAAGCGGCACGGCCGCCAGGACGAGCTCATCCAGATCCTGTACCGGGCGAAATTCGCCGAGGAGCGGTCCGTCTTCGCCGAGGGCGACGACCGCCTCGTGGAGCTGGCCGTCGAGGCCGGCCTCGACGCCGACGAGGTCCGCCGGGTCCTCGCCGACCCGGACGCCTACGCCGACGACGTCCGCGCCGACGAGCGCGAGGCCGCCCAGCTCGGCGCCAACGGCGTCCCCTTCTTCGTGCTCGACCGCGCGTACGGCGTCTCCGGCGCCCAGCCCGCCGAGGTCTTCACCCAGGCGCTCACCCAGGCGTGGGGCGACCGCTCGCCGCTGACGCTCCTCGACACGGGTGACGCCGACGCGTGCGGCCCCGACGGGTGCGCTGTCCCGCAGGGCTGACGAAACAGCAGGTCAGCGCCTATACATAAGCGTTGCTTAGATGAACGACGTAAGAAATCGCAATGGACCCGCACGGTCCGCAGGGCTCAGAGTTGGGTCATGGAGACCTTCGAGAGCCTCGTCCGCGCAGAGTTCGCCCCGAAGAACGTCTATCTGAACACCGCCAGCAACGGCCTCCTCCCGGCCCGCACCGTCGCCGCCCTCGACCGGGCCGCGCGGATGCGGGCCGACGGCGTGGCGCTCGGCTCGCTGTACGAGGACGTCGAGGCGGTCCGCGCGTCCTTCGCCCGGCTGGCCGGGGTCCCCGTCGAGCGGGTCGCGCTCGGCGGTTCCGTCGCCGAGTACGGCGCGCTGGTCGCCGCCTCCCTGCCCGAGGGCGCCGAAGTCCTCACCGCCGAGGCCGACTTCGCCTCCCTCGTGAACCCGTTCCACATGCGCGGCGACCTCAAGGTGCGCTCCGTCCCGCTGGAGCGCCTCGCCGAGTCCGTCCGCCCGGACACCGCGCTCGTCGCCGTCAGCTCCGCGCAGTCCGCCGACGGGCGGATCGCCGACCTGCCCGCGGTGCGCCGCGCCGCCCGGGCCCACGGCGCCCGCACCTACGTCGACGCCTCCCAGTCGCTGGGCTGGCTGCCGCTCCAGGCAGGCGAGGACGACTTCACCGCCGCCGTCGCCTTCAAGTGGGTGCTCGGCCCGCACGGCATCGCCTTCTTCGTCGCCCCCGAGGACTTCGGCGGGCTGACGCCGCTGCTCGCCGGCTGGATCGCCGGGGAGGTGCCGTGGGAGAGCTGCTACGGCCCGGTCCAGGAACTCGCCGGGTCCGCGCGGCGGTTCGACATCAGCCCGTCCCTGCTCGGCTACGCCGGGCTGCGCGCCTCCCTGGAACTGGTCGAGCAGCTGGGCGTGGACGCCGTCCAGGCCCACGACCTCGCGCTGGCCGACCGCTTCCGCGCGGGCCTGGCCCGCCTCGGGCACACCCCGGTGCCGGCGCCGGGCTCCGCCATCGTGTCCGTGCCCGGACTCGGGTCCCGGCAGGGCGACTTGAGCCGCGCGGGCATCGAGGTCTCCGACCGCGCGGGCAACCTGCGCGCCGCCTTCCACCTCTACAACACCGCCGGCGACGTCGACCGGCTGCTGGACGCCCTGTCCGGCTGAGCGCCGCGCACACGGCGACGCGGCCCGCCCCGTACGGAAGTACGGCCGGGCCGCGTCGCCGCGTGCGCGCGGCAGATCACCGCACCGGGGTGAAGTCCCTCGCGCCGATGAACTCCGGCCGCCTGACCGGGGCCGCGAAGGGCTCCACGGCGGCGTTCTCCACGCTGTTGAACACGATGAACACGTTGCTGCGCGGGAACGGCGTGATGTTGTCGCCGGAGCCGTGCATGCAGTTGCAGTCGAACCAGGTCGCCGAACCGGCCTTGCCCGTGAAGAGCTTGATGCCGTACTCGGACGCCATCCTGGTCAGCGCCTCGTCGGACGGCGTGCCCGCGTCCTGCATCTGGAGCGACTTCTTGTAGTTGTCCTTCGGCGTCTCTCCCGCACACCCGAGGAAGGTCTTGTGGGAGCCGGGCATGATCATCAGCCCGCCGTTGGTGTCGTAGTTCTCCGTCAGCGCGATCGAGACCGAGATGGTGCGCATGTTCGGCAGGCCGTCCTCGGCGTGCCAGGTCTCGAAGTCGGAGTGCCAGTAGAAGCCGCTGGCCCCGAAGCCGGGCTTGACGTTGATCCGCGACTGGTGGACGTAGACGTCCGAGCCGAGGATCTGCCGGGCCCGGCCCACGACCCGCTCGTCGCTCACGAGCTTCGCGAAGACCTCGCTGATCTTGTGGACCTCGAAGACCGACCGGATCTCCTTGGACTTCGGCTCCACGATGGAGCGCTCGTCCGCGCGGATCTCCGGGTCGTTCACGAGCCGCTCCAGCTCGCGCTGGTAGACGGCGACCTCGTCCGGGCCGATCAGCTGGTCGATGGCGAGGAAGCCGTCGCGGTCCAGGGCCTGCAGATCAGTGGCCGAGACCGGGCCGGGCGTGTCCGGGGAGCCCCAGACGACGGGGTCCTGCCGCGGGGTGGCCACCTCGGTGGCACCGCGGGTCGGGTAGAGATCGGTGACGTGCGTGGTCGTGGTCACGGTGACTCACACCTCCTCGGTGAGCAGCGGGTAGACGCCGTTCTCGTCGTGGTCCTCCCGTCCGGTGACGGGCGGGTTGAACACGCAGATGCAGTGGAAGTCCTCCTTGACCGTGAGCGTGTGCCGCTCGTGGCCGTTGAGGAGGTACATGGTGCCGGGGGTGATGTGGTACTTCTCCCCGGTCTCGCGGTCGGTCAGCTCGGCATCGCCCTTGGTGCAGACCACGGCCTCGATGTGGTTGGCGTACCACATGTCGGTCGTCGTCCCCGCGTACAGGATCGTCTCGTGCACGGAGAAGCCGACCCCCTCCTTGGCGAGGACGATGCGCTTGCTCTCCCAGGTGCCGGACGCCGATTTCACGTGGCGGTCGGTGCCTTCGATCTCCTTGAACGAACGGACGATCACGGTGTTGCGATGCCTCCTAGGTGGTGGTGTTCCCTGCCGGGTGCCGGTCAGGCGGTCTCGCGGACGGCGCGGGCGAGGATGCTGAGCCCCTCGTCCAGCTCGTCCGGGGTGATGGTCAGAGCGGGCAGCAGCTTCACGACCTCGCTCTCGGGGCCGGACGTCTCGATGAGCAGCCCGAGCTCGAACGCGCGGTGGGCGACCCGGCCGGCGCGCTCCTTGTCGTGGAACTCCATGCCCCACACCAGGCCGCGGCCCCGGTACTCCTTGACGTCGGGCAGGTTCTCCTCGCAGATCGCGATCAAACCCTGCTCGACCTGCTCGCCCCGTGCGCGGGTCTGCTTCTCCATCGCCGAGCCGTCGGCCCAGTACGACTCCAGCGCCGCCGTCGCGGTGACGAAGGCGGGGTTGTTGCCGCGGAAGGTGCCGTTGTGCTCGCCCGGCTCCCAGATGTCGAGCTCGGGCTTGAACAGGCACAGCGCCATGGGCAGGCCGTAGCCGCTGATGGACTTGGACACGGTGACGATGTCCGGGGTGATGCCCGCCTCCTCGAACGAGAAGAAGGCGCCGGTGCGGCCGCAGCCCATCTGGATGTCGTCGACGATGAGCAGCATGTCCTGGCGCTCGCACAGGTCGGCGAGCGCGCGCAGCCACTCGGGGCGGGCCACGTTGATGCCGCCCTCGCCCTGCACGGTCTCCACGATCACGGCCGCGGGCTTGTTCAGGCCGGAACCCTGGTCCTCCAGGAGCCGCTCGAACCAGAGGAAGTCCTCGACCGTGCCGTCGAAGTAGTTGTCGAACGGCATGGGCGTGCCGTGGACCAGCGGGACGCCGGCGCCGGCCCGCTTGAAGGCGTTGCCGGTGACGGCCAGCGAGCCCAGCGACATGCCGTGGAAGGCGTTGGTGAAGGACACGATGGCCTCGCGGCCCTTGACCTTGCGGGCCAGCTTCAGCGCGGACTCGACGGCGTTGGTGCCCGTCGGGCCGGGGAACATGACCTTGTACGGCAGGTCGCGGGGCCGCAGCACCAGGTCCTGGAAGGTCTGCAGGAAGGCCCGCTTGGCGCTGGTGGACATGTCGAGCCCGTGCGTGACGCCGTCACGCTCCAGGTAGTCGATCAGCGCCCGTTTCAGGACCGGGTTGTTGTGCCCGTAGTTCAGGGATCCGGCACCGGCGAAGAAGTCCAGATACTCGTGGCCGTCCTCGTCGTACATGCGGCTGCCGCGCGCACGGTCGAAGACAGTGGGCCAGCCGCGGCAGTAGCTGCGCACCTCGGACTCGACGGTCTCGAAGACGCTGAGGTCGGGCTGGGTGATGGTCACGACGAATCGCTCCTCGTGGGGTGGGGGAGGGTCAGAGGGAGAGGGGACCGATGCGGTACAGCACTTCGGGATCGTGCGGCCCGTCCGGGAACAGTTCCGCCGGGAACAGCACCTCGCGCTCCAGCGCGGCGCCGTGGCGCTCGGCGAAGGAGGCGAACAGGCGCTCGGAGGCCGTGTTGCCCGGGGTGATGGTGGTCTCGACGCTCGTGACGCCGTGCTCGCGGTGGACGCGTGCGGCGAGCTGGTCCAGCAGGGACGCGGCGAGCCCGCGTCCGCGGTGGGCGCCGTCCACGGCCACCTGCCAGACGAGAAGGGTGTGCGGGCGCTCCGGCCGCAGGTATCCGGTGACGAAGCCGACCGGTTCGCCGCGCTCGTCACGCGCGACGGCGGATGTGCCGGCGAAGTCCCGGCACCACAGCAGATAGCTGTACGACGAGTTCAGGTCGAGCGCCTCGGAGTCGCGGGCGATGCGCCACAGCGCGGCGCCGTCGGCTGTCGCCGGACGGTCGATTTGCAGGTCTGCTTGTGCGGCAGTCATGCAAATTGAATTTACCGAGAGAATTTGAAAAATGCATGGCCGGAAGGGGTTACGGATATCGCCGGCCTGTGTTATCACGCGGGCGTGAACGGAGCCGCTCAGGCGCAGCGAATCGCCCGGTTTGCTAGGTTAATACCGGACAAAACGCCTTCGATGTGGAACGCGTCACAGCCATGTAACTTGTGCGAGATGTGGCCGGAATAACTCATTCCGGGGTTCACGAAATCTCTGCGTTTAAGGTCCGGAAAAGCGGGCAGAAGCCTAAGGAAAGCTGGCCCCGATAAAGAATCTAAGAATTACCTTTGAATTCAGGCTGTAATGGTGTCGTCGACCGCTCGCAGAGCCGCCTCCACATCCACCGTCAGCCCCTTCTCCGCCAGCGCGGCCCCGAGTGCCGCGAGGCTGCCGCGCACCGCGCCCGCCGTGGCGTCCTTGCCGTAGTGGTTGACGCGGATCATCTCCTTGGCCAGCGCCCCGCCCCCGGCCGCCAGCGGCAGCGCCGCATCGGACGCCAGCGCGCGGGCCACCACCTCGGACGCCTCGACCCCGGCCGGCGTCCGCAGCGTCGTCGCCACCGGAGCGGCGTCCCGCTCCTCGTGCACATACGGCTCCAGACCGCCGCCCAACGCCACGGCCCCCGCCCGCGTGGCCAGCGCCGCCCCGCGGTGCCGCGCCATCACGACCTCCGGACCCTCCGCCTCGATCCGCTCCACGCACGCCTCCAGCGCCAGCATCTCCAGCTGCGCGGGCGCGTGCGGCAGCGCTCGGCGGCCGCCCTCGATCCAGCGCTCCCGCCAGTCCAGCAGCGACAGGTACGACCGGCGCGGCGCGCCCGGGTTCGCCGCCATCCGCGCCCACGCCCGCTCGCTCACCGACACCGCCGACACCCCGGCCGGACCGCCCATCGCCTTCTGCGCCCCGATCACGCACAGGTCCACGCCCCACGCGTCCGGCAGCACCGGCTCGGCCCCGATCGACGCCACCGCGTCCAGGTAGAACAGCGCCCCGTGCTCCCGCACCACCTCGCCGATCTCCGCGACCGGGTTGGTGTTGCCGGTGGCCGCCTCCGCGTGCACCAGGGACACGAAGTCGATCTCCGGGTGCTCGGCGAACGCCTCCCGGATCTGCTCCGCCGTGACCGCCGTGTGGAACGGCACCGTCAGATCGATCACCCGGGCGCCGCAGTCCCGCAGCCAGTCGCCGAAGGTCTGCCCGTACGGGCCGGTGATCACGTTCAGCGCGGTCGTGCCGGGCCCGGCCGTCCCCCGGATCGCCCCTTCCAGCGGCAGCAGCGCCTCACCCTGCATGATCACGACGTCCTGCGCGGTCCCGAGCAGCCGCGCCACACGGTCCTCGACCGCGGCGAAACGGGCGGCGCTCAGCGGGGCCAGATCCAGGAAGGGGTGGGTCACGGCGGAACTCTCTTCGCTCTCTGCGCTCCGGCTCTTCACTCCGAAGCCGACCCCATGAGCGTAATCCCGTCCCGTACGGGCACATCTACACCCTGGGCCCCAGCCGGGCTCAGCCGTGCCCACCCCCCACTTCTCAGGTCGAACGGCCCTCGAGCCATTGGTTTGGTTTGAGGACCTCAAACCTCTCCTTATAATCGGAACTCTCAGTTCCCCCACAGGAGGCTCCCCCGTGAAGACGACCTTCGGGCGCCGGACCCGCGTTCTGGCCGCCACCACCGCGACGGCCGGGCTGGTGCTCGTGGCCGGCTGCTCCTCCGACGACGGCGGCAGCGGCACCAAGACCGCGGCCGGCGGTGTCGAGCTCGTCAAGGCGGGCCGGCTCACCACCTGCACCCATCTGCCGTACCCGCCGTTCCAGTCCGAGATCGACGGCAAGGTCCAGGGCTTCGACGTCTCCCTCATCGACCTCGTCGCGGACGACCTCGGCGTGAAGCAGGCGATCCTCGACACGCCCTTCGAGAACTTCAAGACCGGCGCCTTCCTCAACTCCCACGAGTGCGACCTCGCCGCCGCCGGCATGACGATCACCGCCGAGCGCAAGAAGAACGTCGACTTCTCGGACCCGTACTTCGAGGCCACCCAGGCCGTCCTCGTCGACAAGAAGAGCGGCATCTCCTCCTTCGCCGACCTCAAGGGCAAGAAGGTGGGCGCCCAGGCCCAGACCACCGGCGAGGACTACGCCAAGAGCAAGGGCCTCGACCCGGTCTCCTTCGAGTCCTCCGACGCCGTCATCAACGGCCTGCGCACCGGCCAGGTCCAGGCCGTCGTCATCGACTACCCGGTCGTCCAGGGCTGGCTGAAGGACAAGGCCAACGCCGACGCCTTCCAGGTCGCCGAGCAGATCAACACCGGCGAGCAGTACGGCTTCACCGTGGAGAAGGGCAACACCAAGCTCCTCGCCGCGATCAACAAGGCGCTCGCCGACGCCAAGGCCGACGGCACCTACAAGAAGCTGTACGAGAAGTGGATCGGCCCGTACGACGAGTCCGCCGCCTCTCCGTCGCCCGCCGCCTGACCCCGATGAGCGGCACAGACGTACCACTCCAGCCGAAGAAGAAGGGCCTGACCCGGCGGCAGAAGCGCAGCCTGTCGCGCGGCGTCCAGTACGTCGTCTTCGTCGCGGCCGTGATCGCCTTCGCGGTCGCGGCCGACTGGGACCGGCTGAAGAACCAGTTCGCGCAGGGCTCCATCGCCCGGGAGATGTTCCCGGACGTCATCACCCTCGCGCTGAAGAACACCGTGCTCTACACCGTGTCCGGCTTCGTCGTCGGACTCGTCCTCGGCATGGTGATCGCGCTGATGCGGCTGTCGTCCGTGGGGCCCTACCGCTGGCTGGCCGGCATCTACATCGAGATCTTCCGCGGCCTGCCCGCCCTGCTGATCTTCATCTTCATCGGCGTCGCCGTGCCCCTGGCCTTCCCCGGCACGGAGATCCCCGGCGGCACGTACGGCAAGGTCGCGCTCGCGCTCGGCCTGGTCGCCGCCGCCTACATGGCCGAGACGATCCGGGCCGGCATCCAGGCGGTGCCCAAGGGACAGATGGAGGCCGCGCGCTCGCTCGGCTTCTCGCCCGCCCGCGCGATGATCTCCATCATCGTCCCGCAGGCCTTCCGGATCATCCTGCCGCCGCTCACCAACGAGCTCGTCCTGCTGTTCAAGGACTCCTCGCTGGTGCTGTTCCTCGGGGTGACCCTGGAGGAGCGGGAGCTGTCCAAGTTCGGCCGGGACCTCGCCAGCCAGACCGCCAACTCCACACCGATCCTGGTCGCCGGCCTGTGCTACCTGCTGATCACGATTCCGCTCGGCTTCGTCGTCCGCCGTATGGAGGCCAAGGCCCAGGAGGCCGTCAAGTGAGTACCACGGCAGAGATCCAGGTCCGCGACCTGCACAAGTCCTTCGGCGACAACGAGGTGCTGCGCGGCATCGACCTGGAGATCCGGCAGGGCGAGGTCGTCTGCGTCATCGGCCCGTCCGGCTCGGGCAAGTCGACGCTGCTGCGCTGCGTGAACCTGCTGGAGGAGCCCACCAAGGGGCAGGTCTTCGTCGGCGGCGCCGAGCTCACCGACCCGGACGTCGACATCGACGCCGTACGCCGCCGGATCGGCATGGTCTTCCAGCAGTTCAACCTGTTCCCGCACCTCACCGTGACCGAGAACCTGACCCTGCCGCAGCGCCGGGTGCTCCGCCGGGGCAAGGAGGCCGCCGCGAAGGTAGCCGCCGAGAACCTGGCGCGGGTCGGCCTCTCCGAGAAGGCCGGCGCCTACCCCGCCTCCCTCTCCGGCGGCCAGCAGCAGCGCGTCGCCATCGCCCGTGCCCTCGCCATGGGCCCCCAGGTCATGCTCTTCGACGAGCCGACGTCCGCGCTCGACCCCGAACTCGTCGGGGACGTGCTCGCCGTCATGCGCATGCTCGCGAACGAGGGCATGACGATGATGGTCGTCACCCACGAGATGACGTTCGCCCGGGAGGTCGCCGACCGGGTCGTGTTCATGGACGGTGGCGTGATCGTCGAGGACGGCACCCCCGACCAGGTCATCGGCAACCCCCGGCACGAACGCACCCGGCACTTCCTCTCCCGGCTCCTCGACCCGGCGATGGCCGACGTCGAGGAAGGCGTCCAGGACCAGGTGGGCAAGAGCGACTAGGCCGCGCCGGGCGTCGGGCGGCAGGCGGGGCCTTGCGGACACGGCCGGGCCGCTCACTAAGGTGCAGGGCATGAGCGAACGCGCGGTGCTGCACGTGAGGGGCCGGGTCCTCGCCGGCCCGGACGACGTCCGGGACGAGCTGTGGGTCGTCGGCGGACGGATCACCTACGACCGTCCCGCCGGCGCCCGCGACGTACGTACCGTGGAGGGCTGGGCCCTGCCCGGCCTGGTCGACGCGCACTGCCACGTGGGCCTCGGCCCGCACGGCCCCGTCGACGCGGGCACCGCCGAGAAGCAGGCCCTCACCGACCGCGACACCGGCACCTTGCTGCTGCGGGACGCCGGCTCGCCCTCCGACACCCGCTGGGTGGACGAGCGCGAGGACCTGCCCAAGATCATCCGGGCCGGCCGGCACATCGCCCGCACCCGCCGCTACATCCGCGGCTTCGCGCACGAGATCGAACCCGAGGACCTCGTCGCCTACGTCGCCCAGGAGGCCCGGCGCGGCGACGGCTGGGTCAAGCTCGTCGGCGACTGGATCGACCGCGACCTCGGCGACCTGGCGCCCACCTGGCCGCGCGAGGCCGTCGAGGCGGGCATCGCCGAGGCCCACCGGCTCGGCGCCCGCGTCACCGCGCACTGCTTCGCCGAGGACTCCCTCCAGGACCTCGTGGAGGCCGGCATCGACTGCGTCGAGCACGCCACCGGCCTCACCGGCGACCTGATCCCGCTGTTCGCCGAGCGCGGGGTGGCGATCGTGCCGACCCTCGTCAACATCGCGACCTTCCCGAAGCTGGCCGACGGCGGCGAGGCCAAGTTCCCCCGCTGGTCGGCCCATATGCGCCGGCTCCACGAGCGGCGCTACGACACCGTCCGCGACGCCCACGACGCCGGCATCCCCGTCTTCGTCGGCACCGACGCGGGCGGCACCCTGCCGCACGGCCTCGTCGCGGCCGAGGTCGCCGAACTGGTCACCGCCGGCCTCTCCGCCGTCGACGCCCTCGCCGCGACGACCTGGGCGGCCCGCGCCTGGCTCGGCCGACCCGGCCTGGACGAGGGCGCCGCGGCCGACCTCGTCGTCTACGAGACGGACCCCCGCGCCGACGTCCGGGTCCTCGCGGCCCCCCGACGCATCGTCCTGAACGGCCGCGTCGTCGGCTGACCGCTCAGCCGGACGCCGCCTCGGCGAAGACCTCCCGTGCGACGCCGTAGCCCTCGAAGGCGCGCGCGGCACCGGCGTAGGCCTCGATGTGGATGAACGCCTCGACGATCTCCTCCGGGGTGACCCCGCTGTCGAGCGCGATGCGCAGCTGTCCGCGCAGCGGTTCCAGGGTGCCCAGGGTCGCGGCGATCGTCACCGACACCAGCGCCCGGGTGCGCGTGTCGAGGACCTCGGTGCGCGGCCACGCGTCGCCGAAGGTGTGGACGGTGGCGAGGCGCTTGAAATCCGCCGCGTTGGCGGGCTCGCCCTCGCCGGGATCGAGGAAGCGCTCCAGAGGCATGCCGAGCAGCCGCTCGGCCGTGCCCAGCGCGGCGGAGTAGTCCCGTTCCTGGTCGGACATCTGCGCTTCCCCTCGTTCCGGTGAGCCGGTCGGCGCAGCGTAACGACGGGAACGGCCGCTGGTGACGCGTACCGCGCCGCCGACGCCCCGTTTTCACGCGGGCGCTCGCCCGGATGAGGGTACGGAGGTGACTTCGGGGAACACCCGTGCCGCGGGATTCGAAAAGGTTCACGGGAAAGTCACGTTGGAGTGAAGTGGCGGCGGAACGCTGACTGTTCACCCGAGGTGCGCGATTCTTGCCGAGTCCCGAGCACGTTTCTTCTGGGGGTCCCCACCTTGAACGGCAAGAAATTCCGCATGCCCGCACGCCGGTTCGCCACCCTGGCGACGGCCACCGCGCTGGCCGCCGGACCAGCGGTCCTCGGCGCGGCGGGCCCGGCCCAGGCGACCGGTGACGAGGGCAGCGCGAGCGCCGTCGTCCTGCGCACCGGGCTCGACGTCTCCCTGCTCAACAAGACCGTGAACGTCCCGCTCGCGGTCTCCCTCAACGAGGTGCAGGCACCGCGCAGCGCCGACAAGACGGCGCTGACGGCCCAACTCGACGGTGTCGAGGGCGGCAAGCCCTTCAGTGTCGTGAAGGCCGACGTCGCCAAGGCCAGCGCCACGGTCGAGGACGGCAGGGCCGAGGGCCTCACCGAGCTCGCCCACGCCAAGGTCCATGTCCCGGGCCTGCCGCTGCTGTCGCTCATCGAGATCGGCCAGGTCACGTCCAAGGCGACCTGCGTGGCGGGGGAGAAGCCGACCGCCACGTCCAACCTGCTGGGGGACATCACCGTCCTCGGCAAGAAGGTCAAGCTCACGGCGGGCGGCACCACGCACGTCCAGGTCCCAGGGGTGGGCGAGGTCCGCCTCGACTACTCCAAGACTGAGCAGACCTCGCGGACGGCCGCCGCCACCGCGCTGGAGCTCAAGGTCTCCGTCAACCCGCTGAAGCTCAACGTGGCCGAGGTCGAGGGCACCCTCACCCTGGCGAAGGCCACCTGCGAGACCCCGGCCGCCCCCGAGGAGGAGGCGGCCGAGCCGGGCGCCGAGCCGGCCGGCGAGATCGAACCGCAGGGCGAGAAGTCCGACGAGAACCTCGCCGAGACCGGCGGCAACTCCATGACGCCGTACATCGCGGGCGGCGCGCTCGCCCTGCTCCTCGCGGGCGGGGGCGCCGTGGCCCTGGCGAAGCGCGGCCGCAGCTGACGCCACCCACCTGAACAGGCCCCCGGGCACCACCACTGCCGGCGCCCGGGGGCCGTCCTGTGCCACGCCGGCCCCCTGTCACGCCGGGGGCAGTACCCGGCGCAGGGCCCGGAGGAAGCCGTCCGTCGTGGGGCGGTCCCGGACCGCGAGGCGCAGCCACTCCTCGTCGAGGCCGGGGAACGTGTCGCCGCGGCGGACGGCGTAGCCCAGGGCGCGCAGTTCGTGGCGGACCGCCGCCGCGCCCGGCAGCCGGACGAGGACGAAGGAGGCGGTGGCCGGGCCGGTCACCCGCAGGCCGGACGGGCCGAACGCCTCGAGTCCCGCGACCAGATGGGCCCGGTCGGCGGCGACGCGGTCGGCCGCCTCCGCCGCCTCCGTCAGGGCGCGCGGCGACACGCACGCCTCGGCGGCGGCCAGCGCCGGTGTGGACACCGGCCACAGCGGCTGGGCCCGCTCCAGCGCGGCCACGGTCTCCGGGGCGGCGAGGACATAGCCGATCCGCAGCCCCGCCAGCCCCCACGTCTTCGTCAGGCTGCGCAGCACGACCAGGCCCGGCACGTCGGTCCGCCCCGCCAGGGCCTCCC
>Ga0164243_10006567_pt1 | contig 17579 bp, 18 predicted proteins | sample OricompcompostOP_FD_108781 | JGI IMG/M metagenome (GOLD analysis project Ga0164243, IMG submission 108781) | Organic Plus compost microbial communities from Emeryville, California, USA - Original compost - Organic plus compost (OP) | ecosystem: Engineered > Solid waste > Mixed feedstock >... | reverse complement strand
TCGTTCATCCAGCGCAATGCCAAAGACGTTCGCTTCCTCGACATCTAAGGGACAGACCAGATGACTGAGACCACACCTCCCCCCGAGCACGACCGCATCGAGCACGTCGAGCTGCAGGTCGAGATGCAGCGTTCGTACATCGACTACGCCATGAGCGTCATCGTGTCGCGCGCCCTCCCTGACGTGCGCGACGGGCTCAAGCCCGTGCACCGCCGGGTGCTCTACGCGATGTACGACGGCGGCTACCGTCCCGACCGCGGCTTCAGCAAGTGCAGCCGCATCGTCGGTGACGTGATGGGCCAGTACCACCCGCACGGCGACACCGCGATCTACGACACGCTTGTGCGCCTGGCCCAGCCGTGGGTCATGCGCGCACCGATGATCGCCGGCCAGGGCAACTTCGGCTCGCCGGGCAACGACGGTGCGGCCGCGATGCGGTACACCGAGTGCCGGCTGGCGCCCATCGCGATGGAGATGGTGCGCGACATCGAGAAGAACACAGTCGACTTCCGGCCGAACTACGACGGTCGCTCGCAGGAGCCGACCGTCCTGCCCGCACGGTTCCCCAACCTGCTGGTCAACGGCTCGGCCGGCATCGCCGTGGGCATGGCCACCAACATCCCGCCGCACAACCTGCGCGAGGTCGCCGAGGGCGCGCAGTGGGCGCTGGCGCATCCCGATGCCACCCGCGACGAGCTGCTCGAGGCGCTCATGGAGCGCGTCAAAGGCCCCGACTTCCCGACCAACGGCCTCATCGTCGGCACCAAGGGCATCGACGACATGTACCGCACGGGCCGCGGCTCGGTGACGATGCGCGGCATCGTCGACATCGAGGAAGACCCCAAGGGCGGCCTCAGCCTGGTCGTCAAGGAGCTGCCCTACCAGGTCAACCCCGACAACCTCGCCGAGAAGATCGCCGACCTCGCCATCTCCGGACGGGTGCAGGGCATCGCCGACGTCAACGACGAGTCGTCGTCGCGGGTCGGCCGCCGCCTGGTCATCAAGCTCAAGCGCGATGCCGTCGCCCGGGTGGTGCTCAACAACCTCTACAAGCACACCGAGCTGCAGTCGAACTTCAGCGCCAACATGCTGGCCATCGTCGACGACGTGCCACGCACGCTGACCCTCGACGGCTTCATCAGCAACTGGATCACCCACCAGATCGAGGTCATCCAGCGGCGCACCCAGTACCTGCTCGACGAGGCCGAGGGTCGCGCCCACATCTTCCGCGGACTCGTCAAGGCCCTCGACGCCCTCGACGACGTCATCGCGCTCATCCGTCGCAGCCCCACGGTCGAGGAGGCCCGCGACGGCCTGATCTCGCTGCTCGAGATCGACGAGCTGCAGGCGCGTGCCATCTTGGAGATGCAGCTGCGGAGGCTTGCGGCTCTCGAGCGTCAGAAGATCATCGACGACCTGGCCGAGCTCGAGCTTGAGATCACCGACTACAAGGACATCCTGGCCAACCCAGGGCGTCAGCGCACGATCGTGGCCGACGAGCTGGCCGAGCTCGTCGACAAGTTCGGCGACGACCGTCGCTCGGTCATCGTGCCGGCTGACGGCGACCTGTCGATGGAAGACCTCATCCCCGACGAGGAGGTCGTGGTCACCATCACCAAGGGTGGTTACGCCAAGCGCACCAAGACCGAGCTCTACCGCGTGCAGAACCGCGGCGGCAAGGGCGTCCGTGGCGCAGCGCTGCGCGGCGAGGACGTCGTCGACCACGTGTTCTCCACGACCAGCCACCACTGGATCCTGTTCTTCACCACCGCCGGGCGGGTCTACCGGGCCAAGGCGTACCAGCTGCCCGAGGCCGGCCGCGACGCGAAGGGCGGGCACGTCGCCGGGCTGCTGTCGTTCCAGCCGGATGAGGAGATCACCCAGGTGCTGGCCATCCGCGACTACGAGCAGGCGCCGTACCTGGTGCTCGCCACCCGTCGGGGCCTGGTCAAGAAGACACGTCTGGGCGACTACAACAGTCCGCGCCAGGCGGGTGTCATCGCGATCAACTTCCGCGACGACGACGACGCGCTCATCGGCGCCGAGCTGGTCTCGGCCGACGACGACCTGCTGCTCATCTCCAAGAAGGCCCAGTCGATCCGCTTCCGGGCCGACGACGAGCAGCTGCGTCCAATGGGGCGCGCCACCTCGGGCGTCACGGGCATGAAGTTCCGCGGCGGCGACGAGCTGCTTTCGATGTCGGTCATCCGCTCCGAGGACCGCCTCGCCGAGCCCGACGAGGAGCACCCCCCGCTGTTCGTCTTCACCGTCACCGACGGTGGCTTCGCCAAGAAGACCCGCATCGGCGAGTATCGCCTGCAAGGACGCGGCGGACTGGGCATCAAGGCGATGGAGATCACCGACACCCGCGGTGAGCTGGTGGGTGGTCTTGTGCTGCGCGACAGCGACGACGTCATCTCGGTCACGGCCGGTGGTCAGGTCACTCGCAGCCTCGTTGCCGGTGTTCCTGTCAAGGGACGTGGCACGATGGGAGTGAGCTTCGTGAAGTTCAAGGGGGATGATCGCGTGGTCACCATCGCGCGCAACACCGAGGTCGCCCCCGCCGAGCCGACCGAGCCGACCGAGCAGTCCAGCGATGAGGGGCCTGACCAGTGAGCGACGAGTCCTCCGACCGAACGTCCGGGTCGGGTGCCGGTGATCCGGCACCGACCCAGCCGATCCCACGGGTGAGCAAGCCGTCGTCCGGCACGTCCGCACCAGCGGTCGACGAACGTAAGCCCTCGGCCGCCTCACGCGCCCTCAACGGCGCGTCGAAGCCCGAGCCGGCTGAGAAGCCGGCCGTCAAGGCGCCCGAACCGGTGAAGCCTGCCGAGGTCAAGAAGGCCGAGCCCGCGGCCAAGAACGAGCCGGTGAAGCCGGCCGAGGCCAAGAAGCCCGCTGCCGCTGACTCGGCTGGCGCGCCGCACACCCTGACGGCCGCCGACTACGCCCGCACGACGGCCTCGTCGCCGTCCGCGACCGCGGTCATCCCGGCGGTCAAGAGCACTCCCCGTCCGAAGCCGGCAGCAGCACCTGCCGCGCCGGCACCCGCGGGCCGTCGCGCGAGCCTGCACCTGACGCGGGTCGAGCCCTGGTCGGTCACCAAGATCGCCTTCGCGATCTCCGTCGCGCTGATGATCGTCGGCGTCGTGGCGGTCACGATCTTCTGGTTCGTCCTCGACATCATCGGGGTCTGGGACCAGATCAACGACAGCGTCACGTCGGTGCTCAGCGACGACGGAACAGGCTTCGACATCACCGACTACCTCGGCTTCACGCGGCTCGTCGGGCTGACCTTGATCATCTCGGCGATCAACGTCGTGCTGTTCACGGCGCTCGCCACGATCGGGGCCTATCTGTACAACCTGGCAGCCCAGCTGCTGGGTGGCGCCGAGGTGACGTTCGCCGAGGAGAACTGAGCGTCACCCGTTTTGGGTCGCGGCACCGACGTAGGGTAACGTTTCGGGCTGTTGCGGGCGTATAGCTCAGCTTGGTTAGAGCGCTTCCCTGATAAGGAAGAGGTCCGAGGTTCAAGTCCTCGTACGCCCACTGTTTGCCGAGGAGGTTGCATGAAGAAGATCATTGCTCTCGGGCTCGCCGCCGCCGGCGCCGTCTGGTTCGTCAGGCGTTCACGCGACCAGAAGCCGCAGGACGTCTGGGCGGCCTCGACCGACACAGTCTGACCTGCACCACCACGGGGCTATGGCGCAATTGGTAGCGCACCTGCTTTGCAAGCAGGGGGTTCGGGGTTCGAGTCCCCGTAGCTCCACCACATCGGTTGGTGATGAACCCCGAGAGCTCGACGGCACGAAACTCGTTTGAAGGATCCCGATCGGCGTCTCAGCCGGTCGGGATCCTCTTTGTCCACCTCCGCCTTCCACGTTGAGCGGACACCGGTCGCCTTGCGTACTGTGCGGGGCGAGGCGTGCTCAGTGGTCGTCTGGCGTCACGCGAGGTCGAAACGATCGAGCTCCATCACCTTGGTCCAGGCCGCGACGAAATCGCGAACGAACCGCTCGCGTGCCCTGTCGCCCGCGTAGACCTCGGAAAGCGCGCGCAGCTGCGAGTTGGATCCGAACACCAGGTCGACAGCGGTGGCGGTCCACCGTGTCTGACCGCTGGCGACGTCGCGGATCTCGTAGACGTTCTCCTGGCTCCCCGACGTCTTCCACTGCGTGCCCGGGGACAGTAGGTTCGTGAAGAAGTCGTTCGTGAGCACGCCGGGTCGGTCGGTCAGGACGCCATGTTGAGCGCCGCCCACGTTGTTGCCAAGAACCCGGAGACCGCCGATCAGCACCGTCATCTCGGGGGCGGTCAGGTTCAACATGTACGCCCGGTCGACGAGGAGGACCTCCGGTGATGTCTTCTCCCCAGGCCGAAGGTAGTTGCGGAACCCGTCAGCGCGCGGCTCGAGGACCCGGAAGGACTCCTCGTCCGTGGTCTCCTGCGTTGCATCGGTACGTCCTGGGCGGAAGGGCACCGTCACTTCGACACCAGCGTCTCGTGCCGCCTTCTCGACCGCCGCCGAGCCGGCCAGCACGATGAGGTCGGCCAGCGAGATCTTCGCAGCGCCGATCGTGTTGAAGTCGTTTCGGACGCCCTCCAGCACCTGAAGCGCCTCACCGAGCTGTTCGGGCTGGTTGACTTCCCAGCTTCGCTGCGGCTCCAGGCGCAGCCGCGCGCCATTGGCGCCACCACGTTTGTCGGTGAACCGGAAGCTTGCGGCCGACGCCCACGCTGTCGAGATCAGCTGCGAGGTCGAGAGGCCAGAGTCCAGCACCTTCGCCTTCAGGTCCGCGATATCGTCGTCGCCGACGAGCTCGTGGTCGACGTCCGGCACAGGGTCCTGCCACAGCTGGGGCTCGGCGACCCACGGCCCGAGGAAACGGCTGACCGGGCCCATGTCGCGATGCAGCAGCTTGTACCAAGCCTTGGCGAAGGCCTCCGCGAACTCGTCAGGGTTCTCCAGGAAGCGACGACTGATCTGCTCGTATGCCGGGTCGACGCGCAGCGACAGATCGGTCGTCAGCATCGTGGGCCGGTGCTTCTTCGAAGGATCGTGCGCATCGGGGATGATGGCCTCCGCATCCTTCGCGACCCATTGCTTGGCGCCAGCGGGACTCGTCGTGAGCTCCCATTCGTGGCCGAACAGTATCTCGAAGAACCGGTTGCTCCATTGGGTCGGCCGGTCGGTCCAGGTGACCTCGAGACCGCTGGTGATGGTGTCTGGGCCCTTGCCGGTGCCATGGGTGCTCAGCCACCCGAGGCCTTGGTTCTCTATCGGCGCGGCCTCGGGCTCGGGACCCACGTGGTCATCGGCGTTGCCGGCGCCGTGTGTCTTGCCGAACGTGTGCCCGCCGGCGATCAGGGCGACGGTCTCTTCGTCGTTCATCGCCATGCGGGCGAAAGTCTCGCGAATGAAGTGCGCGGCTGCGGCCGGGTCCGCGTTGCCGCGGGGGCCCTCAGGGTTGACGTAGATGAGTCCCATCTCCGTGGCTCCGACGTCTTCGGCCATCTCGCTGTCGCTGACGTAGCGCTCGTCGCCGAGCCAGGTGTCCTCGGGACCCCAGATGATCTCCTCGGGCTCCCAGACGTCAACGCGTCCGAAGCCGAAGCCGAACGTCTTGAAGCCCATCGACTCCAGTGCGACGTTGCCGGCCAGCACCAGCAGGTCGGCCCAGGACAGGCTCTGGCCGTACTTTTGCTTGACCGGCCACAGCAGGCGTCGAGCCTTGTCCAGGTTGGCGTTGTCGGGCCAGCTGTTCAGCGGGGCGAATCGCTGGCCGCCGTCTCCGGCGCCACCGCGACCGTCGTGGATCCGATAGGTGCCGGCCGCGTGCCAGCTCATCCGGATCATGAGGCCGCCGTAGTGGCCGAAGTCAGCTGGCCACCAGTCCTGCGAGGTGGTGAGGACGTCGCTGATGTCCTGCTTGAGCGCGTCTACGTCGAGCGCTTCGAACTCGCGGGCGTAGCTGAAGTCCTCCTCGAGTGGGCTGACCTTCGAAGAATGCGTGTGCAGGACTGAGAGGTCGAGCTGGTTGGGCCACCAGTCGCGGTTGGTGTGGGGGCGGCGGCCGGTCTTCGGGGTGGGTGAGTCGATTGCTGGGTTCTCGCTCTCGCTCCCGTGGGCGGTGGCCGAGTCATGCGCCACGGGACAGCCGGCCTCGGCCTTCTGGTCCACGCCCTGTGCGCTGGAGGAGATGTCGTCCTGGTCGTTGCTCATGTCGTTCCTTCCGAACTGGTGGTTGCTCATGGGGTTGGGGATGCCGCACAACCGGGACACGTCCCCCAGTAGACGACCTCTGCTTCATCGATCTCGAAGCCATGGCGTTCAGATGGCGCGAGACACGGCGCGTGGCCTACTGCGCAGTCGACATCGGCAATCGCCCCGCACGAGCGGCACACCACATGGTGGTGGTTGTCGCCAGTGCGAGTCTCGTACCGCGCGGTGGCGCCGGCGGGCTGTATCCGCCTCAGCAGGCCCGCGCCGGTCAAAGCGCGCAGGACGTCGTAGACAGCCTGGTGGGACACGTCTCCCACGTCCGTCCGCACAAGTCTGATCACGGCATCGGTGTCGACGTGCGGGTGTTCGCTCACCGCCGCCAGCACAGCAAGCCGCGGGCGAGTGACTCTCAACGAGGCACCTCGCAGGACGGCCTCGAATTGCTCCGGCTCCATTGAAAGAGCGTAAGCACGTCGCTGGAACGTCTCAAGTTTTACGGGTTCACGGTCGGAGGGCCCCGACCGGCAACGCCGATCGGGGCCCTCCGACCGTGGGGGCTACACGGAGATCGACCTCTGGTCGTCTGCGTTGGTGATCTGGATCTTGCGTGGCTTGGCGCGCTCGCTGACCGGAATCATCAACGACAGCACCCCATTGTCGTAGCTGGCCGCAATGCGCTCGGTGTCGAGACCTTCACCAAGGGTGAACTGACGCACGTAGCTGCCGGAGCGACGCTCCTGGGCGATCCACTGGGCACCTTCGTGCGTGGCAGCGGTCCGCTCGGCACGGATGGTCAGCAGGTTTCCGTCCAGGTCGATGTCGATCGAGCCCGGGTCGACGCCGGGCAGGTCGGCGTTGAGGAGGTAGCTGTCGCCGTCCTTGAGCAGGTCGACGGGGACGGCGCGCGCTCCGGTGCGCAGCTGGGTCAGTCCGTTCGCGAGGCGGTCGAGCTCGCTGAAAGGGTCGAAAGTCATCGTGTTCATGGCAAGTCACCTTTCTTTTGTGTAGTTGAGTCCCAGCGACTCAACTACGGTTATTTTTGCGCCGTCCCGGCACGTGATCAAGGACGTCCGACCCAAAAATTTCCTGAGAAGACTCACGGCGGCGAAGGGTCCCGCGTGTCAGACCTCCAGCGCCGCCAGAGCTGTTGGGACGGCCTCGATGATCTCTCGCGCCAGGTAGGACGTCCTTCCGCGAGTCACCGCCTGGTGGTCTCCCGCGGAGGCATGGACATGGATGGCCCAGCACGCTGCCTGTGCCGGGGTGGCGCCGCGTGCCAGCATGCCGGCGACGAGACCTGCGGCGACGTCGCCGCTGCCGGACGTCCCGAGACCGACGCCCGCCGCCTCCTGTCGCCAAGAGTGCCCGTCAGGGTCGGCGATGTGGCCGAACATCGACACGACACAACCGAGGTCCGCGGCGAGCGAGACGGCCTCGCCGTCGAGGTCGTCGGCCGGCTCGCGTCCGAGGAGCGCACCGCCCTCGGCGAGATTCGGTGTCAGCACCGGCACCGGCCGTCGCCCCCGCAACGAATGCGGCCGTTCCGCGAGGGCCAGAAGGGCGTAGGCGTCGAGGACCAGCGCCGTCTCTTCGTCGGCCAGCGCGATCACTGCGGCCAGCAGGTCGGCCGCTTGGTCCACGTCGATGAGACCCGGTCCAAGCAACACGACGTCAGCTCCCGCCACCAGGTCGCGCAGATCATCTGCTGCTAGCGCTGAGAGCGCCCCGCCGGGCGTTTCAGGCAGCCCGACGACCATGGCCTCCGGTATCGCCACGGCCAGCGCGACGGCGGTGCTGGCCGTCGTCGCGATCTGCAGCCTCCCTGCGCCCGCTCGCAGCGCGGCCACTCCTGCCAGAAGGGCGGCACCTGGGGTCCCCCGGGACCCGCCGATCACCAGCACCGTCCCCCGCGTGGACTTGTCCCCGTCTGGTGACGGGAGCGGCCACGATCGCAGCATCGAGGGTGTCAGCAGCTCGACGGCATCGGCGCTCATGCGAGGGGATCCTCAGCGGTGGGGCGCGCGCCCGGGTGGGCCTCGACGTGGGAGTCGTCATTGAAGCTCGCGCACTCCCACGAGCCGTTCACCCTGGCCCAGCTGCTGAGGGAGGCGTTGCGGATCGGCTCCTGTGCGGCGCCCTCCATCAGCACCTGCTCGTCCAGATCCTCCAGGATGTAGCGCACGAGGGCCACCACGACGTCGTGCGCCACGAGCAGCACCCGACGTCCCGGCACGTCCTGCTCCAGCTCCCGCAGCACGCCGCGCAGCCGCAAGGCGACATCGGTCCAGGACTCACCGCCGGGCGGACGGTAGTAGAACTTGCCGTGGTGCTGGCGCCGCTCCGCCTCCTCGGGGAACTGCGAGCGGATGCCGTGGACCGTGTGGAGGTCCAATACGCCCAGATCGCGGTCACGAAGCCGCTCGTCCACCTTCGTCGTCACGCCCAGGTCGGCGGTTGCGATCTCGGCGGTCTGTCTGGCGCGCAGGAACGGCGAGGTGATCACCAGGTCCGGGCCTTGGGCGGTGGGGAGGGCGGCCAGCCGCCGGCCAAGGCTCTTGGCCTGCTCGCGGCCCAGGTCGGACAGTGGGACATCTGCTTCGCGCTGCGCGACGTCGATCAGGTCGAGGCCGTCACGAGCCGCGGATCGAGCCGCGACGTTCGCCGTGCTCTCACCGTGCCTGACGGCGCCGATCCACAGATCCTGGTCCATGTGGGCTCCGTACCCTTCGCCCGACGTCGGTAACTGGTGCCCGTGGGTCAGCACGATCCCGGCGACATCGTCCCCGGCCGTGGTGATGCGCACGACCTCCCACGTCGTCAGACTGGAACGCATGCCAGGAACCGTCGTGATCGGGACGTCCGGATGGACCTACGCATCCTGGCGTGGCGCGTTCTACCCGGACGGTCTCCGACACAAGGACGAGCTCGCGTACATCGCGGATCGCCTGTCGAGCGTCGAGATCAACGGGTCTTTCTACTCTCTGCAACGTCCCGAGAGCTATCTGAGGTGGCGTGCAAGCACGCCCGACGAGTTCGTGTTGGCCGTGAAGGGTGGACGGTTCATCACCCACATGAAGAAGCTCGCCGATGTCGAGGTGCCGTTGTCCAACTTCTTCGCCTCGGGCACGCTCGCGCTCGGCGACAAGCTGGGACCCGTGCTGTGGCAGCTGCCTCCTTCGCTCGGTCTCGACGAGGACCGGCTCAAGCACTTCTTCGAGCTGCTCCCGCGCACCACCGCCGCCGCGGTGGATCTCGCAGAGGGGCATGACGGGCGGGTCAACGGGCGAGCATGGCTCCAGACCGACCGTGACCGGCCGTTGCGCCATGCGCTGGAGGTCCGGCACAGCTCGTTCCTCGCGCCGGCCTTTCTCGACCTGCTGGAGCACCACGACATCGCGGTGGTGGTGGCAGACACGGCTGGTCGGTGGCCGCTCATCCGCGAGGTGACGTCGGACTTCGCCTACGTGCGGCTGCACGGAGACACCGAGCTCTATACGAGTGGGTACTCCGTTCGCGCCCTGGACGACTGGGCCGACCTCATCCGCTCCTGGGCACGGGAGGGCATCGACGTGCACGTGTACTTCGACAACGACGCGCAGGGGTGGGCGCCGATCGACGCCGTGAAGCTGAGTCAGAGGCTCGCCGACTTGCTGCCGCGTTCATGAGCGGCAGCCGAGTCGAGCCGGCATGACGGCGCCCGGACTGGGTACGTGAATTGGTGTCGGGAACGTTGGAGGCATTCCAGCGGTGACCACGAGGAGAGCAAGATGGCGAAGGACGATGAATGGACCGGCAGCGCCAAACGACCGTGGCTCAATCCACCGATGCGGCACAAGCTCGGAGCCGGCCGCGGGTCATGGCGATACGCGATGCTCGTCATGGTCGCCGCGATCGTGGCCGTCATCGTGGTGCTCATCCTGGTGGACACCGATCATCTCGCCCGCGGGTGGGCGTACGCGGTGATACCGATCGCGATCCTGGCCGCCGCGGTGGCCCGCCTGCTGACAGTGTTCAAGGCCAGCGCCGAGAGCAAGGACGAGGGCAAGGACGCCTGAGCCGACCGCGGCTGCTCATCACGTTCGAGGCGGCTCGTCGGAGTCGTCGGGCTCGTCCGGAGGGAGCGGCATCTCCGGCCCGGTCGCGGGAGCACCCTCTTGCACGGGGTCGACTGGATCGCCCTGGCCCTCGTCGGCGGGCGGTGTGGGGGACTCGGTCATGATTTCTTCTCCTTTGCAGAGCTTCTCCCGGCGTGAGACTCCGTGTGGTGGCGGGACGAAGAGCTAGAGCTCGCTCTCGTCGATCTCGTCGCCGGCATAGTTGCGGACGATCGTCTGCATCATCGCGGTGACCGCTCCCAATATCGCGACGACGAGGGCTGCGTACCTCCACAACGCTGGGAGCACGATTATCCCGACGATGCCGAGGGCGGCCGCGGTGACAGAGACAGCCAAGCCGAGCGACCACCGTCGGTTGATGACGAAGAGCTGTCGCCTCCGGTTACGTGGGCCCATGAGGCAGACGTACCCGCCCACTGGCCCGACAATCGAGGCGCCTCGAGCCGATCCGAGCCGGGCTCAGTCGGGGTCGTGGCGGCCGGGCAAGATCTCCCGCGCCTTGACCTTGAGGCCCTCCTTCACGACGCCCCACCGACTCGGGTCGCCCTTGAGCAGCGCCTCGGCGGTGGCCTTGGCCTGCTCGAAGGTCGTGTGCGGAGGAATGGGCGGCACGTCGGGGTCGCAGTGGACGTCGAGCACGAACGGCCGGTCGGCGGACAGCGCACGATCCCACGCCTCGCCGAGCTGGTCGGGCGACGTGACGGTCGCCGCCCCGAGCCCGAGACTCAGGGCGAACGCCGCGTAGTCGACGTCGGGCAGGCGCTGGGACTCGTCGAACCTCGGAGCTCCGCCCAGCGACCTCATCTCCCACGTGACCTGGTTCAGGTCGTTGTTGTGCAGCACGGCGACCACCAGCCGTGGGTCGTCCCACCGGTCCATGTAGTGACGGGCCGTGATGAGCTCGGCCATGTTGTTCATCTGCATCGCGCCGTCACCGACCAGCGCGATCGCGGGCCGTCCCGGGTGCGCGAACTTGGCCCCGATCGCGTAGGGCACGGCCGCGCCCATGGTGGCGAGCGTCCCGGACAGGGAGCCGCGCATTCCTGCGCCCAGCCGCACGTGGCGGGCGTACCAGTCGGCGGCCGAGCCGGAGTCGGCGGCGACGATCGCGTCCTGGGGAAGGCGCGCGGAGAGCTCGTGGAAGATCAGCATCGGGTTGATCGGGTCAGCGCCGACGTGCGCCTCGGCGTCCATGGTGCTCCACCATGTCGCGACGTTGCGTTCGACCTGGTCGCGCCAGGGCCCTCGGTGGCGGCGGCGCAGGTGCGGGATCAACGCCCGGAGCGTCTGCTTCGCGTCGCCGACGAGGTTGAGCTCGTAGGGATAGCGCATGCCGATCATCCGGCCGTCGGCGTCGACCTGCACGGCACGTGCCTGGCCGTAGTCGGGCAGGTACTGCGTGTACGGGAAGCTGGAGCCGACCGTCAGCAGGGTGTCGCAGTCGGACATCATCTCGTAGCTCGGCTTGGTGCCGAGGAGCCCGATGGACCCGGTCACGAACGGCAGGTCGTCGGGCAGGACGTCCTTGCCCAGCAGCGCCTTCGCCACGCCGGCCCCGAGCAGGTCGGCGACCTCGGCGACCTCGTCCGCGGCACCGCGCGCGCCCTGCCCGATCAGGATCGCGACCTTCTCGCCGGCGTTGAGCAGGTCGGCCGCGCGCCGGATGGCGTCGTCGTCGGGCACGGTGGTCGTTGTCTCCATGCCGAGCGAGGACGGCACCATCTTGAACTCGTGCGTGGGTGGGGAGTACTCGAGCATCTGGACGTCGGCATGCACGATGATCGCCGTCGGCGCGCGCTGGGCCATCGCCGTGCGGATGGCTCGGTCGAGGACGTTGGGCATCTGCTCGGGCACCGTGACGACCTGGACGTACTCGCTGGCGACGTCCTTGAACAGGCTGAGCAGGTCGGTCTCCTGCTGGTACGACCCACCCATCGCCGACCGGTCGGTCTGGCCCACGATCGCGACGACCGGCACGTGGTCGAGCTTCGCGTCGTAGAGACCGTTCAGCAGGTGGATGGCGCCAGGGCCCGAGGTGGCGACGCAGACGCCGACCTTGCCGCTGAACTTGGCATAGCCGACCGCCTCGAGCGCCGCCATCTCCTCGTGCCGGGCCTGGATGAAGCGGGGCTGGTCGTCCGACCTGCCCCACGCGGTGCTCGTGGACGCCGCGGCCTTCCCGAGCACGACCAACCTCGCGTCGGTCGCCTCGCCGGCTGCCGACACCGACCCGACGAACAACAGTGACACCGTCACCTCGGACGTCGCCGGCTACGCGGTTCTCGGGATCGACAAGAGCCTGAAGAGCAGCAAGGGCACGGACGCCACCTGGACGATCACCGTCAGCAACGACGGCCCGACCCAGACCACGGCGCCGATCGTCGTCACCGACGAGCTCCCTGCCGGCCTGAAGTACGTCAGCGCCGCCGGATCGGGCTGGGACTGCGAGGTCGACGGCCGGACCATCACCTGCACCTTCGCGGGTGTGCTCGACGTCGGTGCCGAGGCGAGCTTCACCGTTGACACGAAGGTGACGGTCAAGGACGGTCGCGAGATCGTCAACGTCGCGAGCGTCACCGGTGACAACGACGTGGTCACGACCGACGACGCCACGGTGACCGCACCGGTTCCCGACGCCAGCCTGCCGGACACCGGTGGCTCGGCGCTGTGGTTCCTGCTGGCAGGCCTCGTGGCCCTGGCCGGTGGCGGGCTCGTCACCAGCCGACGTCGCACCGAGACCGGCCGCCACCGCTGATCGGAGGCCTGACCGGCCGGGACGGAGACACTCCGCCCGACCGGTCAGGCGCCGCCGTGCGCGCGTAGCGGCTCCTCAAGGCACCCGAAACAGCTGCTTCCGTGTGAGGCTGGGGTCGATGAGTCTTCCGTGAGGAGCAGATGATGGCGTTTTCGATCGACTTGCAGGGCCGCCGAGCACTCGTGACCGGGGGTGGTCAGGGGGTCGGTCGTGGGGTCGCCATGATGCTGGCCACGGCGGGGGCGTACGTGGTCGTCAACGACTACGTTCCCGAGCGTGCGCAGTCCGTGGTCGACGAGATCGTCGCTCAGGGTGGTGCCGCCAGCGCGCAGCCGTTCGACGTCACCGACTGGGCCGCGGTGAGCGAGGGCATGGCCCAGGCCGGCGCGGTCGACATCCTGGTGAACAACGCGGGCAACGCGGGCCCTGGCGGATGGACGGGCGACGGGCCGTTCGCCGACTCCGACCCCGCCGACTGGGAGGCGTTCCTGCGGGTCAACCTCTACGGCGTGATGCACGGGACCCGGGCCGTCCTGCCGGGCATGATCGAGCGGCAGTGGGGGCGCGTCATCACGGTCGTGTCGGACGCCGGGCGTGTCGGCGAGCTGAACATGGCCGCCTATGGTGCCGCCAAGGCCGGCGCGGCGGGGTTCAGCCGAGGGGTGGCGCGTGAGGTCGGGCGCCACGGCATCACGGTCAACAACATCGCCCTCGGCACGATGCGCGCCGCCGGCGCCCCCGAGGAGCCTGCGAACAGCCCTCGGATGAAGCGCTACATCGTCCGGCGTCTCGGCGAGCCCGACGACGTGGCGGGCATGGTGCTCTATCTGGCGAGCCCGCTCTCGTCGTGGGTCACCGGGCAGACCTATCCCGTGAACGGCGGTTACAGCTTCAGCCTCTGACGAGGCCGCGCATCAGCGGTAGGACGTGGTGGTGAACTCGTGCCGGACGCCGAACATGTCGTCCGGCTCGATGGCGAAGGCGCCGAGCGCGCAGCCCTCGTGGGTGGTGCGCAGCCCGCGTGCCTTCATGTAGGCCTCCGTCTGCTCGAGGTCGGCCACGACCCAGCAGAGCGCGTAGAAGCAGGAGTTCCTGCCGGCGGCGTACTGCGAGAAGGCGTCGGTGCCGTCGCCCTCTGGCCCGCCCAGGCAGATGATCTCGCCCGCGACGTCGACGAACTGGCGTGGCGTGCCGTCTGCGGCGGGCTTCGTGCCGACGTCGGTGCCGTCGAGGATCTCGGTGAAGAAGCTGCGTGACTTCTCGACGTCGGCCACGCCGAACACCATGGCGGCCAGGCGGCTGATGCCCGAGGCGTGCCCGACGAGCCACTCGGGGTTCCAGCTCGGCAGGTAGTAGGGATCGTTGCCCGTCATGCCGAGCGGGTCGCGGTGCCCGTTCGCGGCCTGGACGATGATGCCGCCGGTCGTCCGGGGATGGAACATGAAGAAGGAGTCGCCGCCGGGAACGACCTGTCCGCCGAGGCGCTCGGTCTCCGCTGCCGCGGCCTTCGGGTCGGCGACGTACATCTCGAAGGAGTGCATGCTGTTGCCGGCCGTCTTCAGGTACGGCATGAGTGGCGACCGGTCGCTCTGCGGGGCCATCGGCTCGTAGCCGTGGTCGGCGATGTACATGCAGAGCATCTCGACGTCGAGCTCCTCCTGGTAGGTCTCACGGAAGGCGAACGCCCCGAAGACCTCCATGTGCTTCTTCCACACCGGCGTGATGTCGTCGACGATGTGGGTGGTGTGGAAGATCCGGTCAACATGAACTGACATGGTCAGTCTCCTTCGAGCGTCAGAGGGTCCTGCCGTGCCGCCAGTCTGCAACCAGACGGGCCTCAGGGGAAGTGCCTGCGGCCCTTCCGGGCACAGCCTGTTGCCAGAAGATGCGCCAGAGGCATTGCCAACGGCCGCAAATCCTTGATACTGCGGGAGGAGCCTTTTGTGCTCGACCCCATGACCTTTGGACAGGACTGACATGACGATGGTGGACTACGACGAGTTCAGCTTTCTTCCCGACAACGCCAGCGAGCTGGGGCTGGAGGTGGACGTCCCACCGATCGAGCGGGTGTCGACGGAGGTCGCGGCGGGCCAGCGGATGAGCGCCATCCACTGGGGTGACGGCACACCCTCGTTCGTCCTGCTGCACGGTGGCGGCCAGAACGCGCACACCTGGGACAGCGTCCTGATGGCGCTCGGCGTGCCGGCGCTGGCGGTCGACCTCCCGGGGCATGGCCACAGTGACTGGCGCGAGGACCGCAACTACACCGCCAGCGAGCACGCCCGTGCGGTGGCGCCGGTCATCCGCGAGTTCGCCCAGACCCCGGTGTTCCTCGTCGGGATGTCGATGGGCGGTCTGACCTCGATCAGCCTGACGGCGCAGTTCCCCGAGCTGGTGAAGTCCTTGTTCCTTGTGGACGTCACCCCGAACTCGGCCGAGCGCAGCACCGAGATGTCCAAGGAGCAGAGGGGCACGGTGGCGCTGACCGCCGGGCCGAAGACCTACGAGAGCTTCGAGGCCATGGTCGAGGCCACGGCCGCAGCAGCGCCGAACCGCTCGTTGTCGAACGTCCGTCGGGGGGTGCTCCACAATGCTCGAGAGCTCGAGGACGGAACCTGGATCTGGCGCTACGACAACATGTCGAGTGACCACACGACGGCGGGCTCGTACACGTCAGGTTGGGACGAGGTGTCCAGCATCAAGGTGCCGATCACGCTCGTGCGCGGCGCCGACTCGCGCTTCGTGAGCGATGCCGACGTCACCGAGCTCACCTCGCGCCAGCCCTCGGCGAAGGTCGAGGTCGTGCCGGCCTCCGGCCACTCGGTGCAGAGCGACCAGCCCCTCGCCCTCGTCGCCCTCCTGCGCACCTTCTTGGCGAGCATGTGAGACAGGTCACAAATTTCGTTGTGGATCGGAGGGGCGCACCTTAGGGTCGGACGGAACCGAAGACCGACAACCAGGAAGAGGTTGAGATGAATCGTCCGATGGAGGGTGTTCGCATCGTCGAGCTGGCCCAGTTCACGTTCGTGCCGGCGTCTGGCGGCGTGCTCGCCGACTGGGGTGCCGACGTCATCAAGATCGAGCACATCGAGTCGGGCGACTCGCAGCGTGGCCTGGTGAGCATCATGGGCCTCGACGTCGGCCAGGACTCCAAGACGTTCTTCCCGATCATGGAGGGCCCGAACCGCGGCAAGCGCAGCATCGGCCTCGACATCGCGACGCCGGGCGGCCGCGAGGTGCTCGAGGATCTCATCCGCAGCGCCGACGTGTTCGTCACCAACTTCCGCGGCCCGACGATTCGCAGCCTCAAGATCGGCGTCGATGACATCAGGGCCATCAACCCCGACGCCATCTACGTCCGTGGCACCGCCGCGGGGCCGAGGGGCGCCGAGGGCGACAACGGCGGCTACGACTCGACCGGCTTCTGGGCGCGAGGAGGCAGCGCCGATCTCATCACTCCCGAGGGCGCCGACCACCTGACCGGCATGCCCACCGGCGCCTACGGCGACAACATCGGCGGCATGACGATCGCCGGTGGCATCGCGGCTGCCCTGTACTCGCGCAAGGCCACGGGCAAGCCGTCGGTCGTGGACGTGTCGCTGCTCAGCGTCGGGCTGTGGACCACGCAGTTCTCGGTCAACGTCGCCCTGCTGCAGAAGTCGCCCGTGGCGAAGTCGACGCCGCCGAAGCACGGCTCGCCGCGCAACCCGCTGTCGGGCGGCGCCTACCAGACGTCCGACGGCCGCTGGGTCCTGCTCGGCATGCTGCAGCCCGGTGCGTACTGGCCGGAGTTCTGCGAGCGGATGGGCCGCCCGGAGCTGATCACCGACGAGCGGTTCGAGTCCGGCGAGAAGATCATGGAGAACGCACTCGCAGGCATCGACTACGTCATCGAGATGGTCGGCGGCCTCACGCTGCAGGAGTTCACCGAGCGCATGAACGGCGCCAAGGGCCAGTGGGCGATCGTCCAGAACACCTACGAGGCGGGCATGGATCCGCAGGCGCGCGCCAACGGCTACATCGCCGAGGTCACCGACGCTGACGGCATCCCGCGCGAGCTCGTGCTCAACCCGGTGCAGTTCGACGAGACCCCGGCGGTCATCAGCCGGTCGCCGCAGTTCGCCGAGCACACCGACGAGATCCTGCGCGAGCTCGGCCGCTCCGACGAAGAGCTCATCGCGCTGAAGATCGCCGGCGCCGTCACCTGAGCACCTCCCGCTCCCTGGAGCGGTGGGTTACGTACCTATCCTCGGCCGGGATAGGTACGTAGGTCACCCCTGCTCAGCGAGTGCTGAGGGATGAGATCAGGGCCTCGTCGCGGGTCTTGATCTCGTCGCGGACCTTGCGCACGGTCTCGATGCCTTTGCCGGCTGGGTCCTCGAGCACCCAGTCCTCGTAGCGCTTGCCCGGGAAGTACGGGCACTCGTCGCCGCAGCCCATCGTGATGACGACGTCGGCGGCCTGCATCAGGTCCGGTGTTGCGTGT
>Ga0164243_10006566_pt1 | contig 17579 bp, 17 predicted proteins | sample OricompcompostOP_FD_108781 | JGI IMG/M metagenome (GOLD analysis project Ga0164243, IMG submission 108781) | Organic Plus compost microbial communities from Emeryville, California, USA - Original compost - Organic plus compost (OP) | ecosystem: Engineered > Solid waste > Mixed feedstock >... | reverse complement strand
GTACCTTCCGAGCATCACCACGCGGACGCTCGCGCAGATCCCCCGGCTGACGTACGTCCTGGAGAACCTCGACGTCGACACCGAGGCCATGAGCCGCGACCTGGACCGCGACGGCCGATCGGCCTGGTCGGAGATGCTGCTGTACCTCGTGGCGCAGACGCATGGCCGCACGACGGCGCACGAGCTGATACGGAACGCCTCGGACGCGTGGCGCCCGGGCCGCGACCTGCCCCGTATCCTCGCAGCGGACCCGGGGATCGCGCCCGTCGTGATCCCCGCCTCGCTTCCCGACGAGCAGACGCGGGAGCGGCTCCTGGCCGCGGGCGGGACGATCGTGGAGCGCGTCGTCGCGGAGATCCGAGACTATGTGAAAGGCAGACAATGAAGGTAGCCGGCATCAGCGTCGAGGCGGTCGTCGTCCCATTCGACAAACCGTTCCGCGGCAGCAGCTACACGGTCGTGTCGCGGCGGGTGCTCGTCGCGCGAGTGACTCTGGACGACGGCACGGTCACGGTCTGCCATTCGGGCAACGGCCACGAGGACGCGCCCCTCGTGGCCAAGCTCGCCACCGAGATCGGGCAGCTCATGGTCGGAAAGTCCCTGCACAGCGTCGAGCAGAACTGGGCACAGCTGTTCGACATCGCCGGGCCGGTGCAGTCGCCGTGGCGCCAGCGCAACCTCACTCACGCGATCGCGACGGTCGACACGGCCCTGTGGCACGCCCTGGGCGTGACCACCGAGCAGCCCCTGTGCCGGCTGCTGGGCGGCGACCCCGCTCCGATCCCGGCGATGTACATCGGCGGCTATTACGGCGAGGGAACGGCCCGGCAGGATGTCGAGGATGCGATCGAGTTCGTCAACCGATCGGGAGTGGCCGCCGTGAAGCTGAAGGTCGGCAACCCGGACGTCGACCAGGACATCGAGAAGCTCCGGCTCACCCGGGAGCTGGGCGGCGAGGATCTGCAGATCGTCTGCGATGCGAACGGCGGCTGGGATCTGCGCACCGCGCGCCGGTTCGCGGATGCGGCGGTCGACTACCGCATCGAATGGCTGGAGGAGCCCGTCCACTGGCATTCCGACGTCGACGGCATGCGGCTCATGCGGGCGAACGGGAAAGTCGAGATCGGAGCGGGGCAGAGCGAGACCTCCCCGCAGCGGGCGGCCAAGCTCATCATGGACGGGGCTGTGGATGTCGTGAACTTCGACGCCTCCTGGGGCGGCGGGATCACCGGCTGGCGAAAGGTCGCCGGCATCGCCGAGCTGAGCGGAGTACGGGTCGCCCATCACTCCGAGCCGCAGCTCGGCATGCATCTGCTGGCCGGTATCCGGCATCGCGGCTACGTCGAGATCTACGAGCCTGAGCGCGACCCGGTGTGGTACGAGATGGTCGACGCGCCGCCGGTGGTGGGCGGGGCGATCACGGCGCCCTACGGGCCGGGCATCGGCTTGACGATCGACGAATCGTTCGTCAAGCGGTATCGCGTCGACGCGTGAGCGCCGTCACGCCCTCGGCCCGAGCGCGGCGGCTCTCGAACGGCGCGAGCCACGCCGTGGGGTTCTTCGTGCTGCTCGGGTTCGGCCTGGCCTCACCCGTCCTTCCGCTTCTGGCGGGCGATCTCGGTCTCACGGCGGCCAGCATCGGCGCCGCGGTGGCCGCGTTCGCCGTCGGAAGACTGCTGTTCGGCCTGGGCTCCCTCTTCGGCCTCACCGACATGCGACGCTTGCTTCACCTGGGGTGGCTCATCGGGGGATGCCTCCTGACGGCGGCTGCTGCCGTATGGTGCGCGCTGGCGCCCGACGCTCTCCAGCTGATCACCGCACGCGCGGTCCAGGGGATCGGGTCGGCGATGGCGATGCTGTCGGCTTCGATACGGCCCTTCGTCGGCGATGACGATGACGCGCTGGGGCGCCGGGTGGGCAACCAGCAGACCGTGTTCCTGCTGGGAACGGCCATCGGACCCGTCTTCGGCGGTGTGCTCGGGCAGTTCGCGGGACTGCACGCGCCGTTCTGGCTGACGGCGGCGCTCGCGCTGTGCGGGATCCCGTGCGGGATCTACGCGCATCGCCTCGCCCCGTCGTCGTCGGGAGCCGTCCCGCCGGGCGGGCCTCCTCCGGGCGCGCGCCTGCTCATCTCGGCCGGCGGCACGCTTGCGGTTCTGGGCATCATCGTGATCGCCAACGGGATCCGCAGCGGGTTCCGCACGACGTTGTTCCCGCTGTGGGCAAGCGACGTCCTGGCGATGTCGGAGACCCTGATCGGGGTCGCGATGAGCGTGGGCGCGCTCGGGTTCCTCTCGTTCGCCCTCGTGGGCAGGCTCGTCGACCGGCTCGGCTCGGCGTTCGTCCTGGCCGCAGGCGGCGTCCTGCTCGCGCTCTCGAGCGCTCTCGTGCTCGTGGTGCCGGCCGTGTGGGCGGCGTTCGCCTCGATGGTCCTCTCCACGGTCGGCGCCAGCAGCACGATCGTGTCGGCCAGCACGATCATCCTGACCTCGGCGCGCGGGCCGCAGCGGCTCATCGCGATCCGCAACCAACGCGTGGCCACCGACGCGGGCATGTTCCTCGGACCCCTCCTGGTGGGGGTGTCCATGGGCGCATGGAGCACACCGGGCGCACTCATCGCCCTCACCGCCGGAGGGGCCGCCGTCTGCGCGGGGGCGTTCGCCGTGCGCAGGAGCGCGCACTCAACCACCCAGGAGCAGAACACATGAGCATCACGAAGGTCGAAGCGACGTGGTACCAGGCGCCCTTCGCGCGGCCCATCGCCAACAGCACGTTCACATACGGCGCCAGCAACAAGGTGGTCGTCCGCATCCACACCGGAGACGGCGTGGTCGGCACCGGGTGGACGAATGGAACCGGGCTTGTCATGGCCGTCGCGCAGGACATGGGCCGGCGCATCGTCGGGCGGGACGCGCGGGACCGCGCCGCGGTGCTGCCACTCCTGGCCGACGACAAGGTCTACGGCCGCGGCGGGCTCTCGGCCAAGGCGCGCAGCGCGATCGACATCGCGTTGTGGGACATCGCCGGTCAGACGGCGGGGATGTCGATCCACCGCATGCTGGGCGCGCGCCGAGACCGCGTGCCGGCATACGTGGCGGGCGGCTACTACGCCGAGGGCAAGGATCTGGCCGGGCTCGCCGACGAGGCGCTGTCGGCTCTGTCGGTGGGCGCGCGCGCCTTCAAGATGAAGATCGGGCTTGCCGGTCCGGAGCGCGACCTGGAGCGCGTGGCGGCCGTGCGCGAGGCGGTCGGCGATGACATCGCGATCCTCGTGGATGCCAACGGCGCATACGACCGGCACACCGCGTTGCGCATGGCCGAGGGCCTCCAGGAGCTCGACATCGCTTGGTTCGAAGAGCCCGTGGACTCGCGCGACGTCGAGGGGCAGGCCGAGCTGCGGGCCGCGGTCGAGATCCCCATCGCGTCCGGCGAGAGCGAGCACTCCCTGCACGAGATGCGTTACGCGATCCGTTCGGGCGCCATGGACGTCCTCAACGCCGATGCGCAGTGCGTCGACGGGGTCACCGGCTGGGTCGTCGCCTCACGGATGGCGGCCGAGCGCGGCATCCATGTCGCGCCGCACGGGGACCAGGAACTGCACGTGCATCTGGCGGCGGCAGTCCGGCATTCGACGTTCGTCGAGTACTACCAGGGTGTGAACGCGCTGCGTGAGGAGATGTTCACGGAACGGCTGGCCCTCAACGACGACGGCACGGTCAGTCCGCCGAATCGCCCGGGGCTGGGTTTCGCGCTCGACGAGGATCGGCTGGCCCGATTCCGGCAGGGACGGCTCGAAGCGGTGGCGTCATGAAGATCGAGTCGATAGTCCCGGTCCCGGTCGATCGCTACCTCTTCGTGGAGGTGCGCACGGATGCCGGGATCACGGGCCTCGGAGAAGCGAGCGCGTGGGCTCACCATCCCGAGACGGCGCGCGCCATCCGTTCGATCGGGGAATCGCTCCAGGGGAAAGACCCGCGTTCGATCGAACGTCACTGGCAGTTCCTGCATCGCGCCGCCCACTTCCGCGGCGCGGTACTGGGCGCAGCGATCGGGGCCGTCGACATCGCGCTGTGGGATATCGCCGCGCAGGACCTGGGGGTTCCGATCCACGCGCTCCTCGGTGGACGCGTGCGCGACCGGGCACGTGTCTACGCGCACATCTGGGGATCCTCCCTCGACGAGCTCAGCGGCGGCATCCGTGCCGCGATCGCTCGTGGTCACACTGCGGTCGGGCACCTCAGCCCGTTCCGAGATGCCGACGTCGCCGCGCCCGTGTCCGGCAGCCCCACGCGGCGCGTCGCCGAGGCGATCGAGGCCGTCGAAGCGTTCCGCGCGGCGGCGGGGAGGGATGTCGACCTGTGCATCGAGGTGCATCGGCGGATGAGTTTCGCCGAGGCGCTGCAGTTCCTGCACGCCATCGGGGACGCGCGCCCCATGTTCGTGGAGGATCCGCTGACGCACGACAACATCGACGAGATGGCCGAGCTGGCCGCCCGGACCTCCGTTCCGATCGCGACCGGCGAGCGGTACACCAGCATCTGGGACTTCCAGATGCTCATGCGCCGCCGGGGGGCCGAATACGTGCGCCCCGATCCCGGCATCATGGGCGGGATCACCGGGATGCGGAAGGTGGCGGTGCTCGCCGAGGCCGACCACGTCGGGCTGGTCCCGCACAATCCGTTGGGGCCGGTCATCACGGCCGCATCCCTGCACGTGGCCGCCGCCAGTGCCGCGTTCGCGATCCAGGAGTACCCCGAGCACGAGGCGGGCGCGGACTATTTCGCGAGCCCGCCCGCGTCCGAGATCGTCGAGGGCGCCACGGCTCCGGTGAACGGGTACCTCGACATCCCGCGGGGGCCGGGCCTGGGAGTCCGCCTGCGGGACGGCGTCGCGGAGCGCTTCCCGGCCCGGGTCCGCCCGCTGCGGTCACGGCGGCTCGAGGACGGCGCCATCGCGGAACTGTGAGCACCTCGGCTGTCAACCCGCTCGCGGTCCGCGGACCGCGCCGCCGATCCTGACGGCGTGATCTCGCGCATCCGATCCCACGCGTGGGGGGCGACCCCGGCCAGGGATGTCGATCCGGCCGTCGATGTGCTCATCCCGACCGCGGATCGTTCGGGGGAGCTCGCCGTGACGCTCGCCGGCCTCGCAGCGCAGGACGATCCCCCGTTCCGCGTCGTGATCAGCGACCAGTCCGACGGGGCTCCGGCGGCGCAGAGCCCGCCTGTCGCGGCGATGACGCGCGTCCTGCAAGCCCAGGGGCGGCGGGTCGAGATCCTCCGGCACGAGCCCCGGAGGGGAATGGCCGAGCAGCGTCAGTTCCTCCTCGATCAGGCCCGCGCGCCCGCCGTGCTGTATCTCGACGACGATGTGTGGCTGGAACCCGGCGCCCTGGCGACCTTGAGCGAGGCTCTGCACGAGCTCGGGTGCGGGTTCGTGGGCATGGCAGTCCAGGGCCTTTCGTATCTCGGCGATGTGCGCCCCGACGAGCACGTGGCCTTCCAGCCGTGGAACGGACCGGTCCGGCCGGAGCGGGTCCGCCGTGACAGTCCGGCCTATGAGCGGTGGCGGCTTCACAACGCCGCGAACCTGGTCCACATCGCCGCGAGCGCAGACCTCGGCGCCGGGCGGTGGATCCCGTACCGCGTGGCGTGGATCGGCGGCTGCGTGCTCTACCGGCGTGCGGCGCTGACCGCATGCGGCGGATACGATTTCTGGCCCCGGCTTCCGTCCGACCATGCGGGTGAGGACGTCGCCGCGCAGTGGCGCGTCATGGAGCGTTTCGGTGGCGCGGGCCTGATACCCAGCGGCGCCGTGCACCTGGAATCGCCGACGACCCTGCCCTCCCGTCGCATCGACGCCCCTGATCTGCTGTTCTGAGTCCTGCGCGCAGGTCTACCCTTCTTCTCCTTCTTCTTCAACCCCCTCCTGCTCGGCGTCGGGTCTCGGTCACCATGACGGCAGGAACGGAGGGTGACATGGACACCGAGATCGAAGAGCGCGACGCGCTCGTCGTGCAGAACCTCGCGCTGGCGCAGGCGATAGCCCGGCGATACTTCCGGCACGACCCGGTCGGCGACGAGGACCTGCTCCAGGTCGCCTACCTCGGGCTGACGAAGGCGGCCCGGCGCTATCGCTCCGATCTCGGCCCGAGCTTCGCGGCGTTCGCGGCCCCGACGATCGAGGGCGAGGTGAAGCGTCACCTGCGCGATCACGGCTGGTTCGTGAGGCCGCCGCGCGCCGAGCAAGAGCTGAACCGCCGCATCCGCCGAACTGCCCCGCAGCTTGCGCAGCAGCTGGGCCGGCAGCCGTCCACCGGCGACCTTGCGCGGGACCTCGACGAGACCCCGGCCGCGATCGCCGCCGCTGCGGCATGCGACGGATGCCTTCGCCCGGTGTCCTTGGACACGCCGGCCTCTCACGACTCGTCCGCGACGATCGGCGACGCTCTGGCCGGCGCCGGACCCGACGACGACCTCGACCGCCGCATCATGCTGTGGGCGGCGCTGCACACGCTGAGCGCTCGTGACCGCATGATCGTCTACCTGCGGTTCTTCGAGGACTTGTCCCAGCAGCGGATCGCGGACCGGCTCGGAGTCTCCCAGATGCACGTGTCGCGGCTGCTGCGGCGCACGCTCGAGCGTCTCCATCTGGCGATCGGCGCATGATGTCCGGGGCGTCACGCTCGGCCGAGCACGCGGTCCACCGCCGAGAGGACGTGGGTCGGCGTGACGGCGAGCAGCGCCGGGTCCGGGTCGGGGGAGAAGGCGTCGCCCCGTCGCGCGGCGGCGTCGGTGAGGGCGACGTGGGGACCGGGCGGCGGCCCCCACTCGGCGACCGGAGCGGGCCCGAACAGCACGACGGAGGGTCGCCCGTAGGCGGAGGCCAGGTGCGCGGCGCCGGTGTCGGCGGAGATCACGACGCGCGCCGACGCGATGAGGGCGGCAAGCTCTTCGAGCGAGGTGAGCCCGGCGAGGACCCGGGATGCGTCCTGGTTGGCCGCCGACGCGATCCCGAGGGCGCGCGCCCGCTCCGCCCCGCCACCTGTGAACACGACATCGTGCCCGTCCGCTGCCAGCGCCGCCGCCACGTGCGCGAACCGTTCTGCCGGCCATCTCCGGGAGCCGTACGCCGCGCCTATGTGCAGGACGCTCGCCGCCGGGCGCATCGGCCGCCGCTGCGGCACGGCCAGGCGGACATCGCCCGGGTCGGCCGCGACGCCGTATGCGCCGACGAGGCGGACCCAGCGTTCGCGTTCGTGCAGGTCGTCGCGCCAGCCCGGCATCCCAGGCCCGTCAGGGCGTCCGGCAACGCGATGCGCCATCGTGACCCGGGCCTGCAGGGCGTCCACCATGTCGCGGCTGCGCCCGCCGGAGCCGTGCAGGTTCACGGCGACATCCACGTCGCCGGGCCGGTAGGGCAGATCCTCGTCCAGGCCGGGAACGGCCAGCAGCTCGTCGATGCCCCCGATGAGGCCGACGACCGGTTCGAGCCAGCCGGTCGTGGCCAGGACCAGGCGATGATCGGGGAACGCCCGGCGCAGACCCCGGATCGCGGGCACCGCGACCAGCAGGTCGCCGAGCTTGAGCGCCCGCAGCACCAGGAGGGTGTCGGTCATGGGGACACCCTGCCGAGGATCCGCCCCCGTGTCCAGCCGGGTTTCGCGCCGGCGCCGCCGGGGAACGGTACCGACATGAGCACTGGTGCGCCCGCCCTCGCCGCGGTCCTGTTCGACCGCGACGGGACCCTGATCGAGGACGTCCCGTACAACGGCGACCCGGATCTCGTCGTCCCGGTGGCCGGTGCCCGTGCCGCGGTGCGCCGGATCCGCGACGCGGGCATCCCGGTCGGGCTGGTCTCCAACCAGTCCGGGATCGGGAGGGGCTTCATCACTCATCGCGACGTGGTCGCGGTGAACCGCCGGCTCCAGGAGCACCTCGGCAAACTCGATGTGTGCTTATACTGCCCGCACAGCGCCGACGCCGGCTGCGATTGCCGCAAGCCCGCGCCGGGCCTCGTGCTCATCGCCTGCGAGATCCTCCGCGTGGACCCGGCAGCGGTCGTCGTCATCGGCGACACGGAGGCGGATGTCCGTGCCGCGCATGCGGCAGGCGCTTGCGGCATCCTCGTCCCCAACGCCGTGACCCGGCCGGACGAGGTCGCGCGCGCGCCTCTCACGGCCGATGACCTCTCGGCGGCGGTCGGTCTCGCGCTGGCGCGGGTGGGAACGGGGGTACGGGTATGAGCCGCGTGCTGATCGTGCGGCTGGACAGCCTGGGCGACGTGCTCCTGTCCGGCCCGGCCGTCCGCGCGGTGGCCGCCGCGCCGGAGGTCGAGTCGGTGTGGATGCTGTGCGGCAGCGCCGGCGCACCTGCGGCCCAGCTCCTTCCCGGCGTGGACGACGTGATCGTGTGGGACTGCCCGTGGATCGCCGTCGACCCCCCACCGGTGTCCCGTGAGTCGATCGAATGGGTGCAGAACGCCGTGCGCGAGCCCGGTTTCGACCGGGCCATCGTGCTGACCTCGTTCCACCAGTCCCCTCTGCCGATCGCCCTCGTGCTCCGCCTGGCCGGCATCCCGCACATCACGGGTGCCTCCGTGGATCATGCCGGACGGCTCCTGGATGCACGTCTCATCCCCGGGTCGACCCTCGACGAGGATCTCCCCGAGCCGGAGCGGGCCCTGGCCATCGCGGCCGCGGCCGGCTTCTCCCTGCCGGCCGACGACGACGGCCGGCTGGCCGTCACCGGCATCGGACCCGCCTTCGACGAACTGGGAGTCACCTCACCGGTCGTCGTCGTGCACCCGGGGGCGAGCGCGCCGGCGCGATGCTGGCCGCCGGGAAGCGCGGCCGCGGCCGTGCGCATGCTGCATCACGGCGGGTGGTCCGTCGTGGTCACCGGAGGGCCGGCGGAGCGCACGCTCACCGCGATGGTGTCGCATCGGGGCCGGTACGCGCGCGATCTCGGAGGACGGCTGCCCCTGCCCGAGTTCGCGGCGCTCCTGGCCCGGGCCGACGTGCTGGTGTGCGGCAACACCGGCCCCGCCCATCTCGCGGCGGCCGTGGGCACTCCCGTCGTCTCCCTGTTCTCTCCCGTCGTGGCCGCCCAGCGGTGGCGTCCGTATCGTGTTCCGCACGTGCTGCTGGGCGACCAGTTCGCGCCCTGCCGCGACTCCCGGGCGCGCGAGTGCCCCGTCCCCGGCCACCCGTGCCTGGCATCCGTGAGCCCGGCCGATGTCGTGGCCGCGTGCGAAGCCCTCGTGAGGGCCGGTGCGGTTCAGGAGGCCCTGGCATGAGGGTCGTGTTCTTCTTCGTCCACGGCGGATACGCCGACTCGTTCCTGCGCGGAGCCCACGAATACCTCGTGCCCACTCCGCCCGGGGAGGCGCCCGCCGACCTCGCCGCATGGCCGAGCGCCCGTGCCGTCCCCGTCGATCGGGTCCGCGAGGAGGACGCCGATGTGGTGGTGCTGCAGCGACTCGAGGAGATCCGGATGCTGCGCGAGGCCGGACTGGAGCCGGGAGCGGACATCCCGGCGGTGTTCCTCGAGCACAACACGCCGAAGCCCCGGGCGGTCGACTCCCGGCACCCGCTGGCGGATCAGCGCGCGATCCCCATTGTGCACGTGACGCATTTCAACGAGCTGTACTGGGACAGCGGCCGCGCCCGCACCTTCGTGGTCGAGCACGGCATCCCAGACCCCGGTCCTCTCTATCGGGGCGGGGAGGAGCGCATCGCGGCCGTCATCAACGAGCCGGCCCGCCGCGGACGAGTCACCGGGACGGACCTTCTTCGTGTGTTCGCGCGGGTCGCGCCCGTGGACGTCTTCGGGATCTCGGCCGACGCGGTGACGAGCCGCTCGGGTCACGGGATCCACGCCGCCGGAGACCTCTCGCCCGGGCGCTTGCACGGCGAGCTCGCCCGCCGTCGCGTCTATCTGCATCCGTATCGCTGGACGTCCCTGGGACTGTCTCTGCTGGAGGCGATGACGATCGCGATGCCGGTGATCGCCGTGGCCGGGACCGAGGCGGTGCGCGCGATACCTCCAGGGGCGGGCATCGTCTCGACCGAGCTGGCGGAGCTCGTCCGGGGAGCGCGGGCGTTCCTCGCCGATCCGGACATGGCGATGGAAGCGGGGCGCCGTGCCCGGGCGCACGCCCTCGAGCACTACGGACTGGAGCGCTTTCTCTCGCGCTGGGACGACGTGCTCGCCGAGGTCTCGGGCGCTGCCCGGACGGGCAGCAGGCAGACGGAAGGATCCGGACGATGAAGATCGCGATGGTATCGGAGCACGCCAGCCCATTGGCGGTGGCAGGCGGAGTGGACGCCGGGGGTCAGAACGTCCATGTGGCCTGTCTGGCCGCGGCTCTCGCGGCCAGAGGACACAGCATCACCGTCTACACGCGGCGTGACGACCCCGATCTGCCTCGTCGTGTGCGCATGCAGCCCGGAGTGGATGTCGTGCACGTCGACGCCGGGCCGGCGCAGGCGGTCCCGAAGGACCAGCTCTTGCCGTGGATGGGCGCGTTCGCCGACGACCTCGTCGACAACTGGCTGCTCTCCCCGCCGGATGTCGTGCACGGGCACTTCTGGATGTCCGGCCTGGCCGCTCTCGACGCCTCCCGGCGCATGCGGCGGGAGAGTCCGCCGGTCGTGCAGAGCTTCCATGCGCTCGGCCATGTGAAACGGCGCTACCAGGGGGCGGAGGACACGAGCCCCATCGAGCGCCGTCACCTCGAACCGCACGTGGCGCAGGCTGCCGACCGGGTGATCGCGACGTGCTCGGACGAAGCGCTCGAGCTGCGCAGCATCGGCGTCCCCCCGTCCCGCATCTCATACGCGCCCTGCGGCGTCGACACGGCCCTGTTCGACCCGGACGGCCCCGCGGCCCCGCGGACGGATGCCTTCCGGGTGCTCAGCCTCGGGCGTCTCGTGGCGCGCAAGGGCATCGAGGTCGTGATCGACGCGATCGCCCTGCTGCGCGGCGACGGCATCACCGACGTCGAGCTGATGATCGTGGGCGGCGCCCACCCGGAAGCGAGCATCGCCGCGGACCCCGATGCCGCTCGTCTCATGGCCCACGCCGCAGCCCGCGGCGTCGCAGACCGGGTCCGATTCGCCGGACGCGTGCCGCACGGCGAGCTCCCCCCGATCTTGCGGTCCGCCGACGTCGTCGCATGCACGCCCTGGTACGAGCCGTTCGGCATCGTCCCGCTCGAGGCGATGAGCACCGGTACGCCGGTGATCGCGGCGACCGTCGGCGGACTGCTCGACACCGTCGTGGACAACGTGACCGGGCTGCACGTCCCGCCGCGCGATCCGCGCGCGCTCGCCGACGCGATAGCGGCCCTGCGCCGCGAGCCGGAGTGGGCGCGGGCGCTCGGGCGCAGCGGCCGGTCGCGAGTCGTCCAGCGGTACCGCTGGGACCGGGTGGCCGCCGACACGGAACGGGCGTATCGGGAGGCGATCGCCGGTCGTGTGACGGTGCGTCGAACCGAAGCGGTGATGCGGTGAGCACGACACGCACGCCCGTGCGGGTCCTGCCGGGCACGAAAGGGGTGCTCACGATGCACCTGGAGGATCATGCGGAGACGCTGCGCGAGCTGGGCCTGGCGATTCCGACTCTCGTGGAGTGGGGACACGAGCTGCACTCCCGGCTGCAGGCCGGACATCGGCTTATCGCGGCCGGAAACGGCGGTTCGGCCGCCGAGGCGCAGCACCTGACGGCGGAGCTGGTGGGACGGTTCGACGGAGAGCGCGACCCGTTCTCGGCGATCGCCTTGCACGCCGACACGTCGAGCATCACGGCGATCGGCAACGACTACGGATACGAGGAGGTCTTCGCGCGGCAGGTCGGCGCCCACGCACGGGCGGGAGATGTCGTGATGCTGCTGTCGACGAGCGGTCGCAGCCCGAATCTCGTGCGCGCGGCGCAGGCCGCACACCGCTGCGACGCGGTCGCCTGGGCCTTGACCGGTTCCGCCCCGAACCCGCTGGCCCTCGAATGCGACAGCGCGATCGCGTTGGACGGCACCGGTGCCGCGGTCCAGGAAGCGCATCTGGTCGCCATCCACATGCTGTGCCGCGTGTTCGACGCGCATGCCCGCAATCCGGAAGGGGTGGTCGAATGAGGATCGGCGTGATCGGTGACACCCTCCTGGACGTCGATCTCGAGGGCGAGGCCGACCGGCTCGCACCGGACGGTCCGGTGCCCGTCGTGACGCTGCGCGAGACGGTGCGCCGGCCGGGGGGAGCCGGGATGGTGGCCATGCTGCTGGCGGCCGACGGTATCCCGGTGACCCTGGCGACCGCCCTGTCCGACGATGAGCATGCCGACAGGCTCCGGGGGATGCTGCAGCAGTCGGATCGGATCCGGCTGGTGGCGACCCGGCTGGAGGGACCGACACCCGTGAAGACGCGGCTGCGAGCGGGGGGTCAGCCGGTCGCGCGCTTCGACGAGGGCGACGCCTTCAGTCATGTCGAATCCTTCGGGCTCGATGCCCTCGGGGCGCTGGCGGGGTGCGACGCGATCGTGGTGGCAGACTACGGGCGGGGAGTGGCCGCCGATCCGCAGGTGCGCCGCCTGCTGGAGGCCTGGCAGGGCCCGCTCGTGTGGGATCCGCACCCGCGCGGCCCGCTGCCGGTCAGCAGCGCCACCGTCGTGACTCCGAACGCGTCCGAGGCGGCGTCCTTCGGGTTCCCGGTGGGGACCAGTCACCGGGCTGCGGCACTGGCGGCAGCGACGCTGGCCGACCAATGGCGCGTCAGCGCCGTCGCGGTCACGCTCGCGGGAGCCGGAGCGGTCCTCGCCCGCCCCGGGGACGGCGCCCCGCATGTCGTTCCGACGCGCCCGGTGGCCGTCGCGGACGCCTGCGGCGCCGGAGATCGCCTGGCCGCCACGACCGCTGTCGCGCTCGCCCATGGGCGGCCCCTTCCCGTGGCGCTGGAGGACGGCGTGGCCGCCGCCAGCGCCTTCGTGGCGGCAGGCGGCGTGGCGTCGCTTCGGGAGCGCCGGGATGAACCGGAGCCGCCGGCGGATGCGGTCGCGCTCGCGCGCACCGTGCACGCCTCGGGAGGCACGATCGTGGCCACAGGAGGGGCCTTCGGCTCGATCGACGCCGACGACGTGCGGTGGCTTGCCGCCGCGCGCCGGCTCGGGGACCGCTTGATCGTCGTCCTCGCCGAGGACGATCGGCGCCCCCACGACGTCCAGGACCGGCGCGACCTGCTGCTGGGTCTGGAGTGCGTCGACGCGGTCGTCGTCGGAGCGCCCTCCACGCCGCTCCTGGCCCGGCTGCGGCCGGATGTCTGGGTGTGCGCGGGCGACGGACCGATGGGGCCGGAGAGCGATGCCGTCACCCGGTGGGGCGGCTGCGTCGTCACGGTCCCGCATCCCAGGGCACCGCGGACCGCGTCCAGAGTGCTCAGTGCAGTGAGCTGAAACGAAGAGGAGAACACGATGACGGACGGCAGAGCGATCGGGAACGTGCTGATCACCGGCGGCGGCTCGGGTCTGGGCGCGGCGGTGGCGACAGCTGTACACGAAGCAGGGGGGCGCCCGATCGTCCTGGATGTGAACACGAGCGGCATCGACTGGCCGGACGTGCACGAGGTCGACGTGGCCGACGGTGTCGACGTGGAGTGGACGATCGGACGCATCCTGGCCGAGGTCCGGCAGCTGGACGCCGTGGTGACGGCGGCCGGTATCGACCGGCCCGGTGACTTCGAGGACGTCTCGGCGGAGGAATGGGAGCGCGTCGTGGCCGTCAACCTGTTCGGGACCGCGTCGGTCGTGCGCGCCGCGATGCCGGCGCTGCTCGCGTCGCACGGCCGGGCGATCCTGATCGCGTCATCGCTCTCGCTGCGGGCACTGCCCGCCGCGAGCGCCTACTGCGCGTCCAAGTTCGGTCTCGTCGGATTCGCGCGGGCACTGGCGCAGGAGACCCGAGGGCGCATGGGAGTCACGACCGTCTTCCCCGCCGGCATGGACACCCCTTTCTTCGACGGGCGCGAGGCTCAATACCGCCCCGGTCCCGACGCACATCTGATCGACCCGGCTGCGGTGGCGGAGGCGATCGTCTTCGCGATGCGGCGGCCCCAGGGCGTGGAGCTGCGCGAGCTCGTGATCTGCCCCGACGACGAGCCGTCATGGCCGTGACGCCTGGACGGCGGCGAGGGCGTCCACGTCGTCCCTGATCCGGTCCAGGGGGATGTCGGCGACGAAGGACACGTCGTGCTCGCACCGCGGCGCCGTCCAGCCGACCTGCGTCACGTCCACCCCGCAGATCGGGCAGTCGGTGGTCCACGACATCTCCACCCGATGCCGTGCCCGGGACAGCGGTGCGCCATTGATGACGTTGCCGATCCAGAACAGCCCCACAGTCGCCGCCCCCACCGCTTGGGCGAGGTGGCGCGGACCGCTGTCGTTGCCCACGACCACCGTGGCCGCGGCGAGCACGCCCAGCAGCTCCCCGAGCGTGAGCGTCCCTGCCAGTGAGACGACCCGCTGCACGCCCGAAAGGGCGGCGACCTGATCCGCGAGGGCGGCATCGGCACCGGACCCCACGACCACGACCTGCCACCCGTCGTGCGCGCACGCGGTCGCCAGCCCTGCGAACCGCTCGACCGGCCAACGACGACGCGGGTCCGTCGCGCCGGGGTGGATCACCAGGAGCGGGCGTCCCGGATCCCGGCGCACGCGCCCCGCCGCACGTTCCGCCGCGGTGATCTCGAGGTGCGGCTCGTTCAGGGCACTGGACGCGCCCGCGAGCGCAGCGACCTCCAGCCACCGCGCCACTTCGTGCTGGTAGTACACGTAGGGCAGCGACCGTTCGAGCTCTGCGGCGTCCGGCGTGCGCAGGCCGACCGTGTGTCTCGCACCCAATCGCAGAAGGAACGGATTCGCGAATCGGCCGCCGCCGTGCAGCTGGCAGGCCAGGTCGAGGCTGCGTGCTCGCAGCGCCTCCACGAACGCGTCTCGGGTGCCGGTGTCCTCGACTCCGCCGGAATGGATGCCCTCGGCGCGCGGAAGCAGCTCTACGCGATCCACCGGCCCCGGGCGGCCCCGGAGGAGCTCGCGATGCTGGGCCGTGCCGAGCAGGGCGATATCCGCCTGCGGGTACGCATCGCGCAGCGCCTGGATCGCCGGCAGCGTGAAGACGAGGTCGCCCAGCCCCCCGCCGCGCAGCACGGCTATGCGCCGGACCTGCTCGAACCGCGTCCACGTCATGGCCCCTCCTCGTCCTCGCTCACTTCTTTCCCGCCACGGATTCGCCGCAAACCGGTGTAGGGCCGCGCACTCATGGGTATGGAGAGGGCATGCGAGACGACATCGACGAGATCGCCCGGCGCGTGGCCGAGCAGCGGCCGCAGGTCACGGTCCTCGGGGCGGCGATCCTGGACCGATGGGTGAGCGGTCACGCGGACCGGCTGTGCCGCGAGGCGCCCGTCCCCGTCGTGGACGTGCAGAGGTCCGAGGACCGCCCCGGCGGCGCCGCCAACACCGCCGCGAACCTGGCGGGGCTGGGCGCCCGGGTCGGGGTGCTCTCGCTGGTGGGCGACGACGACGACGGCCGGCGGCTGCGGGCGCTTCTGCGGCACAGCGGCGTGGACGTCTCTGGCATCGGCCTGCGCACGGGCCGAACGACGCCCTGCAAGACGCGCATCGTCGCCGACGACCAGATCCTCGTGCGCACCGACGTGTCGTCGGTGCTCCGGCTCACCGCCGACGAGCAGGATGGCTGGCTCGACGCGATCACGCGGCTGCCCGCCGAGCACACGCTGATGATCTGCGACTACGTCCCCGAGATGTTCCCGCCCGAGTTCGTGGCGCGGCTGGCCTCCCGACCCCCGCGCTGCCGGATCGTCGTGGACGCGCACGACCTTTCGCGGTGGTCATCGCTCGCCCCCGACCTGGTCACCCCGAACGCCGCCGAGGCCGAGCAGCTGATCGGGGTGCCGCTGCCGGCAGGCGACCGGCCGCGCGCGGCGGCGGCGCTGGGCAGCGGCATCCTCGCCGCGTCGCACGCGCATCGCGCCGTGATCACTCTCGACCGCGACGGCACCGTGGCGCTGGATGGGGGGCGAGCCCATACGACGTCGGCTCGCCCCGTCCCCGAATCCCAGACCGCGGGGGCAGGCGACACGTATGCGGCGGCCCTGGTCGCGGCCACTGCCGTGGGCTGCGACCTGGCCGACGCCGCCGATTTCGCTCAGGCCGCGGCGGACGTCGTGGTGCGCCGGCCCGGGACGAGCGTGTGCACGAGCGCCGACCTCGCCCGCTCCGGCTCGCGGACGGGACGGATCGTCACCGACCCGCGAGTGCTGCGCGAGATGCTGCGGGAGCGCGGCGGCGCCGTCGTCTTCACGAACGGGTGCTTCGACATCCTCCACCCGGGACACACGGCGTACCTCGAACAGGCGAAGGCGCTGGGCGACGTGCTGGTGGTCGCGGTGAACGACGACGACTCCGTGCGTCGGCTCAAGGGTCCCGAACGCCCCATCAACAGGGTGGAGGACCGGGCGCGGGTGCTCGACGCGCTCGGCTGCGTCGACTATGTGATCCCCTTCGGCGAGTCGTCGCCGGTCGGCCTGCTGGCCCTTCTGCGTCCCGAGCTCTACGTCAAGGGGGGCGACTACACCCCGGAGATGCTCGAGGAGACCGGGGTCGTGCGCGCATACGGGGGACAGGTGCGCACGCTGGGCTACTTCCCAAGCTATTCCACCACGTCCCTCGTCGAGCGCATGACGCATACGGACGGGGCGACGAGCTGAGAGGAGATCCACATGTCTGATCCGCTTCCCCCGATCCACACCTGGTGGCCACATCTGACGGCGCGCGCCCGCGAGGACGTGCTCCGGGCGCCGACCGCTCCGCTCGGAGACCGGGTGCGCGAGGAGATCGCGCAGCTGACCGGTGTGCAGGTGGGAGAGGACGTGCGGCTGGACGACCGGGACCGCCAGTTCATCGCCCACCAGACCGAGATCGTCGACTGACTCCCGGTGAGCGTGTCGCTTGTCAAGGGGCTGGCGGGCGTCCGGACGCGTTCTCTAGCGTGGCACCACGCCGATCGCGCTCTCGGCCGATCGGATCCTTTCCGGAGGGGAGAACGATGAGCACCGCGAGCAGCACCGACGACCCGCGCGACAAGCACCACGACGAGGGCTTCCCCGCCCAGGCGCAGGACCAGCCAGGACACCTCGACGAGGTGCGGCCAAAGCCCGACCACGGCGAGGAGAGCTATCAGGGCCACGGCCGTCTGCGCGGCAGAAAAGCGCTCATCACGGGCGGGGACTCCGGGATCGGCCGGGCGGTGGCGATCGCGTTCGCACGCGAAGGTGCGGACGTCGCGATCGCGCACCTGCCCGAGGAGCAGGAGGACGCGAACGAGACGGTCCGGTACATCCACGATGCCGGGCGAGACGGGGTGAGCCTGCCGGGCGACGTGCGCGACGAGACCTTCGCGGCCCAGATCGTGGACCGTACGCACGACGAGCTGGGAGGTCTGGACATCCTGGTCCTGAACGCGGCCTACCAGAAGGACCGCGACAGCCTCGCGTCCCTGCCGACCGAGGAGTT
>Ga0164243_10006565_pt1 | contig 17580 bp, 18 predicted proteins | sample OricompcompostOP_FD_108781 | JGI IMG/M metagenome (GOLD analysis project Ga0164243, IMG submission 108781) | Organic Plus compost microbial communities from Emeryville, California, USA - Original compost - Organic plus compost (OP) | ecosystem: Engineered > Solid waste > Mixed feedstock >... | reverse complement strand
GGGCGGGGGTGGGGGTGGGGGCGAACTTGGGGGGGGGGGGGGGGGCCGGGGTGCGGGGGGGGGGGGGGGGCGGGTACCCCGGTGCTTCCGGGGTGGGCGGGGGGGTCCGGTAGCCCGGCGATTCCGGGGGTGGCGGGGGGGTCCGGAACCCCGGGCCTGCGCCGTCTCGGACGGCCGCGCTCGGCGTCTGCTCCGGCCCGTGGCGAGGTGCGCCGGCGCCCGGCGAGTAGCGCTCCCCCAGGACCGCCCCGGCGCCCGGGCTCCCGTCCGCAGCCCGTACTCCGAAGGCCACGCCCCGGGGCCGTGCCGTTGCGCGGGGGTGAAAAGGGGTGGAAGGCTGGATATCGGCACCGGTTCGGGGAGCACCCGGGAACCTCGCGGTTCGCGCCGGGTGCGGCCTGTGCCCCGCGTCGCGGCGGCACGCCGCCGACCGCGGTGACCTCGGGCTCTTCCCCACCACCTGGAGGTACCCGTGAACAGCGCCGACGGATGGGGTGACGACGTCTACCAGCCCGACAACGACGAGCAGCGTGAGGACACGGGGCTCCTCGACGGCGAGGACACCCTGGAGGAGGACGGCGTCGACGATCCCCTGGACCGTGGCTGGTCCCCTCCGGAACGGCCCTGGGCGGTGGAGCACGACGGCGTCACCGCCGCCGAGCGCCGGCGAGGCGAGACCCTCGACCAGAGGCTCGCCGAGGAGCTGCCCGACCTCGCCACTCCGGACGGCGACGGCATGGGGGACGCCGAGGACACCGACGGGGAACTGCTCGACGAGGAGGTCGGGGGCGCACGCTCCGGACGCCTCGTGGCGCCGGACGAGGGTGCCCACGAGGACGAGGAGAGCGCGCTCGTCGCCACCGACGTCGGCATCGACGGGGCGGCCGCGTCCGCGGAGGAGGCCGCCATGCACGTCGTCGACGAGGACGCCCTGTCCGGCTGACGCCCAGCCCGGACCGCACGGCCCGGTCCCCCGTGACCCCCGTCCCCCGGTGCCCTCACGGGACGCCCCGCACCCCGCACTCTCCGCCTCCGGGCCGAAGCCGCCACACGAGGAGTACGCATGCAGCAGGACAAGCACCCCGACTACCACCCGGTCGTCTTCCGTGACCGCGCCGCCGGCTACGCCTTCCTGACCCGGTCCACCGCGACCAGCGAGCAGACCATCGAGTGGGACGACGGCGAGACCTACCCGGTCGTGGACGTCGAGATCTCCTCGGAGAGCCACCCCTTCTACACGGGCAAGGCCCGCACGGTGGACACCGAGGGTCGCGTCGCCGCGTTCGAGCGGCGCTACGGAAGCGGCGGAGCCGGCCAGGGCCAGGGCGGCTGATCCGGCGCCCGGACGACGGGACCCACGGCCTGAAGAACGGGGCCGTGGCCCGGTCAGATCACGTTCAGCGCGGCCGCGCAGCCCACGCCGCCCAGGACCATGAACGCCGGCATGAGCACCTTGAGCTCCACCCAGCTGCCGGCCCCGAAGCGCATGAACTTCGGCGGGCCCAGCGGGTACCACCGCTTGCGTCCCACCGGGATGGGCCACAGGATCGGGCAGCCGGACACCGTGAGGGCGTCGCCGATGTCGTGCACCAGGGCACCCAGCACGACGGGCAGGCCCAGCCACAGGTACTCCTGGCCCGGCGCCGTGAACAGCCAGTTCGAGCCCTGACCCGGCTGGTCCAGGATGCCCGCGAGGATCCACGAGCTGGTGGCGGCGAGCAGCCACACCAGCACGTCGGCGCTCGCGCCCCGCGTCGCGCGCCACAGCAGACCCTCGATCGCCAGCACCAGGTGCACGAAGAGGATCGCCAGCACCGCCCAGCGGTCCCCCACCAGCGCCAGGGCCGACGTGCCGCCGCCGATGAGGGCCGCCCACACCCAGGTGTGGGTCAGCGTGCGGTGGCCGCCCGAACGCCGGGGGTCGCCCGGCTTCCTCGTGCCCTTGTAGACGGCGTACGACAGCTTGTCGACGATCTCGCAGAGCCAGCGCGACAGCGGCCCGAAGGCCCGTGAGATGGTGGCCGCCTTGTGGTCGAGGTCCGGTGCCAGGGCGGCTCCGGCGCAGATGAGCGCACCGGTGAGGAGCACCGGCCACGGCATCCCGTAGCCCGCGGCGGCGGCTGCCGCTCCGACGCCGAGCCAGGCGGCGGCCCCCGACAGTGAGTGTGCTGGTCCCATCATGGCCGTCGCCCGCCCCATTCCTCGTGTGCCGCTGTCCAGTTGACCGGGTCCGCTGACCTGCGGTCGGCGACACAGCGTAGCGTTCGCGATCTTCGTCTCCGCAGCCGATTCCCCTGTGCGGGCACCGGGCAGGCAAGATGGGTGGGTGACCCTCATCGATCAGCTGCCGCAGACCGCCGACCCCGACGCCCTCTACGAAGCCTTCGAGTCGTGGGCCGGGGAGCGTGGTCTCACGCTCTATCCCCATCAGGAGGAGGCGCTGATCGAGGCGGTCTCCGGCGCGAACGTGATCGTGTCGACGCCCACCGGGTCCGGCAAGAGCATGATCGCGGCGGGCGCGCACTTCGCGGCGCTGGCCCGTGACGAGGTCACCTTCTACACCGCGCCGATCAAGGCGCTGGTCTCGGAGAAGTTCTTCGAGCTGTGCAAGCTCTTCGGCACCGAGAACGTCGGGATGCTGACCGGCGACGCGTCCGTCAACGCCGACGCCCCGGTCATCTGCTGCACCGCGGAGGTGCTCGCGTCGATCGCGCTGCGCGACGGCAAGCACGCCGACGTCGGCCAGGTCGTGATGGACGAGTTCCACTTCTACGCGGAGGGCGACCGCGGCTGGGCCTGGCAGATCCCCATCCTGGAGCTGCCGCAGGCCCAGTTCATCCTGATGTCGGCGACGCTCGGCGACGTCTCGATGTTCGAGGAGGACCTGACCCGGCGCACGGGCCGGCCGACCGCCGTGGTCCGCTCGGCGACCCGGCCGGTGCCGCTCTCCTACGAGTACCGCCTCACGCCGCTCACCGAGACGCTGACGGAGCTGCTGGAGACCAAGCAGGCGCCGGTCTACATCGTGCACTTCACCCAGGCGCAGGCCGTGGAGCGGGCGCAGGCGCTGATGAGCATCAACATGTGCACGCGCGAGGAGAAGGACCAGATCGCCGAGCTGATCGGCAACTTCCGGTTCACCACCAAGTTCGGCCGGAACCTGTCCCGGTACGTCCGGCACGGCATCGGCGTCCATCACGCCGGCATGCTGCCGAAGTACCGGCGCCTGGTGGAGAAGCTGGCGCAGGCCGGACTGCTGAAGGTGATCTGCGGTACCGACACGCTCGGCGTCGGCGTCAACGTGCCCATCCGCACGGTGTTGTTCACTGCCCTGACCAAGTACGACGGCAGCCGGGTGCGTACGCTGCGCGCCCGCGAGTTCCACCAGATCGCGGGCCGTGCCGGGCGGGCCGGCTTCGACACGGCGGGCTTCGTCGTGGCGCAGGCGCCCGAGCACGTCATCGAGAACGAGAAGGCGCTCGCCAAGGCCGGTGACGATCCGAAGAAGCGCCGCAAGGTGGTCCGCAAGAAGGCCCCTGAGGGGTTCGTCGGCTGGACGGAGAACACCTTCGAGAAGCTGATCGCCTCGGAGCCGGAGCCGCTGACGTCCCGTTTCCGGGTCACGCACACCATGCTGCTCTCGGTGATCGCCCGTCCCGGCAACGCGTTCGAGGCGATGCGGCATCTGCTGGAGGACAACCACGAGCCCCGCAAGCAGCAGCTGCGGCACATCCGGCGCGCGATCGCGATCTACCGGTCGCTGCTGGACGGCGGCATCGTCGAGAAGCTCGACGAGCCGGACGCCACCGGCCGTATCGTCCGGCTCACGGTCGACCTGCAGCAGGACTTCGCGCTCAATCAGCCGCTGTCGACGTTCGCGCTGGCCGCGTTCGAGCTCCTGGACCCCGATTCGCCGTCGTACGCGCTGGACATGGTGTCGGTCGTGGAGTCCACCCTGGACGACCCGCGGCAGATCCTCGTCGCCCAGCTGAACAAGGCGAAGGGCGAGGCCGTCGCCGCGATGAAGGCGGACGGCGTGGAGTACGAGGAGCGCATGGAGCGCCTCCAGGACATCTCGTACCCCAAGCCCTTGGAGGAGCTGCTCTTCCACGCGTACAACACCTACCGCAAGAGCCACCCCTGGGTCGGCGACCACCCGCTGTCGCCGAAGTCCGTCGTACGGGACATGTACGAACGGGCGATGTCCTTCACCGAGTTGGTGTCGTTCTACGAGCTGGCCCGGACCGAGGGCATCGTGCTGCGCTACCTGGCCAGTGCCTTCAAGGCCCTCGACCACAACATCCCCGACGATCTGAAGTCCGAGGACCTGCAGGACCTGATCGAGTGGCTGGGTGAGATGGTGCGGCAGGTCGACTCCAGTCTGCTCGACGAGTGGGAGCAGCTCGCCAACCCCGAGGTGATGACCGCGGAGGAGGCCCAGGAGAAGGCCGACGAGGTCAAGCCGGTCACCACGAACGCCCGTGCCTTCCGGGTCCTGGTCCGCAACGCCATGTTCCGGCGGGTGGAGCTCGCCGCGCTCGACCAGGTGGAGGAACTGGGCGAGATGGACGCGGAGTCCGGCTGGGACGCCGACGCGTGGGGCGAGGCGATGGACAAGTACTGGGACGAGTACGACGATCTCGGCACCGGCCCGGACGCCCGTGGCCCGAAGCTCCTGGTGATCGAGGAGGAGCCGGCGAACCGGCTGTGGCGGGTGCGTCAGATCTTCGACGACCCGAACGACGATCACGACTGGGGCATCAGCGCGGAGGTCGACCTCACGGCCTCCGACGCTGAGGGCCGCGCCGTCGTCCGTGTGACCGACGTCGGCCAGCTGTGACCTCAGGAGAGACGCACCCATGACGACCAACCCGGCCGAGAGGCTCGTCGATCTGCTCGACCTGGAGCAGATCGAGGTCAACATCTTCCGTGGCCGAAGCCCGCAGGAGTCCTTGCAGCGGGTCTTCGGCGGCCAGGTGGCCGGCCAGGCCCTGGTGGCCGCCGGACGCACCACCGAGGGCGACCGCCCCGTGCACTCGCTGCACGCGTACTTCCTGCGCCCGGGGCGGCCCGGGGTGCCGATCGTGTACCAGGTCGAACGGGTCCGGGACGGCAGGTCGTTCACGACCCGCCGGGTCACCGCCGTGCAGCAGGGCCGCACGATCTTCAATCTCACCGCCTCCTTCCACAAGCCCGAAGAGGGAAGCTTCGAGCATCAGTTGCCGCCGGCCCGTGAGGTCCCGGCGCCCGAGTCGCTGCCGACGGTCGCCGAGGAGATCCGTGAGCATCTCGGCGCCCTTCCGGAGCAGTTGGAGCGGATGGCCCGGCGCCAGCCCTTCGACATCCGCTATGTCGACCGGCTGCGCTGGACCGACGCCGAGGTCAAGGGCGCCGACCCGCGCAGCGCGGTGTGGATGCGCGCGGTCGGGCCGCTGGGCGACGACCCGCTCGTGCACACGTGCGCGCTGACGTACGCGAGCGACATGACGCTCCTGGACGCCGTGCGGATCCCCGTCGAGCCGCTGTGGGGTCAGCGGGGCTTCGACATGGCGTCGCTGGACCACGCCATGTGGTTCCACCGGCCCTTCCGGGCGGACGAGTGGTTCCTCTACGACCAGGAGTCGCCGATCGCGACCGGTGGGCGGGGACTCGCCCGGGGCCGGATCTACGACCGGGAGGGCCGTCTGCTGGTGTCGGTCGTCCAGGAGGGGCTGTTCAGGGCGCTGTAGCCGTGGCGGGCCGGCGGCGGAACCGGCCCAGCAGTCCGCGCGGTGCCTTCGGCCGCCCCGGCGGGGGTGCGAGGGGCCGTGGCGCGACGGGGGCCTGTCGGGGCATGGGGCGCGGTGCGGGCCGTGTCTCCCGCGCCTCCCGGACGAGCGCGGTCAGTTCGGTCCGCAGCAGGGCGACCTCGTCAGCGTCGTCCGCCGTCATGAGTCGCTCGGCGATGTGCGCGGCGGGCGATCCCGGAGCGCTGTTCACCGGGGGTCCCGGCCGGAAGCGGTTCAGATGGGACCGCTCGTAGGGGTCGGGGACGGCCTCCGCGATCTCGACCGGGTCGAGGAACGCGGCGAACGCTCCGGCCCTCTCCCACGGCCCGTCGGCCTGGCGCAGCAGGAAGCCGCGGTGCCGCCCCCGCCAGTTGCGTGGCCGCAGGTCCACGCCCGCGTCGAGCAGGGCGCGCGGTCCCTCGGGCATGCGGCGGGCCGTGAGGAGCGGGGCGGTGCCCTCGTCGCCGGCGAATCGGCTCAGCTCTTCGGCGAGGTACAGCCAGACGACGGCTCGGTAGCGATTCAGGTACCACTTGGCGGGGACGACCAGGCCCAGGCGGGCGAGGCGGGTGAACCGGCCCGCGGGGACGTCCAGGAGCCGTGCGGCCTCGGCCGTGCCCACGACCTCGACGCGGGCCAGCAGGGAGTCCGGGAATCCCTCCGCCGAGCGCACCCGGGCGAGTTCGGACCGGGTGACGCGGCGGCCGCCGCCCCCTCCCTCGTCGGGAACGGTCCGGATCAGACCGAGGTGCACGGCGAGGTCGAGGTCGCTGCGCCGGAGTCCGAGGTCCCGTGCCGCGCGGCTCGGCGTGACGGGACGCTCGTGCGGTGTCGTGATGGTGTCGCCAGTCATGCGGTGTCTCCCCCGTGGAGTCGATCGGTCACGCTCGGTGCGTGCGCCGTGACAGAAATGTAGCCCGGTCGCCGGATCTCGTGGCGGGCCTGTGGATAACTCCGAAGGGGGTGACGAATCAGCAGGTCAGAGGTCTGTGAGCGGGGCAGCTCCGGGCAGCCGCGCGTCCACGTCGAGGTGTTCCCCCACCCGGTTGACGAGCAGGGTCATCTCGTAGGCGATCTGCCCGATGTCCCCCTCCGCGCCGCTGAGCACGCACAGGCAGCTGCCCGACCCGGCGGCGGTCACGAACAGGACGGCGTCGTCGAACTCGATCATCGTCTGGCGGACGCTCCCGGCGCCGAAGTGCCGTCCCGAGCCCTTGGCGAGGCTGTGCAGTCCGGACGAGACGGCGGCGAGATGCTCGGCGTCCTCCTGCCTCAGCCCCTTGCTCGCTCCGGTGACCAGCCCGTCGTTCGACAGGACCAGCGCGTGCCGCACATGCTCGACGCGTTGTGTCAGGTCGTCCAGCAGCCAGCCGAGCTTCTGGTTCTGCGCCATGGTCCGTTCTCCCCGTGTAGATGAGCCCTCCGGCACCGGAGGAACTCTTCGACACCATTCCGGACCATCAGGCCCTCGGGCAAGGAGGATGGGAGGCATGGCGAAGAAGATGACCGAGGACGAATGGCGGGCGTTCGTCTCGCAGGGCACCCGCACCGGCAAGCTCTCCACGGTGCGGGCCGACGGCAGCCCGCATGTGACGCCGATCTGGTTCGTGCTGGACGGCGACGAGCTGGTGTTCAACACTGCCGCGTCCAGCGTGAAGGGCCGCAACGTGGTCCGCGACGGGCGGGTGGCGTTGTGCGTGGACGACGACCGTCCACCGTACGCGTTCGTGGTGATCCAGGGACGCGCGCGTGTGTCGGAGGATCTGGACGAGCTGAGGCACTGGGCCGGGCGGATCGGGGCGCGCTACATGGGCGAGGAGCGCGCGGAGGAGTTCGGGGCCCGCAACGGCGTGCCCGGCGAACTCCTGGTCCGCGTCTCGATCGAGAAGGTGCTGGCGGAGCGCGACGTGGCCGACTGACCGGCAGCGGGCCGGCGGGGCGGTCAGCCGACGTCAGCAGGTGAGGCGGTCAGCCGACGGAGTCGAGCAGCCGGGCGGTGTGCATCCGCCCGGCGTACTCGACGAGGCGGATCAGCACCTCCTTCCCCGAGTCGCGGTCCCGGGCGTCGCAGATCACTACCGGTGTCCCCTGGTCCAGGTCCAGGGCGCGGGCGACGTCCTGGGCGCCGTACGCCCGGGCGCCGGGGAAGCAGTTCACGGCCACGACGAACGGGATGTGCCGGTGCTCGAAGAAGTCGACGGCGGGGAAGCAGTCCTCGAGCCGGCGGGTGTCCGCGAGGACCACGGCGCCCAGGGCGCCCTGGGACAGTTCGTCCCACAGGAACCAGAAGCGGTCCTGCCCGGGGGTGCCGAAGAGGTAGAGGGACAGGCCGGACCGGATGGTGATGCGGCCGAAGTCCATGGCGACCGTCGTCGTGACCTTGTGGTCCACGCCGTCGGTGTCGTCCACCGACTGCCCCACCTCGCTGAGCAGTTCCTCGGTGCGCAGCGGCTTGATCTCGCTGACCGCGCCCACCAGGGTCGTCTTGCCCACGCCGAACCCGCCGGCGACAAGGATCTTCAACGCCAGGGCGGAGTTGTCGCCGTCGAAGGCGTCGGAGTGCTCGGAGACCATCGCTCACTTCTCTCTGGAGTGCCGGCATAGGTCGACGTCACTGCGCGAAGTCAGCATCATGACAACGGGCCTTTCTCTTCGTGGGGTTGGACCGCTTTTTGCCCGATGCGACCGTCTCGTACCTGTTCGATGTCCGTACGCGTGCGCGTGGCGGGCCGTAGGGACCGCCTGGGTTCGGAAATCTCACGCCCCGGCCTCCCGTCGGCGTCCGTCGGCTACAGCGCACGCAAGCCCTCGATGACCTCGCGCAGGATGCGTTCGTCGGGCAGGTGGGCGGGCGGCACCGGGCGGCTGACGGTGACCCGCCCGCGTTCCAGCAGGTCGCCGAGGAGTACCCGGACCACGCCGACGGGCAGGTCGGCGCCCGCCGCGAGTTCCGCGACCGACTGGGTCTCCGGGCGGCACAGTTCGATCAGGGCACGGTGCTCCGGCCCGAGGGTGGTGTCGTCGTCGGTGCCGGGTGCGGCGGTGGACAGGGTGACGAGGGCGATCAGGTCGAACGTCACCCCGGTGGGGCCGGGTCTGGTGCGTCCGCCCGTCATCGCGTACGGCCGCACCAGGGGCCCGGCCTCGTTGTCGTACCACTGACTGCCCTGCTCGCGCCGGGTGTCCGGGTCTTGCGCGTTCATGTGCGCCGGCCGCCCTTCGGTCTCATCCCCCGGCGGGCGGCCGGGTGCTGGTGCGGGTCGGGGTGCGGAGGTGCTCGCCGACCCGTTTGACCATCCGTGCCATCTCGTAGGCCACCAGGCCGATGTCGGCGGTCACGGCGGTGAGGACGGCGAGGCATGAGCCGTCGCCCGCCGCCGCCACGAAGAGGAAGGCGTCGTCCATCTCGACCATGGTCTGGCGCACTCCGCCGACCCCGAAGTGGCGACCGGTGCCCTTGGCGAGCGAGTGGAACCCGGAGGCGACGGCGGCGAGATGTTCGGCGTCGGAGCGGCGCAGATCGGACGACGAGCCCACCGCGAGCCCGTCGTTGGAGAGCACGACGGCGTGCCGTACCTCGCCGACCCGTGCCACCAGGTCGTCCAGCAGCCAGTCGAGTTCGCCGGACCGGCCGGCGCCCCTCATGGTCGGGTCCGGGATCATGCGAGGTCTCCTTCGGTGCCGTGGTGGCGCTCTGCCGGATCGGACGCGGTGTCACGGCCGGGTGGCCTGCCGCCGCCGCGCGCCCACCCGTCGCGGTAGGCGGCCATGCGGTCCCTGACGGCCTCGGGGGTACGACCGTGGTCCGGCCGCTCGTCCGGTGCGGTCCGCGCGGTGTCGTCCGTGTGGCGTTCGCGGAGCTGGGGCGCGAGGCTCGCCTGCCGGACCCGGCGTGGCAGGTCGTCGGTGGTGCCGGGGTCCGGGGGCCGGTGAAGTCGCAAGGTCGTGACTCCGGGAGGTGGGGTGCGGGTCGGCTCGGGCGCGGGTGGCGCGGGCGCCACCAGGGCGGGGCGTTCGGCGGCGGTGGGCACGGACTCCTGGCGCCGTTCGGTGACGGGCACGCGCGCGTAGTCGTGTTCGGCGGGCCGTTCGGCGGCGGCCGCGTCGTGGGGGGAACGTTCCGCCGGGCTGTCGTGCAACAGGGCGGTGGGCAGCAGGACCACGGCGGTGGTGCCGCCGTACGGTGAGGTGCTCAGGTGCACCTTGATGCCGTGCCGGCAGGCGAGCCGGCTCACCACGAACAGGCCGAGGCGGTCGCTGTCGAACAGGTCGAGGGCCTCGGACTGCTCGATGCGCCGGTTGGCCTCGGCGAGCGCCTCCTTGCCCATTCCGAGGCCGCGGTCCTCGACCTCGACGGCGTACCCGTTGCCGACGGGCTCACCGGTGATGCGCACACGCGTGTGCGGGGGCGAGAACTGCGCCGCGTTCTCGACGAGTTCGGCCAGGAGGTGGGTGAGGTCGGCGACGGCCGCGCCGAGGACGGACGCCTCGGGGAGCCGGCGTACCTCCACGCGCGCGTAGTCCTCGACCTCCGAGACGGCCGCGCGCACCACGTCGGTGAGGGAGACCGGCATCCGCCACGCCCGGCCCGGGGCCGCGCCGGAGAGGATGATCAGGCTCTCCGCGTGGCGCCTCATACGCGTGGTGAGGTGGTCGAGCCGGAAGAGGTCGCTGAGTTCGTTCGGGTCGTCGCTGCGCCGCTCCATGCTGTCCAGCAGGGTCAGCTGGCGGTGCACGAGGACCTGGCTGCGGCGGGCGAGGTTGACGAAGATCCCCGAGACGCCGCTGGCGAGTTCGGCGCGCTCCACGGCCGCCCGCAGGGCCGCGCGGTGCACGGTGTTCAGGGCCTCGCCGACCTGACCGGCCTCGTCCTCGGCGGGCGGCCCGGGCGGCGCCTCGCTGCGGACGTCGATCTCCTCGCCGGCGCGCAGCCTGCGCATGGCCTCGGGGAGTTTGTGCCGGGCGATTTCCAAAGCCGTGTCCCGCAGGGTCACCAGTTCCACGACGAGTCCGCGTCCGATGCGCACGGAGATGACCAGCGAGGCGGCGACGGCCAGCAGGCCGAAGAGGACGGCGGCACCGGCCGGGGTGAGCAGCCCCCGGGTGAACGGGTCGGCGCGGTCCGCGACAGCGCGCCCGGCGTCCAGCTGGATGGTGCGCATCGCGCCCTGCACACGTGCGTGTGCCGCGTTCCAGCCGGCCCCCGGACCGGCGTCGGCCGTCGGCGCCGGTGATCCGGGACGGGCGGCGGTGACGGAGTCCTCCAGGGCGGTGACGGTCGCGTAGTCGTCGCCGGCGGCGAGCCGCTGCCAGGCCGCGCGCTGCGTGCCGCGCAGATCGGTGACGGCTGAGGCGGTGAGGGTACGGCGGGTGCCGACGGCGCCGGTGAACAGCCGTAGCCGCGTGCCGTCGAGGCGTCCGGCGAGGCGGGCGCTGTCCAGCACCGTCTGTTCCTGGGCGAGCGCCTCTCCCGCGCGGGCGAATTCGAGCAGCACGCGCGCGTCGGAGCCGAGTTCGGCGTCCTGGACGCCGGTCAGCGCGCCCAGTACGGCGAAGGCGTTCTCGATGGTGTCCGTGTACTGCCCGTACGCCCCCTGCCAGCCGGAGCGGCGGTCGAGGACGTCGTCCCGCACCACGCTCAGCCGCTCGGCGCCCGTCACGAAGGCCGTGAGCCGCGGAGCCACCCCGGAGGGGAACTCCTCGCCGTCGGCGACGGTGTTGCGCTTTCCGAGCCGCAGCTTCGCCACCGCCTCACGGCTGTCCTGTGAAAGCTTTCTGAAGTCCGCCGCACGGCCCGTGGACGGGTCGGTCGCGTAGCGCACCGCCGCCGTGCGCTCGGCCTGGAGCGCGGCGACGGCGGCCGCGACGGGGTCCCTGATCCCGTCGTCCACCCGCTGGAGCTGGCGCAGCAGGGCGACGTCCTGCGCCGTGGTGACGGAGGCGAAGGCCCACAGGGCCAGCAGTGAGACGACCGGGACCATCAGCAGGCAGACGATCTTGGCGCGGACCGTGCGGGGACGCAGGGCGCGTTGGGGCGTGCTCCCGGGGCTCGCGCCCGGTGACTCCTCGGGGCCCTCGTCGGCCGGCGGTCCGGCGTGCGCGCGGCGTCCGCGTACGGGAGGCGGGGACGCTGGTCCGGCGTCGGCTGCGGTGCTGCTACGGGGGGTACGCATGGCCTCCTCGATCGGGAGTGGTTCGGGGACCTGCTCCGGTGGGCCGTGCGGGCCCCGTGGGCACGGTCAGCCGGTGGTCCGTCCCACGGCGGGCGAGGCCGGCGCGGGTGCTTCACGCTTCCCGGCGGCGGGCGACAGCGCGACGAAGGCGGAGGTCAGGAAGAGGTAGGACCCGAGGCCGACGGCGAGGGGGAAGATGAACTGCATCGCCGTGGCCCCGGGCAGAACCCCACCGGCCGGGACGACGTCCACGCGGACCGCGAACATCCCGGTGTAGTGCATGCTGCTGACCGCCGCGCCCATGATCAGGGAGGCGGCGGCGACCGCGACAGGGGACTCGATGTTGAGCGCGGCCCACAGTGCGGCCGTCGCCGCGGCGACGGCGATCAGGACCGAGAGCCCGACGAGGACGGGGTCGTACGTGATGTCGCCGTTGAGGCGTACGGCGGCCATGCCCAGGTAGTGCATGCTCGCCACCCCGACGCCGGTGGTCAGGCCGCCGAGGAACAGCGCGCGCGTCCGGTCCTTGCTGTAGCCGACGGCGAACACACCACCGCAGACGACGGCCATGGCGACGACGAGACTGAGCACGGTGAGCGGGACGTCGTAGCGGATGTCGGTGCCGCTGACGCTGAAGCCGAGCATGGCTACGAAGTGCATGGTCCAGATGCCGGTGCCGATCGCGGAGGCGGCGGTGACGAGCCAGTTCCGGCGAGAGCGGCCGGTGGCGCCGAGCGCGCGAACGGTGCAGCGCAGTCCCAGCGCGGCGCCCGTGCACGCCATCGCGTACGACAGGGCGGGGGTCAGCCAGCCGAGAGCGGCGTGGTCCAGGTGTCCCATGGCCCCGGGACGCTAGCCGGGGCACGGGAGCACGAAGGGGGCGCATTTCGAAAGGTGTTGGAATATGACCCGGAGATGCGCCGGAACGATCGCATGAAGTTCGAACGTGTGCACAGCGGCGTCATCCGTGCCGGTGAGGGATCATGCGGAACATGAGCGACGACCACACACATGTGCAGGAGTTCTTCACCGCACGCGCCGCCGGCTGGGACAGCCGGTTCCCGGACGACGGTCCCGCCTACGCGGCGGCCGTCACCGAGTTGGGACTGGGTGAGGGCGACCGTGTGCTCGACGCGGGCTGCGGCACCGGGCGCGCTCTGCCGCCGCTGCGCGCCGCCGTGGGCGCCTCGGGTGTGGTCCTGGGCGTCGATCTCACCCCGGCCATGCTGGAGGCCGCGCGGCACGCAGGACGCGACCGGGACGGACGGCTGCTGCTCGCCGACGTGGCCGCGCTGCCACTGCGGCCGGAGTCGGTGGACGCCGTGTTCGCGGCCGGCCTGATCGCACATCTGCCGCATCCGGCGGACGGCCTGCGTGAGTTGGCCCGGGTCGTGCGGCCCGGCGGCACGCTGGCCCTGTTCCATCCGATCGGCCGGGCGGCGCTGGCGGCCCGCCACGGCCGGCAGCTCACCCCGGACGATCTGCGCGCCGAGGCGAACCTGCGGCCGCTCCTGGCCGGCTCCGGGTGGCGCATGACCTCGTACGTCGACGAGGACGACCGCTTCCTGGCCCTGGCGGCACGGGCGTCCTGACGCCTGGGGACCGGCCGTCCGTGAGAGCCCCTGCTCGGAGGCGGCGCCCGGCGGCCGCCCACTGCGGCGAGGCCCCCTTATGCGGCGGCTACCGAAACTCCTAGCTTGGGATGGGTAGATAAGCGTTCGACGTCCGCCGTCACGCTCGCCCGCCCGCGCTTTCGTTTCGCCCGCTTTGCCATATGATCCGCGTTTTCGTTTGCCTTACGAGCTATTCACTGTCTTGTACGTGATTCGTCCTGAAGGGGGAAGGTGTCCACATGTGGAACAGGCTGCGCGAGGCGTGCGCCAGAGTTTTCCGCTCGCTGCGTCTGGAGCCGGACAGCAGCAAGGAGTCCGGCACGCACAATCTGTTCGAGGCAGCCGCCGTGTACGTCTCGGCGCGCGCGGTGGACGACCAGGAGCGCGTCGACGAGGCCAGCGGCTGGGTGTCGCCGGAGGCCCTGTCCTTCGGGGTGAGTGAGCTGGCCTGCCGGGCCGTCCTCACGCTCGCCCGCGAGCGCGAGGAGTCTCCGCAGGCCGTCGCGCGTGCGCTGCTGGGGCTCCCGACGAGGTGACATAGGCCGCGCCATGGGTGCCGTTCGCGGTCGATTTCGCCCCGTGCGGCCGGAAACCTGCAGGCCCGGGGTGTCTCGGAGTCGTGACAAGGGGCTTGCGGGCGCACTAGGGTGCGCGCCGATGGACGAACCGATGGGGAGGCTGGGATGGCCGGGACGGACGAGGAGGCCGTCGCCGCCGCGGACGATGCGCTCTATGTGCTCACGGCGGTGCTGCTGACGCCGGCGAAGTTCCCGAGCGTGCTGGGCGACGACTATCCGGAGGCCTGCGCGGCGCTCGGACTCGCGCCGCTTGCGGAGGGCTACGGCCTGGTGCTCGGCCAGGACGGCGACGGTGCCCGGTGGACGGTGGTCATCGACGACGTCTCCCTGGTGGCCGTGGCCATCGCGTCCTGGGACTGCGGGATGGAGTACGACCTGTCGCCGGACGAGCGCACGGTCGTGGCCGCCCTTCCCGGCTGGCCGCTCGCCGTCGCCGTCGCCGCCCCCAATGTGCCCGCGCCGCACGACCCGGACCCCGAGATCGCGGACGGCCCGCCGCTGGCCCCGCCGGACACGAGCGTGTGGGGACCGGCGCAGCGGCGGCTGGGCGCCGACGAGATCGCCCTCCAGTGGGCGACGTGGCGGGAGCAGATCGACGACGACTCCTTCGCCGCGGCCGGAAGCACTGCCGCCGCCACCGGGGCGTCGCAGGAGAGCGAACAGGGCGAGGGCGGCGAGCAGGGCGAGAGCAGGGCTGCCGCCCAGGGGGGACACAGCGGTATCCGGCGCGTGCTGGCCGAGGCACGCGCGTACGTGGACTCCCCGCCGCCGCTGGGCCGCGTGCGCTCCTCGTTCGCCTCCGGTGACGCGCGCACCCTGCGGGCGGACGGCCCCGGTTGGTCCCTGGTCGCCCGTACGGACGACATCGCGTTCGTGCTGCTGGACGACGAGCCCGGCGAGGTCCTGCCGGTGGGCCGTGGGCCGGAGCTCCCGGGGCTGCTGGAGGCGCTCGACAAGATGGCGGTACGCCCCAGCTGAGCCGGCGGACGGCGCATGGCGCTTCCGACGGCGGGGCGTCATGCGTTCGTGTGTCATGCGGCAGGTGGCATGCGTGCCCCGCCTTCGGTGACAACCGGGCCCCCGTGGTGGGGACCCATTCGGCAGCGCCGTTCCATGTGGTGCCGACCCATGGATGAGGCGGAGCAGGGACCGCACGATGGGGCAGCCCTCGAGGCTCGTCTCCCTCATGTGCTCGTCCCCTTCCGCCAGGAGTGCTGCCATGCGCCTGTCCAGAGCCGTTCCGTTTCTCGCCGCCACCCTGCTGGCCGCGGCCCTGGCCGGCCCCGGTCCCGCCTCAGCCGTGACCGCGGGCGAGGGGGGTGAGCAACACTGCGCCCGGCAGGACCGCCTGCGCGTCCCGGGTGCGGCCTTCCAGCAGGCCGCATGCCTCGCCGATCTGACGACGACGGGCCTCGCCGGTACGCCGTACACCGACATGGCCGACCAGGCCGGGCTGACGGCCCGTGACACCCGGTCACCGTCGGGGGTTCCGGGGATCCAGGTCGACGGCTACTTCCCCGACTCCTCCCGCTTCAACGCCACGCATGGCTGGAACCATGACGCGCAGTTCGTGATCCGGCTGCCGGACCGGTGGAACGGCGGTCTGGTGGTGACCGGTGCCCCGGGGACCCGCAAGCAGTACGCGACGGACACGGCGATCTCCGACCAGGTGCTGGCGCGGGGATACGCCTACGCGGCGACCGACAAGGGCAACAGCGGCACCGACTTCTACCGCGACGGCCGGCGGCCCGGTGACGCGATCGCCGAGTGGAACCGGCGCACCACCGAACTCACGCGGGCGGCGCGCAAGGCGGTGGCCCAGCGGTACGGCCACGCTCCCCGCCGGACGTACATGACCGGCATCTCCAACGGCGGCTACCTCACCCGCTGGCAGCTGGAGAACCACCCCGAGCTCTACGACGGCGGCGTGGACTGGGAGGGCGCGGTGTGGACGGCACACGGCCCCAGTCTCCTGACCTCGTTGCCGACGGCCGTGGCGCGGATGCTCGGCTCCGCACGCGACGAGGACCTGTACGCGGCCGGTTTCGCGCGCGGCTCCGAGTTCCTGTGGCCGTACCACGAGCGGGCGTACTGGGGTGTCACACAGAAGATCTACCGCGCCGAGTTCGACCCGACGTACGACCCGGCCTGTCCGGGAACCTCGGCCGGCACCACGGCCGAGGAGATCCTGGCGCCCTGCGCCTCCGACGCCTCCTACGAGTACGACTCCCGGCCCGCCTCCGTGCACCGCGCCGTGGCCCGTGTCGCCCTGACCGGACGCATCGGCCGGCCCATGATCACCCTGCACGGCGATCTGGACACCCTGCTGCCGAAGTCCGCCGACTCCGACGTGTACGCGCGCATGGTCGACGGAAGCGGACGGGGCCGGCTGCACAGCTATGTCACCGTCGTCGGCGGCACGCATGTCGACGGCCTGTACGACACCTATCCGGACCGGCTCCGGCCGATCCTGCCCTGCTTCCGGTTGGCCTTCGACGAGCTCGTCGCGTGGGTGGAGCGAGGCGTGCGCCCGCCCGCGGACCGGACGGTCGCGAGGCCCGCGCACGGCGACGTCGTCAACTCCTGCGCGTCCTAGGTCCAGAACTGTCGGACACATCCAAGGCGTCTTTCAGAAGTCGCGTCCGGCTCGCCACTTCCGGCACACGCCTTGGGTGCCCGCCCGCCGCCCGCAGGGAGCCGGTCAGCGACCGAGTTCCTTGCGGGTGGCGCGGCGGAGCCTGCGCCGCTGTGACGGGTCGAGCGTGAGGTAGGCGGCGGCCGGGACCCCCAGCACTATCAGGAGTGCCGCCCACCAGGGCAGCCAGATCAACAGGATGAGGCCGACCGCCACTCCTCCCGCGGCGATCTTCGCGTTCTTCGACATGTGCGTCGCCTCCTTCGCGGCCACTGCCGCTCTCTGACCTGAGAACGGGTCCGTGCGTCCGGCAGTTCCGCACCGCACCCCTGAGACGTCCCTGAGGTGCTACCCCTAATGGTCAGGCTGGTGACCTGGGTCACATCATGACCGTACCCGCTGGGCGTACGAATGGTGTACTCTCGGCGACTCGTCTCCGAGTAGTCAAATTTGAGGAGTGCTGCTCAGTCGTGCCGAGGCTTCCCGAGGCAAAGGCAACGTCATCCGACCTCCCCGACCCGTCGTCCTGCAACGTCGTCTTCCTCCCGGGGCAACCGGCCCGCACCGGCCGTCTCGCCTTCTGGCGGACCGACGGCGGCCGCGTGCCCCGTCTCCCGCACGGCAGCGTCGAGGAGCTGTCCGTCGCCGTCCCCGGTGAGACCGGCGTCGAGCCGGCGAAGGTGCCGGCGCTGCTGCTCCCCGTCCGTGCCGCGCTGCCCGTGCTCACACGCGCGCGTACGTCGCCGCACGCCTGCCGGGCCGCCGTGTTCTGGGGCACGGCTACCGTCGTGGCGCTGCATGTCGTGGCCCGGG
>Ga0164243_10006564_pt1 | contig 17581 bp, 16 predicted proteins | sample OricompcompostOP_FD_108781 | JGI IMG/M metagenome (GOLD analysis project Ga0164243, IMG submission 108781) | Organic Plus compost microbial communities from Emeryville, California, USA - Original compost - Organic plus compost (OP) | ecosystem: Engineered > Solid waste > Mixed feedstock >... | reverse complement strand
GCCCGTACCGCGAGCCGGACGTCCTCGGGGGTCAGCGACGCCGGCAGCGGCACCTCCCCCAGCACCTGGTCGATGGGATCCGTCGACTGCTCACCATCACGCACGGCAGGCCTCCCACGAGTTCGGCAGCGGTGCGGCGGGTCCGCCGCACCCGCATCCTCGGCCAGTGGTACGGCCGGCGCCGGCCGAAAGTTCAACGGCGGCGGGCGGCCGGCGGGGGCGGCTCAGACCAGGCCGGCGTCGTGCACGAGCAGCGCCACCTGCACCCGGTTGTTGAGGTCGAGCCGGGTCAGCAGCCGCGAGACGTACGCCTTCACGGTGGCCACGCTCATGTGCAGCTCCGCGGCGATCTCGGCGTTGGTCCGGCCCTGGCCGAGCGCGACGGCGACCTCCCGCTCCCGCTCGCTGAGCCCGGCGAGCAGCCGCAGTGCCCGCTCGCGGCGCGGGTCCGGCCCGGCCGCGGCGGGCGCGGCACCGGTGACGTGCGCGATCAACGTACGCGTCACGGCGGGCGACAGCGTCGCCTCGCCGGCGGCGACCCGCCGCACCGCCCGGACGATCTCCGCGGGCGGCGTGTCCTTCAGCAGGAAGCCGGCGGCGCCCGCGCGCAGCGCGCGCAGCACCTGCTCGTCGGCGTGGAACGTGGTCAGCACGAGCACCTCCGGCGGATCGGGCAGCGCCCGCAGCGCCTCGGTCGCGGCCAGCCCGTCCGTCCGGGGCATCCGGATGTCCATGAGCACGACGTCCGGCCGGCCCGCCTCGACCGCGGCCGGCACCTCACCGCCGTCGGCGGCCTCCCCCACCACCCGCACGTCCGGCACACCGCCCAGGATCATCGACAACCCGGCCCGGACCAGCGGGTCGTCGTCGACGATCAGCACGCGCACCGGCTCGCCGCCGGGCACCCGGTCGTCGCCACCCGGCCCGCCGCGCACCGACCCGGCGCTCCCCCGGTCCGCGCCGGCCGGGTCCGGCGCCGTCACGCCGGCCACGGCAGCCACGCCGCCAGCCGGAAGTCGCCGCTGTCGTCCCGCCCGTACTCCAGCCGCCCGCCGGCCAGGGTCACCCGTTCGGTGATGCCGACCAGGCCGGTGCCGGTGCCGGGGATCTGCCCGTCGGCGGGCCCGCCGACGGGCCAGCGGTTGCGGATCTCGACGGTGAGTCCGGCGCCCGGCTCGCCGGCCACCCCGACGGTGACCGCCGCGCCCGGCGCGTGCTTGCGGGCGTTGGTCAGCCCCTCCTGCACGATCCGGTACGCGCTGCGCCCGATCGCCGCGGGCACCGCCTCCGGTGCGCCGACCAGGTCGGCGACGTTGACCCGGACACCCGCCGCCCGCGACTCCTCGATCAGCGAGGGCAGGTCGGCGAGGGTGGGCTGCGGGCGCTCCGGGTCCTCCTCGCCGCCGCCCTCCGCGCGCAGCACCCCGATCACCTCGCGCAGGTCCTGCAACGCCGAGTGGGCGCTGCCACGGATCACGGCCGCCGCCTTCGCCACCTCCTCCGGCGGCGCGTCGGGCCGGAACTCCAGCGCACCGGCGTGCAGGCTGAGCAGCGAGATCCGGTGCGCCAGCACGTCGTGCATCTCCCGCGCGATCCGGGTCCGCTCCAGCTGGCGGGCCTGCGCCACCCGCAACTGCTGCTCCGCCTCGGCCCGCTCGGCGCGCTCCCGCAGCGACACCACGAGCTGCCGGCGGGCACGGACGAACATCCCCCAGGCCAGCACCGTCACGCTGAGCACGACACCCCAGACGGTGGACACCCAGTACGGCATGTCCGGCTCGGGGCGCAGGTAGGAGAAGAGGAAGTTCGTGCACAACCCCGCCGCGGTGATCGCCAGCGCCACCGCCGTACGCCGGTGCACCACCACGGTGAAGTAGAGGATCAGCAGCGGGATCGCCCCGGCCATCGAGAACGCGGTCAACGGCAGGGTCGCCACCGCGAGCCCCAGCGGCCAGCGGCGCCGGAACCAGAGCAGCACGCAGCAGGCCAGGCCGATCAGCGCGTCCGCCGCGATCATCCAGTCGTGCGGCAGCCGGGGGGCGAGCTCCGGATCGGGCGTGGTCGCGTCCGCCGTCACGAACAGGACCCAGAGCAGGGAGATCAGGAAGGCGACGCCGTCGACGATCCAGTCGCGGGTGGTGCGCCGGGGGCCCACGCGGACCTGGTCGGTGGGCACGGCCAACGCCCCGGGCAGCAGCCAGGGGTGGTCGGGCACGACGGCGCTCGTCACGCGCCCATGCTAGGCAGCGCCGGCGGCGGGCAACCAGCTACCAAAGTCGAGAGCCTCGCGTAGACCAAGGTCGGCGCGATCGCCGACCGCCGGCCGCTGCGGGTGTCCGGGCGGCGCGCGCAGGCTGAACGGCATGATCAGCGTGGAGCACCTCAGCAAGCGCTACGGCCGGCACGCCGCCGTCGACGACGTGTCGTTCCGCTGCGAACCGGGCACGGTGACCGGGTTCCTCGGGCCGAACGGCGCCGGCAAGTCCACCACCATGCGGATGATCTGCGGGCTGACCCCGCCGACCGCGGGCCGGGCCACGGTGGCCGGGCGGCGCTACCGCGACCTGCCCAACCCGGGACGCGAGGTCGGTGTGCTGCTGGACGCCTCCGCCCAGCACGCCGGGCGTACCGGCCGCGAGGCGCTGGCCGTCGCGGCGTCGACCATGGGGCTGGACCGGCGGGAGGTCGCCGCGAAGCTCGACCTCGTCGGGCTCGACGCGGCGGCGGCGAAGCGGCGGGTCCGGGCGTACTCGCTCGGCATGCGGCAACGGCTCGGCATCGCGCTGGCCCTGCTGGGCGACCCGCGCGTGCTGATCCTCGACGAGCCGGCGAACGGGCTCGACCCGGAGGGGATCTTCTGGATGCGCGGGTTGCTGCGCGACTTCGCCGACCGGGGCGGCACCGTGCTGCTCTCCTCCCACCTGCTGCGCGAGGTGGAGGCGGTCGCGGACCGGCTGGTGGTGATCGGGGGCGGCCGGATCGTGGCCCAGGGGGACAAGAGCGAGTTGCTCGCCGGCGGCGGCACCCTGGTGCGCGCCCGGGACACCGGGGCGCTGCGGCGCGCGCTCGACGCCGCCGGCCTGGCGGCCCGCGACAGCGCGGACGGGCTGCTCGTCCCCGCCGAGACCGAGGCCGTCGGGCAGGCCGCCGCGGACGCGGGCGTCGCGCTGGCCGAGCTGCGCCCGGCCGACGGCCGCCTGGAGCAGCTCTTCCTCACCCTCACCGCCGAGTCGACCAAGGAGACCGGGAAGTGACCACCACGACCGCACCCGCCGCGACCACCGTCGAGCCCGGTCGCCGCCCGGGCGTACGGCGGCCGTCCCTGCTCCGGCTCACCGGCGTGGAGCTGCGCAAGCTCACCGACACCCGCGCCGGACTCTGGCTGCTGGTCACGATCGGCCTGACGACCGCCGTCATCGTGACCCTCCAGCTCGTCTACGCCGACGCCGAGGACCAGACGTACGCCTCGTTCTTCGTGCCGTCACTGCTGCCGGTGGGGCTGCTCCTGCCGGTGCTGGGCATCCTGTCCATCACCGCCGAGTGGTCGCAGCGGACGGCGCTCGTCACGTACGCCCTGGTGCCGCGCCGGGAGCGGGTGATCGTCGCGAAGCTCGCCGCCGTCGTGCTGGCCGCGCTGGCGTCGGTGCTGACCAGCCTCGCGGTGGCCGCGATCGGCACGCTCGTCTCCGGCGCGACCGGCGGTGCGGGCCGGTGGGAGTTCGACGAGGCGCTGCTGCTGAACGCGATCGTCTTCCAGGTCGCCAACGTGCTGATGGGCGCCGGGTTCGGCCTGCTGCTGCTCAACACGCCGCTCGCCATCGTGGCCTACCTGCTGCTGCCCACCGTGTGGTCGATCGTCGGCGAGCTGGTCCCGGCGCTGCACCGCCCGGCCGGCTGGCTGGACACCGGACGCACGATGGAGCCGCTCTTCAGCACCTCGTTGGACGCCGACCAGTGGGCCCGGTTGGGGGTGTCACTGCTCGTGTGGCTCGTCGTGCCGATCGTCGTCGGTGTGATCCGTACGCTGCGGCGCGAGGTGGCCTGACGTGACGGCCGACTCCCGCACCACCGTCCACGGCGGGGCGGCGGAACTCGTCCTCATGTGGGGCGGCTTCCCGCTGGTCGGCGCCGGAGCCGGCTGGCTGCTCGCCGCCGGGGCGGGCTGGGTCGCCGACCTGCCCTGGGCACCGCTGCAGGGCCTGTTCGAGGCGCTGTCCCGGCTGCCGGAGCCGCACGTCACCGTCGGCGCGACGGCGGTGGGCGCGGTGGCCGGGCTGGTGCTGGCCGGGGTCGGCACGGCCGAACGGCTCACCGTCACCGTCGACCGCGAGCGGGCCGCCCTGCGGTGCGACGGGCGGCGGCAGGAGGTGCCCCGGCGGGACGTCCGGGTCGTCCTGCTCGACGGCCGGGACCTCGTGCTGCTCGACGCGGACGGCGGCGAACTGGCCCGGGAACGCTCCGACCTGGACGCCGACCGGCTGCGGTCGGCGTTCCGGGCGCACGGGTGGCCGTGGTCGGACGAGGACCCGTACCGCGGCGCGTTCCGGCTCTGGGTGCCCGACCTGCCCGGCCTGCCGGCGGGCGCCGACCCGCTGCTGCGGGCCCGGGCCCGGGCGGTCGAGCGGAACCGCCACGGGGACGCCCGGGAGCTGCGCCGCGAACTGGGCCGGCTCGGCGTGGTGGTCCGCGACGAGGAGCGCCGGCAGTACTGGCGGCTCACGGCGCGGGCCGTCCGCCCCGACGCGGACCAACCGCCGATGGTCGAGACCGATCCCCGCTGACGCCGCCGCCGGCCAGGGTCAGGGACATCTCGGCTCGCGGCCGCTCGGGGGCCTGGCGGGCCGGCGGACGGCGGCTGACGAAACCCCGCGCATCCGGCGGAGGGCGGCCCTCAGCTTCCCGGCGCGACGGGCGGCGGCACCGGGCCGGGGCGGGCGGGAGGCTCGTCCCGCAGGGCCGGCGGGCGGGCCAGCAGCAGCGACATCCCCAGGCCGGCGAGCAGTCCGGCGAGGGAGTACAGGAGGTCGGAGTCGGCGGCGTTGATGGCGGGGTTGCCGGCCAGCGCCGTGAACGGCGCGCCGACGCGGAGGACCAGCGTGACGAGGCCGGCCACGAGCACCATCCCCATCGGACCGACGAGCCCCGCGATGGCGGCGAGCAGGTGGCGACCCCAGTCCGGGCGGCCGTCCGGCCAGTCCCACGCCAGCAGACTCAGCCCGACGATGAGGACCGCACCGACGGCGACCTGCGGCAGCGTCCGCTGCACGGGTTCGACGGCACGCACCCATCCGACGCCCAGCACGCCGACGGCCGACAACCCGAGCGCCAGCCAGGATCGGACCCGCACCTGCGCGGGCGCCGCCGCCAACGCGGCCACGACGGCCGCCACGACCAGCAGAGCACCGGTGGCGAAGGCGGCCGGGTTCAGCTCCGGCTCCCGGTCGGTGGGCGACTCGATGGTCGCGACCACCGCCGCCAGCACGCCGGCCACGCAGGCGGCCGTCGCGAGCACCCGCCGCCGCGGCGCGGCGACGGGTGTGCCGCGGTGCCGGCGTACGAGCACGGTGGCGAGCGCGGCGAGCGCGACGCAGCCGGCCACGGCGAGGAGCACGGTGGCGGCGACATCCGTCGGGTCGGCCCGGTCGACCGCCAGGTCGGCGGCCACCCAGGCCGCACCGAGCAGCACGGCCGGACGGCTCCAGCGCCGGTCGCCCCGTCCCGCGACGACCAACCCGACCACGACCGCGACGATCGTGGCGAAGCGCAGGTCCCGCGCCCAGTAGGTGTTGTTCCCCGGCGAGATCTGCGACCACGGGGCGCCCGGCTCGGTGAGGGGTTGCAGGACGGTCATGTTGACCGCCCAGAGCACGGCGGCGACCGCCGCGATGAGCAGTCCGCCCGGGCGCGCGAGTCGCATCGGGACAGGGTATGCCGCTCGCCGGACGCGCGCTGCCCCCGTGCGTGGCGCCACGCGGCGGGGCCCGGCGGGCCGTGGAGGGCGGCGCGAGCGCGGTCGGCGGCGTCAGGCGCCGTCGCCCGGCCGCACGGTCGCCCGGCCCGGCCCGCGCGGCTCGGGGCGGCCCACCGACGCCAGCAGCGCGTCGAGCGCGTCGGCACCGGCCCAGCCGTTGACCGCGACGCCGCCCGCGGCGTCGACGGTGACCTCGATCCGGTCGGGGGTGCGGGACACCGCGTCGAGCAGGTGTGGGAAGCGGTCGTCGAGCAGGACGAACTCCTGGTTGGTCGAGCCCACCCAGGGACGCGCGGTGTCGATCAGGTCCCGCCGGAACGGGCCGGCGACGAGCAGGTCCGTCTGGTCGAGCAGGGCCGCCACGTCGTCCCGCCCGGCGTCGGCCGCACGCCGCAGTTGGGCGTGGGTGTAGCCGGAGAAGGTCATCACCGAGCGGCCCGCGGCGCGGACGGCGGCGGCGACGGCGGCCAGCGGGGCGGCCTGGTCGAACGGCTCCCCGCCCAGCAGGGTCAGTCCCTCGGTGCCGGCGTCGAGCACGCGGCGGGCCAGCTCCGCGGGGGCCACGCGCTCACCGCCCCGGAAACTCCACAGGTGCGGGTTGAAGCACCCGGGGCAGCGGATGGCGCAGCCCTGCACCCAGATCGCCGTCCGCTCGCCGGGGCCCTCCGCGCGGGTCGCCGCGAGGAACCGCGCCACCGCGACCGTGTCCGCCCGGCTGGGACGCGGCACGGGCTGGTCGTCCGGACCACCGGCGCGCGCGGTCCCTACCGCCCGGGCTTCGGCGCGCGCAGGCCCGCCGGTCCCGCCCGCGGCGCGCGCGGAGCCGTCAGACATCCAGGACGCGCCCGTGCGGGAGCTGTCCGGGGGCCGGTGGCGCGGGCGGGGCGCAGACCAGGACGTCGCGCAGGCGCGCGTACTCGTGCGGGGCGAGGTTCGCGGCGGCGGCGAACTCCGCGAGGCTGCCGAACCCGCCGCGCCGCTCCCGTTCGCCGACCACCTGCGCGGCGCGCGCCGCGTCGAAGCCGGGCAGCGACGCCAGCTCGTGCGGTCCCGCGGCGTTGACGTCCAGCGGGTTGGTGGGACGCTGCTGCGACGGCACGGGTGGCGGAGCGGTCGGCGGCACCGGCGCCGCGACGGGTCCGGCCGCGAAGTAGCCGCCGGGGTGCGCCGCGAGGGTCGGGTCCGCCGGCGGCGCGCCGTACGCGTACGTCGGGTCGGCCGGCGGCGGGTTCGTGCCCGCGACCGGCGGATAGGCCGGCGACCCGACCGGCGGGTAGCCCGGCGACACGGGCGCGTACCCGCCGGAGGTCGGCGCGACCGCTGCCGGGCCGGCGGGGAACGCGGCCCCCGGCGGCGGCGCGAGCGTCCCGGGCGGGTACGGACCGCCCGGCCACGGCACGGCGGTCGGCTGCTGGTACCAGGGGCGGTGACCGGCCCGCCACCGCAGCCAGGACGAGTTGATCAGCGCGGCGTGCAGGATGCCGCCCGCCCAGACCGCCAGGAGCAGACCCACGGCCCAGTCGCTGACGGCGCTCTCCTGGTCGGACTCGCCGACCAGGATGAAGGAGCCCCATCCGAGCACGGTGTAGACGATGCCGGGAACCCACCAGGCCGCCCGCCGCGTGCGGATGCCGACGTAGAGGAAGCCGAAGCCGCCGAGGCAGCCGAAGCCGAGCAACGGCAGCAGCAGCCACCAACTGTGCAGGACCCGCCATCCCAGCGTCACGGACGGGCCCGGCACGGGCTGGTGCCAGCCGTGGTCAGGCGCGCTCGACATCGTGTTCCTCCCGGTGGACGGTCGCCGCGCCCCGGGCGTGGTCGGCGGTGTACGCGCTGCTCACCGTCTGGGCGGCCAGCAGATCCTCCAGCACGGTGACGTAGTCGAGGCACCGGTCGCCCAGCAGCCCCCGGGTCTCCGCGCTCACCACGCCCTCGCTGCTCACGGTGACGACGATGCGCGGCTGTCCGTCCATCACGACCGGCCCTCGACGGCGAACACCAGCCGTACGCTCGCGTCCTCGGTGACCTCCTCGGACTCCAGCCGCAGGCCGGCGGCGGGCGCCTGCGCGCGCAGCCGTTCGAGCACGGCGCGCTGGACCTGCCGCCCGTACGCGGCGTCGACCGCCCCCACGATCTCGACGGCACGCCGCTCGTCGACGTCACCGGTGAAGTGCGCCGACCAGATGCCGTCGTCGCCGCGCTGGAAGACCGCGCGTACGCCCGCCCAGTCCGCGGTGATCGCGTCCCGGTCGGCGGCGACCACCGCGGCGGTGTCGGCCAGCGCGGCGGTGAGCAGGGACTCGTCGCGCATCCGGGTCTGCACCTGGCACACCACGCGACCCTCCTCGTCCCGCCCGGCGGTGGCGCCGTGTGCGGCGGCCACGGCGGCCACCGCCAGCGGCAGGAGTATCAGCGAGACGCTCATCGGCCCCCTCCCCTTCCCGTGGATCCACACACTAGAACTCGACCGCCCGTCCGCCGTGTCCCCGCTGCGGCGGGGCACCCGGCCGGCCGTCACCGGCGCCGGGGCGTCCACCCAGGTCCCAGTCCTCGGCGGCGGTCGCGGCGACGGCGCGGGTGTCTGCCCAGGACCGGATGGCGTCGATCCGCTCGGCCTGCGTGACGCTGAGCGGCACCATGGCGGCCAGCGCGCGGACCAGGTCGTCGCGGCGCAGGGGACGCCGTTCGGCGTACGCGTCGAAGAGCGCGGCGACGACCGCCTGCTCGATCTCCGCCCCCGAGTAGCCCTCGCTGAACGCGGCGAGCTCGGTGAGGAGCGCGTCGTCGACGGCCAGGTCACCGGCGACGGCCGGGTTGCGCAGCCGACGGGTGAGGTGGACCCGCCAGATGGAGGCGCGCTCGACGCGGGTCGGCAGGTCGACGAAGAAGATCTCGTCGAAGCGCCCCTTGCGCAGCAGTTCGGGGGGAAGCCTCTCGAAGTCGTTGGCGGTCGCGATGACGAACACCGGGCGGGTCTTCTCCTGCATCCAGGTCAGGAACGAGCCGAAGACCCGGGCGGAGGTGCCGGAGTCGCCGCTGCGGTCGGCGAACCCCTTCTCGATCTCGTCGACCCAGAGCACGCAGGGCGCGGTCGCCTCGGCGGTCCGGATCGCGGTACGCATGTTCTGCTCGCTGGACCCGACCAGCCCGGCGAAGACGCGGCCGACGTCCAGCCGCAGCAGGGGCAGGCCCCAGGCCGCGGAGACGGCCTTCGCGGTCAGCGACTTGCCGCAGCCGGGCACGCCGGTGATGAGCACTCCGCGGGGTGCGGGCAGCCCGTACGCGGCGGCCTCGGCGAGCCACGAGCCGTCACGCTTGGCCAGCCACCGTTTGAGGTTCTCCAGCCCGCCGACGTCGGCGAGGTCGACGGCGGCGTCGACGAACTCCAGCAGCCCGGACTTGCGGACCGTCTGGCGTTTCTCCTCGTGCACCACCGAGAGGTCGTGCGCGTCGAGCACGCCGTCGTTGACCATCGCGCGGGCGAAGGCGTTCTCCGCCTCGTGCAGGGTCAGCCCGAGCGCGGCCTTGGCGAACCGCTCGCGGCCGAGGTCGTCCAGGGCCATGCGGATCCGGCCGCTGCCGGAGTTGGCGGCGATGATGGCGTCCAGCACCTGCCGGATCTCCGCCTCGGTGGGCAGCGGGAAGTCGACGATCGTGACGTCCTTCTCCAGCTCGGGCGGGATCTGCAGTACCGGGGAGACCAGCAGCAGGGTCCGCGGCACCGGGCCGGCCTTGAACGCCGCCGCCAGGTCACGCAGGCGACGGACCACGCCGGCGTTGCCGGGCCGGTCAGCGCCGCCGTGCGCCGGGTGCAGGTCCTTGAAGACGAGCAGGCTCGGCTCGTCGATCCGCAGGGCGGCGTCGAGCGCGTCCGCCGGCTCGGTGGTGCCCTTGCGGGCGGTCCCGTCGGGCTGCACCAGGCCGGTCGTCACCGACCAGGTCCAGACGGCCCGGGGCGTACGGACCAGCGTCGCGTCGCGGGCCACGGCGGACACCTCGGCGATGACCCGCTGCTCCTCGAACGACTCGATGTAGAGCACCGGGAAGCGCGCCTTGAGCAGTTGGGCCAGCGCGTCCCGGAACGCCACCGCCACGTCGATCCCCTCCCCCCACAGGCGCTCGAGCTGGGCAGACTCTAACAGTCGCCATGATCGAACAAGGGGCACGCGAACGGCCGGCGGGCCCGCACCGTTCGTCGGTGCGGGCCCGCCGGATCGGGTCGTGCTACCGGCCGTTGCCGGTGTTCCGGACGCCGAACGTGTAGTCCGCGTCGAGGAACGTGAGGTCGCCGGTCGGCAGGTTGGAGATCAGGACGGCGAAGTCGTCCTGGTTGCCGTTGGCGCACTTCGTGTTCAGACCGCTGGCCGTGAACTGGTCACCGGTGAACCGGTAGACCCAGTTGCCGGCGCCGTCGGTCGTCTCCCCCGCCGAGGTGGTGCCCGGCGTGAGGTCGCAGTGCGCGACGACCTGGACGGTCCAGTTGTTGTCCTGGGCGCCGGTGGTGGTGAACCAGTCGCCGGCCGGCGAGGACAGCGTGGCGTCCGCGCCGTTGACCCGCACGTCGTCGACGAACCACCCCGTGTCGAGGTACGCGGCGTCGGTCGAGTAGCGGAACCGGACGTCGGTGGCGCCGGCCGGCAGGTCGGCGGTGAGGTGCACGTAGACCGGGTCGTCCACGAAGTACTCGCCGCCGGAGGTGCCGGTCAGGCCGTTGCCCGCCTCGTTGTTGCCGTGCGGATTGTCGTCGGTGGTGACGACCTGCCCGGCGTCGTCGCGCAGCGGGACGGTCACCCACTGGCCGCCCACCAGGGCCTCGACGAAGCCGTAGTCCCAGCCCTCCTCGATGAAGTTCCAGCTCCAGAAGTCCAGCGAGGTGACCGGGCCGGAGGTGTCGACGTCGAGGACGTTGTCCGACTGGCTCTCGTAGCCGGCGTACCAGTGGGTCGTGCCGGTGTGCGGGGCGATCACCGTCTCGTCGTCGCCGTCGAAGGCGAGGGCGACGGTCGGGCCGGGGTTGCGGAACCGCTCGACCGACATGCCGAACGGCACGGCGGTGGTGTCGGGCCGGTTCTTCAGCCGGGCCCACTTGGCCTCCGGCGTGGCGCCCTGGTAGCTGCCGCGACCGCCCCAGTACACGTCGTCGGCGATGTCGATGGTCCAGGACGTGTCGGCCGGGTCGCCGAAGTTGAACGCCTTGATGTCGTAGACCGGCGAGTCCTCGTCGTCCAGGTAGACGGCCACCGACCAGTCCCGGAACAGCTGCTCGGCGCTGCGCAGGTTCGCGCCGGTCGCCGAGTTGAACCGGTTGATGGCGTTCTGCACGCCGACCATGCCGTCGGCCTGCTCCTCGAAGATCATCTTGATGAGCAGGTCGCCGCCCGCGGCGTCGTACTGCTTGTCCGGCGTGAAGGTCCCGTCACCGTTGCCGCCGGCCTGCTCCCACAGGTACTGGAAGTAGGTGAACGCCGCACCGTAGTTGGCCAGCGTGCCGCCCCAGCGGGTCAGCGACGTCTCCTCGTAGAAGACCTGCTGGTTCGACAGGTGCGAGCCGCCCGCGTCCAGGCCGTTGAGGAAGATCGCGAAGTCCGCGAGACCCTCGTCGACCCAGGAGAGCTCGCCCGGGTCGCTGTAGTTGTGCAGCAGGTGCTCCAACTCGTGGGCGACGGTGCCCTCGTACAGCTCGGGGCGGTCGTTGGCCGGGTCGTCGTCGCGCCACGGGGCGTCGTTCGGACCCACCCGGTTCGCCCAGTCGAGGGCGTCGACGACGATGACGTTCATGCCGTTGCTCTCGATGAAGTCGGGCGCGAAGTACCCGGCCGTGTACGAGGTGACGGCGCAGTCGTAGTACGCCTCGTCCTGGATGTTGTAGAGGACCATCACGAGGGAGTCGCTGGCCGGCTCGTCCGGGTCGGCCGCGTCCATCAGGCCGAAGTGCTCCTCGTCCACGGCGACGATCTGGTTGGCGAGCTTGTCGCCGACGTAGTCGATCTGCGCCTGGGTGAGGGTGAACTGCGCCGCCGTGGCGGTGGCGCAGGGGGTGAACTCGTCGCCCGGGTTGTGGTCGAACTGCGGGTCGAGGCTGGCGACACCGGCGGGCACCGAGCCGTCCAGTGGCGTGCCGACCGGCACGTAGATGTAGACCGGGGTGCCGTCGGGGGTGGTGTTGGCGTACACCCGGGTGAAGTCCTGGTTGTACGTCCCACCCGCCGCGCTGTCGTTGATGGGCAGCGTGATGGTCGGCTCGCCGGGAAGGTTCTCGTGGTCGTTCGCCTGTGCCGGGGTCGAGACCGTGAAGGCGAGCGCCGTCACGCCCGCCGCCACGGCCGCGAACCGGCTCGGTCGTCTCATTCGCACGCGGCTGTGCCTCCTGCCGAGTGAGGCTGGGTTGCAACACCCAACCATTGATCCAACAACTTGGATGTAACGTTTCCGGCCCCGGTGACGCTGCACCGAAACCGCCCCTGAGCTGGGGTTTCGCTCCACAGCAGACCACTTCGGACGATGAGTTGCGAAGGACCGTCAGGTCACAGGTGCATCACGAAGAGACGGTGGTCGAGGCGCCGGACGGAGGAGGGCCGGGTCGGCGTACCGGTCACCTCCGGCCACGCCCGGCCGAACTTCCCGGCCCCGCCGGGAGGCTGCTCCCGTGCCTCCCGGGAAGCCCGGGCGACAGCCTTGCGGCACATCGCTCGGAGGGAGACACGATGCGTACGGTGGTTCATCGCCTGGCACGGGTGCCGTTGGGAACGGTCGGCCTGGTGATCGTCGTGTGCGCGGCCATGGCGGCCGTGCACGTGCTGCTGGTCCGGCACGTCCACGAGACCGGCGGGGAGGAGTGGCCCCAGTGGGTGGCCCGGTTGACCATCGAGTCGTACTGGGGGCTGCTGCCGTTGGCGTTCCTGGCGCTGTGGGCGCGGGTGCGGGAACGGGCCGGGCTGCCCGGCCGGGTCGGTGCGGCGCTGATGGCGCTCGGCCCCGTCGCCGCGCTGCTCATCACGGTCGCCGCCATCGTCTGGGGCGGCATCCTGGGCCGCGGCGACCTTCCCGAGTCGGTGATGTCGTTGGAGCTGCTCTTCTACGGCATGATGCTCGGCGTGCTGGTGACCGGTGCGGCGTTCCTGCGTCTCGCCGGACACCGCCTGTGGGGCGTGATGCTGATCGCCGGCCTGCTCGCGGACTTCGTGATGCCGCTGGCGCTGTCCGCGGTGTACGTGGTCTTCGGTCTCGTGCTGGTGGCCGACGCCGTCCGCACGGCCCGCCGCGGAGGCACCACGCCGGCCGCCGAGCCCGCGCACTGAACGGAGGGCGCCGATGAGTGGGGCCACGGTGACGAGCGGCGTCGGGGGCGAGAGGGGGCACCCGCCGGCCGCCGCCGTCACCGTGGCCGCCGCCGCGGGCGCCGTCGTCCTCGGTGCGCTGCTGTGGGCGTCGGCCGGTCGGGGGATGAGCTGGACCCTGGCCGGCAACATCTGCCACAGCCTGCTGCTCGCCACGTCGGGCTGGTGGTTGGGGCGCAGCCGCGCCGGGCGGGCGGTGGGCTGGTTGCTGCTCGGATCCGGCACCGCCGGCGCGGTCGACGTGCTGGCCGCCGGCTGGACGGCCGCGGGCGTCGCCGCCGGCTGGCCCGGGTCGCAGGTGACGGCCTGGGTCCAGCTCTGGCTGTGGGCGTTGTTCGTCGTCCCGCTGTTCACCGTGCTGCCCGCGGTCTTCCCGGACGGGCGGCCACCGGCGGCCAGGCTGCGGTGGGTGCCCTGGCTGGGTGCCGCGGCCACCGCCGTGACGGCACTCGACGGCGCGCTGGGCCCCGGTCCGCTGCCGGTCGCCGGGGATCCGCCGCCGGCCAACCCGCTCGCGGTCGGGTTCGCGCCCGTCCTCTCCGCCGCGTCGGCGCTCACCGTCGGCGCCGCCGTCCTGGCGGCCGTCGCGAGCCTGGCGCTGCGGTGGCGGCGCGCCGACCCGACCCAGCGGCAGCAGATGAAGTTCCTCTGGTACGCCGTCGCCGTCGTCCTGGGCATCGAACTGGCCGGCGGGCTGATGCCCTACCAGGTGGCCCAGACGGGCTACTTCCTCATCCCGGTGCTGCTGGTCGGTGCCATCGTCCTGTCCGTACGCCGCTACCGGCTCTACGACATCGACCCGTTCATCCGGCGGACGGCGGTCCTCGCCGCGCTCACCACGCTCATCTTCGCGGTCTACCTCGGCATCGTCTCGCTGCTGGGAACCGCGGTCGGACCCGCCCCAGGGCTCGCGCTCATCGCGTCGGCGGTCGTCGCGGCGGTCGCGGAGCCGGTGCGCAGGCGGCTGCAGAGGGCGGCCACCCGATGGCTGTTCGGCCACCGCGACGAGCCCCTGGAGGCCCTGGCGGCGCTGCGCGGCCAGCTCACCGCCGTGGCCGACCCATCGGAGCTGCCCGCCACGACCGCCACGGCCGTGGCGCGTGCCCTGCGCGCCCCGTACGTCTCGGTCCGGCTGCTCTCCGACGGCGCGCACACCGAGGTGGCGCGGGTCGGCGTGCCGGTCGGGGAACCCTCGGTCGAGGTGCCGCTGGAGTGGCGCAACGAGCTGGTGGGAACCCTTGTCGTCGGCCCCCGCGCGCCGGGCGAGCAGTACTCCCGCGCCGACCTCGCGCTGCTGGCCGAACTGGCGCACAGCATCGGCTCCGCCCTGCACGCCGTACGCCTCGCCGCCGAGCTGCGGACGGCCCAGGAACGGGCGGTGCACGCCCGGGCGGACGAGCGCCAGCGACTCCGGCACGACCTGCACGACGGTCTCGGGCCGCTGCTGTCCGGCATCGGGCTGGCGCTCGACGGCGTCCGCCGCGGCGCCGGTGACGACGGGCCGCTCGCCGCCGACCTGGACCTCATCTCCCGCCAGGTGCGCTCGGCCGCCACGGCCGTGCGGCGGATCATCGACGCGCTGCAGCCGGCGGCGGTGGCCGACCTCGGGCTCGTCGGTGCCGTGAGCGACCACCTCGACCGGTGCGCCGCGCTGCCCGGCGCGCCGCGGATCGCGCATCGACACGACGGTGTGGCGGACGCGGCGCTGCCGCCCGCGGTCGCCGAGGCGGCCTACCTCGTGGTGCTCGAAGCGGTGGCGAACGTGCTCCGGCACGCGGGCGCGCGCACCTGTACGGTGAGCCTCACCGGCGGGCCGCGACTCACCGTCCAGGTCGACGACGACGGTGGCGGGATCGGCGAGCGGTACGTGGCCGGAGTGGGGACGGGATCCATGCGGCGGCGGGTCCGGGAACTGGGTGGCCAGTTCGAGCTGGGGCCGCGGCCGGGCGGAGGAACGAGGGTGCGCGCGGTGTTCCCGACCGGGGTGCCGGATGAGTGACCTGCGTGTCGTCATCGCCGACGACCACCACGTGTTCCGGATGGGCCTGCGCCGCCTGCTCGACAGCGTGCCGGGGGTCACGGTGGTCGCCGAGGCCGCCGACGCGCCCGGCGTCGTGGCCGCGGTGCTCGACCACGATCCGGACGTCGCCGTCATCGACCTGCACATGCCGGGTGGGGGCGGCGTGGAGGCCACCGACGAGTTGCGCCGGCGGGGCGCCCGGGCGCGGGTGCTCGTGCTCACGATGCACTCCGACCACGCCATGGTCCGGCAGGCGATCCGCAGTGGCGCCCGCGGCTACCTCCTCAAGGACGCCGAACCGGACGAGATAATCCGGGCCGTCCGCGCGGTCCACGCCGACCAGGCGATCTTCGACTCGGCCGTGGCCGACCGGATGCTCGCCGCGATCTCCGAGGCGGGCGCCTCGAACCCGTTCCCGCAGCTCACCGAGCGGGAGTACGACGTCCTGGCACGGATGGCCGCCGGCCAGTCCAACCAGGCCATCGCCGCCCGGCTGGGCATCAGCGTGAAGACGGTGCAGAACCACGTGTCGAACGTGCTGCTCAAGCTCGGCGTCGCCGACCGGGCGCAGGCGGTGGCGCGGGCGCGTGACGCGGGCGTGCGCCGGCCGGGCTGAGGGACCCCCTCAGGCGAGGACGGCGACCAGCAGCGGCACGGCGACGAGCGCCGACCCGGCGAGGGAGGCCAGCCGCTTCCGCGGTGGCGCGCCGTCCACCGTCGGCAGGGCCCGCCACCGGTACGCGGCCACGACCAGCCCGGCGGCCGACAACCCGACACCGAGCGGCCAGAGCCAGCCGGGCACCAGCGACCAGTTGCCCAGGCGGTGGCCGAGGCCGAGGTAGAGCAGCGCCCAGGCCGCGGCGGGCGCGAGGCTGAGCCGGTCGGGCACCCGCCGTACCGTCCGCAGCAGGCTCACGCCGCCGAGGAACGAGAAGCCGAGGGCCAGGGCCACGCCGACCCAGCCGGCGAGCGGGACTCCCTCGTCCTCGACGGCGTCGCCGTCGACGCCGAGCAGGCGCAGTCCGACGGGGTCGACGTCGCGCTCGGTGTTGCCGAGCACCACCACCCCCCGGCCGGCGGCGGGCTCCCACCCCACGTACGCCCGGAAGCCACCGGTGCCGCCGTTGTGCCAGACGATCTCGCGGTCGCCGTGGCGGGTGGTGAACCACCCGTAGCCCACCCGGTCGCGGTCGTCCTCGGTGAAGCGCGCCGTGGCGGCGTCGGCACCGGGGGCGGTGCCGGCCAGCAGCCCGGCGACCAGCCGGGCCAGGTCCTCGGCGGTCGACCAGACGCCGATGCCGGCCGGGGCGTACCCGCCGCCCACCCAGGGATCGGCGGGCCGGCCGCCGAGCTTCGTCCCGACGGCACGGCCCGGCGGCAGCAGCGCCGGCTCGGTGGCGACCACCGTCCGCGTCATGCCCAGGGGACGCAGCAGCTCGCGGTCGAGCAGTTCCGGGTACGTGGTGCCGGCCTGCGCGGCCAGGGCCTGACCGAGCAGCGCCACCCCGACGTTCGAGTAGTGGACGCTCCCGCGGCCGTCGCCGGGGCGTTCGTCGCTCGCGGCGTCGACGACCCACTCGGCGTCCCACCCGCCGTAGGGGTTGCCGGCCGTGAGGTTCGTCCAGGCGGTGCGGACCAGGTCGATCGGGCCGAGGGCCAGCCGGGGCAGGCCGGAACGGTGACTGGCCAGCTCGGCGAGGGTGACCTCGCGCGTGGGCCCGTCGACCTGCGGCAGCGCGTCGGACAGCGGGGCATCGGGCCGGACGGCGCCGCCCGCCGCGCGGTGGGCCAGCAGCATCCCGGTCATCCCCTTGGTGACCGAGCCGATCTCGAACGGCGTGCCGGGCTCGACGGGCCTGCCCGGGGCGCGCTCGCCGATCCCGGCCGTACGGACGCGACCCTCCTCGACCAGGGCGACCGCGAGGCCGCGATACCCCCGGTCGCCGCCCACCGCGGCGCGGACGGTGGCGGCCAGTTCGGCGTCGCCGGTGTGCCGGGGGTCGAGCCGGGGGCCGCCCGGCGCCACGGCGAAGGCGACCACGGTGGCGACGAGTCCGACGACGATCGTGAGTGCGGTCGGCGTGCGCATGATGGTCCTTCCGTCTCGGGCGGCCGCGGTGGCGGTGCGGGTCAGCGGCGGGCCGCGGTGAGGATGGCCAGCAGCGGGACGACGCGCTCGCCCGGGACGACGTACCGCCCCCGGCCGGCGCTGCGCAGCCATCCGGCGGCGGTGAGCTGGCGCAGGTGGTGGTG
>Ga0164243_10006563_pt1 | contig 17582 bp, 15 predicted proteins | sample OricompcompostOP_FD_108781 | JGI IMG/M metagenome (GOLD analysis project Ga0164243, IMG submission 108781) | Organic Plus compost microbial communities from Emeryville, California, USA - Original compost - Organic plus compost (OP) | ecosystem: Engineered > Solid waste > Mixed feedstock >... | reverse complement strand
CACGAGCCCGGTCCAGGAGTGCGGCCGGTCGGGCGGATCGGGAACGGTCACCTGTTCGAGGTAGAAATCGTCGATGCGAAAGGGATCGTCGAATTCCAATCCGAGGCGGATGCGCCAGTAGCCTGTCGGTGTGCTGACCAGCGCGATCGCGTGCTGCTCGGTGACGCCGCCCTCGAAACGGGCGATGCGTGCAGGCGCCATCGACGGCGCCAACGACGCAAAGGTATCGATAATTCCCTGTTCGGGCAATCCGGAAAGGTAGAGAGGCGCAAAGCGAGGGGTAATATCGCCGACCGCCAACCCCTTTGCCGAGGAATTCAGCTGATTGAGCACCCACTGCAACTGCAATCCGGCTCGGGTTTGTGGAATTGCGAGCGGCTTCGCGAACGCAGCGCCAGGCGCCACCAACGCAGTTGCCGCAGCCCCGGCGATCAGCGCACGGCGACTCAAGACACGGGCCATGAACGAGCTCCTTCGTCACCCACAGCGGGTGTCATCCGGATAAACGTCTGGCCCGCGAGAACGGTTGTCGCTTATTAGTCGTCAGTTATCAGTCGTCAGTTTTCCGTAGTTACGGACGACGGACGACTGATAACGCCGTCAGGCACTCGATTGCGAGCTCGATTGACCGACGGCCGGAGGCGGCGTAACCGGTTTGCCGGGCTCGGAGGTGCCGTAGTAGCTCGAGTAGGAGTAATAGTAGTAGTAGCCGTCGCTGCCGCGACCGGTTTGCTGGTTCAGCACCATGCCGACGAGGCGAACATTCTCGCGCGGGAGCGATTCGACCGCGCGCTTGGCCGCATCGATGCGGGTGCGGCCGGCACGGCTGACCATCATCACGCTATCGACGTGAGTGGCGATCACCAGCGGATCGCTCACCGCCAGGATCGGCGGTGTATCGAAGAGCACGATATCGGCGTGCTGCGCCAGCGTATCGACGAGGTGGCCGAGCGCATCGGAGCTGAGCAGATCGCTCGGGTTCGGCGGCACCGGACCGCTGGGGATCACCATCAGGTTCGGCGAGATGGTCGAAACCGCCGCCCACTGCCAGGCCTGATCGGGCCGGGTGAGCAGCGAGGTGAGCCCGCGATCGTTGCGGATCCCGAAGACGGTGTGCAGGGTGGGGCGGCGGAGATCGGCATCGACGATCACCGTGGTGAACCCGGCCTGCGCCATCGAGACCGCCAGGTTGGCGGTAACGGTGGTTTTGCCTTCCCCGGGACCGGCGCTGGTGACCGCGAGGGTCGCGATCGGTTTGCTCGCCGCGGCGAACTCCAGATTCGTGCGGAGGAGGCGGATCGCCTCGGAGGAGGTGGAGTTCGGTTGCTCGAGCAGGAAGAGCTGCTCGCGGCCCGGCTTGACGTTCGGCACCAGGCCGACCACCGCCAGCAGCGGCGAATTGAACATCCGCTGGAAATCGAGCCCCGGCTTCATCGTGTTATCGAGGTATTCGAGCAGCGCCACCCCGCCGATGGCGATACAGAACCCGACGAACGCCCCGAGCACCGTGTAGAGCTCCGTGCGTGGGGCGTAGGGCGCGCTCGGCTCGTAGGCGCGATCGGCGATCGTGACCTGCGTTTGCTGCGCGGCCTGATCGAGCGCCACCTGATTCGCGTTGCTCAGCGCATCGCTGTAGGCGGTTTGCAGTTGCGTGAGCTGCTGGCTCAAATCCTGGCGGCGCGAGGAGTTCTCGGCGCTGTTCGGGTTATCGCTCGCTTCGATTGACGCAATCTCGGCTTGCACGGTGGCGATCTGCTGTTGCGTGTTCGTGATCTGTTGATTGATTTGATCGACGTACGGACCGCTCAGCGATGTTTGCAGCTCGGAGTTGTATTCGAGGAAGCGCTCGGCAACCGCATTCGCCAGAAACGCTGCTTGCTCCGGGCTCGGATCGGAGACGGAGATGCGGATCAACCGCGTGTTCGAAACCGTCGCGGTCGACACCTTCCCCTGGAGTGTGCTGACGCTGTAGGGCAGGCCGAGTGAATCGACGAGTGGCGCGAGCACTTCACGCGTGCGGATTAACTGGCGGTAGGTTTCCGCCAGGCTCTGGGCGCCGTTGAGCGTGCTGAGATCGATCGTGCCCTGTGTTTGCGGCGGATTCACCTGAATCGTGGCGCTCGCCGAGTAGAGCGGTGTTTGCCGGTCTGCCGAAAGGTATGCCGAAGCGCCGCCGATGAGCGGGGCGAGAATGATCAGCCACCACCAGCGGCGGGCGATCTTGATCAGCTGATTTAAACTCAGATCCACGGCGTATCCATGTGAATCGTCCCCCTCACGATTTCCACTTGCAATACTATCTTGCAGACGACCGCGCGTTCATGTGCACATAGTACGGGGGAAGCATGACAGTATCGGGTGATTCGCAAGCAGGCGTTGTGCTCTCTCGCAACGAGCTCTGGCTGGTACTTCATGCCCTGGCCGGGGCCACGCCGCCGGCGTTGCGGTGGGACGGCAACCCGCTCGAACCGTGGGAGCTGGGCGAGCTGCAGCGCAAACTGCGCGCCGCGCTGCAGGGCGACGCGAGCGACGCCGCTGATTCGGCCTTTGTCACCCCGATCGATTCCGAACTCGGGGCCGAGCTGCTCGGGGCGGGGTTCGACCGCCGCGCGCTTTCGCACGCCTTCGATCTCGGCTCGCTGGTGGCGGACTGCGCCGATCGCGGCTGGGGCGTGCGACTCGAGCTGCCCCGCGGCGGTAACGCGCGCACGCCGGCCAACGCGACGGTGAGCGTGCGCGGAGCCGATGGCGAGCTCGAGTTTAGCGCGCTCGAGCGCCCGGTGGTGGCGGTGGCGCGGGCGATGCTCGCCGCGGCCGCCTCGGTGGCGATCGCCCCCACCGCCCCCGAACTGCCCGCCACAACCATCCCCGCTCCGGCCTACGAGGAGTACGCCATCGCCTCCGCCTCGATCCAGCGCGGCAAAGAGGAGCAAACCATCACCCGCATGACCGAGCAGGGCTGGGAGCTCGTCCGCGAGGAACAGACGGACGACGGATCGCGGTATGTGTTTCGGAGGACGACGTAGGGCGGGTCGTCGGTTATCGGTCGTCGGTCGCTGCGTGCAACCCGCTATCGCCGCGCGATGAGCGCGGCGATCAGCGCCACCGCCGCCGAAACGCCCGCCGCTCCGAGCAGCAGGATGTCCATTTCGTGAAACCCATGAGTCGGAGAGAGGCGATACACGACCGGACCCTGACGCCAGCGGTGATCGTTCGCCTGGGCGGCGATCGCCCCGAGAAAGAGCGAGGCGGTAAGAAACAGCACCGCGATCGCCGCGAAGATCGTCGAGCGGCGGCGCCTATCCATCGATCGTTGCCTTTCGGGCTGCGAGGTCGATCGGGCCAGGACGATCGCGCACGGTGCGCTCGCGAACCTTGACGGCCGGATTGCCCTGATAGACCCCGCGCGGCTCGGCATCCTTCAGCAGCACCGATCCGAGCGCGATCACCGCTTCCTCGCCGACGGTTACCCCCGGTCCGACGCGCGCGAACGCTCCGACCCAGGCGCCAGGCTCGACCGTGATCGGCTTCACCACCAGCCCCATACCGGGATCGGCCCAATCGTGATTGCCGGTGCAAAGATAGGCTCCCTGGGAGATACACGCATTGGCGCCGATCGTGACCGGCACGAAGTTATCGATCCAGGCGCGCTCGCCGAGCCAGCAATTATCGCCGACGCTGAGAAACCAAGGGTATTTGATGTGGATGCTCGGCTTGATCACCACATTCGTGCCGATCTGCGCGCCAAACGCCCGGAGAATCCGCGCTTTCAGCCCATACGGCACAAACACCGGATTGAGCAGCGTGAACGCTTCCACGACCAACCAGAGTGTCCGAAACCAGAACGGCCGCTGCGGATCGTAACCCCGGTTCGAAGTGAGTGAAAGGTTAATTTGGCCCACAGGTTACTCCGCCACGTTATCTGATACTGCGCCACAAAGGCCCTTGTATTCGCTAGTAAGCTACCGCCACTGAGCCGTGACGCGAAGTCTCTATCAATTTGCGATAGGTTTGCCCTAGTCCTGCTTCACTTATAACAGCCGAGAGACTCCCCGGCTGTTATAAGGGGCTCACTGTTAACGGAGTTAACGGAGACTAATGCGTCGCGCTTAGCCGCCCAATTGACCACCTTATATGAGGCGGCGATTAGCTATTACGACTTGACAGTTACTACAAATAGTTGTCTTCGCTTGCGAGTCACTGACCACAACCAACAGAACGCATCAAATAGCTTCTTCGGTCTGATATTTTTAGTCGTACTCAAGAACGGTAGCCATGCGTGAGTGACAACTCTTATATTTTCGGGGTTCGGCCTGAATCCAGCCTCAGCAAGGGTGTGACCTAGCAGCAGTGGGGTCCAAGTGTGCAAATGATGATTCTTATCGTACATATCGTATCGTTTCTGTACGCGCCAGTCGTCGATGGGGACACATAAGACAAAGGTCCCGCCTGTGCGCAACTTTTGTCGGATAGTAGTCAGCGCTACGATAGGGCTGGGCACATGCTCTAAAGCATGATTTGAAATTACTACATCAGCGGTTTCATCGGGAAGTTGCTCAATTGATTCATAGCACTCAACTCCCCGCGCTTCCGCCCTGGCTCTGGCGGTTGGATTGACTTCGATACCTATTCTCCTCCTGCAATTGAGCGCAGCAAGGATTCCCCCACCTCCGCAGCCAAAATCGATCACCGTATCCGAATCTTTAATATACTTGCTGAATCTTGTAGCTGCTATAGCAACGCCTGGCTCTGCCGTTGCGGTTTGAACTCTAAAATAGCGTTCCCCGGCGTCCCCGGAATAATGACCAGAACTTCCATATCTAGGCTGAGTCATTCGCGTTTTCCTTTCGTCACCTCTCTGCGAAGTGAGCAAGATTAACCAATAACTACCGGAGATTTGGGCTGGAGTCAACGGCCAGCCGTTGCCGAACATCTTCTAGCACTGCCGCCAACCCATCTTCGAGAGAAACGGATGGAGCCCATCCATAAGCTTTCTGAATTTTGGCGATGTCTGGACACCTGCGTTGAGGATCATCGGCCACTGCGCCGACAAACTCGATGGGGCTTGTGCTGTTTGCAATTTCTCGAATAAGCTCTGCCGCCTGCAGAATTGTCACTTCCCGCGGATTCCCCACGTTAAAAATCTCTCCCCCAGCTTTTGTGTCTAGACCCACATGGATTAAACCCTCGACGAGGTCGTCTACATAGCAGAATGACCTCGTCTGGCTCCCATCACCTTGAATCCGAATCGGTTTATTCTTGAGCGCCGCCACTGCGAATTCTGGAATGGCTCGACCGTCGTCAAGTGCCATCCCGGGACCATATGTATTGAAAATTCGAACTATTCGGGAGTTCACTCCGTAAACTCTACGGTACTCGGTTGTTAGAGCCTCGGCAAATCGCTTTGATTCGTCATAACATGCCCGTTCACCTACCGGATTTACATTGCCCCAATACGATTCGGTCTGAGGGTGTTGCAATGGATCCCCGTACACCTCAGAAGTAGATGCAAGCAGCATGGAAGCTCCACATACCGCTGCCAATTCCAGTAGCCGCCGAGTGCCAAGTGCATTTGCCCACATAGTAGGCAGTGATAATCTCCGGTAATGGACGGGACTGGCCGGCGATGCCAAATGAAAGATGACGTCATATAGCCGATCAGGCGCGGAAGTTACATCGGCTTCGATTACGTGGACACCTATTGATTCTAAAGCTTGTCGTCCTCGTGGGTCCGAAGTGCTGAAATTATCTATGCAATCCACCGCATGGCCGAGTTGACGTAAACGACGGCACAAGTGTTGACCAATGAAGCCAGCTCCACCTGCCACCAGAATTCTTTGCCTAGCCATACTCGTTTACACTCCTTGTCTTTTGCTCCAGGATTGCCACAGCGATCGAAACAAGCTAAGGCTTGTTGTGTCGCAGAGCCGCATCGAAAGCGCTCAGATGGGTTGAGAGGCACTTTTCTAGTGCAAATTCTTTTGTTGCGATTCTTCTTGCCTCGGCACCAAAATCCCTTCTGCGATCAGGATCGTTCAGCAAGCGCTGGATCCGATTAGTAAAGGCGTAGATTTCGCCAGCTCCAACCACGTAACCTGTTCGGCCTTCGCTCACTAGCTCCGAAACAGAGCCCACATCCGCTGCAACAACTGGAATGCCGCAGGCCATCGCTTCGATCACGGATGTTGGAGCTCCCTCCGAGTTTGGCACTGACGTTAGAACGAAGATGTCAATACCTAGGATTACGCGTGAAACATCTCCCCGGGGCTCGTAGACTATTGAATTGGTCCAGTCCTTGAGACCAAGCTTCGAAGCTTCCTCCGATAATTTATTCCAGTATCTGTCTTGAGTTCCCATTCGTGAGCCGATTATTCGCAAATATACATCGTCACGTTGCTTCCTCAGCTCCGCATATGTGCGCAGCAGATATTCAATTCCCTTTTGTGGAGTGATGTTCGCGACCGCTCCTATTACAAGGCCTCCAGGAGGAATATGGAGCAACTTTCGGGCATCCTGCCGAGTCTGTTCATTCGGGGCAAATCTCACCGTATCAACCGGGGAATAGAACGGAATGAGGCGATCTCCGAGGATCTCCAGTCCAGGATGGCTCGATGCTACCTTTTCTCCGGTGGTCATCACGACATCCGCCGTTCTGGTAACGATCGGAGTAATGGCCGCCCTGATAATGGCCGGAGTTCGGGTATCCACAACCTGCCAAACCACCGCTCTTTTTTCCAGCTTTGCGGCGATACTCCCTTGAGGATTCACCAGCCCCGCCACAACTACAAGCGATACATTTCTCTCCCTTATCAATTGCCGAAGTACCGAGATATCTTGAAAAATACTCGCAGCGAAAAGCACATTCTTGCCTACGTTTCGAGCACTCCTTAGTCTATGTATTTTTAGCTGAACAACATCAACACCAGCGTCGGTGAGTCGTTCATAGGCATTGCCAGGCTCTTGAGGAAGAGCAACTGTCGTATCCCAGGAATGTCGTCTCAATGGCTCCGCCAATTGCGCAATTCGGTTTTGCGGTCCCCCGTAAAATGGATAGTGTGAGATGAACAGTAGGCTGTTCCGAGACATACTGCAACTCCTACGCGCTTTGGGAAACGCTAGTCTTTTCCCAGCGCTCCTTACCCACTACATGGGCGACCGCATCAGCAATTCCTTGGGCGGCGACGTCATGATTCCATTCGTCAATGATTCGTTTTGACTCGTTTCCGAATTCGGTTCGACTCCGCTCATCTGATAGTAGGGACAAGAATTTTGCGGCCATTTCATTTGGGTCCTCGCTCGAAACAACATACCCGTTCCTCCCTTCATATACCAAGTCTGGAGCACATCCAACTTCATTTGTAACTATGATAGGGAGTGAAAAATTCATCGCTTCATTCACTACCAACCCCCACGTCTCGTCATATCGAGAAGCCAGAGTGAATATATCTCCGCAAACGTATGCCTCAGCAATTCGACTCTGATTGAGGAATCCTGCAAAATGTACATCAGGAATTTCTTCGTTTTGAACTTTCTCGCGGAGACTTTGTTCCAGCTCACCAGAGCCGACTACCAGTAAATTGCACTTGACTCGTTGTCTCGCCTGACGAAAAGCGTCGAGAATGAATTGCGGCTGCTTTTTTCCGACTAACCGGGAGACGGTTAGTATTACTGGTCCGCTGTCCGGGGAGATGCCAAAGCTGGCCAGTAGTCTCGTTCGCTCGCCGGACAACTTCCGTTCGGCAGCTTGCAGCCGATCGTTATCGACGCTATAAGGAGTAAAGAATAGTTTGTCACTCTTCAACCCAAAATGTTGGAACCAGGCTCTGTTGCGTGAACCTATATACAACCCATGTGACCTTGTAAGTAGTATTCGAAGTCCCAGTTCCTTAGCGACTCGCTTCCAGAGTGGCCGTGGATTCAGCAGGTTTTGTTCTTCCCGAACTAAAAGAGGTTTTCGTCGAACCAACTGCATCGAAGCAGCCATCATGTGAGTAAGGAAATTGTACCCATGAAGCCACAGGACTTCAGCTTGCTCCTCCCTCATCACCGCCCAAATGTCCCTGTCACGGAGCGAAAAGAAGTTTCCGGATTTTGGATTCGTAGCGGCCCGCCGTAAGAATCTACTCTCATACCCAGAAAGCAACTCGGCGTCCCATGAGACCAATTGGCCGAAACCTCCATCATGGGGACGCACGCCCTCGTTGGAGGCAAAGACAGCCTTGAATTGTATACGAGGATTGGACGCAACACGGCGATATAGTGGTTCGTGGTAGTACATCGGGGCAGCGGCAAGTAGGACGACCCTGATCGGCTTCGGACCCGCAAAATCGGAAATGTTTGCTTTACGACTCATTTATGGCTACCTCGCATCCAATTGACGGCCAAATGCGGCCAAGAGCCCAGTTCGTACTTTCTGTTGGCTAACTTCGAACGAGTAGTCCAAACTTCTTTCGCGAGCTCGTCTCCTCAGCGTCTCGTTGTAGTTCCTGTCAGTTAATACGCGAGTCAAGGCTTGTGCGAGTGCCTGCGGGTCTTCCTCCTTCACGAAGGCAACCTCACCTGCCGGGGCATACTCGACAATTGACTTTGCGCCAGTTGCCACAATAGCGCATCCCATCGTCATAGACTCAAGCAAGGCAGTGAGTCCAACGGGTTGATGGCTGAAACGTTGCGGGGAGACTACCGCGGCGGAATCCTGGTATAACATTCGGAGTTCTGAAAACGACACGCCAGGGATTTTCTCCACCGCAACTCCTAACGACTCGATTTCCCTTAGGTGGCTTTCGGCTGATTCGCTCAAAGGCCATAGATGGGCCAAGACGAAGCGCTGCGGCCTAGCGTCCATCAAGCTTAAGGCTTTTGACAGCGTTTCGTAATCGCGCAAATGCCCGTCAACCATGAAGACATATTCACCTTTGGCTGGCGAGTCTCTATAGAAGACTTCCTTGTCAATAGCCATAGGAATGGCGGAAATCTTCGTACTTTTAGGCAATAATTCGTCTAGCCACTGCGCCTGCACCGAACTCACGACTATCATCAGACTTATTTGGCGATAAAGAATCTTCCGAATGGAATTATCCATGGAAGGAATCTTTGATTGAGTGGCTTCACTGAGGCTAGGGTATGGATCATAGGAGATCATGGCTAACTTAGGAGAAAGTAGCTTTGCGGCACGTAGTGCCGCTAGGCGCAAGCCTAGACCCTGCTCTACAAGAATGGCGTCGAACTGACGAGGACTCTGCTGCAAATATCTTCGTAGCTCAACAATCTGGTGCACGGCCGTTGCCGAACTAAGTGGCATCTCGGTTACTATAAGGTCACCATCAGTTAATCCCGCTCCGAGTTCGGTCTTAACCAGATGCTTTGGCATTCTCGCACCGCTAGGTCCGACGTCCCAGGATTGCCTCACTCTGAGAACAGAGATCATCTCGTCAATTCGTTGCATTCGCGATATCCCTTGAGCCTCCCGAGCGCAGTCCTATCTGACTACGCCGCATTGAGACGAAAACAGATGCTGCGATCGGTAATATCACCCAAAAAATCATCAGTGCCGCTGGTGGTAGCGAAGCTCTTGAAAATGCGATGGTCATAGCAGGCAAAGCTCCGGCAATAGGAGCAGCCAATCCCGATTTGCTAGCAACCAGATAACGCCAGATGAATCCAAAACCACAGCCGGTGATAAACATCCCCAGCGCTACTCCGAAGATTCCAGAGTCCAGATAGAAACTGCCCATTGCAGTGAAGGTTGCCCCGGCCCGACTTCGTGCGAACTCTGTAGGGAAAGCGGATGCTTGAAGTCGAGATTCGGGGATCATCGGTTTATCAGGCCAGATGGCTCGAGGAATCGGTTGTGCGATTACGCTTCCTATGAGTGATCCTGGCGCATAGGGCAGGCTGTCAGGAACATAGAGCGCCAGAAACATTAGCCCTTGTCCTGCCTCGGCGTCGTTTTTTGTCAGAATGTCCTCCCATGCCTTTCCTGGATTCGTGATCGTCCCTACAACGGCTTGGCTAAGACTTGAGGAATCCTCTTCGTTTCTAGTCTCCCTTAATATATTCAGGGCAAAGAACGCAAGTACTACACAAATAGTTACTTGTAAGGCGGATGGGCGACTTTTCTTGTAAAAGAAGATGCACGTTGCTATACCCAGGGTCAACTCCAGCAAATACAACCTGCCGCCTTTTGATATCTCATTGACCAAGAACGGTGAGCCAAGCAGCGCCACCCCCAAGGCTGGCCACTTTAATCCGCGCATCCAGAGGAGTGTCGCAATTGTGGCGCTGGGAATGAGCAAACTCGGAGCATCGTACAGGTATCCCACAGAGTCCCTGAATGCAGTGTCATAGGTGCTGCGGCCTTGAAATATCCATGAAAAGCCGACACCAGATGTCTGTATAAAAAGAAGGAAGAGAAATAGAGCTAGTGCTGCCAAGGCCAGGGTGAAGGCCCCAAGCGTTGCCCAATTGATGTTGGTCGGTAGTGCTGCGGCGCTAGCCGCAGCGCGACGAATGAAGGGTAATTCATATCCCATAATCCAGGCCGCTGCACCAATAAGAGATATCCAAAGCATTTCCGTCAGACCTGATTTTGTATCAAAGCCTCGCCATTCATAGCTGGAATTAGAAATTACAGCAAGAGGCCGAAGAACTACAAGCATGAGCATGGTTAGAGAGAAGAAAGTAAGGGGTTCAAATATATCCAGAGATCGAGCCTTAGCGCGACATACCAGCGGTATCAGTAAAACGGCGGCAATGAGTACAATGAGGGCCGAATCCAAACTGACTTGAGCTCGTGCAATAAGCCCTCCAAGACACGCAGATGCCAGTACGACTCCAAGAAAGGTCGCAGCTCTCTCCTTGGCACGATAGGGAATAATGAAAACTCTCGCGCTTCCTCGTTTTGTGAATAGACCTGCCGTGACAGCACCTACTAGATAAGATAGTCCCACTGCGAGTGCTGCACCGCTAACACCAAGCCACTGGACAAATGGCCAAATTGTGATCAGGAGAGTAACCGCAGAACACAGTTCGACAATGCTCGCGCGCTCCGGCTGCCCCTGGCCATAAAGAGCCGACACGCCTAATTCTCGAATTGCCAATGCAGCTGAGGCGAACGCGAGGATACGGGCAGGATCAATAGCTGGGGAGTACTCTCGGCCAAAAAGCAATGGGAGAACGAACCCCATCGAAACGGTCATGCCGCAAGCTAGAATAACCCCCCCGAAAGCCCCAATCTGTGAGAGAAGCCGTACTTGTTGCCAACGATTCTTCGCCGCCAACGGAAAGATCAAGGAGCCAAATGCTAACGGCACGAGCCGCGAAGGACCTAAAACGGAAAGAGCTACTACATAGAACGCCAGGTCCTTAGAACCTAACAGTAATCCGACTAGCCACTGATCGACCTGAAGTGTATCGGTTGGAGAGATCTTTGTCGTAATGCCTTTTATCCCATACTTCACCAAAGACTTAAGAAAACCGATATCGACAATAAAGTCTTTGCCCTGCCGGAGTACGAAAAACCATGACAAGGCGACGATCGAAGCCTCAGACAATATACGTACCGTCAGAATCGCGTTGACGGAAAGTAAAGACGCGAGTATCAGAGAGGCGATAAACAATGAATAGGTGAGTGGCTGAAGTACTCTTACGGCAGCAAATCGCCCCATTCGTAATTGTCCCTGCAGCTGATTTTGTCCGTAACGAGACATAATACTCAAGGGCGCGATGCACGCTGCTAATAGACATTGCTTAAGCTCGACATCTGGCGTCTGCCGATGTACTAGATACCAAGTCACGACGGTTGAAACTATAAAGACAAACGGGCTCTGAATAAGCCACAATATGAACAATGATGTTGCTAGCCTGCCCTCGTCTGCTTCCTTTTGGGCCGCAAAGAAAGTTGCCGCTCTATCAACCCCGAAATCTCCAAGAAATCCGAGAATCATTGGAACGAGCAAAATCAAAGCGAGGTGCCCACGATCATCGGGCCCCAACATCCGGGCAGTGAGCACCCCAGCAACGACACCGAGCCCTTGGGAAAGGATTGCCGCGCCTAGTGTAAGGAAGCTGGCCCGGAACAGCGGTTTTACTAGTTGATCCAGGCGTCCCACTCAGTAGTCACCTCGTACGTCCAAGCACTGCCCCATCGTTAGTCAGATTCGTACGGTCGTTCACCGGTTCGCTTCGACGTACAACGTCTCGCTTTTTCGATTCAAGCTGTCCACTGAGGGATCCATCCTTCCGCCCCCGAATTCTGTCTGCACTGCATTTTCAAAGCCGACCTCTTTAAGCATCGTCGTTAAAGTTGCGGCATCATACATTGCTCTGTGGTCATAGAAATAAAAAAGCTCAGATAGAGCTAATGCCCGAGTTGGTCTTCCGGGCCGGACATTGTCTATTACATCATCTCTCTCAAAGTAGCTTTTTAGATATCGGTCGAGATTGGGGACTCCGATTCGGATCAGCCCACCCGGTTTAAGCGCTCGGTAGCATTCTTGCAAGAGTTGAAATCCGCCTGGCAGGGGAATATGCTCCCAAAGATGCTCAGAGAAAATTAAAGAGACGCTTCTATCGGGAAACGGAATTCCTCTTCGAAGGTCCCACTGAAGATCCAGTCTTCGACCAGGGCGCGCTAAGTCAACGTTCACCCACCCATCAAGATAGGTATCGCTGCACCCAAGATGTAACTTAATTCTTTTATTTTCTGAAAGTAAACGACGAACCTTTCGTCTTTCAAGAGGAACAACGCTGAGCGTTAATAGCGTTTTCAGTTTTGGGCCAAATCCCGCATGACTCTGGCCCTCCCGATAGGTAGTCTGGATGTAATTAGCAATCGAAGGCCCAAGTGAATCGCTCATCATAGTTCGTTGCCTTTCGTTACACATGTAAACACCATGGCATTGGTCGTGACCAAGTGACTGGTACTTGATATAGTGCACTAAAGTCTCTCAAGGTCGTAGCCTCTGTAGGCCCTCGCTTATCTGCTCGATCACGGCTGGAGACTTACCCATGTTGCATAAGAACCAGGAGAGCGTTTTACTGAGTCCAACTTGTAAAGAAGTCGTTGCTCCAAAACCAATTTGTTCAGCAGCTAGGTCCACGCTTAGCCGCCGTCTTGGTTGGCCATCCGGCCTACTCGGATCCCAGCGGATTTCGCCTTCGTAGCCGGTGAGCTCGACGATCAGTTCGACCAGGTTCTTGATCGTGATTTCGCCGCCGGTGCCGAGGTTCACCGGGTCGGCGCCGTTGTAGCGTTCGGCGGCAAGCACGATGCCTTCGGCCGCATCCTCCACGTAGATGAACTCGCGCGAGGCGCTGCCGGTGCCCCACACCTCGATGTAGGGATCGCCGTTGCGCTTGGCATCGACACATTTCTTGATCAGGGCCGGGATCACGTGCGAGCTGGCCGGATCGAAGTTATCGCCCGGGCCATACAGGTTCACCGGGATAAGGAAGATCGAGTTGAAGCCGTATTGTTCGCGATACGCCTGTCCCTGCACCAGCAGTGCCTTCTTGGCGATGCCATAGGGGGCGTTCGTCTCCTCAGGATAGCCATTCCAGAGATCGTCCTCCTTGAACGGCACGGGAGTGAACTTCGGGTAAGAACAGACGGTGCCTATCGTGACGAACTTCTCGACTCCGTAGAGCCGCGCCTGCTCGATCAGCTGAATCCCCATGATCGCGTTCTCATAAAAGAACTTGCCGGGGTTCTCGCGATTGGCGCCGATCCCGCCGACCACCGCCGCCAGGTGGATCACGATATCGGGAGCGCTGTCTCGCAGCGCGCGAACGACATCGTCCTTCTCGCGCAGATCGTACTCGGCGCTGCGCACCACGAAGATGTCGCGCGCGCCCCGCTCCTCAAGCTTTTTGACCACGAATTGGCCGAGAAATCCACCGCCGCCGGTGACCATCACCCGGCGATTACTCCAGAAATCGCTCATCTATTGTTCGCTCCGTGCCAGCATCTGCAACAAAGGTAGGATCGGCCGGTCTTCGGCGACGTCGGCGAGGGCGGGGAAGATCGTGGGATCGCCGCCCATTTCGCGGATGTCGTTCGCCAACATGATCCGGACGAGCTCGTTGAAGGTCGTTTTCGGTTTCCAGCCGAGCACGCTCTCCGCTTTCGAGGCGTCGCCGAGCAGTTGATCGACCTCGGTCGGCCGGAAGTAGCGCGGATCGATGGCGACATGATCGTCCGCCGCTAGACCGACGAGCCCAAAGGCGTGCTCGGTTAGCTCGCGCACGCTGTGCATTTCGCCGGTGGCGATCACGTAATCGTCGGGCCGGTCCTGCTGCAGCATCAGCCACATCGCTTCGACATACTCGCGGGCGTAGCCCCAGTCGCGCAGCGAATCGAGATTGCCGAGATAGAGTTTATCGCTTTTGCCGAGCGCGATGCTTGCCACGCCGCGCGTCACCTTGCGCGTGACGAACGTGGCGCCGCGCCGGGGCGATTCGTGATTGAAGAGCACGCCGTTGCAGGCGAAGAGCCCCTGCGCCTCGCGATACTGCACCGTCATGTGATGCGCGAATACCTTCGCCACCGCGTAGGGGCTGCGCGGGTAGAACGGGGTGGTTTCCCGCTGCGGCACCTCGAGCACCTTGCCGAACATCTCCGAGCTGCCGGCCTGGTAGAACTTCACCGGCCAATCGGCGTGGCTGAGTGTTTCGAGCAGGCGCAGGTTCCCCATCGCCACTGAATCGGCGGTGTACTCCGGAATCTGGAAGCTTACCGCCACGTGGCTCTGCGCTCCGAGGTTGTACACCTCGTCCGGGCGCAGGCGGTCGATCAGCTTGGCCAGACCGGAGGAATCGGTCAGGTCACCGTAGTGCAGGGTCAGCGGCACGCCGCTCTCGTGCGGATCGTGATACAGGTGCTCGATTCGCGCCGTGTTGAAGCTGCTCGAGCGGCGGATGATGCCGTGAACCTCGTAGCCCTTCTCGATCAGCAGCTCGGCGAGATACGAGCCGTCCTGCCCCGTGATACCGGTGATGAGTGCGCGTTTGGTCATGCGGATGCTCCTATTGCCACGCCACGCGCGGAGCGGTAGCAAGCTTCGATCGTTCGATCACCGATTGGAAGAGTGTTTCGTAATTTGAAAGTACGGCTGATTCGCTGAGTGAGCGCTCGGCGTAGTCCCGCCCTGCCATTCCGAGCTGTTCCGCGAGTGCGGGATCGCTCGCGAGCAGCAGCACTGCCTCGACAATCGCCTCGCTCTGCTCGGCAGGGACCGTAATTCCTCCCCCGGAGCGACGGATCTCGGCTGCGGTGGAGCCGTTCGGCACCGCCGCCAGCACCGGTCGTCCGGCCCGGAAGTAGGAGGTGAGCTTGCTTGGTAGCGACATGTCGATCACGCTGGAGCGCTCGTTTACGAGCAGCACATCGGCGGCGGCCAGCACATCGGGAAAGTCTTCGGACGGTTGTGGATCGAGGAAGGTGATATTGCGCAGTTCGCTAGCTCGCTCTTCGAGCATCGCTCGCTGGCTACCGCCGCCCATGAGTACGAAGCGCGTCCAGGGAGATCGCTCCTCGGCGATCCGTGCCGCGTCGACGACGTATTCGAGCGCTTGCTTCAGCCCCATGTTGCCGGCGTGGAGCACGATCTGCTCCTCCGCTCCCCAGCCGAGCTTGGCGCGCATTGCCTCGCGGTTGCCGCGTGGTGCTCCGATGTGCGACCAGTTGCGAATCTCGCTGATCCGCTCTTCGGCCACGCGATAGTCACGCACTGTCCGCCGAAAGGCGTCGGCAACGACGATCACGTGATCGGCGCGCCGCAGTGTGAAGCCCTCGATCATGCGAGTTGCGCCGGCCGCTTTTCCCCCTCCAGCGATGCCGCTCTGCGCGGCTGCGTTCGCCATCAGGTCCTGCACGACGATCACTACCGGCCGGCGGTGTCGCCGCGCATAGGCGGCTGCTAGCAGCCCGCCGCTCAGGCTTGGTACGACACCGACGAAGAGATCGGGAACCATTTTGAACGGTGGCGAGGCGGCACCGTTGGCAAAGAAGGTCGCTTCATAGATGCCACGCCGGATTGCGCTCTGCCGTTCGGGAACAGAATGGCGAAGGCGCGTAACCGGCACCCCATCGAGCACCTCATCACGCCGCCAGCGGGTTCTATAGTCCCCCGGCACACTCCAGCTCGGGTAGTGCGGCAATCCGGTGATGAACTCAACCTGCCAATCGTGGCTGCTGAGATAGCGCACCATGCCGGTGGTGTACGGGGCTATGCCGATCTCTTCGGGATATGCATTAATGCCGAAAACCGCGACCGAAGGTCCCATTTGAAGCCCAGCCCTTCCCGATCTGCCTAAATGGCGCCGCGTTGAAGCGCGACGGCGGGGATCGTGCGGAGGAGGATCTTGGTATCGAGCAGGATCGAACGCCGTTCGATGTATTCGAGATCGAGCATCATCCATTGCTCGAACGTAAGCTGCGATCGCCCCGAAACTTGCCAGAGTCCGGTGATGCCCGGCCGCACAGCCATGCGCAACCGCTGTTCCGAAGAGAACTGAGCGACTTCGTCGGGGAGTGATGGCCGCGGGCCGACGAGGCTCATTTCGCCGCGGAGCACGTTGATCAGCTGGGGCAGCTCGTCAATGCTCAGCTTGCGCAGCCATTTGCCGACGGGGGTTACCCGCGGGTCAGAACGCATCTTGAATACCGGGCCGCCCACCTCGTTCAGGTGAAGGATCGTGCCTTTCCGGCTTTCGGCATCCTCGACCATCGAGCGAAACTTGAGGCAAACGAACGGCTGCCCCCCTTTGCCGAGTCGCGTCTGCTTGAAGAGCACCGGTCCTGGCGAGGTTGCCCATACCAGCAGCGCTGCCGTCAGCCAGATAGGCGAGAGCAGGATCATCAGCAACAAGCTGCCGACGATATCAAAACCGCGTTTGAAAACGGCGTAGGGCAAAGGATCCTCAAGTGTGACAAAAAGCGGAAAGGGTGACGGAACAAACCGCCGTCGATCATCGTTCTCGGCGTCGAGCGCTCTGCTCGCGCTGAGGTCAACCGCGAATGCGGATGGCCGTACGACTGACAGAACTCGATCGTCTGGAGCATCAATCAGTGGGTCTATCATCGCCATGGTCGTCCCGTCCCCTCATACGGTCAGTCCGTGGTGCTGCCAGTCCGTTGTGCTTTACTCGATGTGGTTCTGAGAAAGAGGTCCCGTTTCGAGACGAATTTTCTCGCTTCCCATATTCGATGCTACGCCATGAGGCGAAACGCATCGATAGCACGATGTGGTAAATCGGCGTATCCGCTTGGCTTGTGCGTTCCTGCAGGCCGTACCGATAAGAGTGTGTTCATGATTCTGGTGTTGCTTCCAGTTCGAAATGCCGCACAGGACCTTTTGGGCTACTTCCAATCGGTCAGCCGCTTTGCCGATGGCGTGCTGGCGCTGGATGACGGGAGCACCGACGAAACGCCCCAATTGTTGCGACAGGAGCGCCTTGTTCGGGGGATTTTGCACAATCCTCCCCGCGATGGTTTCGCTGGATGGGACGATGCGGCCAACCGAAATCGCCTGCTCGCGGCTGCTGCCGATTTCAATCCCGAGTGGATCCTCTCGCTCGATGCT
>Ga0164243_10006562_pt1 | contig 17584 bp, 9 predicted proteins | sample OricompcompostOP_FD_108781 | JGI IMG/M metagenome (GOLD analysis project Ga0164243, IMG submission 108781) | Organic Plus compost microbial communities from Emeryville, California, USA - Original compost - Organic plus compost (OP) | ecosystem: Engineered > Solid waste > Mixed feedstock >... | reverse complement strand
GGCTTCCTCGACAGCTGCCGGCAGGACCCGGTGCTGGCCAGCAGCAAGCTGATCGCCGAGCCCTGGGACTGCGGCCCCGGCGGCTACCAGGTGGGCGGCTTTCCGCCCGGCTGGGCCGAGTGGAACGACCACTTCCGCGACACCGTGCGTGCCTTCTGGAAGGGCGACGAGGGCACGGCGGCCGCGCTGGCCGGCTGCCTGACGGCCAGCGCCGACCGCTTCAACCGGCGCGGCCGCCGGCCCTGGGCCAGCGTCAACTTCATCACCGCACACGACGGCTACTGCCTGGCCGACCTGGTGAGCTACAACGACAAGCACAACGAGGCCAACGGCGAGGACAACCGCGATGGCCATTCCGACAACCGCAGCTGGAACTGCGGCGCCGAAGGCCCGACCGACGACCCCGAGATCCTCGCCCTGCGCGCCCGCCAGCAGCGCAACCTGCTGGCCACGCTGCTGCTCTCGCAGGGCACGCCGATGCTGCTGGGCGGCGACGAGTTCGGCCGCACCCAGCAGGGCAACAACAACGCCTACTGCCAGGACAACGAGATCTCCTGGTTCGACTGGGCCGGCATCGACGACCGCGGCCGCGCGCTGATCGCCTTCGTCAAGCACCTCACGCACCTGCGCGAGACGCTGCCGGTGCTGCGGCGCAACCGTTTTCTGACCGGCGCCTTCGACGAGGAGCTGCAGGTCAAGGACGTGACCTGGCTGGCCTGCGACGGCGCCGAGATGGACCAGGCCCACTGGGACGACCCGCGCACCCGCTGCTTCGGCATGCTGCTCGAAGGCCATGCCCGCGCCACCGCCATCGCCCGGCGCGGGCTGGACCGCAGCGTGCTGCTGGTCTTCAACGCCTGGGAGGACGCGCTGGACTTCCGGCTGCCCGCGCACGGCGACGGCACGCGGTGGACGCTGGCCGTGGACACCGCCCAGGAGGCGATCGAGGACCCCGATGCGGTGTTCGAGGCCGGGCAGGCCTACACCGTCACCGCGCGCTCGCTGCTGGTCCTTGTCGCCGCATGAAGGAAGCACACGCCATGCCGCCATCCCGTCTCGCCCCCACCGACCTGTACCTCCTGCGCGAAGGCACGCACAGCCGCCTGTACGAGAAGCTGGGTGCGCATCCGGCGGACAGTGGCGGCGTGCGCTTCGCCGTGTGGGCGCCCAACGCCGCGCGCGTGTGGGCGGTGGGCGACTGGAACGGATGGAGCGACGCCGACGCCCTGGCGCCGCGCGAGGACGGCAGCGGCGTGTGGGAAGGCACGGCCGCCGCGGCGCAGCCCGGCCACGCCTACAAGTACCGCATCCTCACGCCCGGCGGCGAGGTGCTGGAGAAGGCCGACCCCTTCGCCTTCCAGGCCGAGATGCCGCCGGCCACCGCCTCGCGCATCTGGGCCGGCGCGCACGACTGGGGCGACGGCGAATGGATGGACGGCCGCGCCCGGCGCAATGCGCTGGATGCGCCCATCGCCATCTACGAGGTGCATCCTGGCTCGTGGCGGCGCGGCGAGGGCGAGCGCTTCCTGAACTGGCGCGAGCTCGCGCCGCTGCTGGCCGACTACGTGAACGACCTGGGCTTCACCCACGTCGAGCTGATGCCCGTCACCGAACACCCCTTCTACGGATCGTGGGGCTACCAGACGACGGGCTACTTCGCGCCCACCGCGCGCTATGGCACGCCGGAGGACTTCATGGCCTTCGTCGACCACCTGCACCGGCGCGGCATCGGCGTCATCCTCGACTGGGTGCCCAGCCACTTCCCGACCGACGCGCACGGCCTGGCGCGCTTCGACGGCACGCACCTGTACGAGCACGCCGACCCGCGCCAGGGCTTCCACCCGGAATGGAACTCGGCCATCTTCAACTACGGCCGCAACGAGGTGCGCAGCTTCCTGCTCTCGTCGGCGATGTTTTGGCTGGAGCGCTTCCACATCGACGGGCTGCGCGTGGACGCGGTGGCTTCGATGCTCTACCTGGACTACGCGCGTGGGCCCGGCGAGTGGATTCCCAACAAGGACGGCGGGCGCGAGAACCTGGAGGCGGTGCACTTCCTGCGCGAGCTGAACACGGCCGTCTACCGTGAGCATCCCGACGCCTTCACGGTGGCCGAAGAATCCACCGCCTGGCCGATGGTCTCGCGCCCCGTCGGGATGGGCGGCCTGGGCTTCGGCATGAAGTGGAACATGGGCTGGATGCACGACACGCTCGACTACATGGCCGAGCAGCCGGTGCACCGCAAGTGGCATCACCACCGCATGACCTTCTCGCTGGTGTACGCCTTCAGCGAGAACTTCGTGCTGCCGCTCTCGCACGACGAGGTGGTGCACGGCAAGGGCTCGCTGCTGGGCAGGATGCCGGGCGACGACTGGCAGCAGTTCGCCGGCCTGCGCGCCATGCTGGGCTACATGTGGGCGCATCCGGGCAAGAAGCTGCTGTTCATGGGCGGCGAGTTCGGCCAGCGCCGCGAGTGGACGCACGACGGCGAACTGGAGTGGTGGGTCACCGACCTGTCCGGCCACGGCGGCGTGCAGCGCTGGGTGCGCGACCTGAACCACCGCCTGCGCGATGAGCCCGCGCTGCACCGCGTCGACTTCAGCGGCGCCGGCTTCGAGTGGGTGCAGGCCGACGACGAGGACCTGAGCGTCTACGCCTTCGTGCGCCAGGCCGAGGGGGCGCCGCCGGTGCTGGTGGTCTCCAACTTCACCCCCGTGCCGCGCGAGGGCTACCGCCTCGGCGTGCCGCGCGCCGGCACCTGGGAAGAGATCGCCAACAGCGACGCGGCCTCGTTCGATGGCGCCGGTTGGGGTAACTTCGGGGCCGTGGAGACAGCGCCCGTGCCTGCGCACGGGCGGCCACAGTCGCTGGTGCTGACGCTGCCGCCCCTGTCCACCCTCTACTTGAGGGGGCCTCTATCCAACGGAGCGACGACCTGATGGCCCAAGCCGCGAAGCTGCTGACCCTTTCCCCCATCGGTGTGGCCGACGGCCGCCAGCGCGCGGTGATCGACGCTGTGCTGCCCGGTGTGGACAACGGCCGCTTCGCCGCCAAGTGCGTGGCCGGCGAGCCCTTCCACGTCGAGGCGCACTGCTTCTGCGAGGGCCACGACATGCTGCGCGTGATGCTGCAGTGGCAGCGCGAGGGCGACGCCGCCTTCGCCGAAGTGCCGATGACGCTGAAGTGGAACGACGAGTGGCATGCGCACTTCACGCCGCCCGCGCCCGGCCGCTACCGCTACACGGTGCAGGCCTGGGTGGACGCCTTCTCGTCCTGGCGCCACGAGCTGGCGCGCCGCGTGGACGCGGCCGACATCCGCATCGCCGCGCGGGTGGGCGCCGGCGAGGCCCGCGCGGCCGCGCAGCGCGCTCCGGCGGCCGACGCGCAGGCCCTGCTGGGCTGGGCCGCGGCGCTGGAGGACGGCGCCGCCGACCCGTCGATGGACAGCTCGGTGCTCAAGGCGCTGGCGCTGGACGATGCGATGGCCGAGACGATGCACCGCTGGCCCGACCGCAGCCATGCCACCGTGCTCGCGCCCGGCTTCCCGCTGGTGGCCGACCGCGAGCGGGCGCGCTACAGCACCTGGTACGAGCTGTTCCCGCGCTCGGCCTCGCCCGAGGCCGGCCGGCACGGCAGCTTCGACGACGTGCAGAAGCTGCTGCCGCAGATCGCGCAGATGGGCTTCGACGTGCTGTACTTCCCGCCCATCCATCCCATCGGGCGGCAGCAGCGCAAGGGGAAGAACAACGCGCTCGCGGCGCAGGAGGACGACGTCGGCAGCCCCTGGGCCATCGGCGCCATCGAGGGCGGGCACAAGGACATCCTGCCCGCGCTGGGCACGCACGAGGACTTCCGCCGGCTGGTGCAGGCCGCGCGCGGCCACGGCATGGAGATCGCGCTGGACATCGCCTTCCAGTGCGCGCCCGACCACCCCTGGGTGGAACAGCATCCGCTGTGGTTCAAGTGGCGTCCCGACGGCACGGTGCAGTACGCCGAGAACCCGCCCAAGAAGTACCAGGACATCTATCCCTTCGACTTCGAGAGCGAGGACTGGCAGGGCCTGTGGACCGAGCTCAAGGGCGTGTTCGACCACTGGATCGCGCAGGGCGTGGCGGTGTTCCGCGTGGACAACCCGCACACCAAGGCCTTTCCCTTCTGGGAGTGGGCGATCACGGAGATCAAGCGCGAGCACCCGGAAGTGATCTTCCTGGCCGAGGCCTTCACCCGGCCGAAGGTGATGCATCGGCTGGCCAAGCTGGGCTATTCGCAGTCGTACACCTACTTCACCTGGCGCAATTCCAAGGAAGAGCTGACCGAGTACTTCACGGAGCTGTCCACGCCGCCGGGCGTGCACTACTTCCGCCCCAACGTCTGGCCCAACACGCCCGACATCCTGCACGAGCAGTTGCAGACCGGCGGCGAGGCGATGTTCAGGCTGCGCCTGGTGCTGGCCGCCACGCTGAGTGCGAGCTACGGCATCTACGGCCCGGCCTACGAGCTGAAGGAACACCTGCCGCGCGAGCCGGGCAGCGAGGAGTACCTGGACTCCGAGAAGTACCAGCTGCGCCACTGGGACCGCGACCGGCCCGACAGCCTCGCGCCCCTCATCGCCCGCGTCAATGCCATCCGGCGCGAGCATGCGGCGCTGCAGCGCAACGACACGCTGCAGTTCCTGCCCATCGACAACGACCAGCTCATCGCGTACATGAAGACCGGCAGCGACGGGCGCGACGTCGTCGTCACCGTGGTCAACCTCGACCCGTGGAACGCGCAGGTCGGCTGGCTGCAGCTCGACCCGGAACGCATCGGCGTGCCGCACGACCAGTGGTTCCAGATGCACGACCTGCTGGGCGGCGCACGCTTCCTGTGGCGGGGAGGACATCACTACATCCGGCTCGACCCGGGCGAGGCGCCGGCGCATGTCATGCACGTGCGGCGGCGGACGCGGACGGAGCGGGACTTCGATTACTACCAGTGAGGGGCACGTATTGGCTTGCACTGCTGTGTGTTGTGGTCCGGCCCAGGCCCCGGTGAGGGCGGGGCCTGGACCTGCTCCCGGGCGATTTCTCGCGACCGTTGAACCACTCCCCACCGTTCACGCTGAGCCTGTCGAAGCGCGGCACCCGGCTTCGACAGGCTCAGCCCGAACGGTGGGTGTTGGATCGACCGCGCCCCGGATGCGCCCAAGAACGAACCCAAGGGAAAGGACCGGCCGATGAACGCAGGCGTGCCGCAACTGGCGCTGGAGACCGCCGAGGTCGACACCTCGCAGGACCCGCAGTGGTTCCGCGACGCGGTCATCTACCAGCTCAACGTCAAGGCCTTCTACGACACCAACGGCGACGGCATCGGCGACTTCAAGGGCGTGACGGCCAAGCTCGACTACGTCAAGGAGCTGGGCGTCAACACCATCTGGCTGATGCCCTTCTACCCCTCGCCGCTGCGCGACGACGGCTACGACATCTCCGAGTACAAGAACGTCAAGGCCGAGTACGGCACGCTGGAGGACTTCAAGGAGATGCTGGACGCCGCGCACGAGCGCGGCCTGCGCGTGATCACCGAGCTGGTCATCAACCACACCTCCAGCGACCATCCCTGGTTCCAGCGCGCGCGCAACGCGCCCAAGGGCTCGCCCGAGCGCGACTTCTACGTCTGGAGCGACACCGACCAGATCTACCAGGGCACGCGCATCATCTTCACCGACACCGAGACCTCGAACTGGGCCTGGGACCCGGTGGCCAAGCAGTACTACTGGCACCGCTTCTTCAGCCACCAGCCCGACCTGAACTTCGACAACCCGGCGGTGCTGGAGGCGGTGTTCGACATCATGCGCTTCTGGCTGGACATGGGCGTGGACGGCTTCCGGCTGGACGCGATCCCCTACCTGATCGAGCGCGACGGCACCTCCAACGAGAACCTGCCGGAGACACACGCGGTCATCAAGAAGCTGCGCGCCGCCATCGACGCCAACTACAAGAACCGCTTCCTGCTGGCCGAGGCCAACATGTGGCCGGAGGACGTGCGCGAGTACTTCGGCGACGCCGACGAGTGCCACATGTGCTATCACTTCCCGCTGATGCCGCGCATGTACATGGCCATCGCGCAGGAAGACCGCGACCCGATCATCGAGATCCTGCAGCAGACGCCGGACATTCCCGACGGCTGCCAGTGGGCCATCTTCCTGCGCAACCACGACGAGCTGACGCTGGAGATGGTGACCCACCGCGAGCGGGACTACATGTACAGCACCTACGCGGCCGACCTGCACGCGCGCATCAACCTGGGCATCCGCCGGCGGCTGGCGCCGCTGATGGACAACGACAAGGACAAGATCAAGCTGATGAACGGCATGCTGCTGTCCATGCCCGGCTCGCCCATCATCTACTACGGCGACGAGCTCGGCATGGGCGACAACGTGTTCGTGGGCGACCGCAACGGCGTGCGCACGCCGATGCAGTGGAGCAACGAGCGCAACGCCGGCTTCTCGCGCGCCGACCCGCAGCGCCTGTACCTGCAGCCGATCATGGACCCGGTCTACGGCTACGAGGCCGTCAACGTCGAGTCGCAGGCGCGCGACAACAGCTCGCTGCTGCACTGGACGCGCCGCATGCTCGCCGTGCGCAAGACCAGCAGCGCCTTCGGCCGCGGCCGCAAGACCTTCCTGCGCCCCGGCAACCGCAAGATCCTCGCCTACCTCAGCGAGTACGAGGGCGACGTCATCCTCAGCGTGTTCAACCTCTCGCGCGCGGCGCAGCCGGTGGAGCTGGACCTCGCCCACTGGAAGGGCCGCGTGCCGGTGGAGATGCTGGGCCGCTCGGTCTTCCCGCCCATCGGCGAGCTGCCCTACCTGCTGACGCTGCCGTCCTTCGGCTTCTTCTGGTTCCGCCTGTCGACCGACGCGCCGCTGCCCGCCTGGCACCAGGAGGGCCGGCCGCTGCGCGACCTGCAGACGCTGGTGTTCTTCGACGGCTGGGACAGCCTGTTCCGCGACAAGGTGATGCCCTGGCGCATCGGCCTCGCGGAGCGGCTGCGCGAGCAGTTCGAGGCGCAGGTGCTGCCCGAGCACCTGCAGCTGCAGCGCTGGTACGCCGCCAAGGGCGAGCCCATCCGGCGCGTCGCGCTGGCCGAGCAGGCGATGTGGGCCTACGACGGCCGCCAGTGGATGCTGCCGCTGCTGGACGTGCAGGCCGGCGCGGCGCCGGCGCGCTACTTCATGCCGCTGGCCATCCTGTGGGAAGACATCGACGACGAGCGCCTGCAGCCCTTCGCGCCGGCCGTGGTGGCCAAGGTGCGCCAGCAGGCGCAGATGGGCGTGATGGGCGACGCCCTGTTCGACCCCGACTTCTGCCGCGCGGTGGCGGTGGCGATGGTCCAGGGCACGGTGCTGCCCGCCGCGCACGGCGAGATCCGCTTCACCGGCACGGCCGACCTGGCGCGCGTCGATCCGGCCGACATCCTCACGCTGGAGGCGGGCCGCCCCAGCGCGGCCAGCAGCAACACCGCGGTGACGCTGGGCGACCAGCTCTTCCTCAAGTGCTATCGCCAGGTGCAGGGCGGCATCCACCCCGAGCTGGAGATCGGCCGCTTCCTCACCGAGACGGTGCGCTTCGCCAACTGCGTGCCGGTGGCCGGCGCCATCGAGTACCACGGCGCCGACGGCCAGGTGCTCACGCTGGGCATGCTGCAGGCCTTCGTGCCGCACCAGGGCGATGCGTGGGAGTACACGCTGGCCTACCTGGACCGCGTGCTGGCCGAGCGCCAGCACATGGCCGAGGACGCGCCGGCGCCCGACCACGGCGCCTTCCTCACGCTGATGCGCCTGCTCGGCCAGCGCACCGCCGAGATGCACCTGGCCTTCGGGCAAGCGCCGGCCGACGACGCGGCCTTCGCCCCCGAGCCGCTGACCATGCCGGACCGCGAGTCGCTGCGCCGCACCGCGCTGCAGGCGCTGGACGACACCCTCGAGCTGCTGCGCGGCCGCATCGACGCGCTGACCGACGGCACGCGCGACGGCGCCGGCCACCTGCTGGCGCGCGCCGAGGCGCTGCGCGCGCGCATCGAGGCCTTCGACGGCGAGGCGCCGCCCGGCCAGCGCAAGATGCGCCTGCACGGCGACTACCACCTTGGCCAGGTGCTGGTCTCGCGCAACGACTTCGTCATCATCGACTTCGAGGGCGAGCCCGCGCGCCCCTTCGACGAGCGCCGCACCAAGGCCTCGCCGCTGCGCGACGTGGCGGGCATGCTGCGCTCCTTCAACTACGCGCGCTGGTCGGCGCTGCGCCGCGTGGCGCAGAACGCCGACGACCTGCTGCGCCTGGACGCCACCGCCGCGCAGTGGGAGGCGCAGGTGCGCCCCGCCTTCATGGGCGGCTACGTCGAGACGCTGGCGCTGGCCGGCCAGGAAGACTTCGACGAGGCGATGCTCGCCCTGTTCGAGATCGACAAGGCGCTGTACGAACTGCGCTACGAACTGAACAACCGCATCGACTGGGTGCAGGTGCCGCTGCAGGGCCTGATCGCGCTGGCCGATGACGCCCTGCAAGGAGGGAACCCGGCATGAACGAGTTCGGAATCCAACTGGAGCCGCTGCGCGCCATCCTGTACCAGGTCGGTGCCTTCGTCCCGCGCCTGCTGGTGGCGGCGCTGGTGGTGCTGGCCGGCTGGCTGGTGGCCAAGGTGGCGCGCTTCGCCGTCACGCGCGCGCTGCGCGCCGTCAACTTCCCGGTGCTCACCGAGCGCGCGGGGCTCGACGGCTTTCTGCGCCAGGGCGGCATGCAGACCGACACCACCGGCGTGGCCGGCGCCCTGGTGTACTGGGTCGTCATCCTGGCCGCGCTCATCGTCGCCTTCAACGGCCTGGGCCTGGTCTACGTCACCGACCTGCTGGGCAAGGTGGTGTGGTTCGTGCCGAACATCTTCGTGGCGCTGCTGGTGCTGGCCTTCGGCGCGTACTTCGCGCGCTTCGTGGGCGACGCGGTGCATGCCTACGGCCGCAGCACCGGCCTGCGCGAGGCGCGCTTCTTCGCCAAGGTGGCGCAGTACGCCATCCTCGTGTTCGTGGTGCTGATCGCGCTGGACCAGGTGCGCGTCGGCGGCGACATCGTGCGCCAGAGCTTCATCGTCATCCTGGCCGGCTTCGTGTTCGCGCTGGCGCTGGCCTTCGGGCTGGCGGGCAAGGACTGGGCCGCGCGCCGCATCGAGGAATGGCTGCCGCGCGACGGCCCGGCGGCCGAGCCCATCGCGCCGCCCGCCACGCCGGCGGCCGAGGGTGCGGACGAGACGCCCGCTTCGTCCGTGGCGCCGCTGGTGGTGGAGCCGCTCACCCCGGAGCCCGAGGCGCTGCACCACGACGAACCGCCCTTGCCGCGCCGGCCGCCGTCCGAGCCGCTGATCCCGCGCCGCCCGGTCGACCCGCCGCCGCCGATCTGAGAGCCTGAGAGTCTTTCGCCCATGCCCGCTCGTCACGCCAAAACGCCCCCGCTCGTCGTTGCAAATGCTCGCCATAGCCCGAGCGATGGCTGCGCTTTGCGCCTAGATCGGGCACCTTTTGACGCACCGCTCGGGCACGGCCAAAAAACGCCCAGGCTCTGATGCCGGCAGCATGCACACTCCGGCACGCAGCTTGCAGCCGGACCCTTCCCGTGAATCCCCGCGCAGACCTTCGCTCTTCCTTCACCGGCCAGGCCGGGGGAGGCGCCCATGCATGAGGCCCTGCTGCGCGCCTGCGCGCGCGCCGGCCTGGCCCGCGACTACCACGACGTCTTCGGCCACCGCATCGAGGTGGCGCCGGCGCAGCTCGCCGCGCTGCTGCACCAGTTCGGCTGGGGCGCCCACGCGCCCGGCGACGGCGCTGCCTGGCACCGCGAGACCGAGCAGCGCGAGGACGCCGCCTGGCGCCGGGCGCTGCCGCCGGTGCAGGTGGTCGCGGCCGGCGCGCCCGGCTTCGCGCTGCGCGTGCGCGCGCCGTACGACGCGCCGGCGCGCGGCTGGGCGCTGCACGGCGAGGACGGCCGCGTGCTCGGCAGCGGCCGGCTGCTGCCCGGCGAGGGCGCCGAGCACGGCCGCCGCCACGTCGACGGCGTGGAGCGCATCGAGCGCGTGCACGAACTGGCCGCCGAGCTGCCCCCCGGCTACCACCGGCTGTCGCTTGAGGGTGAAAACGAATCCCTGCTGCTGATCGCCGCGCCCGCGCGCTGCCACCTGCCGCCCGAGGGCGAGCGCAGCTGGGGCATCGCGGTGCAGCTCTACGCGCTGCGCTCCGAACGGCAGTGGGGCATGGGCGACTTCACCGACCTGGCCGAGCTGGTGCCGGTGGCGGCGCAGCTCGGCGCCCAGGCCATCGGGCTGAACCCGCTGCACGCGCTGTTCCCGGACGACCCGGGCAAGTGCAGCCCCTACAGCCCCTCCTCGCGCCAGCACCTGAACGTGCTGTACGTCGACGTCGAGGCGCTGCCCGAATTCGCCGCCTGCGAGGCGGCGCGGCGCCGGGTGGCCGAGCCGGCCTTCCAGCAGCGGCTGGCCTCGCTGCGCGCCTCGGAACTCGTCAACCACGCCGGCGTGGCCGCGGCCAAGCTGGAGGTGCTGTCGCTGCTGCACCGCCACTTCGCGGAGGACGATGCCGACGCGCAGCGCACCGCCGCCTTCGCCGCCTTCCGCGCCGCGCGCGGCGAGGCGCTGCAGCGGCAGGCGTTGTTCGATGCGCTGCAGGCGCACTTCCGCCGGCGGGGCCTGGCCGCCTGGGGCTGGCCCGCCTGGCCGGCCGAGTACCACGAACCGGACGCGCCGGCCGTGGCCGCGTTCGCGCGCGAGCACGCGGCCGAGGTCGATTTCCATGCCTGGCTGCAATGGGTGGCCGACGAGCAGCTGCAGGCCGTGGCCGCGCGCTGCCGCGAGGCCGGCCTGCGCATCGGCCTGTACCAGGACCTGGCCGTCTCCGTGGACCGCAACGGCGCCGACGCCTGGAGCGCGCGCGCCGTGCTGGCCGCCCAGGCCAGCGTCGGCGCGCCGCCCGACGCGCTGGGCCCGCTGGGGCAGGACTGGGGCCTGCCGCCGCTGGCACCCGAGCGGCTGCGCGAGAGCGGCTACCGCCTCTTCATCGACAGCCTGCGCGCCTGCATGCGCGGCGCGGGCGCGCTGCGCATCGACCACGTGATGGGCCTCACGCGCATCTTCTGCATGGCGCCCGGCGCCACCCCCGCCGATGGCGCCTACGTGTACTACCCGGCCGAGGAGCTGCTGTCCATCGTCGCGCTGGAGAGCCAGCGCCACGGCTGCGTGGTGATCGGCGAGGACCTGGGCACGGTGGCCGACGCCACCCGGGCGCTGCTGGCGCGCTTCGCGCTGCTGTCGTACCGGCTGCTGTACTTCGAGCGCCACGGCAGCGGCTTCAAGCCGCCCGCCGCGTACCCGCACGACGCGCTGGCCGCCATCGGAACCCACGACCTGGCGACGCTGCAGGGCTGGTGGGCCGGCGCCGACCTGCACACCCGCATCCGGCTGGGCATCCTGCCCAGCCCGCAGGCCGGCTGGCAGCAACTGCACGAGCGGGCCGCCGAGCGCGTGCAGCTCATGGCCGCGCTCGATGCCGAGGGGCTGCAGGGCCTGGAGGGCGCTGCCCACGCGCTGGGCGAAGGTACGCTCGGCACCGCGACGGCGGCGGCCATCCATGCCTACCTGGCGCGCTCGCCGGCGCGGCTGATGATGGTGCAGGCCGAGGACCTGCTGGCCCAGCAGGCGCAGGTCAACGTGCCCGGCACCGTGGACCAGCACCCCAACTGGCGCCGCCGCCTGGCACTGCCGGCCGTGCGCTGGGCCGACGAGCCGCGCGTGCAGGCCATCACCGCCGCGGTGCGCGCCGGGCGGGGCTGAAAAATCGCCCCTCGGTCAACCGCTTCGCGCTTGCCCGATCCCCCAAGGGGATGCTTTTCGTCTTGGGGCGGCCCGGCGATGAAACATGGCCCCTCGGCCATCCGCTTCGCGCCTGGCCGATCCCCCGAGGGGATGCTTTTCATCTTGGGGCGGCCCGGCGATGAAAAGGGCCCACGCCGGCGCGGCGGCGCATCGTGCGCCATCATCCGCGCCATGTCCTCCGCACCCACCCTGCCCCTGGCCATCCTCGACCTCTCGCCCATCCGCCACGACGGCGACGAGGGCCAGTCCTTCCGCCATTCGCTGTCGCTGGCGCAGCACGGCGAGAAGCTGGGCTTTCGCCGCTACTGGCTGGCCGAGCACCACGGCATGCCCGGCATCGCCAGCGCCGCCACCTCCACGCTGCTGGCCTACATCGGCGCCGGCACCTCCACCATCCGCATCGGCGCCGGCGGCGTGATGCTGCCCAACCACTCGCCGCTGGTCATCGCCGAGCAGTACGGCACGCTGGCGGCGCTGTACCCGGGCCGCGTCGACCTCGGCCTGGGCCGCGCGCCCGGCTCCGACGGCGCCACCGCCCGCGCCCTGCGGCGCGACCTGCACGAGAGCGCCGAGCGCTTCCCGCAGGACGTGGTGGAGCTGATGGACTTCATGAGCCGCGAGCCGCGCCAGCGCGTGCTGGCGGTGCCGGGCCGCGGCAGCGAGGTGCCGGTGTGGATCCTCGGCAGCAGCCTGTTCGGCGCGCAACTGGCCGCGCACCTGGGGCTGCCCTTCGCCTTCGCCTCGCACTTCGCGCCGCAGGCGCTGATGCAGGCCCTGCAGATCTACCGCGAGACTTTCCAACCGTCGGCCCAGCTCGCGCAGCCCTATGCGATGGCGGGCTTCAACGTCTTCGCGGCCGACGACGAGGCCAGCGCGCACCTGGTCGCGAGCTCGTGGCAGCAGTCCTTCGTCAACCTGCGCAGCGGCCGCCCCGGGCGCCTGCCGCCGCCGGCGGCGGGCTACCGCGAGCGCATCGGCCCGGCCGAGAACGCGCTGCTGGACTCGGTGCTCTCGTGCGCCGCCATCGGCACACTGGACACGGTGCGCGCCGGGCTGCAGGCCTTTGCCGACCGCACCGGCGTGGACGAGATCATCGTCGCCAGCGGCATCCACGACCACGCCGCGCGGCTGCGCAGCTACGAGATCACGGCCGAGGCCGGGCGCGGGCTGCGCATGAAGGGCGCTGCCGCCCTCAGAACCGCATCTTGACGGCCGCCACCGGGCCGTGGAACTTCAGCCGCAGGCGCTGCAGGCCGGCATCGTCGCGCTTGAGATCCACGTCGGTGACGGCGTAGGCCAGCGACACGCCGACGTTGCGCAGCGGGAACCACTCCACCCCCGCGGTGGCGTTGTAGATGCTGCCGCGCACCCCGCCGCCGCCCCCCTTGTGGATGCCGGAGCCGTCGAGGAACAGGCGCAGGTCGGGCGTGATCGCGTGGCGCACGCCCACCTCCAGCATGGGTGCCACGGCGTCGTCGCTGTCGTGCCGCGTGTAGTAGCCGTTGTAGCCGGCGAAGCCCAGCCCCGCCAGCCCCGCGTTCGCGCTGGCGAAGGCGTGCGTTTCGAGCGAGACGCGGTAGTAGCCGATGCCGGCGCCCAGGCCGACGACGGTGTTGCCCGAGCCGAACCAGTAGCGGTAGCCCAGCCGCGCGACGTCCAGGTCGAAATCCAGGCTCAGGCCGGTGGCCAGGCCGGCGCTGAAGGGGCCGGAGGTGTAGACGCCGCCCCACTGGTCCGCATACGACTGGCTGTAGCGGAAGGCCTCGAAGGAGATGCCGTGGTTGTCGCCGATCAGGAACTCGCCGCTGATGCGCGGCAGCGTCTTGCGGCCTGCGTCGAGGTCGCCGGTGCTCAGCGAGCCCCAGCGGTTGCCCACGGCGGCGCTGACCTCCGGCTTGGCACTGAAGGCGCCCACCGACAGGCTGAAGCGGTCGAGCGCGGGAGACATCTGCGCATGAGCCGCGCCGGCGGCGCCGAGCACGGCGATGCCGGCGAGCGCGAAGGGCAGGGAAGGGCGGCGCCGGCGGGCATCGGCGCGGGGAGGGTCCAGAGGCATGGGCGGAATGTCCTGCGGTGGAACGGGGCCGCCAGGCGCCGCCGGCATCGGTCTGTGCGCGTGTCGGTGCCCCGCAAGGCTCCCTGAACGAGGCACCTTAGCGCCGCCGGGCGTGGCCGGGCCCGCGGCGCGCATCGGTCTTGCGCGTAGGACGACGCCGGCAGGTCAGTGACGCGCGGCCGCCCGAAGGCACCGACGCGCGCCCTCGGGGCCAGCGATGCGCGTGGGGGCGGTTTCTCTCAGCGCCGCGGCGCCAGCCGCCGCAGAGCGGCGCGCACCACCGCCTCGCTGCAGCGGCTGGCGACGGTCGCCACGAAGCGGGTGAAGTCGGTGTGCGCCGCGTCGTCGGCGCGGTCGGAGACGGTGCGCACCGCGGCGAAGGGCACGCCGTAGTCGTGGCACACCTGGGCCATGGCGGCGCCTTCCATCTCCACCGCCAGCGCCTCGGGCAGGGCGGCGCGCAGGCGTTCGCTCTCGGCGGCGGTGGCGACGAAGCGGTCGCCGCTCGCCACCAGGCCGCGGTGCACGCGCGGGGCGGCGAGGCCGAAGTCCTGCACCGCCTGTGCGCCCAGCAGCGCGGCGGGCTCGCGCAGGGCCTCGGCTGCCACGCCCGCCAGCGCCTCGGCCAGCGCCGCGTCGGCGGCGAAGCGCGCACGGCCGTACAGCGGCACCTCGTAGGCCGGGAACAGGGGCGAGGCATCCATGTCGTGCTGCAGCAGCTCGGTGGCGACCACCACGTCGCCCACGCGCACGCCCGGCGCCAGGCCGCCCGCAACCCCGGTGAAGAGCACGGCGCGCACGCCGAAGCGCTCCAGCAGCACCGTGGCGGTGGTGGCCGCCGCCACCTTGCCGATGCGCGAGAGCACGACGACCACCGGCTGCCCTTCGAGGTGCCCCTGCCAAAAGTCGCGCCCGGCGGCGCGCACCGGCTGCTCGTCCGGCATGGCGGCGAGCAGCGCGGCGAGTTCGTCGTGCATGGCGCCGACGATGGCGATGGGGGCGGGCGGGTGCAGCATGCTCACGCCGGCGCGGTGCCGCCCGCGCCGTGCAGCCACTGCCACAGCCGCGAGGGCGTGAGCGGCATCTGCAGCCGCGGCGACAGGTCGGCCCGGCCGTGGCGCGCCAGCGCATCGGCCACCGCGTTGACCACCGCCGGCGTGGCGCCGATGGTCCCCAGTTCGCCCACGCCCTTCACGCCCAGCGGGTTGTTGCGGCAGGGCGTGGACTCGTCCATCTCGGTGCGGAAGGCGGGCATCTCGCCGGCCTTGGGCAGCGCGTAGTCCATCAGGCTGCCGGTCACGGGCTGGCCGGTCTCGCGGTCGTACACCACCTGCTCCAGCAGCGCCTGGCCGATGCCCTGCACGGCGCCGCCGTCGAGCTGCCCGCGTACGATCAGCGGGTTGACCACGCGGCCCACGTCGTTGACCGAGGCGTAGTCCACGACCGCCACCTCGCCGGTCAGCGGGTCCAGCTCCACCTCGCAGACGTGGCAGCCGTTGGGCCAGGTGGGGCCGTTCACGCTGCTGGTGGAGTCCACGAAGATGCGTTGATCGCCCTGCCGGCCGGCCAGCTCGAACAGGCCGATGCCCAGGTCGGTGCCCTTCACGCTGAAGCGGCCCTGCGCGTAGTCGATGTCGGCGGCGGCGGCCTCCAGTTCCCGCGCGGCCAGTTCCCGGCCCTTCTCGATGGTGCGCTCGGCGCCGATACGCATGGCCGAGCCGCCGGTGAAGAGAGAGCGCGAGCCTGCGCTGCCGAAGCCGTCGCCGCGGTCGGTGTCGCCCAGCACCACGCGCACTTGCTCGATCGGCACGCCGAAGGCATCGACCACCAGCTGCGCCAGCGTGGTGGCGATGCCCTGGCCCATCGCATTGACGGCGGAGAAGACCTCGATCACGCCGTCGGCTTTCACATCGACGGTGACGCGTTCCTCGAACACGTTGCCGCCCGTCCATTCGAGGAAGGTCGCGATGCCCAGCCCGCGCCACAGGCCGCGCGCGGCGGATTGCGCGGCGCGCGCCTCGAAGCCGCCCCAGTCCGCCAGCGCGAGGCCCTGGTCCATCACCTGCTCGAAAGCGCCGGTGTCGTAGACCTGCCCCATCGGGTTGGTGTAGGGCATCTGCTCGGGGCGGATGAAGTTGCGCCGGCGCAGCTCGGTACGGTCGATGCCGGTCTGCCGCGCAGCCTCGTCCATCAGCCGCTCCATGGTGTGGATGGCCTCGGGCCGGCCGGCGCCGCGGTAGGCGCCGGTGGGCGCGGTGTTCGTCATCACTGCGGTGAAGTGGAAGTCGATGAGCGGGATGTCGTACACGCTGGTCTGCACCCAGGGGCCGATCAGCAACTGGATCGCCACACCGGTGCCGGTGGCGTACGCGCCGACGTTGGCATGCGTGCGCACGCGTAGCGCGAGGATGCGGCCGTCGGCCGCCAGCGCCAGCTCGGCCTGCGCCTCGATGTCGCGGCCGTGCGTGGTGGCGAGGAATTCCTCGCTGCGGTCGGCGATCCACTTCACGGGACGCCGCAGCGTGCGTGCCGCGAAGGCGACGGCCGCGTCCTCCGGGTACAGGCCGGTCTTCATGCCGAAGCCGCCGCCCACGTCGTTGACCACCACGCGCACCTGCTCGCGCGGGATGCCCAGCACCGCGTCGCACAGCGTGTTGCGCACGCCCGAGGGCATCTGCGTGCTCATGCGCAGCGTCAGGCGTCCGTCCTGCGGGTCGATGTCGGCCAGCACCGCGCGCGGCTCCAGCGTCACCGCGGCCACGCGCTGGTTGGTGACGGCCAGCTTCACCACGTGCGCGGCCTGTGCGAAGGCGGCTGCCGCGGCCTGCGCGTCGCCGTGGCGCTGCTCGGCGGCGATGTTGTCGGGCGCCTCCTCGCACAGCGCCGGCGCGTCTTGCGCGAGCGCGTCGGCGAGGGCCACCACCACCGGCAGCTCCTCGTACTCGACCATCACCGCCTCGGCGGCATCGCGCGCCTGCTGCAGCGTCTCGGCGACCACCGCCACCACCGGCTCGCCGACGAAGCGCACGCGCTCGTGGGCCAGCACGCGGCGCGGGGCCGTCGCGGCGGGCGCGCCGTCGGGGCGCTTGAAGCCGGCCACGCCGGGCAGCGGCTGCACGCCGGCCGCCACCAGGTCGGCGCCGGTGTGGACGGCGAGCACGCCGGGCATGCCGCGCGCCGCCTCGGCGTCGATGGAGACGATGCGGGCATGCGGGTAGGGCGAGCGCTGGAAGACCAGGTGGGCCTGGCCGTCCGTGCGCAGGTCGTCGGTGTAGCGGCCGCGGCCGGCCAGCAGCGCGTCGTCTTCCAGGCGGCGCACGGCCTGGCCGCTGCCGAAGCGGCCGGCTTCGGCCAGGGGAGGGCTTGCAGTGTTCACTGGGGGTGTGGGGAACAGCGGGGAAGGCCCACTGTGCCACGGATCGCGCGCCGGCGTTTCAGCGGGGCGCGGTGTCTCCGGCGGTCGGCGGCGCCTCGGTGACGAAGCCGATGCGGCCCAGCCCTGCCTGGTTGGCGATGCCCATCAGCTCCACCACCTGGCCGTAGGGCACCGTCCTGTCGGCGCGCAACTGCACCTCGGTGTCGCGGCTGCGCTCGGCGGCGGCGCGCAGCTTCGCCGCCAGC
>Ga0164243_10006561_pt1 | contig 17585 bp, 10 predicted proteins | sample OricompcompostOP_FD_108781 | JGI IMG/M metagenome (GOLD analysis project Ga0164243, IMG submission 108781) | Organic Plus compost microbial communities from Emeryville, California, USA - Original compost - Organic plus compost (OP) | ecosystem: Engineered > Solid waste > Mixed feedstock >... | reverse complement strand
GCCGTGCGCCGCAGCGCGGCGAGCGCCCCCGCCTTGACCGGCTCGGGGTCCGTGGGCCGCCACAGCGCGGCGCGCGGCAGCCGCCACTGCGCGGGGCTGACGACGAGCAGTCCGCCGACCGTCAGCCGGGGCACGCGCGGCGCGTCGGGGAACGCCCCGGCGAGCCCGTCGAGCCGCACCATGTGCCGGGTGGCGGGGTGTCCCGCCGCGGTCAGCAGCCGCAGCAGCCGGTCGTACGGCGGCGCGGCGGTGCGGGTGGCGTGGTGCGCGGGGAGGAGGCGTACGCCGTCGGCCTCCGCGACGAGGGCGCCGTCGGCGACGCGGAGGGTGATCCGGTCCAGCGGGAGATGGCGTACGGGCGGCAGCGGCGTGGCCGCGGGGCTTCCCGCGGGAGCGACGGCGCTGCGCGCAAGACCGTGGTAGAGCGGCGTGTTGGGGTCCCCGGTGCACCAGCTCGTGAGGACGGGACGGCGTACCGCGTTGGCCGCCTCCTCGCCCAGCGGCGGCACCAGCACCTCCACGAAGCGCACACCCGCACGGCGTTCGAACGCGGCGAGGAAGTCGCGGTAGCAGGCCGGGCCGGGATATCCGGCGTAGGGGTCACGGGGTGCGTGGAGTTCGTCCAGCGCCTCGGCGAAGCGCGCGTCGATCACACCGGCGGGTGACGCGGACTCCAGTACGGCGAGGGGTCCGGAGTGCCGGCCGTGGTGCGGGCCTGTGCCGGCCCCGTCCGCTCCGGACGGCGGGGCGGCAGGGGCCGGGAGGGGCCGCAGCAGGCAGTCGGCGGGCCAGGCTTCCAGCAGCGCGGGCACCTGCGGGGCGCCCAGCTCGTCCAGCAGCGCCCCGTCGATGTCGATCTGCTCCTCCCCCAGCCGTGCGCCCAGGTGGGCCAGCAGCCGCGCGTAGGCGGAGCCGGGCGACCGGGCCGGCTCCCAGCACCCGCGAGGCGGCCCGGGCCGGGGGCGCGGGCCACCGGCCGCCTCGTCCGCCTCCTGGCGGGCCTCCAGCAGCCGGAGCACCGGAACAGGTGCCGGACCGAGCGAGGCGGCCTCGGGCAGCTCGCTTCGGCCACCGGAATCCGACGGGCGTTCGGACTCGCACAGCGCCGACAGCCGCCGTGCCAGCGCCAGCCCTTCGGCGACCTGCGGCACGTTCGTGACGTACGGGTCGTCGCGGTGTCCCGCGCCCGTGCCGTTCTTCCGTGCGGACGGCGGGCGTCGCAGCTTGCGGTAGGAGTCCAGGAAGGCGCCACGGCCGACCGTGCCGGGCAACACCGCCTCCGCCGTGTGGAGTTCGCCGGTGCTCCCGGGGCCCGCTTCCGCCGTACGGTGCCGGGTCCGCCGCGTCGGCGTCCACGGCAGCCGGGCCGCGTGCGGGGCGGCGCACACCTGGAGCACGCCCAGGGAGTGCAGATGCGCCAGGAACGAACGGAGCACCGGCTGCGCGGACGGCGGACCCACGGCCGCCTCCAGCGCGGCGAGCGTGCGGGGCGTTGCGGCGAGCGCTTCCATGACGGCTTCCAGCACCTCGGTACGCCGCAGGGTGAGCCACCGCAGCCGTCCGCCCCCGGGGCCCGGGTCGACGACGCACACGTGCAGGTGCCCGCTGCCCACGTCACCGGTGACGTGGTGGAGGGGGGCGGGCGCGAGCAGGACGTGCGGCGCTGCGGTGCCCAGGTGGAGGTCGCGCAGCCGGGACCACAGCAGGTGCACGTTCTCCGTACGGCGGGCCGCCGTCTCCGCGGGCTCCGGCGCGGGCCCCGGCAGCAGTACGGTGCCGTCCTCGTACGAAGGACCGCCGGGTGACGCGGCCGACCGTGCCGGACGGGACGGCAACCGCACCGGCAGCACGGCCAGTTGCCCGGCCCAGTCGCGCGGGGTCGTCTTCGCCGCGGCCCGGCCCAGCGCCCGCCACAGATACCCGACACCCTTGCGCTGCCGCTTGCCGCCCCACGGCTCCCCGGCCGCGGCATGCCGTTCCAGGTCCGGCACCACGCGCGGAGCGGCGCTGCGGAGAAACTCCCGCAGGGCGGGTTCGGTACGGGCAGTCTCCAGCAGCATCGTGCCGGCCCGCTCCCGTTCGGCGGCGACCTGGCGGGTGAACGCCGCGTAGGCGCCGCGGAGTTCCGCCTCGTCCCCGGCGAGTGCGCGCAGTTCCCCGGCGAGGGCGGGCGCGAGACCGGCGATGCGATCGGCGACGGGAACACAGCCGAGAAGGCCGGCACCCCCTGCGCCACCGCCGGAACCGCGCCCGGTCGCCCACGCGAAGACCTCGGCGACGCCCCGCCCCGCACCACCGCCACCACCCGGACGGGAACCCCCACCCTGCCCCGCGCCACCGCCTTCACGCGAACAGGAACCCCCACCCCGACCCACGCCATGCACGGCGCCCGCCACCACGGCACGGCCGCCGCCCCCGCCCGCACCACGGGCCGCACTCTCGTCCGCACCATCACGGGCCGCGCCCGCCTCCGCGCCACCGGTCGCGCCCGCGTTCACACCAGGGGGCACGCCCGCCTCCGCGCCACCGGCTGCGCCCACGCTCACGTCAAGGGCGCCTGCCCCCACACCACCGGCCGCACCCACGCTCACGCCGGGGGGCGCACCTGCCTCCGCGCCACCGGCCGTGCCCCCGTCGCCACCACCATGGACCGCGCTCCCGTCCGCACCACACTCCGCGCCCGCACCACTGGCCGCGCTCCCCTCCGTGCCACCGGGCGTGCTCCCCTGCACGGTGGCGACAGTGCCCCTGGACACCGGTGAGGCGGTGTCCGCGCCGGCGCCCGGGGTGGGGGGCGACGGCGTGACGGTGGGGACCGCGTGCAGCCGGCGCCGCAGTGCGAGGACGGCGCGCCGGTCCGCCGTGGCCAGCCGTCCGTCCGGCACGACCTCCTCCCCCAGCCGCGCGCTGAGCGCGTGCGCCCGCACGGCGAACGCGTTCTGCCGGGCGGCCAGCCGGTCCGCCGTGACGAACAGGGCCGGGCTCCCGGCGCCGGCCCAGACGGCGAACGGCACCCCCGCGAGCCGCACGAGCGCCGCCGCACCGAGCGGCACACCGTTCCCGGACGGCTCACCGACGGGCTCTGCGGCCTCCCCGGTCTCTGCGGTCTCCCCGGTCTCCGCGGTCTCCGCGACCTCCCCGGTCTCAGCGGTCTTCCGGGGCGCCGCGGCACCACCGGTGCGGAAGTCACCGGACCCGACGGACTCGACAGACCCGACGGGCTCGGCGGACTCGACGGACCTAGCAGACCCGGCAGACCCGACGGGCTCAACGGACTCGACGGACCCGGCAGCCCCGACGGACCCGTCAGACCCGGCGGGCTCAACGGACCCGACAAACCCGACGGACCCGACAGATCCGGCAGACCCGGCGGGCTCAACGGACCCGACGGACCCCGCGGTCCCGCCGGGCTGCGGGAGGGGACCGTGCGGGCCGGCGGCCGGTGCTGGGCGGGTCCGGGGGACGGGCGGGTCAGCGGGTCGGGGCCGTCGCGGCATGCGTGTCCCTCCCCTCGCCGGACAGCGCGCCCGCAAGCAGGCTCTGGCGCGCGAGGGACAGCAGCCCGCGGTTCCAGTGGAAGACCGTGTAGTACCCGGCGGCGGCGCGGGGGCCGATCGTGGCCTCTCCCGCCTCGAAATAGCCCTCACGCCAGCGGGTGGCGGCCCGGCGGACGGCTTCGCCGTGCCGCCGCAGGGTGGCTGCGCGCTCCTGCGGGAAGGCGCGCAGGGCGTCCTCGAGCGGCGCGTGCCAGTAGGCGACGATGCCCGCGGCGGCCCGCTGCCGCGCCTGGGGCGCGATGTCCGCCGTCGCGCCGTGCAGCCGGCGCCCGGTCTGCCGGGCGACGAAGTCCCACACTCCGCGGTGTTCCCAGCCGACGATGCCGAGTCCGGCGAACACCTCCCGCAGCATCAGCAGCGAAAACCGCCATCCGACGGACGGGCCGGTCTCGCGGGGGTGGTTGATGTGGTGGTCGAGCCAGGCGAGCGAGTCCAGGGTGAACAGGTCGTGCACGTACGTCATCGACGCGGGCCCGCCGAAGAGGTAGTGCTCCGGTTCGTAGACGGTGCACACCGGCCGGCGCCGCAGTCCCTCGCACTCGCCGAGGCGGCGTTGCAGAGCGGTGCGGAGGGCGGTGGCGGCAGTCTGCCCGCGTTTCCCGTGGGTTTGCCGGGTGCCCGTCTCCACGGCCTGGAAGCGGACCCGGATTCCGGGCTCCTTGTGCATGAAGAAGAAATTCCGTGCACGGTCGGAGGCGAGGAATTCCCGTGCCACTGTGGCCAGTTCCTCGTAGCAGCGGGGCCGGCCGTCCGGGTCGCGCTCCGGGGTGAGGTTCACCTGTACCCAGGGGGCGCCGGTGTTGGCCGGCGCCGGCCCGGCGTGGGCCCGGGCGGGCCCGGCGGACGGGGGGAGCGCCGCGTGTGCGCGGGCCCTCGCGGACAGGTCGTGGACCGTCCTGCCCGGTGCGGCCGGGTCCGCGGCCCGGCCCTGTGCGGTGTCCGTGCCGGCCACGGTGTCGGGGTGGTCCGCGGCGTCGGGGTGGTCCGCGGTGTCCGCCGCCCGGGCGGCGTCACGGGCGGCGGTGACGCCGGCCGCAAGCCCTGTGCTGAGGCCGGCGGAGACCGCTGCCCAGCCTCGCCGCCCGGCCGCACGACCGCTCCGTCCGGCTTCGCCGGCCCGCCGGGCGGCTTCTCGCAAGTGTCCTGTGAATCGTTCGGGAAACCGCCCCGCGGAACCGTGGGGCGAATCCGGAGACCGTTTTTCGTCGGCCAATTCCGCTCCCCCTTCACAGTGATTGCGGTGACGCAATCACGCCATGTAGGGGAACTTCCCGCCCTTATCGGCATCGAACAATGAATCGCTGTTCTTCATATGAACGGCGGTTGTGCGCCGGGGCGATTCCCGACGGCGGAGCGCGGCCGGGGAGCCGCCGATCGAAAGCCGTCGGGACGTCGGCACGGCACGCGGCGGCACGTGTGCCGGCACGCCAGGCGGCCGTGCGTCCCGACTGGCCGCCGTGGCCGCCCCCGCTTCCCTCAGACCCCGGCTCCGGAGGGCCGGTCCGCGAGCGCGCGGGCGCCCGCGGCGGCCAGTCGGGACGCCTTCTCCCGCGCGGTGACGGCCATGGCCGCCCGGCCGAGCTGGTCGGCGAGACGCGCCTGGCCCAGCCAGTTGTAGGGGCTGGTGGGCCGCAGGCCGAGACGTTCGCTCAGCAGCGTACGGGCCAGGCCGGTGCGCCGGGCCCGCAGCGCCGCCTCCACCAGCGTGCGCTGAACGGCGTCCCGCTGCGCGTGGCTGCCGCCGAACGTCTGGAGCCGTCCGCGGACCGGCAGCAGCAACTCGACCGTGCGCTCGTACTGTTCCCGGGCGAAGGCGATCAGCGCCCGGCACACCGGCAGCCCGATCCGGGCCGTCATCCCGTGATTGGTCACGCCGGGGTGCGGGCGCGCCGCCCATTCGGCGCGCGCGGCCACCAGTTCCTCGGCGTCGCGCAAGCGCCCGGCGCCCAGGTAGGCCATGACGGCGTGCGTGTCGTTGAAGGCGTAGTGCGGGCCGTCCGCGCGCGCCGCCCACGCGTCGGCGAGGACTTCCCACCGGTCGCCCACGGCCGCGGACGCCGTACCGCCGTCCAGGTACAGCCGCCACAACAGGGCCGCCGCGTCGAGCAGTTCGAGGGCCACTCCGGCGGACTCGGGGTGGTGGATCGCGGCGTCGTAGATCTCCAACGCCCTGTGCACGTCGCCCGACTCCAGCGCGTACAGCGCGTAGTGCCACCAGTTGTGCACGGCCATCATGTTGCCGGCGCCCCAGTCGGCCACGCGGGCGTCCAGGTAGCGGATGCCCTCCGCGAAGCGGCCCCGCATCTCGTGGCAGTGGACGACGGCGTGGACGGCCCATACGTCGTGCGGGTTGCGCTCCACCGCGGCCAGCGCCGTCTCCAGTGCCTGCTCGTAGTGCCCGGATTCCTCCAGTCCGAAGCCGAACATGCCCAGCAGCGGGCCGTGGTGCGGGTCCTGCTCGTCCCACGCCGTGAGGACCCCGGCGACGCGGTCGCGCAGGGAGGCGGCGTCACCGGAGAAGAAGTCGTTCTGGTGCCCGACGGCGAGCGCGAGTGTGTCTCCCGGCCACCTGATACTGACCTCCCGCAGCAGTTCACCGGCCCGCCGCAGGTCCCCGGCCAGCCACACGGACGCCGCCTGGAGGTGTGCCCGCTCCCGCTCCGTGAACCGCCCGTGGTCGGCCTCCGCGCGGAACCGCGCGAGTTCCTCCCGCGCGCTCCTGGCCTGCTTCTCCTCCGTACCGAGCACTCCCAGATACGCGGCGAACACCTGGCCCATCGGGGCGCCCGGCGCCACCTGCCGCATCAGCGTGACGGTGTCGGCGACGTCCCCGCGGAAGAACAGCAGCGCGTCCACGGCCCGCTCGTACGCCGCCAGGGCCTCCTCGGCGCCGGGTCCCGCGCCGAGCCCGCTCAGCTCCAGGCCGTGCCGGTCGCGGCGGCGCCCCACCGCTTTGGCGGCGCCCCCGCCCGACTTCCCGCCCGGGGCGGCTCCGGGGCCGGGCAGGTGCGGCGCCGCGGGAGCCGTCCGCGCGGTCGCCGCCTGCCGGCTAGCGGCGTCCCCTCCGCCGGGGTCCGCCGCCGTTGTCGCGCCGGCCGTCCCCGCGCCGGTCCGACGCGTTCCGCCCTGGGGCGTCGCTTCCTGCGGGTTTCCCTGGGGCCGGTTGCCGTGGGCCGGCTTTCCGAGAGCCGGATCGCCGGGAGCCGGATCGCTGCGGTTCCGGCTGCCGTGCGTCCCGTTCCCGGCCGCCCCGTTCCCGGCCGTTCCGTTCCTGGCCGTTGCGTTCGCGGCCGTCCCGTTCCCCGCCGTTCCGAGCGCCCCGTTGTGCGCGGTCCCCGGGTCCGCCGTCGCCGGATCCCGCGGCACCGGTTCCGTTCCGTTCGCCGTCTGCCCCGCGCCCGGTGCGCTTCCCATGACCGCTCCTCCTGCCGCCACCGCCACCAGCCGGCCCGGCCGCACCGCGCCGGCTGTCCCGCCTGTGCCGCGGGGCATCATGCTGCCCGGCCGAGGACGTGTCGGGCCAGTGGGCGGGCCGTACCAGCGTGTCGGGCACGAGGGTGGCGGAATCACCGTGTGCGGCGTTCAGTTGCGGCTGGGTCAGGAAGAGCGCACCGGACAGGTCGGCGCCGCACACGTCGGCGTCCCGCAGGTCGGCGCCCAGCAGGTCGGCCTGCCGCAGATCGGCGCCGCGCAGATCGGCCGCGATCAGCAGAGCGCCGCGCATTCCGGCCCCGCGCAGCCGGGCGCCGCGCAGCCGGGCACCCATCAGGTCGGCACGTGCGAGGTCCCGGCCGTCGAGTCCGCGGCGTGCCCGTTCGCTGACCCGCTCCAGTACGGGTCCGACCCGCGCCCGCCATGCCTCCACATCGACGGCGAGCACCGTGTCCGCGTCCTCGTCGATCAGGGCATCGAGTTCGGCGGCCAGGGCGCCGGCCTCCCCGCCGCCCTCGACGGCCTCCGCCTCGGTGAGCAGCCACAGCAGTTCGTGGAGTTGCCGTGTCACCCGGAAGACGGCGAACATCAGCGACTCCGGCATCCGCGGTCCCGGCGTCCGCGGGGTCGCACGGGCGCTCACCCGCTGTCCCGCGCCGTAGCAGTCGAAGACCGAGCAGCCCGCGAATCCGCTCTCGCGCAGGCGGGCGTGGATGGAGCAGCGGTTCTCGGCCGTCAGATTGCCGCAGCGCCGACCCGCGGGTTTGTGTACCGCGAAGTCCGCCGACGCGGCGAACGGCAGCGCCACACAGCACAGCCCGGCGCACCGTTCACAGTCGGCCCGCAGCCGGTCGGACCGCCCGGGCCTCTCCTCTTCGTTCACCTGCTCAACCTAACCGGAACCCGACCGGCCGCGTTCCGCCGACCGTCCGCGCCGGGCGCCGCCCACCGCCGGTCAGGGCGGCATCCGGCGCCTGGTCAGGGCTTTCGGGCCAGCGCGCCGAACTGGGCGACGGTCTTCTCGTCCTCGGCGACCCGTCCGGGGCGCCAGCGGGCGCAGGAGACGATGCCGGGCGGCAGCAGTTCCAGCCCGTGGAAGAAGCGGGCGACCTCGGCGCGGGTGCGGGCGGTGATGGGAGGGGTGGCGTTCCGGTTCCAGAAGCGCATGGCTTCCTCGTTGGCGGAGCCGCCCAACTCCAGGGTGGGATGGGTGAGCGCCAGACAGCTTCCGGAGGGCACGGCGTCCATCAGCGTACGCACCACGCGGACGGCTTCGTCGGTGTCGGCGACGAAGTTGAGGATGCCGAGCATGATGACGGCGACGGGCTGGTGGAAGTCGAGGGTGTCGGCAGCGGCGTCGAGGATGGCGCGGGGCTGCTGTGCGTCCGCGTCGATGTAGTCCGTCACTCCTTCCGGGGAGCTGGTGAGCAGCGCCCGGGCGTGGATCAGGACGGTGGGGTCGTGGTCGACGTAGACGATGCGCGAGGAAGGTGCGACGGACTGCGCGACCTGGTGGGTGTTGTCCACGGTGGGCAGTCCCGTGCCGATGTCGAGGAACTGGCGGATGCCCGCCTCGCCCGCCAGGTACCGCACGACGCGGCCGAGGAACGCCCGGTCGGCGCGGGCCACCTCGCGGATGCTCGGATACATGCCGACGATGTGGTCGCCGACCTGCTGGTCGACGGCGTAGTAGTCCTTGCCGCCGAGCCAGTAGTTCCACACCCTGGCGTTGTGGGCGACGTCCGTGGGCGGCATCCGGGCCTCTCCGGGACCGCTGCTCTCGCTCACCTGCGGGGTCCTCTCCGTCGTCGGCGTCCTCGGCGTCCTCGGCGTCCTCGGCACGCGTACGGGTCGGCTCCGGCAGCGGACGCTGGGCCGGGAGCCGTGGGCCGAGTCTAGGCTTCGCGGCTCCGCGCGGCGGGGCGGGCGGCACGCGGCAGCGGGGCGTCGGTGCTTCGTCCAAAGAGCGCGGGCGGCGTTCATAGATACCTAGCAGATGCGAGGGAAAACCCCGGCGCACATTGCACATGAGAACTGCCAGGCCATACGTTGACGCACATGCAGTCGTACACCATCGGCCAGGCGGCACGGCTGCTCGGCGTCAGCCCGGACACGGCACGACGCTGGGCGGACGCCGGCCGGGTCGCCACGCACCGCGACGAGACCGGGCGCCGTCTCATCGACGGCAGGGACCTGGCGGCCTTCTCCGTGGAGCTGGCCCGGCAGTCCGGCGACGACGAGGAGGAGCCGTACACCTCGGCGCGCAACGCCTTCCCCGGCATCGTCACCGCGATCAAGCTCGGCGACGTGGCGGCGCAGGTCGAGATCCAGGCGGGTCCGCACCGGCTGGTCTCCCTGCTGACCCGGGAGGCCGTCGAGGAGCTCGGCCTGGAGGTCGGCATGCAGGCCACCGCCCGAGTGAAGTCGACAAGCGTCCATATCGACACCCCCTGAGCGCCCGCCCCCGCCCGTCCCACGGGGCCCGGGCCCCCGGTCGTCCGTCCACCCGCCCTCACCTGGAGTTCCCGTCCCATGAGAACGAGCCCTCTCACTCCGCGCCGCGCCCTCGCCGCCCTCGCCACCGTCGCCGTTCTCGTCCCGCTCGCCGCGTGCGGCAACGACGGCTCCGGGAAGGGCGACAGCGCCGGCAAGGGCGACAGGACCGAGCTGACGGTGCTGGCCGCCGCCTCCCTCACCGACGTGTTCAAGACGGCGGGCAAGGAGTACGAGAAGGAGCACCCCGGTACGAAGGTGACGTTCTCCTTCGCCGGCTCGCAGGAGCTGGCCGCCCAGGTCAAGCAGGGCGCACCCGCCGACGCCCTGGTCACGGCCGACACCAGGACCATGGACGGCCTCAAGGCCGAGACGGGCAAGCCCGTCGTCATCGCCAGGAACCGGCTCGTCATCGCGACCGGCGAGGGCAACCCCGAGAAGGTCAAGAGCCTCAAGGACCTGACGGACAGCGGGCTGAAGGTGGTGCTGGCCGCACCCGAGGTGCCGGTGGGGCGGTACAGCAAGCAGGTGCTGGACGCGCAGAAACTCAAGGTCGAGCCCGTGTCGCGGGAGACGAACGTGCGCGCCGTCCTCAGCAAGGTCGAACTGGGCGAGGCCGACGCGGGCATCGTCTACCGCACGGACGCCGCCACGGCGCCCGGGAAGGTGGACGCGGTGGACATCCCCGACAGCCAGAACGCCCTAGCCTCCTACCCGGCGGCCACCCTCAAGCAGTCCTCGCACGCGAACCGGGCCGCCGACTTCGTGAAGTGGCTCAGGTCGGACAAGGCGCAGAAGCTGCTGCGTGAGGCCGGCTTCCAGAAGCCGTGAACCGCCCGCACCACCGGCCCGCCGCCCCGGACCCGGACTCACCCGCGCCCGACACCAACCGGCCCGACACCACCCGGCCCGCCGAAGAAACCGGAGCACCGCGTGGGCGCGTACGCCCGCGTCTGCGCCGGAGCCCCCGTGCGCGCACCCGTCCGCGCACGCCCGTCGCGCTGGCCGTGCCCGCGCTGCTCGCCGTCGCCTTCCTGCTGGTCCCGCTGCTCGGCATCCTGACGCGCACCCGGTGGGGAGAGCTGGGCAGCCACCTGAGCAGCGAGGGCGTCACCGAGGCGGTCAAGCTGTCGCTGCTGGTCTCCTGCGGAGCCCTGGCCCTCTCCCTCGTCCTCGGCGTCCCCCTGGCATGGCTGCTGGCACGGGTGGACTTCCCCGGCAAGGCGCTGGTGCGGTCCCTCGTACTGCTGCCGATGGTGCTGCCGCCCACCGTCGGCGGTGTGGCACTGCTGCTGGGCTTCGGACGGCGCGGGCTGCTGGGGCCCTGGCTGGAGGACACGTTCGGGATCGTGCTGCCGTTCCACACCTCGGGCGCGGTGGTGGCGGCGACGTTCGTGGCGATGCCGTTCCTGGTCATCAGCCTGGAGGGCACGCTGGCGGGACTGCGGCCGGCCTACGAGGAAACCGCGGCCTCGCTCGGCGCCTCCCCTGTGCGGGTCTTCTGCACGGTGACACTGCCGCTGGTCGCCCCCGGGCTGGCCGCGGGGGCGGCACTGACCTGGGCGCGGGCGCTGGGCGAGTTCGGCGCGACGATCACCTTCGCGGGCAATCTGCCGGGCACGACCCAGACCCTTCCGCTCCAGGTGTATCTGCTGCTCCAGGACCAGCCGGAGGCGGCGACATCCGTCTCGCTGCTGCTGCTCGTGATCGCGATGGCGGTGCTGGTGGCACTGCGCGGCCGGTGGGCGGGCGGCGGACAACGGGGCGGGGACGTACGGGGCCGGACACGCGACCGCCGCTCGTCCCGGGACGGTGACCGGCCGAAGCGCCCCACGGACACCGCCACTGCGGGGGCCGGCGCCGCACCGGCCAAGAACGACCCCGCACCGCCCGAAGACCGCCCGGCACCGGCCAAGAACGGCCCCGTACCGGCCGAAGACCGCCCCGTACCGGTCAAGGACGGCCCCGCACCGGCCGGAAACAGCCCCGCACGTGCCAAGAACGCCCCCGTACCGGCCACATACGGCACCGTCCCGCCCGAGGACGTCACCGGGCGCGGCCCCGCGGAGCCGGCGCCCACCGACTCCGGTGAACGCTGGCCCCTGTACGCCTCCGTCACCGGTTTCACCGAGCTGTCCCTCGACGCGGAACCGGGCACCACCGTCGCCGTCGTCGGCCCCAACGGTGCCGGCAAGACGACGCTGCTGCGAGCCCTGCTCGGGCTCACCCCGCGTGCCCGGGCGCGGCTGGTGCTCGGCGATACGGAGGCGAGCGCGCTGCCCCCGCACCGGCGCGGGGTGGCATGGGTACCGCAGGACGGCGCCCTCTTCCCGCACTTGAGCGCGCTGGCCAACACGGCGTACGGGCTGCGCGCGCAGGGCGTACGCCGCGCCGAGGCGCGCCGCCGGGCCCGCGCCTGGCTGGAGCGGCTGGACGTGGGGCACCTGGCCCACCGCAGGCCCGCCCAGTTGTCGGGCGGTCAGGCCGGACGGGTGGCGCTGGCCCGGGCACTGGCGGCCCGGCCCCGGCTGCTGCTGCTGGACGAGCCGCTGGCAGCGCTCGACCAGACGACCCGCGCGCACGTGCGGCACACGCTGCGCACGCATCTGGCCGGCTTCGGCGGGGTGTGCCTGCTGGTGACGCACGACCCGGTGGAGGCCGTCTCGCTGGCCGACCGGGTACTCGTCCTGGAGGACGGCCGGGCCGTTCAGGACGCCCCGCCCGGCGAGGTGGCACGCCGTCCGAGGTCGCCGTGGGTGGCACGGATGCTGGGCCGCAACGCGCTGGCGGGCACGGCGGCGGGCGACGGCACTCTGCTGCTCGACGACGGCGGCAAACTGGTGGTCGCCGACCCGGTGACCGAGGGGGCCGCCGTGCTGGCGGTCGTCGCGCCGGAGGCCGTGGCGCTGCACCGCACACGCCCGCAGGGCAGTCCGCGCAATGTGTGGCCGGGCACGGTACGGGAGATCACGGCGGTCGGCAGCAGGCTGCGGGTGCTCGTCGGCCGCCCGGACGGCCCCGATCTGGTGGCCGAGGTGACCACCCAGGCCGCGGCCGAACTGGGACTGCGGGACGGCGTCGAGGTGTTCACGAGCGTCAAGGCCACCGAGATCACCCTCGTCGAACGCTGACGCACGGGGCGGGGCGCCGGACCGGGCGCCCCACCTCCTCCCTTCCGTTCGGGATAATGACCCCGCAACCATCGGAACGTTCCGTAAAGCGAACGAGGCGCGCGGGGCACCGCGACGGAAGGGAGGGGCCGTGAGCGGTCCTGAGGGGTCGGTCCGCAGCATGCTGGCGCTCAATCTGAAACGGGCACGGGCCCAGCGGGGACTGTCGATCTCGGAACTGTCGCGCCGGTCGAAGATCGGCAAGGCGACGCTGTCCCAGCTGGAGTCCGGGGCCGGAAACCCCACCATCGAGACGGTGTTCAGCCTTTCGAGGGTATTGGAGGTGCCGATCTCCGACCTCCTCGACGCACGGCCCCCGGCCGGGCTGCGGGTGGTGCGCGCCCGAGACGTCGAGGTGCTGACGGGCGAGGGGGTGGACCTGCGCCCGCTCCAGCGCATCGAGGCCGGCCAGGCCGTCTTCGAGGTCTACGACCAGCAGGTCAGGGCGGGTGAACGGCGGGATTCGCTGGGCCATGTGGGCATCGAGCACACCATCGTCCAGGCGGGCCGGCTCGGGGTGAGCGTCGAGGGCCACGAGGTGGAACTGGGCCCCGGCGACTACGTCGGGTTCGAGGCGAGGCTGCCGCACAGCTACACGGCACTGGAGGAGACGGTCCGCTCCGTGCTGCTCCTCCAGTACCACGCCGACCAGCGGCTGCCCTCCGACGCCCCGCATTCGCTGCCCACCGAAGGCGTCTTCGGCATCGAGTGACGCCCCCGCAGCGCGGCGTGGGCAGGCGGTGAGCGGACCGTTGACACTCCCCCGCCCCTGACATAGCGTCCCCCTCGTTCGCTTTACCGAACGAGGAGGGTTCGATGAACGGAACACGAGCCGTGGTGCTCGGTGCCGGAATCCTCGGCGCGGCCTGCGCTCGCGAACTGGCCCTGGCCGGGCTGGAGGTCACCGTCCTCGACCGGGGCGGAGCCGCCGCCGCGACCACCGCGCACGGCGAGGGCAACATCCTGCTCTCCGACAAGGGCCCGGGCGCCGAGCTCGAACTCGCCAGACTCTCCCGCCGGTTGTGGCCCGAGGTGCTGGCCCGGGTGGCGGACCGTTCGGCGGCCGGTGCGCGGGCCGCCCGCGCGGCCGAGTGGGACGCCAAGGGCGGCATCGTCGTGGCCACCACCCGGCCCGGAGCCGAGGCGCTCACCGCGTTCGCCGCGGCCCAGCGCGGCGCCGGCGTGCGGGCGGACGCGCTGACGGGCCGGGAACTGCTGAGCGCCGAACCGTTCGTGACCCCCGACCACACCGCCGCCTTCCACTACCCCGAGGACGCCCAGGTCCAGCCGGCGGGCGCCGCCGCCGCACTGCTGGCCGACGCGCTCGCCGCGGGCGCCACACTGCGCACCGGCTGGGAAGTGCTGTCCGGGATCGTGCGGCGCGGCCGGCTCGCCGGGGTGCGCACCGTGCGCGGGGAGGTGATGGCCGACGTGTTCGTCAACGCGGCCGGTCCCTGGGCGGGCACCCTGTCCGCCCGCCTCGGCGCACCGATCGGCGTCTCACCCCGCCGCGGGGACGTCCTGGTGACCACACCGCTGCCGCCCACCGTCTTCCACAAGGTCTACGACGCCGACTACGTGGGCGCCGTGGGCAGCAGCGAGGAGGAGTTGCAGACCTCGGCGGTGGTCGAGTCCACCCGCGCCGGCAGTGTGCTGATCGGCTCCTCACGCCGCCGTGCCGGCTTCGACGACCGGTTGCGGCCCGAGGCCCTGTCCGCCGTCGCCGCCAAGGCGCTCCGGCTGTTCCCGTCACTGGCCGGGGTGCCGGTGATGCGGGCGTACGGCGGCTTCCGCCCGTATGTGCCCGACCATCTGCCGGTCATCGGTGCGGACCCCCGGCTGCCGGGCCTGTGGCACGCCGGCGGTCATGAGGGGGCGGGCATCGGACTGTCCGTGGGCACGGGCCGGCTGCTGCGGGAGCTGGTGCTGGGGGAGCCCACCGCCCTGGACGCCACGCCCTTCCGGGTGGACCGCCCCGCCGTCCTCGGCGATCCCGAAGAGTCCCGGCCCGCGACGACCGGGCGACAGAAGGAGGGTGCATGAGTCCGCGACTGCTCCGCCCCGACGACGATGCCGCCGGCCGTCGCCCCGACCGGCCCCTGCGCCTGACCGTGGACGGTGAACCGGTCACCGGCGTCGCGGGCCAGACCCTGGCCGGGGTGCTGCTCGCCGCGGGCCGGCTGTCCTGGCGGCAGGGCCCGGCGGGGGCGCCCCGCGGGGTGTTCTGCGGCATCGGTGTCTGCTTCGACTGTCTGCTGACGGTCAACGGCGAACGGGACGTGCGTGCCTGCCGCCGCCGGGCCACCGACGGGGACACGGTCACCACCCAGTCCCGCACCGCCGCACCGGACACCCCGGAGGCACCGGCCACGACCGGCCCCGCCCGCACCGACAGCCCCGCCGCCGGCCCGGACCCCGACTCGGGCGCCGCCGGTGCCGCCGGTGCCGCCCCGACCGCGCCGTACGGCAGCCCCGGACCCGGCAGCCCACCCGGGCCCAGTCCCACCAGCGGGCCCCGCCCCGCCAGTGGGTCCGGTCCCACCACCGAGCCGCACCCCACCACCGGGCCCCGCCCCACCAACGGGTTCCCTTCTGCCGCCGGGACCCGGCCCACCAACGGGCCCTCTCCCACTACCGAGCCGCACCCCACCACCGAGCCCCCTTCCACCACCAGGCCCCGCCCCACCAACGGGCCCGGCGCACCCCCCGGTCCCGGCCTTTCCGGCATGTGGCCTGCCACAGGGGAGGAGCGGCGATGAGCGCGGCGCGGCACGTCGCCGTCATCGGGGCCGGCCCCGCGGGTCTGTCCGCGGCGCACGCGGCACTCGCCGCCGGCGCCCGGGTCACCCTGGTCGACTCCGCCGAGCAGCCCGGCGGCCAGTACCACCGCATGCTGCCCGCGGCGTACGCCGCCGAGCACCCCGAGCGGCTGCACCACGACTGGCCGGCGTTCGAGCGGCGCCGCCGCCGCGTGCTGGCGCATCCGCGCTGCACCTGGCTGCCGGACAGCGCGGTGTGGATGCTGGAGCCTCCCGCCCCCGAGCCGGCCGGACCGCCGCGGGTGCATCTGCTGTGCGGCGGCCCGGCCGACGGTTCGGGCCGCGCACGGCGGACCCTCGACGCGGACGCCGTCGTCCTGGCGGTCGGCGCACACGACCGGGTGCTGGCCTTCGCCGGCTGGGACCTGCCGGGCGTCTTCACGGCGGGCGCCGCACAGGCACTGGCCAAGGGCGAGCGGGTCGTGGTGGGCGACCGTGTGGTGGTGGCGGGCACCGGCCCGTTCCTCCTCCCGGTGGCCGCCTCCTTGCTGGAGGCCGGTTCACGGGTGCTGGAGGTGCTGGAGGCCGCCGGCCCGGCCACGCTGGCCCGCGGATGGGGCCGCCGTCCCTGGGAGCTGGTCCCGCACACCGGCAAGGCGGGCGAACTCGCCGGGTACGTCGCGCTGCTGGCCCGCCACCGGGTGCGGTACCGCCTGGGCCGCACGGTGGTGGAGGCACGTGGCGAGGGCCGGGTGGAGGAGGTCGTCACGGCCCGGCTGCGCCCCGACTGGTCGGTGGTGCCCGGCAGCGCGCGCACGGTGCCCGTCGACGCGGTGTGCGTGGGCCACGGCTTCTCCCCGCAGCTGGAGCTGCCGCTGGCGGCCGGCTGCGTCCTGCGCGGCGAGGTGGCCGGCGGTCCGCCGGGCGCCTTCGTCCGGGTCGACGACGACCAGCGCACGAGTGTGCCGGGAGTGTTCGCCGCGGGGGAGATCACCGGGATCGCCGGTGCCCCGGCGGCCCGCGCCGAGGGTGCCGTGGCGGGCTGGGCCGCCGCCGGCGGCGATCCGGCGGCGCGTCCGCTGCGCGCGCTGCGCCGCAGCCGGGACGCGGGCCGCGCGTTCGCCGAACGGCTCGCCCGCGCGCACCCCGTCGGCGCCGCCTGGTCCGGCTGGCTGCGTGCGGAGACCGTGGTGTGCCGGTGCGAGGGCACCGACTACGGCGCCCTGTGCGCGGCCGTCACCGACCGTGCGGGGAGCGCCGCGCGCGTCACCAAGCTGACGACCCGCGCCGGGCTGGGCCCGTGCCAGGGCCGGGTGTGCGGGCCCACGGTCGCCGAGCTGACCGCACGGCTCGCCGGCGCTCCGCCCGACGGGGAGCCGCACGAGGGCCTGCCGCCGGCCGGCCCGCACCGCAGACCGGTCGCCCAGCCGATCCGCCTCGGCGAGCTGGCCGCACCGTCCGCACCCACCGATGAGAGGGAGAGCAGTCATGAGTGAGCACGCGCAGACCGGAGGGGGCCTCGGCGGCGTCGTGGTGGCGACCGCCCTGCCCTACCGCGAGGACCCGTCCGCCCCCGCGGGCCTCGCCGTCGATCTCGACCGCTACGCCGAGCACTGCCGCTGGCTCGTGGACAACGGCTGCCACGGCGTCGGCCCCAACGGTTCGCTGGGCGAGTACTCCTCGCTCACGGACGCGGAGCGCCGCGCCGTGGCCCGCACCGCCGTGGCGGCGGTGGGCGACGCGGGCAAGGTGGTGGTCGGTGTGCACGGCGTCGGCTCGCACCAGGCGCGGCACTGGGCCGAGATCGCCGCGGAGGACGGCGCGGACGGGGTGCTGTGCCTGCCCCCGACGATGTACCGCGCCAACAAGGGCGAAATACTGGCACATTTCACGGCGGTGGCCTCCGTGGGACTGCCGGTGATGGTCTACAACAACCCCATCGACACGAAGGTGGACCTGACCCCGGAGCTGATCGCGGAGATCGCGCAGATCGACAACGTCGTGGCGGTCAAGGAGTTCTCCGGCGACGTGCGCCGCGTCCTGGAGATCAGGGAGCGGACCGCCGGCACCGGTCTCGACGTGATCAGCGGCGCCGACGACGTGGTGCTGGAGAGCCTGCTGATGGGCGCGACGGGCTGGTTCGCCGGATTCCCGAACGTCTTCCCCGCCGCCTC
>Ga0164243_10006560_pt1 | contig 17585 bp, 11 predicted proteins | sample OricompcompostOP_FD_108781 | JGI IMG/M metagenome (GOLD analysis project Ga0164243, IMG submission 108781) | Organic Plus compost microbial communities from Emeryville, California, USA - Original compost - Organic plus compost (OP) | ecosystem: Engineered > Solid waste > Mixed feedstock >... | reverse complement strand
GGTCCACAGGCCGCTGAAGCCGCCGCCGATCACGGCGAGGTCGGTGGTGATGGCCGCGGTCAGCGGCTCGGTCGGGGCGGGCGCATCGGGACGGTCGAGCCAGAACGGACGCGGCGCCGCGTCGGCGAGGCTGCGACGGATGTCGTTGTTACTCATGGTCCTTCTCGACGACCGCGGCGCCACCCGCCCAGCGGGGGCCGCGGTCGCGGGTTGCTACTGCTTGGCGCGACGGCGGGCGTTGACCGCGTTGACGATCGCGATGATCAGACCGATCGCGAAGATCAGCGTGCCCATGACGTTGACCTGCGGCGGCAGGCCCACCCGGGTGGCACCCCAGATCCACAGCGGGAAGGTCATGGTGGTGCCGGCATTGAAGTTGGTGATCACGAAGTCGTCGATGGAGAGGGCGAAGGCGAGCAGGCCGCCGGACAGCACGGCAGGGAAGATCATCGGGAACGTGACGAGCCAGAACGTGGTGAAGGCGTTGGCGCCCAGATCCCGCGCGGCCTCCTCCAGATTGCGGTCCAGGGTCAGCACCCGCGCCCGCACCACCACCGCGACGAACGACACGGAGAACATCACGTGCGAGATGAGGATGGTCCAGAAGCCGAGCGGAAACTGCACCGAGACGAAGAAGGAGAGCAGTGACGCGCCCATGACCAGCTCGGGCGAGGAGATCACGGCGAACATGACGAGGTTGGTGGCGCCCTGGCCGCGGAACCGGTAGCGGCCCAGGGCGAGGCCCAGCATCGTGCCGATCGCGCCCGCGATGAGCATGGTGAGCAGCGCGAGCAGCAGCGAATTGATCAGGGCGTCGCTCAGCGCGGGAATGTCGAACAGGCGCGGATACCACTTGAACGTGAAGCCGTTCCAGACCGTGTTGTAGCGGCCCTGGGTGTCGTTGAAGCCGAACAGGATCATGACGGCGATCGGCGCGCAGAGCCAGACGATGACCAGCCACGTCCAGGAGAGCAGCACCCGCTCGGCCCGCTTGCCGGCGACGCTACGGCGGTGCCGCTTCCGCTTGGCCGATGGCGGGTTGGCCGACGCCGAGCCGGCCGGCGTCACCGGGTCCGGGATGGCGGTCGTCGTCGCCGAACCGTCGGGTGGGGGCGGCAGGTGGGTCATCGCGCGGCCACCGTCATCACGTCCTCGGTGCCCAGCAGGCGGGCGTAGGTGAAGATGCCGACCAGCATGATGGCCATGAGCACGAAGGAGAGCGCGGAGGCCGTCGGGTAGTTCTGGCTCTGCAGGTACTGGGCCTGGATGACGTTGCCGATCATGGTGGTGCCGCTGCTGCCCAGCACCCCCGCGTTGACGTAGTCGGCGCTGGCCGGCACGAAGGTCATCAGCACGCCGGCGAAGACACCCGGCAACGACAGCGGCAGGACCACCCGCCGGAAGACCTGCGGGGGCGTGGCGTAGAGGTCACGGGCCGCTTCGAGCAACCGCGGGTCGATGCGTTCCAGCGCCACGTAGATGGGCAGCACCATGAACGGCAGGAAGTTGTAGGTCAACCCGAAGACGACCGCGGGGGCGGTGCCGAGGATGTGGAAGCTCTCCGGCACCCAGCCCCACTCCTTGAGCGGGCCGAGCAGGATGCCCTCGTCGGTGAGGATGAACTTCCACGAGATCGTCCGCAGCACGAACGAGACGAAGAACGGCAACAGCATGATGAACAGGAACGTCGACTTGTACCGGCCCGCCTTGAAGGCGATGTAGTACGCGATCGGGAAGGCCACCACGATCTGGATGACCGTCGCCAGCAGCCCGAACCACAGCGACCGCAGGATCTGGTCCCGGTAGCGGTCGAGCGCGTCGACGTAGGTCTGCCAGTGCCACGTGAACTCGTAGCCGTTGACGACGTCGCCCTGCTGCAGCGACAGGGACAGCATGAAGACCATCGGCACCACGAAGAAGACGAGCAGCCACAGCCCCCCGGGCAGGACCAGGGCGTAGGGCGCGATCCGGCCCCGCAACCGGGAGACCATGGCTACTCCTCTCCTCGCTCGTGCGTCAGGCCAGGACGATCGGCTCGAACAGCGCGTTGAACTCCTGCACCGTCGCCGCGTCCGGCAGGTCCACGTAGTAGTGCAGCTTCGCGTAGGTGGCGTCGTCCGGGAAGACGAGCGGGCTCTCCGCCAACGCCTCCAGGAACTCCTTGTCCTCGCCCTCGGCCGCCGCGGCGTCGGCCAGGATGATCTCCTTGGTGCCCGGCACCGGCGTGACGTAGTTGATGTACTCCGCCAGCGAGGCGGCGACATCGGTCTTGTAGAAGTAGTCCATCAACGTGATGGCGTCGACGGGGTTCTCGGCGGTGTAGGGGATCGCCATGTTGTCGGTCCAGATCGTGCCGCCCTCCTCGGGAATGACGAACTGGAAGTTCGTCCCGTCGGAGACGTTGCGCTGGAAGATGTCCCCCGACCACGCCTGCGTGATCACGACCTCACCACTGGCCAGAGCGTCGATGTAGCTCTGGTCGTAGTAGTTGCGCACGATGCCCGCGTCCTTCTGCTCCTGCAGCTTCTTCGCGGCCCTCTCCCAGTCCGCCTTGGTGGACTTGCCGGGATCGATGCCGAGCGCCAGCAGGCCGAAGTTCGCCAGCTCCTGGGGGTCGCTGAACATGCCGACCTTGCCCTTGTACTTCGGGTCCCACAGGTCCGCGAGCTTGGTGATGGGGCCGACCTTCTCCGGGTCGTAGGCGATGCCGGTCATGCCCGACGCCCACGGGATGGAGTAGACGTTGCCGTTGTCGAACGCGGTCTTCTTGTACGACGGCGCGGCGTTCGCGGTGAAGTTGGGCAGCTTGCTGTGGTCCAGCGGGGCCAGGAAGTTCAGGCTGACGAACTGCTTGAACTGGGTCCCGTTGGTGATCACCATGAGGTCGTAGCCGATGGACTGCTTGGCCGACAACTGCGGCTGCACCTTGGCGAACCAGGCCGGCATCTCCTCGATGACCTCGTCGTAGGAGACCTGGATGCCGGTCTCCTGGGTGAAGGCCTTCAGCTCCGGCTGCTCCGGGTCCATGTAGATTGGCCAGTTGGCGAAGCTCAGCTTGCCGTTCTTGACCTTGTCCTTCCAGAACTCCTCGAGCGAGGTGACCGGAGCCTTGTTCTGGCTCTTGACTCCACAGGCCGCGAGCGCCACAGCCGTGGCAGACAGGCCCGAGAGGCGGAACACGTCGCGGCGGCTGAACCGGCGCTGGGTCATGCCCCTGACGAACGCGGCGTCCACGCGGCTATCTTTCATCGGGCTCCAATCGGGTAGGAGTGTTGCGGGTTCCAGGAGAGGTAGACCGTGTCACCGCGCGTCGCCACGTCCTCGGCGTTGGCGGCGTTCTGGTCGAACACCACCACCTCCGCGCCCATCGAGGTCAGCACGTTGTAGTTGGTCGACGTGCCCAGGTAGTTCACCTCGGTGACCGTGCCGCGCACGACGCTGCGGTCTCCGGTCGGCGGCTCGATGGTGATGTCGATCTTCTCCGGCCGCACCGACAGTTCGAGCGTCTCGCCGACGGGCACGAACCGATGCTCCATCGGCACCAGGATCCGCTCCCCCGGCCCGACCGCGATGACCGCGGTACTGCCATCGATCTGGCTCACCGTGCCCGACAGCAGGTTGGAGGTGCCGATGAATCCGGCGACGAACTTGGTGGCGGGTCGCTCGTAGATCTCACGAGGGCTGCCCAGATGCTCGACCCGCCCGTCGTTCATCACGGCGATCCGGTCGGACATCGTCAGCGCCTCACCCTGGTCGTGCGTCACGTAGACGAAGGTGACCCCGACCTCGCGCTGGATCCGCTTGAGCTCGATCTGCATGTGCTGGCGCAGCTTGAGGTCCAGCGCACCGAGCGGCTCGTCGAGCAGCAGCGCCCGGGGCCGGTTGACCAGCGCCCTGGCCAGCGCGACCCGCTGCTGCTGACCGCCGGACAGCTCCCGGGGGCGGCGCTTCTCGCGACCGACCAGGTCGACGACCGCGAGCATGTCCCCCACCCGCCGGGTGATCTCGTCGGACGGCACACCCTTGCGCTTGAGCCCGAAGGCGACGTTCTCCGCCACCGTCATGTGCGGGAACAGGGCGTAGGACTGGAACACCATGTTGACGTCACGCTTGTTGGCCGGCACGCCCGTGACGTCCTGGCCGTGCAGGAAGACCGACCCCTGCGTCGGATCCTCGAAGCCGGCGATCATCCGCATGGTCGTGGTCTTCCCGCAGCCCGAGGGACCGAGCAGCGAGAAGAACTCCCCTTCACGGATCGTCAGGTTCAACTCACGGACAGCGAACACGTCCTCGCCGTGGGCGTGGAAGGTCTTCGCCACGTTCACGAGTTCAATGGCCGGCACGTCCGGGGAGCCGATGTCGGTCATGGCGTGGACCTTATCTGCGCAACGGGCACACGGCGGCGCGGGGCGGTTGGCGACACGGTCAGGGAACCTCCGAGGGGTGGCCGTGAGCGACGCGTGTCGAGGACTCTCGCACAAACCGCCGCACCCGACAAGGGATTCCGTGCTCCTTTTACCGCTATGCAACGGAATCCCTTGTGTCGCACTGCACAATCCGCCGTTACCGGACGAGCCGAGACCCGCCCGGCCGGGCGACGTCGCCGACGCGCCCACGCCCCGCTCACCCGCCGCCCGTACGGTCGCGGCCCGCGCCGACGAACATCCCGTACGGGCACCGGCCCACGGGGACGCGGGCAGCGGGCGGGTGTCGCGGGGAAGGGAGTCGACGGGCGCGGAGGACGCCGTCGCGAGGCACGAGAAGCCGGAGCAAACAGTATGCCCGGGCATCGGCAGTGACGCATCCCCCGCTCGGACAGGACCGCCACGTGCGCGGGTGCCATTGCCCGACCGCGACGACGCGCCCCACCATCGATATCGCCGGTCGTTCTCCTTCTCCCACCACCACACCGCCCGGCCGGCTCAGCGCGCCATGAACCAGATATGTGATTATTCAAATATAGGCAGAATGAGTTCTTCCTATTGATGGGACACGTCGGACATGGCTAGCCTCCGGGCAAGCCCGCGGGGACATCGGTCTCTCGGGAAACGAAGGAGGAGCCAGTGAGACGACCACGGGTTCTCACCCTGTTCGCCGGCGCGGTCATCGCCGCGTCGACGAGCATCGCCATCGCGACGCCGGCCCAAGCGGCCCCGGCAGCGGCGCTGGACGAGGTGGACCAGTACATCGTTCAGTTCAAGCCCGGTGCTGACCGGTCCAGCGCACTCGCGACCCTCGGCCAGCGGTTCGGGGTGCAACTGACCACCGAACGCGAGCTCTCCATCGGGGCACACGTCATCAAGGCCAACAAGCGCACGGCGGGCCTGCTCAAGGCACTGCAGGCGCTCGGCGTGGTCGAGTACGCCGAGCCCGACACGATGATGCAGGCGCTGTCCACCCCCAACGACCCGCTCTACAACCAGCAGTGGGACCTGTTCGAGACCATCGGCGGCATCAACGTGCCGACCGCCTGGGACCTGTCCACCGGCAGCGGGGTCATTGTCGCGGTCATCGACACCGGCAAGACCTCACACCCCGACCTGAACGCGCAGTGGGTCGGCGGATACGACTTCATCAGCAGCGCGAGCGTCGCCCGTGACGGCGGCGGACGGGACTCCGACCCGACCGACCCCGGCGACTGGTACAACGCCGGCGAGTGTGGCTCGTCCACCGGGTCGTCCTCGAGCTGGCACGGCACGCACGTCGCCGGGACCATCGCGGGCGTCGGCAACAACAGCACCGGTATCGCGGGCATCGCGTACAACGCGAAGATCCTGCCGGTGCGGGTGCTCGGCAAGTGCGGTGGTTCCACCTCGGACATCATCGACGCCATCACCTGGGCCTCCGGCGGCAGCGTCGCCGGCGTGCCGGCCAACACCAACGTGGCCAAGGTCATCAACCTGAGCCTCGGCGGCAGCGGCAGCTGCTCCACCGCGATGCGCAACGCCATCAACGCCGCGGTCAACCGGGGCACCACCGTGGTCGTGGCGGCCGGCAACTCCAACGCCAACGCCAGCGGCTTCTCCCCGGCCAACTGCCCCAACGTCATCACCGTGGCGGCCACCAACCGGGCCGGCAGCCGGGCCTTCTACTCCAACTACGGCGCCACCGTGGAGATCTCGGCGCCTGGCGGTGAGGTGCGGCTGGCGAGCGACCCGGCCGGTTCGCGGACCACCCCGCAGAACGGCATCCTCTCCACCCTCAACAACGGCACCACCACGATCGGGACGCCCAACTACTGGACCTACATGGGCACCAGCATGGCGGCTCCCCACGTGGCGGGCGTCGTGGCCCTTATGAAGAGCAAGAACCCGTCGCTGACCCCGGCCCAGATCCTGTCCAAGCTGCAGTCCACCGCCCGGGCCCTGCCGGGCACCTGCAGCGGCGGCTGTGGCGCCGGCATCGTGAACGCGGCCGCCGCCGTCGCGGCAGCCTGACCCACCGGCCGCGGGTCGTCTCCACCGGGGACGGCCCGCGGTTCCGGTCCGACAACGAGGGCGCCCTCCTCAGCCCCGCGCCCGGAGTGCGCCCTCGCTCGCGCGATCGGCCATGGCCGTACCGATGAAGACATCCGGTTCTCGACGAACACCGCCCGGGCTATAGTCAGTCACCCTCGTACGTCCCCAGGAGGCCCGGGTGCTCGGCCGGTTGCGTCAGACACTCAACAACGTGCATCTCTACGTCGGCCTGCAACGAGGGCTGGGTACGGACCGGGTGCGCTACTGGTGCCTCGAACAGGCGAAGATCGCGCCAGGCCAGCGGGTGCTGGACGTGGGCTGCGGCCCGGCGTACTACCTGGACCGGTTGCCGGACGGGGTGGAGTACTACGGCTTCGACACCAACGAGCCGTACCTCGCCTACGCGCGCAAGCGGTTCGGCGACCGAGGGCAGTTCCATGCCCGGACCCTCACCGTGGACGCGCTGCGCGACCTGCCCCCGTTCGACGCGGTGCTGCTGTTCGGGCTGCTGCACCACCTCGACGACGACGCATGCGCGGTCCTGCTGGACGTGGCCGCTCGCGGGCTGGCACCCGGCGGCTTGGTGATCAGCGTCGACCCGTGCGTGCACGAGGGCCAGGGCCGGGTCTCCCGCTGGTTCGCGGTCAACGATCGCGGCGAATACGTCCGGTCGCCCGAGGCGTTCGACGCACTGGCGCACTGCCGGTTCGGGTCCGTCGACAGCGGCATCATGGACAACCTCATGCGTGTGCCCTACAGCCAGTACGTGATGCGCATGAGCGCCCCCCGGGTCACCGCCGAAAGCTGACGCTGGTCACCGTCGCGGGCGGGCGGCGCGGTCGGTCAGCCGGCCGATGCCGCCAACGCCCGCCGGAACTCCGTCACGGCCCGCTCCGGCGTGAAGCTCAACGCGTAGGACCTCGCGGCCGCGCCCATCGCCGTCCGCCGGGCCGGATCACGCAACAGTGCCCGGGCATGCTCGACCATCTCGTCGAGGTCGTCACAGAGCAGGCCGGTCTCGCCGTCGCGGATCGACTCGCGCAGCCCGCCCGCGGCGCGATAGGCGATGGTGGGCACCTGTTGCGTCGCCGCCTCCATGACGACCCGGCCCCAGCCCTCCTTCAACGACGGGCACAGCAGCACCCAGGAGCCGGCCAGTGCCGTCTGCTTGGCGGTCTCGTCGAGATAGCCGAGCAGGGTGACCCGGTCCGCGACGCCCAGCGCGGCGGCCCGAGCCTGCAGGGCGCCGCGCGCCGGCCCGTCGCCGATCACCTGCAGCCGGATGTCGGGGAACTCGTCGACCAGCCGGGCGAGCACCTCGACCGCGTGCTCCACGCGCTTGTGGGCCACGAGGCGGCTCAGCGCGCAGAGCGTCGGGGTGGCGGCCGGGGTGGCGCGCACCGGCGCCGGATCGGTCACGTTGTGCACGACCACGACACGGTCGGCGTCGACCCCGAGTTCCACGAGGTCATCCCGGGTCGGGCCGGACACCGCGACGAACCGGACCCGCCGGTAGAGCCGACGCACCACTGTGGACTCGATCCACCAGCCGACCCGGCCGATCACGCGCCCGTAGGTCGCCGGCCAGGTCTCGCGAGCGACGTGGTGCACCAGCAGCAGGACCCGTCGATGCACCAAGGGGCTGAAGAACGGCAGCCCATTGAGGACATCGACCACGACATCGGGACGAAGGCGGCGCACCGCCCGCAGGCCATGCAGATAGACAGTCATCGCGTTTCCGGCGCGCCGCAGCTGGACCCCGGCGCGCTCCTCGCACGCGGGAGCACGGCTGTGCGCGGCGCACTGGATGACCACCTCGTCGCCCGACTCGACCAGCCACCGCGCCAGCTGCTCCACGTAGCGCTCGGATCCGCCGCCCTGGGGATGGCTGGTGTCTCGCCAGTTCAGGAAGAGGACGCGGCGTCGACGTGGTGGGGACATGTCGCTCCGGTGGTCGGGGTGCGGTGACGTTAGCAGAAATCCCCGGCAGCGCGGGCCGCGGTCGCCCCGGGCGCAGGCTCGCCTCGCGGCCGTAGACGCAGTCTTCCCAAACCCGTAACCGAACGGTAACTTACCGACCAATACCCGCCCTGGGGCCACCGGAGGTCGCTGTGCTGGATTCGGTACCCATCGGGGACGTCATGCCACTGCCTCTCGCCGTCGATGCCCTTCCCCAACCGGCCCTTCCCCAACCGGCCCTTCCCCAACCGCGACCCGAGCCCAATCCCATCGAGCCGCTCGTCATCGACCTGTCCGTGGTGATGCCGGCCTTCAACGAGCAGCGGCGGATCGGTCCTTCGATCGAGGCGGTCTGTGCCTATCTGGACACGACCGGCCGCACCTGGGAACTCATCGTGGTCGATGACGGATCGACCGACCTCACCGCCTCGGTGGCGCAGGCGCTCGTCGACCGCGACCCGCGCATCCGGATGGTGCGGCTGGATCGCAACAGCGGCAAGGGCCACGCGGTCCGCGTGGGGGTGCTCGCGTCGTACGGCGTCGACGTACTCATCAGCGACGCCGACCTGTCCACCCCGATCGCCGAGGTGGAGAAGCTCTGGGCGGCCGGGCCGGACGTCTTCGCCGCCATCGGTTCGCGGGCCCGCCCGGGCAGCCAGATCGAGGTGCATCAGAACCCGGTCCGACGGCTGCTGGGCCGCCTGGGCAACCGTTACATCCGGGCCATGGCGGTGCCCGGCATTCGCGACACGCAGTGCGGCTTCAAGCTGCTGCGCGGAGACGCCGCTCGCGCCCTCCTGGCGCAGACCCGCCTCAACGGCTGGGGCATCGACGTGGAGATCCTGCACCTGTGCGCCCGGTTCGGCTGGCCGGTCGCCGAGGTTCCGGTGCGCTGGCGCCACTCCACCGGCTCCCGACTGCGCCCGATGGCTTACCTGCACGTGCTGGCCGAGGTCACCTATGTCCGTTTCGCTCACCGACGGACCAGGCCGACGGTCCCGCGCGCTGGCACGTGATAGCGTGCCGGGACTCGACGGAACAGCCATGGTGATCCGCCGGCCCCCCTCCCGCCACCGTCCACTGAGGACACCGTGATCGACCGCACCGTGGCCAGGGTTCGCCTGGCGGCGATGTGCCTGTTGCTGACAGGACTCGCCTTTCTCCAGGACCCGGGTCAGCTCTACGACGACACCAAGATCGACCTTGTCGTCAACCCCGTCGGTCTGCTCCAGCGGGCCCTGCATCTGTGGGACCCGACCGGTTCGTTCGGCCAGGTCCAGAACCAGGGATACGGCTACCTGTGGCCGATGGGCCCGTTCTTCGCCGTGGGTCAGGCCTTCGGCCTTCCCGCGTGGGTCGTCCAGCGGTTGTGGTGGGCGCTGTTGCTCTGCGTGGCCGCCACCGGGCTCGCGACGCTGGCCAAGCGGTTGCGGATAGGCAGCCCCGGCGCGCAGCTGGTCGCCGGCGTCGCCTACGCGCTGACCCCGCGCATCGTGTCGCTGCTCGGCGAACGGTCGGTCGAAGCCTGGCCGATGGCACTGGCGCCGTGGGTGCTCGTCCCCCTGATCGGGCTGGCCGACGGGGAGCGGCTGCGGGGCCCGGTGATCCGCTCGGCGGTCGCGGTCGGGCTCATCGGCGGCGTGAACGCGACCGCGGCGCTGGCCGTCCTTCCCCCGGCCCTGCTCTGGCTCGCCATGCTGCATCCCGTGCGGCAGCGGGTGATGGCCATCGTCGCCTGGTGCGCCGCCGTCGTCGCGGCCACGTGCTGGTGGGTCGCGCCGCTGGTCATGCTCGGCTGGCTGAGCCCGCCCATCCTCGCCTTCACCGAGGGCGCGGACACCACGACGTGGCCGACCGACCCGGTCAGCATCCTGCGTGGCGCGTCGAACTGGCTGGGCTATCTGGGCACGTCCCACGGACCGTGGTGGCCGGCGGCGTCCCGCGTCGCCACCGAGGGCTCGCTCGTCGTCGCCACCACGGCGGTCGCGGCGCTGGGCATCGTGGGGCTGTCCCGCCGCGGCATGCCGCACCGGCTCTATCTCGTGACCTGCCTTGTCGCGGGCGTCGCGCTGGTGAGTCTCGGGCACGTGAGCGACCTGTGGGGCACCGCGGGCGAACTCGGGCGGGCCTTCCTCAGCGGGCCTGGCGCGACCCTGCGCAACGTCCACAAGTTCGACCTGGTGCTGCGCCTGCCGCTGGCGCTCGGTCTCGCCCACGCGCTCGGCCTGCTCCTTCGGCTGGCGGCCCGCACCGGCGGGCGGCCGAAGACGACCCGGCTGGCGGCCGCGACGGCGGCCGCGGCCGTGGTGAGCACGATCGCCATCGCCGCCGCACCTGTCGCAGCGACCGGACTGGGCGGCCGCGGCGGATTCGAGGGCGTCCCGGACTACTGGCGTGAGGCGTCCGCGTGGCTCAACCAGCGCGCCGGGCACGACCGCGTGCTCGTCGTGCCCGCGTCCATGTTCGCCTCCTACCGCTGGGGCACGGCCGAGGACGAGATGACCCAACCGCTGCTCGACGTCAACCACGCGGTGCGCAGCGCTGCTCCGTCGACGCCGGCCGGCACCATTCGGCTCCTCGACTCGATCGAGTCGGTCCTCGCCAGTGGCTCGGGCTCGGCGGGACTGGCCGACGTCCTCGCCCGGTCGGGCATCCGCTACGTGCTGCTCCGGTCGGACCTGGACTACGGCGCGGCCAACGCCGTTCGGCCGCTGGTGGCCCGACAGGCGTTGGCCCGCTCCCCGGGTCTCGCGCGGGTCGCCGGCTTCGGACCGCAGGTCGGCGGCGATTCGTCCGGCACCGTCCTGGTCGACCAGGGCTTGGATGTCGCGACGCAGGCACTGGAGATCTTCGAGGTCCAGCGCAAGGTCTCCGCGATCGCCGCGTACGACCTGAGCGACGTGATCACGGTCGCGGGTGGCCCGGAGGCTCTGCTCGACCTGGACAGCGCCGGGATGCTCGGTGCCGCCCCCGTCGTACTCGCCGGTGATCGGCCGGCCGGCGCCACCGGCCCGGGCAGCGTGACCCTGACCGACAGCCTGCGCCGCCGCGAGGTGGCGTTCGGTGCGCTGCACGACAACGCCTCCACCACCATGACCGCGAGCGACGCGTACGCCCTTCCCCGCAACACCCACGACTACCTGCCCGCCTGGGTCGGCATGGACGACATGACGACGGCGAGCTACCGAGGCATCACCGAGATCCGCGCGTCGTCGGCCTGGTCGCAGGCGGGCCTGTTCGGCGGGTCGCGCCCCGAGCACCTGCCCTACGCGGCGGTCGACGGCAACGCGTCGACGTCGTGGCGACCGGCGCCGACCGTCGCCAACGAGGGGCAGTGGATCCACCTCGAACTCGCCGAACCCCGCAACGTCGCCAGCCTGGAACTGCTCTTCGACATGACCGCCGAGGTCATGCCGACCCAGGTGACGGTGGTCGCCGCGGGCCAGGCCACGACCGCCTCCGGCTTCGGTCCGACGATGACGATCGCGCTGCCCGGCGACCGGCTCATCCGGACCATAGACGTGCGCATCGACCAGGTACTGACCATCGGCGGACGTGTCGGCACGTTCGGCATCTCGGAGATCACGATTCCCGGCGTCGTCGCGTCCCGGACCTTGGTCCTGCCGCAGGCGTCCACCGTGGACCAGCCCACCAGCACCTCGGTCCTGCTCACGGCGGCACCGACCACACCGGAGTGCTTCTTCGTGGCCGAGGTCGTCCGGTGTTCGCCCGGCGTGGCCCGCGGCTCGGAGGACGGCGGCACGATCGACCGGACGCTGACGCTGGCCGCCGCGGACTCCTACGACGTGCGCCTGTGGGCCCGACCGACGCCGGGCCTGCTGCTCAACGCCGCGCTGGACTACCAGACCTCGATCGCCGCCACCGGAGCGCCGACCCCGGACGTGACCGCCTCCTCCTCGGCCATCAGCGATCCCGGTGGACGACCGGGGGTGGTCGTCGACGGCGACCCGCAGACCTACTGGGTCGCCGACGTCACCGACACGGCGCCGCTGTTGCGGCTCACGTACTCCGCGCCGCGCACCGTCACCGGGTTGCGGATCACCGTGCCCGACGGGGTGGCGGCCAAGCCCGGCGCGGTGCGGGTGATCGGCGACAGCGGGCAGGCGTACGGTTTCCTCGACGGCGACGGGCAGATCCTGTTCGCACCGGCCATCACCACCGACGACCTGACGATCATGCTCTACCCCACGCCGGGCGTCACGTCGCTGGACCCGTACCTCAACTACGTCGTCCCGGTGGCCGTCGGCGTGGGTGAGGTGCAGGTCCTGCCGGACGACCCTCGCAGCCCGGTCACACTGGACGTCCCGGTCAACCTCCCCTGCGGCTCGGGGCCGGAGATCACCGTCGGCGGGGTGACCGCGCAGACCAACCTCGTGGCGACCCGACGCGACCTGCTGGAGCTGCGGGAGGTGCCCGCCCTGGTCTGCGCGCTGGCACCGTTCGACCTGCCCGCCGGCGAGTCTCGTGTCGTCGCCACCGGCAGCGCGCTGGCGACGCCGATCCGGGTGTCGCTGACCCCGGCCGGCTCCCCACCTCCCGCGGCTCAGGCCAGCCAGGTGCGGGTCGCCTCATGGCTGCCGACGCAGCGGGAGGTACGCCTCGACGTCGCCGGCACCGAGCGTGTGCTGGTGATGCGCGAGAACACCAACCCGGGCTGGCAGGCACGCACAGCCGACGGCACCCGGCTCTCCCCGATCACGCTGGACGGCTGGCAGCAGGGCTTCATCGTGCCTGCCGGGGTGGGCGGTGAGATCGTCATCGAGTTCGTCGTCGACACCTACTACCGCCAGGCGATCTTCGGCGGGTTGGGCGTGCTGCTGGTGCTCATCGTGGTGGCACTCATCCCGAACCGGCGCCGGGGCCGGCACGCCGTGGACGCCGTACGCGTGCCCGGCCCGGGACGCGTGCTCACCGCGATCGTCGGCACGCTGTCCCTGATCGTCGTGGGCGGCGTGATCGGTGCCGGCCTGGCACTGGTCACCCTGGTGCTCTGCCTGACTCCGCTGCGTCGGAGCGTGCTGCGCCAACGTGCCCGGATGCGCTGGCGGCTGCTGGACCACTGGTTCCCGGTCGCGGCCCTCGGCGCGGGACTGTGGTGGTCAGTGCGCCTCCCCGACAGCCACACCAGCGCGCTGATCCAGATCAGTGGGCTGGCGGCCGTCGCCAGCCTCTGGTTCTTCGCGTCGGCGGCGTCGGCTGCCCAGGCGGAGAACCGGCTTCTCCAGCAGGTACCAGCTGGCGGCGGCGCACAGCAGGCCGAAGCCGACCGTCAGCGCGTAGATCTCGAGGAAGTCACCAGCGAACAGCGGCTTGTCGGCGACCGCGTAGATGGTCTCCAGGACCACGAAGTGCCAGAGGAACAAGCCGTAGGAGACCGTCCCGAGCCAACGGGCTGGCGCTGATGCCATGAGCCGCTTGAACCCGTTGGCCGGTCCGAAGGCCAGTGGGATCAGCACCAGCGCGGCGATCACGCCCTCCAGCGCGACCCGGGTGCCGAGCTGGGTGACGGTGTAGGGCGAGAGGTCGCGCGGACCGGCCAGGGGCGTTCCCGCGATGAAGAGCAGACCCGCCGCCGCCACCCAGCAGGCCAGCGGGGCGGCGGCCACGCGGTCCAGGAGCCGCCACCGGGACGAGCCCGTGCCCGTCGCGAATGCCACGTGCACACTCGCCAACGCCATCCCCAAGCAGAACCACAGCCCGTACAGCGGCAGCCAGGTCGAGTGCAGGTTGTCGGGCGCGAGGACGCCCTCGCGCATGAGCAGAAGCTGGCCGCCGGTTGACACCACGCCCAGGAGTGCCAGCGACAGCACGGTGCGCCCGGGCCGCCACCGTCGGCCGAGCACGAGCAGCGTCACCAACGGCAGGACGGCGTAGAACGCCACCTCGGTGTCCAGACTCCACGTCTGGTTCAGGCCGTGGCGGAACCAGTCCGGGTCGTAGATGGCCGTCAGCGTCAGGTACTCGATCCAGAGCCGGCGCGACGTGCCCTCGTTGGCCGGGAGCAGCGCCAGCGCCACCACGACGACCAGCCAGTAGGCCGGGAGGATGCGCAGCGCCCGACGCCACAGATAGCGCCGGAAGCTCGGCAGGCCCTCCCCCGACGCCCGGCCCAGGGCGAAGGGGCGGAACAGCAGGAAACCCGAGAGCAGGAAGAAGATCGCGACGCCGACGTCGAGACGCGCGATCACCCCGCCCCACGAGCCCTGATAGATCTGGCCGGTCTGGAAGCCCACGTGCACGGCCACCACCGCGAGCGCGCCGACGGCACGGGGCGCGTCCAGCGCCGGAAGTCTTGCGGTCTGAGCAGACACCAGTCGATCCAATGGGCCAAGGGACGTGAGGGTGGGCCGATCCTAGCGGTTGGCCGGGCCCGCAGGTCGGGTTGCGCTGGTCGTCCCGTCCGACAAGCAATGCCCGTACGGTCCCCGAAACCGACCGTACGGATAGAGATGTCCGAAACCGCGAGCGTGAACCGAAACGCCGGGCACCCTCGGCGTGCCGGTTCACACGCGCCGCCGCCCCCATCGAGCGTGAACGGACGCGCCGGGCACCCTCGGCGTGTCGGTTCACACGCCCCGCGTGGCGAGCGTGAACGGACGGGCGGCGCGGTCGAGTCCACAAAGGACTGTGCCCGTACGGCTTCTCCAGCCGTACGGGCACAAACCTCGACCGTGAGGGGGCACACGCGTCAGCGGTGCAGATCGAACCGGTCCGCCTCCATGACCTTGACCCACGCCGCGACGAAGTCGCGCACGAACTTCTCCTTGGCGTCGTCGCTGGCGTAGACCTCGGCGAGGGCGCGCAGCTCCGAGTTCGAGCCGAACACCAGGTCGACCCGGGTGCCGACCCACCTGGGCTTGCCACTGGCGTCGGTGCCCTGGAAGGCGTGCGAGCCGGAGTCCAGCGGCTTCCACGTGGTGCCCAGGTCGAGCAGGTTCACGAAGAAGTCGTTGGTCAGCACACCCGGGGTGTCGGTGAAGACGCCGTACTGTGAACCGTCGTAGTTGGCGCCCAGCACCCGCAGACCACCGACGAGCACCGTGGTCTCCGGCGCCGACAGGCCCAGCAGGTTGGCCTTGTCGATGAGCAGGTACTCGGCCGGCAGCCGGTTGCCCTTGCCCAGGTAGTTGCGGAACCCGTCGGCCACCGGCTCCAGCGCGGCGAACGACTCCACGTCGGTCTGCTCCTGCGTGGCGTCGACCCGGCCGGGCGTGAACGGCACCTCGATGGTGACGCCCGCGGCGGCCGCGGCCTGCTCCACACCGACCGAACCGGCCAGCACGATCACGTCCGCCAGCGACACCTTCTTCGCCGACGAGGCGTTGAACGAGGCCTGCACACCCTCCAGCGCGCGGAGCACGACCGCGAGCTGGTCGGGGTTGTTGACCTCCCAGCCCTTCTGCGGCTCCAGCCGGATGCGGGCGCCGTTGGCGCCACCGCGCTTGTCGCTGGCCCGGAACGAGGACGCCGCGGCCCAGGCGGTGCTGACCAGCTGCGCGACCGACAGCCCCGCGTCGGCGATCAGGCCCTTGAGCGTCGCGATCTCCTCGGCGCCGATGACCTCACCCGACGGCTCGGGCAGCGGGTCCTGCCACAGCAGCGTCTCGGCCGGGACCTCCGGACCCAGGTAGCGCGCCTTGGGGCCCATGTCGCGGTGGGTCAGCTTGAACCAGGCCCGGGCGAAGGCATCGGCGAACTGGTCCGGGTTCTCCAGGAACCGCCGGGCGATCGGCTCGTAGATCGGGTCGAACCGCAGCGCCAGGTCGGTGGTGAGCATGCGCGGCTCCTGCCGCTTGGTCGGGTCGTGGGCGTCGGGCACGGTGCCCGCGCCCGCGCCGTTCTTCGGCCGCCACTGCTTGGCGCCGGCCGGGCTCTCGGTCAGCTCCCACTCGTAGCCGAACAGGTTCCAGAGGAAGTTGCTGCTCCACTTGGTCGGCGTGGTGGTCCAGGTGACCTCCAGACCGCTGGTGATGGTGTCGGCGCCCTTGCCCGTGCCGAACGTGCTCTTCCAGCCCAGGCCCTGCTCCTCCAGCGGGGCGGCCTCCGGGTCGGGGCCGACGTGCTCGGCCGGTCCCGCGCCGTGGGTCTTGCCGAAGGTGTGGCCGCCGGCGATGAGCGCGACCGTCTCCTCGTCGTTCATCCCCATGCGGCGGAACGTCTCGCGGATGTCGCGGGCCGCGGCCAGCGGGTCGGGGTTGCCGTTGGGGCCCTCGGGGTTGACGTAGATGAGACCCATCTGCACCGCCGCCAGCGGGTTCTCCAGCTCGCGGTCACCGGTGTAGCGCTTGTCGTCGAGCCACACGGTCTCCGGACCCCAGTAGACGTCCTCCTCGGACTCCCACACGTCGGCCCGGCCACCGGCGAACCCGAAGGTCTTGAGGCCCATCGACTCCAGCGCGACGTTGCCGGCGAGGATCATGAGGTCGGCCCAGGACAGCTTCTGGCCGTACTTCTTCTTCACCGGCCACAGCAGGCGACGCGCCTTGTCGAGGTTGGCGTTGTCCGGCCAGCTGTTCAACGGCGCGAAGCGCTGCTGGCCGGCGCCTGCGCCGCCCCGGCCGTCGCTGATGCGGTAGGTGCCGGCGCTGTGCCAGGCCATCCGGATGATGAACGGCCCGTAGTGGCCGAAGTCGGCCGGCCACCAGTCCTGGGACGTGGTCAGGACCTCCGCGATGTCCCGCTTGACGGCGGGCAGGTCCAGCGACTGGAAGGCGGCGGCGTAGTCGAACTCCTCGCCGAGCGGGTTGGCCACCGCCGGGTTCTTGGCCAGCACCTTCAGGTTGAGCCGGTTCGGCCACCACTGGCGGTTACCGCCACCCTGGGTCGGGTGCGCGGCACGGTCGTGCACGACCGGGCACTGGCCGGCGTCGGCCGGCGTCGCGGCGGCGTCGTGGTTGTCGGACATCGGAAATCCCTCCGGGATCGGCGGTGATGACGGGAAGTTCAGTGGTGGTGGTTCAGGTGCGCAGCATGCGCTCATGCCTCCGGCCATGGACCACGGCACCGAGTCTTGCCCGCATTCTGGAAAGAGTCAAGAATCTGGGCCCTAGGTCACCATCGGCGCGTCGCGCCCGCGCACCGGCCGCGCGGCGGCACCTCCCGCGGTCAGCCGCCCCGGTCAGCCGCCCCGGTCACCCGCTTGGTCAT
>Ga0164243_10006559_pt1 | contig 17586 bp, 22 predicted proteins | sample OricompcompostOP_FD_108781 | JGI IMG/M metagenome (GOLD analysis project Ga0164243, IMG submission 108781) | Organic Plus compost microbial communities from Emeryville, California, USA - Original compost - Organic plus compost (OP) | ecosystem: Engineered > Solid waste > Mixed feedstock >... | reverse complement strand
TATTAGGGGCTGCTCTGGAGCTGTGGCCGAGAGGCTGAAGGCGGCGGTTTGCTAAACCGTTATACGCTTGTAAAGGCGTATCGAGGGTTCGAATCCCTCCGGCTCCGCCAATTTCTCTTTCATAATCATTCACAGCCGTTTGCGACGGCGCAGGTTTTCCTGTAAAATCGCGCCTTATTTCGATTGTGCCCGATCATAGTCGATCATAGGCAGTCGCGAATTTTGATGGTCTCCGTGTTGGTCTCGCGTCCGAAAAGACCAACAGGCCGGGAGACTACGAATGCCCCTCACCGATACCGCAGCACGAGCCGCAAAGCCCCGAAGCAAGCCCTTCAAACTTTCGGACAGCGGGGGGCTATACCTGCTGGTGCAACCCAATGGCACGAAGTCGTGGCGCCTGGCTTACCGGTGGGCCGGTAAGCAGAAGGCGCTCGCGCTTGGCATCTATCCCTCGACGTCACTTGCAAAAGCGCGCGAGGGTCGCGATAGCGCGCGGCGGCTCATTGCGGAGGGGACGGATCCCAGCATCCAGAAGCGGCGCGACAAGATTGCCGCCAAGAGCAGCGCCGCGGCCACGTTCAAAAGCATTGCAATCGAGCACCTCAACAACCGCCGGCACACGCTCACGCCGCTCTACGCTGATCAGATCCTTCGGCGGCTGGAGGCTGACATCTTCCCCGCGTTGGGCAGCCGGCCTATCGCCGACATAGACGCGCCCGAGTTGCTCGCCGTGTTGCGGAAGATAGAACAGCGCGGCGTCCTCGAGCAGGCCAAGCGGCTGCGCCAGACGTGCGGTCAGATCTTTCGCTTCGCCATCGTCACAGGCCGCGCCCAGCACGATCCTTCCGCGGCCTTGAAGGGAGCGCTGAAACCAAAGGGGCGTCCCCGCCATCATACGCCCATGGCGCGAGAGGATCTGCCCGCATTCCTGCGAGCTCTCGATAGCTACGACGGGGATCCTCGCACAGCCATCGCTTTGCGCCTTACCGTTTTGACCATGGTGCGGACAACTGAGATGCGCGCTGCGCGCTGGGATGAGTTCGAGAACATGGGTGGGCGCGAACCGCTGTGGCGCATCCCTGCCGCCCGGATGAAGGCGCGCGCCGAACACCTCGTGCCGTTATCGCGCCAGGCCATTGCTACACTCGATGAACTCGGCTCTTTGCCCGGAGCAAAGTCGGAGGGCTTCCTTTTCCCTTCGCCCTCGCGCGAAGGCTGCATGTCGAACAATACAATGTTGTTCGGGCTCTATCGGCTGGGATTTCACGGCCGCGCGACGGTGCACGGATTCCGCGGCGTCGCCTCGACCTTACTCAATGAAGCCGGCTTCCACCCCGACTGGATCGAGCGTCAACTCGCGCACGACGAACGCGACGAGGTGAGGGCCAGCTACAACGCCGCGCAATATCTGCCGGGGCGGCGCGGCATGCTGCAGTGGTGGTCCGACTGGCTTGATGAGGTCAAAGCGACCGGCCGCGTTGCCATGCTGACTCGGGAGGCGGCGGAATGACGAAGAGCCCTCCTTTCAAATATGTGCCCGACGATCGCAAGTGCATCCGCGAGCACTTCGAGAAGCTGGGTAAGGCAAGTCGATTTGAGCTTTCCATAGAGGCTTTAGAGCGTTCGGCGGATTGGTACCTTTTTAAACACGCCTGGGCCAAGGCTCTGCGGGGCATGCCAGAGATTGAGGTGCAGCACGCAGAGGATTTGGAGAGCCTGCGACGCGCACGAAAAATATTGGTCAGCTCATGCGGCCCCACATTCCAGCTGCGCAACGAGCGGGCTTATGACGGTCTCGACGATGACGAGGCAGAAACGGGGATCGCCGACGAGATCGATACGATGTACCGAAAGTTTCAGAGCGGCCAGATATCGGGTGGCTCGTTTTTGCAAGTGATGGGCGCGTGGGCGATCGATGATCTGATCGCGCTCCACGGCAACGAGTCTCCCGAAGCTCGGTGGATCAAGGACAGCCGGAAAAAGCAGCATCGTCGCACCTTCCTGAAGGACGTGGCTACTCTCTGGGCCGACCTCAACGGAAAGGACCTTTCCAACTGTACGATCTCAGCGGTGGACGGCAGCCCAATGTTGGACTTCATCAAAGCCTGCATCGAGCCAGTCACTGCGGTCACGGGCGAATTTGCAGGCGACGAGACGATCAAAATCATCGTCGGCGAACTGAAGCGAGAAAGCCAGAAGATTGGCGGCGAGCTTGAGCGTGTGGCACAGATCGAGGAAGCCGCCGGCCGACGGGCGCACCACGCGATGCTCGGGGAGGAGGAGTTAGCAGAGTAGGTAACGAAATCGGCAATTTCTCTTTTTTCACTTTCTAGCCCTGCCTCAGAAAATCGCCGACGTTCATGACCACATCAACGAGCGATGGTGGTTGGATATGAACGAAGCCAAAATCTCCTACACGCCAAGGACTCTGTCCGCCGCGGCCGATGTCGGGCTGACGAACATCTTCGCCGCGCTGAAAGCCGGCGCACTGCGGTCGCGCCGCCTCGGCAAGAAGCACATCATCTTCCACGACGACGCGATCGCTTGGCTCAAGTCGCTTCCCGAGGGCCAGCACGAAGCTTCTCCCTGACCTCCAAACACAAAACCGCCCCGGCCGGCAGGTCCGAGGCGGTTGGAAAGCAGTTGCGCACGAGTTCTCTCGAAACCCGCCCGCGCATTCTTGATGCTGTAGTTCGTTCGGAATTGCAACGGCCCCGACATCCAGGGGCACAATGCTGACACTCAACGCCGACCTCACCGAACCCGACTATTTCACCATCGATCCCCCTCCGCGGAGGCGCCTGTCGCCGTCCATGCGGCGCGCTTTGCGGATCCGCGTTGAAGCACTCCGGGAGGAGCAGCGCGCTGCCGCAGAAGAATACGAGTGGCACTACGACCGCCAGGACGAAATCCTCGCAGAGATGATGGAGCGGCAGCAGCGCTGCCGACAAATGCGCGAGATACTTCTCGCAGATGGAGCCGCCTATGGATGAGCGGTTCCGCAACGGCGCGACCATACCGGAGGCGGCCGATGAGCGTTGGTCTGATTCCGGTCACGGACAGCACGGTCGCACGCAGACCAGGCATGCTCGTCGCCGTCGCGACGATGATGAAAGTTGGTGGGACGTTTGCATCCTCAGCGACAGCGGCAAGCCGATACCGAACCTTGCCAACGTCGTCGCTGGTTTGCGCGCGCTGATGCCGGAGCACCTAGCATTCGACGAAATGGCCCGCGTTAGCGTCTTAAGGCGACCTCTTGGCGAAGAGCACGAACCTGGAGACGTGCCCGTAACAGACTATCACGTTAGTGTCTTCCAGGAGATTTTTCAGCACCACGGCCTTTCGCGCCTCAGCCGCGACGTGACGCATCAGGCAGTTGAGCAGCGCTCACGCGAGTGTTCATTTCACCCGGTGCGGGACTATCTCGATGACTGCGCCGACAATTGGGATGGTGTCGATCGGCTGACACGGTTTGCTACCGTGTACCTTGGGGCTGAGGACACGCCGTACACGCAGCGCGTCGCTCCGATGTTCCTGATCTCGATGGTGGCACGCATCTACGAGCCGGGCTGCAAAGTAGACTACATGCTCGTTCTCGAAGGACCCCAGGGCGCGATGAAATCGAGCGTCTGTCGTGTGCTCGGCGGAAAATACTTTTCGGACGCGCTGCCCGATATCGACAAGGCTGGCAAAGACATATCGATCCATCTGCGCCGAAAGTGGCTCATCGAAGTCCCTGAGATGCACGCGATGAATCGCGCCGAAGCTGCCCAGCTCAAAGCATTCATCACCCGTCCCGTCGAGCAGTTTCGACCTCCGCACGCCCGCCTTGAAGTGATCGAGCCGCGGCAATGCGTGTTCATCGGAACGACGAACAAGGACACCTATCTTCGCGACGACACTGGCGGCCGGCGCTTCTGGCCCATCGTCTGCGGCGCTATCGATCCAACCGCCTTGGCTCGCGATCGTGATCAGATCTTCGGTGAAGCGGTCCACCGCTACCGGTCCGGCGAGCATTGGTGGCCCGATCGCGACTTCGAGCGAGAGCACATCCGTGCGGAGCAGGATGCGCGGTACGAGGTGGATGCGTGGGAGCATGCAATTGAGGACTGGGTGCGGAACCGCTCTCGCATCACGATAGGAGAGGTCGCTAAGGGCGCGTTGAACATAGAGACCAGCCGGCTAGGGCGCGCCGAGCAAAACCGGATCAAGTCGGCGATCACTCGGCTCGGCTTTCAGCAGGGTCGACGCACCAACGCAGCACGTCACTGGGAGCGCGGCTGATGGATGCGCACACAGGTGACGGAGTGACCAACAGTGACCGACTTGTCCATAGAGTCCATGGAAAATTGCTCACTCCTCTAGGGGAATATTGGTCACTGTTGGTCACTCCGTCACTGCTCTATGCAACCCGTCATGCCATTGCGGTGCATGTTCCTCCGCTCGCAAACATCTGGCGCCATGCCAGTCGCACGAGCGATGCGCTCCGCGAACAGCTCAGATCCCGATCGGGAACAACCACGCTAATCAGCGGCCAATCGGCAGTCGAAGTGCGTGAACGGGAAAACGAGATCCGGCCGGCTGTGTTGGGCGTGCCGGTCGAGTTGGACATGAGGGAAACGATGATGGAAGACGTTCACGGGAATTGGCTTTGCTCCGCTGTAAGCACGGTTGTGCAGTCGGTCGGAACCAAGCTCGGGCGACCGCTGCGGTTGCAGGAAGTCCACCAGATCGTGCTCGCACTCGGCGAGCGCGTCCGCCGCGAGTGCGAGCAGCGGGCCACCGCGGACGAAGCGCCGGACGAGCCGGTAGCCTGCAAGCGCAAGCCGGAGCTGTCGATGACGCGCAGCGCAATCAAAAGCCGAGACTCCAGGCGGCGCGTGAAGGATCGGGCGCAGCGAGGGGTAGAGGTGGTCCAAGTTGAAGTCGGCGAGCAGCACGTCGACGAGCTGGAGCGACGGGGGCACTACCAAGCGCGACTTGAGCGCATCGACGCTACCAAGGCCATTGCCGCCGCGGTCGAAGGTCTGCTCGACGCGGTGACGCCGAAAAAATGAAGCGTTGAAAACATTGGAATAAAGCGTTTCTCCGCGACCGTCGCGTTGCCGGGTTCGATTTCGGAGCATGATGTTCGCAAGTGATTTGCCAAGGCACACGAGGAGGCCCGATGCTCGCGAACGTCGAAACGATTGAGCGCCGTCACGCGCCACCGATCGCCAACACGCTGCAGCTGCCGCCCCTGCCTGTTACGCTGATCGAAGCCGAGCGCCGCCACTCCGAAATCGCGGCAGAGCTGGCGGCCGTGCGCACTGACTTCAACACTTTAAACTACAATTTCGCGGGCATTCGTGTCCCCCGCGCGGATGGGACTTTGTTCCCCTTGTCCGGGCGAGACCACGCGCTCGCTGATCTCCAACGTCGGCAAGTCGAGCTCGAGGCGGCCGAGGCCGAGGCCCGGCGCACTCTCTCAGCCGAGCGCCGCAAGTTCGGCGATGCCGTCACCGACCAGATGCGGGGGCCGGTTGCCGATCTCTGCGCCCTTGTGACCGAAAAGCTTCTGGAAGCCGAGGCGATGTTCGCCTTGTTGGGCGACCTGGCGCAGCAGGCGCATCAACACAGCATCGGCATCCGCAACGACACGATGACCAGGTGGCCCACCCTCGCTGCCCAGTTGAAATCCGTAAGACGCCAAATCGAACCGAGTGCACACAAATGAGCACCACAACCAGCATTAAGCGGGTAGTCGCCGAGGCTGTCGCGCGAGAAATCGCAGATCATCGGCAAGCGTGCGAACGCCAAGCGGCGCGCATCGACGAGGCGCTCGCCAAGCTCGACGAGGCGATCGCGATTGCGGAGGCCGGCAACGAGGCAAGAGGACGGCAGCCGCCGCACTGACGAACACAGAATTCCGGTCTGGGTTCTCCTTGCGCCAGGTCGGAATATAGGGCGGTGCCGGTTGTCGGGTCGACGGTCCCCGATGACCGGCACCATCAACCACATGGAAGCAACATGACGAGCCCACCCGCATGGACGCGCGAGACGCTGAACCGGTACATTGAGGGCACAACAGACGTCCTGTCTCGGAAGATTGTTGAATTCCGACGCGAGTGTCAACGAGAGCGCGAGCTTCGCGATGCACAGTTTGCTGCCCGCATGTCCGAACTCGGCTACCGGCTCGAATCCGTCGCCGACCTTGAGCGCCGGCTAACCGAGCGCCTGGCCACCCTGAAGGACGGCCGCGACGGCACTGTCCTCACGCTCGACGATATGCGCCCGGCGATCGCTGATTACGTCGACCACGTCCTAAGGGGTTGGGAACGGCCTAAGGATGGCAAGAGCGTCACGGTTGCGGACGTCGAGCCCGTGCTGCGTCATCTGGTCAGCGAGGCTGTCGCCAGGATCCCGAAACCGAAAGCCCGCGTAACGATCGACGACTTCCGCCCGCTCATCGCCGAACAGGTCGCCGCAGCCGTGGCACGGCTTCAGCAAGATCAACAGCCCGTCCACCCTGCCCGGCACTGGCCGCCCCGTGCGGGATGGCCGCATGACCGTGTCATAGACCTGCAGGCCATGCCCCACACGCTCACGGAGGATGTAACGGCAGCGGTGAGGCTGCTGCCCAGGTATGGGGAGCAGTCGACGCGATGACCCGCAAGCCACCCCGCATCAAGATGCTCAAGCCGCGCCTCAGCACGATGCGCCCACGCTTTGGGGCGGCGACCCGCGAGGAGAAGGAAGCGCAGCGCTTCAAGGATCGCGATGCGAGCCATGAGTTCCGTGCCTGGTACAAAACAAAACGTTGGCGCGACCTGCGCGAGCGCGTCCTGCTGCGCGACCTCTACACCTGCGCCATGTGCGCGAAGGTCTGCAGTGGAGCCTATCCGGATCCCGGCAGCGCCGTCGTTGATCATCGACAGCCACATCGAGGGGACGAGACGCTGTTTTGGGAGGAAGCGAATTGCCAGTGCATGTGCAAGGGCTGTCACGACGGGGAGAAGCAACGCACCGAGCGAGACGAGCGTCGGCGCGACCCGTCGTTGTGACCGGGGGGGGCGAGTGCAAAAGGTTGAGCACTACAACGCAGAGACCCGCGTGTTCCAAAATGCGTATAATTTTTTCCCTCCTATGATTTTGTTAAGTGCGTACCACGTGCGAACTAACGCCATTAAAGCGTTGAAATAGCTTGAGATTACTTAAGTTTGATTTCTGCCCACGGAAATCAAAGGCAGCTGTTAAGTGACCACTAGTGACCGGGTGGTTCCGAGTGCGTACCGCAGCGCTTCGCGACAGACAGGAGCTTACGCATGGCATTCATCGCGCCGCTACTCGTTCCCATCCTTGGCGCCACCGGGGCGCTTGTCGCTACCAGTGCGATCCAGATTGCGGCTTCCGTCGGGTGTCATACCCCGACGCGCGCACTGAAGGTGGCACGGTGAGTTTAATTATCGCGCACGTCGGAGAGGACTCCGTCCATGTCGTGACCGACACGGTTATGCTCGGCGTTAATGGCACGGTAGCCGGATTCACGAGCAAGGTTTACGCGGTGCCGCATGCCAACCTTGTCATCGTCTGCCGCGGGCACGTCTGCGCATTGCCAATGGCGGCCGCAAGCCTTCAGATGGTCGGGGGTACGTTTGACGAGATCGCAGCGAAGGCAGCGGACGTTTTGCGCCCGTTCTTCATCGACGTGACCGATCCAGCGCTGCGGGCCTACATCGATGAGGCGGGTGGGAACCACGACGTCGAGGTGACACTCGCCGGCATCTCAGAGACGCGTGGCCCGATGGTCTGTTCGATGACGGTGGTTGAGACAGGCGGACGACGTGAATGGACGATCGAGGAGTGCTGCGACATCAATGAGATGGTCGGCCCGTTCACGGACGAGATCGCTCGGGAGTTCGAGGAGCACGTCCAGTCCCGACATTCTAACCGTCTGACCGAGCTGCTCTGGCTTGCCGAGCGCAGTCGCCTCATCCGATCGCCGGTTTTCGGACGCGGCGAGCCCGTTTGTCAGATTGGCGGCGCAGCGGTCCTAACCACCATCACGGCGAGGACGATCGAGCACCGACTATTACGCCGGTGGCCAGACAAGCTCGGCTCTCTGATCGAGCCAGACCTTTAGCGACAGGAGAATCCGCCATGGCCGCCACCGACGAGACCCGCTTGATAGTAAGCCTCGAAGCCAAGATCGCCAGCTTCGAGAAGCAGTTGGCCAAGGCTACCGGCACGGCCAACACGCGCATGGGGCAGATCGAAAAGCGCTTCCGCTCCGCCAACGATAAGGTTGCGCGCGGCATGTCCTCCGTCGGTGCTTCGGCGCTCAACGCCTCCAGGTCCAGCGAATACCTCATCAAAGGCATGTCGCGCAGCGCCAAGGCGACGGAGGAAGTCGGTCACGCGGCCGGCTTGGCCACGGGGCAGTCTCAGGCATTGTTCCACGCCATGCGGTCAGGCGCGGAGAGTATCGCTCTCGGCGTTCCGCCGACGACTGCGCTGACGCAGCAGCTCAACCACCTCACATATGCGGCGAGTGGTCCGGGAGGCCTAACCGGAGCGTTCAAGCAGGTGGCTCGGTTCATCGGCGGCATTTTCACTCCCATCCGTTTGGCGATCACAGGTGTTGCCGGTCTTGCCGCAGCAGCGGTGTACGCTGGCAAATCGTTTGCCGACACGCAGTCTGAGATAGACTTGGCTCTTTCGGGCATCGGGAAGGCGTCCGGCGTCAACGTCGATGCAATCAATCGGATCGCCAAGACGGTGGCGAAGGCAGGTGAAGTGTCAGTCGGTGAGGCGCGGGAGATCGCTACAGCCATCGCTTCAACAGGCAAGGCCTCCGAGGAGGCAACTGGCAAAGCCACCATGCTCGCCAAGGCCTTCTCTCTTGTCACCGGCACAGACTTGAAGGCGGCGGCAGCGGATCTCGCCGGCGTCTTTGCCGACCCCGCGAAGGGTGTCGACGAGATCAACGCGAAGCTCGGCGCATTCAACGATGCGGAGACGCAGGCGATCAAGTTGACCGCCGCAGCGGGGGATAAACTTGCAGCGCAGCGCGCCTTGGCGGATGGCATGCAACGGTCGCTCGATAGCGTGACGACCAAGACGACGGCATGGGCGAAAGCCTGGAACTCTGTGGCGAATGCCGCATCGGACGCGTTCGACGCAGCCGGCAGAGCCGTCAACAATGCGATGTCAGGACCAGGATTGGCCGATCAACTTGCCGAGGCCCAGAAGACGCTCGCCGAGATGGAGCAGCGGGTGGGCCGCGGCGAGATGCGGGGCTTTGCAAAGAGCGGAGGACTCGACCGGCTGCGAGCCGAAATCGACCGGCTGCAAAAAGAAATCGACGCTAAAGCCGCTGCTGATGCGCGCACGGCCAGCAACACGGCAAGTCTCGACTTCAGCAACTTTGTTCGCGGGTTGGACCCTGCCATCGGTCAGCTTGACGAGATCGACGCGCAGATCGAGCGCATCAAGAAGGGCCTTGCTGATCCGGCGCTCACGATCAGCGCGGAAACACGGGAAGGCGCTGAGAAGCTTCTGGCATCGCTGGAGGCCCAGAACGCCGCGACCCGCACCTATATCGAGCTGGCTAAGGAGCGCTACGGCATCTCGTCGGCGGGCCTTGGCCAGGAGATCATGCAGGCTGATCTCGACGTCAAATCGCTAAGGGCGAGGACGCCCGAGCAAAAGGCCTACGTCGCACAGATGCAGGCGGAGATGCGGGCGCGTCAGCAGGGACTGAGCGCGGCAGAAGTCGCAGCTCGCGGCATGATCGCGGCCAACACGTCATTACGGGACTCCTACCAAGACCTAGCCGACACTTCGCTCGAGATGAGCCAGTCATTCGCCAACACGTTCGCGCAGGACCTGCTCTCCGGAAAGTCGGCAGCAGAATCTCTCGGCGACGCACTCGACAACCTCTCAAAAAAGCTGCTCGAGATGGCGACAAATCGGCTCGTTGAGGCGGCGCTTGGCCCGCTATTCGACGGGCTGGCTGGGGGCTTGGCGGCTGGCGGATCTAGGGGCGGCCTTCTTGGCGGCACCATCATCCCTGGCGTTCTTCACGATGGCGGCGTTGCTGGCCGCGACGGCTATGGGCATGGGCGTGCCGTTTCGCCCTCGGCGTTCAATGGTGCGCGCCGCTATCACAAGGGCGGCATCGCCGGACTGAAGCCAAATGAGGTGCCGGCCATTCTGCAAAAGGGTGAACTCGTCATTCCGAGAGTCGGCAGCGCAGCGCGTGCATCTGCCGCCGGCGCGGCCGATGCGGTGAGCGTGAACATGCCCGTCACCATCAACGTCGCGCAGGGCACGCCCGAGGGCATCGAGAAGCTCCGTGGCGAAATCGTACCTCTTATGAGGCAGGTCGCAGAGGCAACGCTCACGAACGCTTTCAATCGCAAAAACCGCTTCGCAAAAAGTGGGCTCTAACGTGAGTGGACAAACCATGGTCGGCCAAACTTACCGTTTCGTGCGTCGCAGCTGCACTGAGACCGGCAGTGGCTTGGTCCAGCTATTTATCGAAAGCGCAGATGGGACGCAGATCCCCATTGTTCTCGAGGTCGACGAAGCCAAGAACATGGTGGCTGCCGTCGCCGAGCAGATAAGCATCGCCATTCCACCCGATCCCCTGGACATGTTCCGCGTCGCCCGTCGACAAAAGGACACCACTGCATGACCGACTATCAACGCTGGTATCAAGCTGGCACAGCTTCTGTTGCCAACGGGGCAACTGCGGTAACCGGTGTCACGACGGCATGGCTTGCCAATGCGCGCGCGGGCGACTTCTTCATCTCCGGAGATTCTTTCGCCGAGATCGCGTCAATTGAGACCAATACTGGGCTCACGCTAGGCACCGGGTGGCCGGGCACGACACTATCTGGCGATAGCTATGCCATCGCCCGCGTGTCTCCAGCGTGGAGTCTAGCTTCTGAGCTTGCGGTTCGTCTCGCCGCCTTCATCGAGAGCCAGACGGACATCTACTCCGGCACCGGAGCTCCGAGCGATTCACTCGGCGCAGACGGTTCCATCTACTTCCGCACCACGCCACCTACGCTTTATCGCAAAGCGGCTGGTGCTTGGGATTCTGGCATCTCCCTTGTTGGCCCTCAAGGAGCCAGCGGTGCTGACGTTACCGGCACCAGCACGACGACCAACACTGTTGGCACTGGGTCTAAGACGTTCACCACCCAATCGGGCCGGGCCTGGTCTGTCGGACTTCGGGTTCGCATCGCATCCGTTGCCGCTCCGGCGACAAATTGGATGGAAGGCGTCGTCACCGCGTATTCTTCGACTTCCCTGACGATTACCTCTGACCTCATTGGCGGATCGGGAAGCATATCGAACTGGACGATCAACGTCGCGGGTGAGCGCGGGGCTACGGGAGCCACTGGTGCTACAGGCGCCACAGGGTCAACAGGCGCAGCCGGTGCAGATGGTAAGTCACCCAAGGGCACGAGCACGACGTCACGCACCCTAAACACCGGTTCGATGGTGTTTACGACCCAGGCTGGACTACCCTTTGCTGTGGGCATGCGGCTCCGGTGTGCTTCGGCTGCGGCTCCGACGACGAAATGGATGGAAGGCGTCGTCACCGGCTACACGACGACCTCACTGACCATCCTCATGGATCTGTTCACTGGGTCAGGCTCGGCGGCGGATTGGAACATCGTCCCGGCCGGCGAGCGAGGAGCAACCGGCGCCACCGGCGCCACTGGTGCCACGGGCGCCGCGGGCGCAGATGGCTCACGTGTGGTCACCACCTCCACCACGACGCTGACGACGGCGACGGGATCGAAGGCATTCACTGTCGCTTCTGGCCTGTCCTACGTGGCAGGGCAGCGGGTGAGAGCTTCGTCAGCTTCTAATGTGCTCAACTGGATGAGCGGTATCGTTACCGACTACACGAGCACGACGCTGACGATCCTTATGGATCTGATCGGTCCGGAACCAGGATCGGCCAGTGACTGGAACCTTTCGCTGACAGGCGAGAAAGGTGATCCTGGGCCAACGGGAGGATTTGAAAGCTTCCTCTCTACCAAAGGCAACTGGCCGCTAGGCGACGGCACGACCTATGGAGCGCTTGGTGTCGGCGCCAATGGGTCCATGCCTGTCGCCGACAGCACCGCGACATTTGGCATTTCCTGGCAGGCTATATCGGCAGTTGTGGCCGGTGGTTATTGGACGCCGGCAACTATCGCATCGGCGGCGACGTGCGATATCGGCGCCTCAACGTCGACTTACATCACCATCTCGGGCACCACGACCATTACCTCGTTGGGGACGAGCGCCAACAGGTTGCGTGTAGTGACATTCTCCGGATCGCTGCTTCTGACCCACAATGGAACCTCGCTGATCTTGCCAGGTGCCGCCAGCGTCCAAACCGCAGCTGGTGACAGCGCCATCTTCGTGTCGGACGGTTCTGGCAATTGGCGCTGCCTCTCCTACAGCCGCATCAGCGGTGCGCGCGAAAAGCTTGCCGCCAATCGTACCTACTACGTGCGTACCGATGGCAATGATACCAACACGGGACTGGCGAACACAGCGGGAGGCGCCTTCCTCACTATCCAAAGAGCGGTCAATGTCGTGCTCGCCTTGGACACCTCGACCTTCAGCGTGACCATCCAGGTTGGCGCTGGAACCTACGCGGCGGGAGGGTTTTTTTCGGGTCCGTGGATGGGCTCGGGCAGCGTGACGATCCTCGGTGATGCAACGACACCCGCAAACGTGGTGATCTCATCGTCGGGCAATTGCTTTGACTTCACCGGCGTATTGCCCGGCGCCCTTACGCTCAACGGATTCAAGCTCGAAAGCAGTGCTGGATCAGGTATCGCGCATTCTGGGCTCGGGCTGGTGAACTTCGCCAATATCGAGTTCGGCGCGTGCGCCGTTCGCCACCTGTCTATTGGTCGCGGAGGCGCGCGGTGCGTGATGACGGGCGACTATTCAATTAGTGGCGACGCGGTAGTTCACTTGTATTGCTCGCAAGGCGCTTATCTACAGACAAACGGTGCGCGAACGGTTACCCTATTAGGCAATGTTAGCATCACGCGCTTTGTGGAGTGCAGTGGTTCAGGTATTCTGGCAAACGGTCTCACCTACTCGCTCGGCGCCTTCGCGGTGACAGGCCAGCGCTACAATATTTCCATAAACGGATGGGTCAACACAAATGGCGGGGGAGCTTCGTACTTCCCGGGCAGTTCGGGTGGCGCAACCTCTTCGGGAGGCCAGTACATCTAGGGGATTGGCGTGAATCTGTACGGGCAAGAGGTGCTGTTTTCCGCTGTCAGTCGAATCGTTGCCAAGGGTGACGGCATGTACGACGCCGCCGCGTCGGAGCACTATTTTTCTGTTGGAGCTAGCGCCATGTCTGCGATTAAACGTAGCCTAGCCGCCGCGAAGGTAACGCCAACAGCAGAAACACAAGTTTTAGACTACGCTTGCGGTTACGGTCGCGTTCTACGTTGGTTAGCAGTAGCGTTTGGCCAGCATCGCGTGATTGGCGTTGATGCGGACGCCAAGGCTGTGGCCGCCGCAGCCTCTTTGGGCTTCAAAGCGGAGCGTCTCGACACTTCCCTAGTAACCTATCTCGGTCGCGACTTCGATTTGATTTGGGTCGGGTCACTGCTCACGCATTTGCCCGAAGGCGAAACCCTTCGGGTTCTCGGCTATCTGCGGAGACATCTTACTAAGACGGGAGTTTTGGTGTTCACGACGCACGGCCGCTTGGTAGAGCACCGATTGCGCACTCGGGAGCGTTTATACAATCTTGACGAGGCGAGCGCGCGTGAGCTTGTGGATGGTGTGACTGTTTCAGGTTTCGGATTTCGTCCGTACCCAAAAGTGACAGACTATGGCATTTCGGTTGCGCGCCCCTGGAAGGTGTTGCAAATGGCCGAACAGTCCGGGTTACGTCCGGTGCTGTATGAAGATCGCGGCTGGGCAGAGCACCAAGACGTTTGCGCATGCCGACCGAACGAGTAGGCCCGAGGAAACCAAATGTCTTACAACCCTCACAATTGGTTTTGGATCGTCGGCGGTGACGCAGCGCAGGCGTGGTCGAGCGCGATGGGCGCTTACGTCGCCGATTACCCGGGCGACCAAGTCACGCGGATCGCCAACGAGGTAGAGCTTTACGACGTGCTGGCCAAGGCGGGACTTGCAGCCAAGGCACCGGGGCACACGTTCTCCGTCTCTGAGGTCCGTGACGCGCTCCTAGCCATCGACTCGGCGACGGTTGGCGACGCCGCCGACGCTGCTGCGCTCAGCGCAGCAGCGGCCACGATGGGCCTCGTTCTGCCACCGTTCGTCTAGCGCCCACGCCACTTTTTCAAACCAAAACCCGAAGACTTCCATGGCCAAAGCTGCGGCGCCATCTGTGCTAGAGCGAGCAAAGAAAAACCCCCGACCGTGAAGCCGAGGGCATTCTGATCTCATTCCGCAGGCGGCGGCAACCGCACGGCGGTCCGTGGCGCATCGACTTCGCGTTACGTTTGCGCCAACGACTTGAGCGAGCCCTCGAGCGTGCTCATTGCTATCAGCTGCCAGTCTTGCTGACCGGCGCGCATGTCGCGACGCAGGTACGCGGTCAAAGCAGCGGCTCCAGCCAGCGTCTGTGGGGGCGTGCGGCCCAGTCGCGCCAGAGAGGCACACATTTCTTTGTAAGCGGCGACTTGCTGACGTTTGATCTCCGTTAGGCCTGCCTGACGATACCAGTCCCTGGCTGCCTTCTTTGCCGCACGCTCACGCGCCTTCGCATCGCGGTACTCGCGAAGGACCAATTCCGGGGGTAGGCCTTCGGCCAGAAGCTTATCGCGAATACCTTCGAGTTCTGCTCCGCCGACGCTGGCGTATCGGCGCCACCCGATGGACTGAGGCGGTCGTGGCCCGATGACTTTAGCCGCTGCGTACTCCAGGCCGCAGATATCGTCAGATAGCCGGTTGGCTCTTTTCTCGAGCCGCCGATACTCGGCGATGGCGTCAAAGATGGTGTCGTGTTGCGATTTTGTGTGCATAGCCTGCTCCTTGGATTGTTCGGTGGGAGGCGCGAGATGGGGACTCGCGCCTCGTTGATGCGACTTTAGCCGGCGACGAGCGCCTTGCGGCGGCCTTGCGTCGTACGGGCGGGGATGAGACCGCCGCGTTCCCATTCTCGGCACCACTCCGAAACGCGACGCTTGTCATGCCCGGACAGATTGGCGAGCACTTGCTGCGAAGGCACGGACCGTCCGAGCGCGAGCTCAGTCAATACGTGTTGCAACGCGTCTCGCTTCGACATTCCGCCAGTCTTCGGCGGACTGTCCGGGTTGCGCCGGACCGTCCGGGTGCCGCCGCTGCGCGGACTGTCCTGTCGCTTTGGCGAACTGTCCGGCTCGACGAACTGAGCACGGAAGGCGGACAGTTCGACGTCGGACACGGCAGACAGCATCGTCGGCGCCGGAAGGGCTGGGAGTGGCTTCGACGGCTTCGGCAGACGCTTCGGAGAGAACGCGAACCCGAAGCTGACCACCATCCCAAGCTCCAGCAGTAGCGTGCGCAGGAACGGATCCAGCAACATAGCCACGGCCTTCACGTGGTCTTTATCGTAGCCAAGCGCGGCAGCAATGACGCTGATTTGCTCGGCTTCCGGGGCGACCGGCTTGGCTGGCGCTAGGAGTGCGAGGCGAGCCTCTACGCCCTTGGCGCTGTTCTCGTAGTAGGCGACGATAGAGCGCGCTGCTCGGCACTTGGTGCCTTCACCGGAGGCGCATTCCTTGTCGGCTGCCGCGCGCTTAGTGCTGACGGTCTCCCGCTCGGTTGCCAACTGGCCTTCGAGGCTGATGCGCTGTTTCACGAGGTCATCGTGCTCAGTGCCCGACATCATCGTCTTCTCGGCTTGCCGGCCGGCAGAAGAAAACACCACGAGGCCGGTGCCGGCGAGGAAGATTGCAGCAAAGCCAATCGCCGACAGCCAGTGATTATGGCGGCGAGCAACGTCGGCCAAGTGCCCCGCCATCATCGTGCCCGCGACGATGACGAGAGTTAGATAGTGCTTCAGAGTAAAGGGCGCCCCGTGCACGACGTCCTCAAAGAGGATCGCCAGTGTGCCAGAGAGTAGGACCACGCCGGCGGCTATAGCCAAATTGCGCCCGACTGTGTTATGCGTATGCATGTGAGATCTCCTATTTGCCGTAGGGTTTTCACGAGGAGCCCGGGGGTGTTCGCGCACCTGCCGGGCTTTCTAATCAGCGCCTAGTGTACTAGTTGACAAGTGCACTGATAGTCTATATCTACGCCGCATAAGTCAACTTGTCAACACCTGGAGGTCGATGATATGTCCAGCGCACAGGAACTCGAGGAGCTGTGCGACATGGCCGACGATCGTTATCAGCAGCCGGGACGGGAGGGCCTTGTGTCTTTCACGTTCTGGACGACTCCGGAGTTGCGCAATGACGTGAAACGGCTTGCGGTCGACAAAGAGACGTCTGTCCAGGCCCTCATGGAGGAAGCGACGAAGGATCTGCTCGCGAAGTATGCCAGGCGCTCAAAGCGATAGGAATTCGCCATGCAATCTGAAGACAACGACATGATGGCCAGCTTCCGCGCGATGGTTCTCGATCTGCGGAGCAACATCGGTAGCGATGACGAAGAGCTCACCGACGAACTCGATGAGTTTCTCGGCGAAATGACTTGGATAATGCGACCGGTGTTTTCCGAGAACGATCGCCTGGTCGGCGCCGGCGAACTCCCCCTGAGTCGAGAAGAGGAAAACGACCTTCACCGCGGCGTCTACGCTGCCATCAACGAGCTGCGAGTCGCCCGTCCCAGCGGCCGCGCGCTTCACGATAAGCTGGGTGAGATTGATGCGGCGTATGCCAGATATGTGGAAGCCGTTCATCTGCGGCGTGCGAGGTAGAGGCTAGTCTTGACCTTCGCCGCGAACTTTGGTGGCCTTAGCTGCGCCGGGAGGGGCGCCTCTGAATGTTCCTGAGAGCCGCACAACGGTTCGCCGCATCGGTTCGCCACCGCGAAGAGGTGGCCCAAAGCCCTGTACCTGCTCCCTGCCTCTCTCTAGTGCTCGCAAGCCCTGTCCCTTCCCCTAGCCCCAACAGGACGCCCGCGCCCGTGTTTCGGCTCTATCCCGAGCCGGAACGCCCTGCAGTGATCCAGGCTCGCGCGCTGATGGAACTGTTGCGGGAACAGTGCCCGGAGGCTGTCGGTTCGTGGTTGCTCGCATCAGACCTTGCCCGGACCTATACCGAACTGACCAAGCGTGAAGGCTGGACCGAATTGAGCTGGTGTTCGATCGGTCGCGAACTGGGGAAGCTGACGCGCCGGCGGACCGTGAAGCGCCAAGGTCGCCGATACATCGCTTACATGCTGCGCTAGCGATTGTTGGTCTTTCCGTTGGTCTCGTTGCCTTGGCGGTTGACCTAAGTCGCTACGCCTAATCGACTTTTTGCGGACAATGTGAGCGCCTCCGGCCCGCCATTCAATTCAGCTCACGCGCCCGCGGGGCGCTCCGCATGGGCGGCGCTTAGCGCCGGGCCGCTTGCGGCCTGAGCCCTGACGGGCTGTAGTGGATCAATCAGCTCACGCGCCCGCGGG
>Ga0164243_10006558_pt1 | contig 17588 bp, 18 predicted proteins | sample OricompcompostOP_FD_108781 | JGI IMG/M metagenome (GOLD analysis project Ga0164243, IMG submission 108781) | Organic Plus compost microbial communities from Emeryville, California, USA - Original compost - Organic plus compost (OP) | ecosystem: Engineered > Solid waste > Mixed feedstock >... | reverse complement strand
TGTCATTCGCCGACAGGCTACGGGCTGGGCCAGACCTACGGGACGTCGGCCGGCACGCAGAATTTCGACTCGGTCGAGGAGACCGACGTGGCGCTGGTCATCGGCGCCAATCCGGCGTCAGCGCATCCGGTCTTTGCGTCACGGCTGAAGAAGCGCATTCGTCAGGGCGCCAAGCTGATCGTCATCGATCCGCGCCGCACCGAGATGGTGAAGTCGGCGCATATCGAGGCCGCGCATCATCTCGCGCTGCGGCCCGGCACCAATGTCGCGGTCGTCACCTCGCTGGCCCATGTCATCGTCACCGAAAAGCTCTACAACGAGACCTTCATCCGCGAGCGCTGCGACTGGGATGAATTCCAGCACTGGGCCGAGTTCGTTGCCGATCCGCGACACAGCCCGGAGGAGGTGTCGAAAATTTCCGGCGTGCCGGCGCAGACCATTCGCGAGGCCGCGCGCCTCTACGCCACCGGCGGCAATGCGTCGATCTATTACGGCCTTGGCGTCACCGAACACAGTCAGGGTTCGACCGCGGTGATGGCCATCGCCAACCTCGCCATGTGCACTGGCAATATCGGCCGTCCAGGCGTCGGCGTGAATCCGCTGCGCGGCCAGAACAACGTGCAGGGCTCCTGCGACATGGGTTCGTTCCCGCACGAGCTCTCGGGTTACCGGCATATCTCGCTCGACGAGCCGCGCCAGCTCTTCGAGAAAGACTGGGGTGTGAAGCTGGACAAGGAGCCGGGCCTGCGCATCAACAATATGCTCGATGCCGCAGTCGAAGGCGCGTTCAAGGGTATCTACATCCAGGGTGAGGACATCCTCCAGTCCGACCCCGACACCACGCATGTGTCGGCCGGTCTCGAGGCGATGGAATGCGTCGTGGTGCAGGACCTGTTCCTGAACGAGACCGCGCGTTTTGCGCATGTCTTCCTGCCGGGCTCAACCTTCCTCGAGAAGAACGGCACCTTCACCAATGCGGAGCGCCGCATTCAGCCCGTGCGCAAGGTGATGTCCCCGAAGAACGGCTACGAGGATTGGGAAATCACCGTGATGCTGTCGAAGGCGCTCGGCTACGAGATGAATTACGATCATCCGTCGCAGATCATGGACGAGATCGCGCGCCTGACGCCCGGCTTCGCCAACGTTTCTTATGAGATGCTGGACGAGCGCGGTTCGGTGCAGTGGCCATGCAACGACAAGGCGCCGGAAGGCTCGCCGATCATGCACATCGATGGCTTCGTCCGCGGCAAAGGCAAGTTCATCGTCACCGAATATGTCGCGACCGACGAGAAAACCGGCCCGCGCTTCCCGCTGCTGCTCACGACCGGCCGTATCCTGTCGCAATATAATGTCGGCGCCCAGACGCGGCGCACTGCTAACTCGATGTGGCATGCGGAGGACCTGCTGGAAATCCATCCGCACGACGCCGAGCAGCGCGGCATTCGCGACGGCGACTGGGTCAAGCTGAAGAGCCGCGCTGGCGAAACGACATTGCGTGCGCAGATCACCGACCGCGTAGCGCCTGGTGTGGTCTACACAACCTTCCACCATCCGGACACGCAGGCGAACGTCATCACAACTGATTTCTCCGACTGGGCCACCAATTGCCCGGAATACAAGGTGACCGCGGTGCAGGTGACGCAGTCCAACGGTCCGACGGAATGGCAGCGAGAATATGAGGCGTTCTCACGGCAGAGTCGCCGCATCGCGCCGATGGAAGCCGCGGAGTAAGCCGATGGGGCCGGTGTCCCTCGTGTCGCGCAAGTCGTGGCGTGTCCAGGCGGCACGCAGTGGTCTTGCGAACGGAATGCGGGCGATCCCGGAGGAAACGGCGATTGCGTTCACTTATAACGGCGGCTCACATGCGGTGATGATGGCATCGCCGCAGGACCTTGAAGACTTTGCCTATGGCTTCAGCTTGCACGAAGGCATCGTAACGGCGCGGGAAGACATCGCCGAACTCGATATTGTTGCGCATGACGACGGCATCGAATTGCGGATGTGGCTCCGTGACAGTGAGGCGCAAGCGCTGAGCGAGCGCCGTCGGCACATTGCAGGTCCCACCGGCTGCGGCTTGTGCGGTCTGGAAAGCCTCTCCGATGCCATGCGGCCGGCGCCTTCTGTATCCGACAGCGGCTTCGTCATGTCACCGCGCCAGATCATGCAGGCCTTGTCGGTCATGGCGCCGTTGCAGGAGCTGAACCGGCAGACGAGGGCGGTTCACGCCGCAGCATTTTGGGAGCCATCGGCGGGTCTTGTCGCCTTGCGTGAGGACGTCGGCCGCCACAACGCGCTCGACAAGCTCGGCGGTGCCCTGGCGCGCATGGGACGCTCCGGAAACAACGGCGCGGTTCTTGTCACCAGCCGTGTCTCGGTCGAGATGGTGCAGAAGACGGCCGTGATCGGCGCGCCGGTCATCGTCGCTGTGTCCGCGCCGACAGCGCTGGCTGTTCGAACGGCGGAAGCCGCCGGCATTACGCTGATTGCCGTCGCCCGTGATGACGGGTTCGAGGTGTTTACGCATCCCGCGCGGATCGAAGAGGACGTTGCTGCTCATGTCGCATGACAAGTCGCCGGACAAACTGGTCTACATGGCAAACCAGATCGGCAAGTTCTTCGTCAGCCAGGGGCCGGAACAGGCCATTGCCGGCACCCAGGAGCATATCCGCAAATTCTGGGACCCGCGCATGCGCTCGGCGATTTTTGCGCATCTCGATCAGGGTGGTGCAGGGCTGGAACCGCATGTCCGTGAGGCCCTGACCCGGTTGAAGGACGCAGCCGCAGCCCACTAGGCCCCGCGCCTTGCCAAAAGCTGTCCTGTTTGCAAAAGCTCGCCGCAGCCTGCCGGCCGGAGTTTTTGCATGCAGCCTGTGCTCACATCGTCAGCCGCGTGTTTCGGCTTCCTCCTTGGGGCGGCACTGCCATGCTGACCATCTCGATCCCCGTCGTCGGCGGCAGTCACGATCCGTTGCTGGAATGGGCCTTGCGTGAAAGCCGGTCCGGCCTCGCGTCGCTGCCGGAAGGAAGCGCTGCCGGTCTGCAACGCTTTGTCGATGGCGAGGTGGTGGCTGCGGCCATCCATCTGCATTCCGTGGATGCCGATAGCGACGAGAACGTCGCCGTGATGAAAAGCCTGCCAGGCTTGCGCGAGGCCATGCTCATCGCGTTCGCGCGCCGGGAGCAGGGCATTGTCGTGGCGCAGGGCAACCCTCTCGGCTTCCGGAGCGTGCGCGATCTCGCCGGAAAGAACGTGCGTGTCGCGGTGCGGCCATCCGGCGCCGGCGCGCAATTGCTGCTGGAATCGCTGCTGAAACGGGGCGGGTTGGATGTCTCGCAATTGACGATCGTCTCTCCGGTTTGCCCGACCGGCCCCGATATCGCTCAGGCCGTCCGCACCGGCCGTGCCGATTGCGGAATCTCGACCCGCAGCGTCGCCAACGCGGCCGGGCTCGATTTCGTGTCGCTGATCTGGGAGCGGTTCGATCTGGTGGTGCGCCAGCGCGAGCTTCACCGGGAACCCATGCAAATCCTGCTGTCATTCCTCAAGACGCCGACGATGCGGCAGCATGCCGATGACTCCGGCGGCTATGATATTTCAGTAGCAGGGCAGATTAGATATGCGCCGTAGCGAAGAAAGTCAGGAACCAGGGTGGTCTATTCCTAATTCCGACGTTGACGACTACGTTAACCGTTGCTTGTCCCTGGATTGCCTCTCCGGTGTGTGTTTGGTGCATCACGGCCGCACGCCGGGCGTTTCCATCGGCATGCCGCGGGCGCGCCACATCAGGAACAGTTCGAGATCGACATATTCAGGCGCGCCGAAAGGATAGGGCTCGGCACGGATGCCGGTCATGCAGTTGCGCAGACGCCGTTGCAGCGAGCCGAGATTTTGCCATTCCAGCCGGTAGATCGGATAACCGGTCGGATGCGCCTGCGGGATGATGTTGCCGGCTAGACTCTTGCCCCAATTATCGTCGTGGCACTGCGCGCAGGATAGATTGAGTTGCCCTTGCCGCTGGTGAAAGATCGCCCGGCCTTTCTCGATGAATGGCCGAAGCCGCGGATCGTCAAATTGCGAAATCGGTTCGCCGCGCGATTGCGTGGCGATGTACGTCGACAGTGCCAGCATCTCCTTGCTCTCGAAGGCGAAGGGCGCTGCCTTCTGGTTCTGCTCGCGTGAGATGTTGATGCGTTGTTCGAGATCGACAGGCCGGCGTAAGGCGTTGTCGAAGGCGGGATAGCGCGCGGCTACGCCCTTCATGCTGGTGGCAGCGTCGCCATGACAATCGGCGCAGGATTTTCCCGATGCGCCGGCCTTGGCATTCCACAGCGCCTCTCCATCCAGCACGAACAGCACGGCCGGATTGGCCGTGTCGTCATCCTGCATCGCCTTGTTGCCGGGGCTCATGTCCTCATAGGACGAGCGGCGCTGGTCAAGCGGAATTTCCGCCGCCAGTGCGGCCGCTACTGCCGCTGAGATGGCGAGCAGGCCCGCGACACCTGCTGCAACAAGCCGTCTGTTCATTCGACCGTGATTTTGGCCGAGGCTTCCTGCGAGAAGCCGTTATCGCCGATCCATTTGAAGTCGATGGTGCCGCTCTCGGTCGCGACGGTATGAAACGTCAGGAACGGATTGGCTGAAACCGCCGGATGCAGCGTCGCGTCGAAGATCGTCTCGCCGTTATAGCTGCAGACAAACGAGGTGATAATGTCTCGCGGGATCGGCTTGCCCATGTTGTCATGGCGGAAGCCGTTTTCCATCGCATGCGAGATCAGCGTGCGAATCTGGATGACCTCGCCGCGTTTGGCCTTCGGCGGGACATTGACGAGGGTGCGGGCAGCCATCAGACGGGGTCCTCCAGGCAGGCGCTGAGCGTCAGGATCACATCGACTTTGTCGGACCAGAATGTGCCGTCCGACATTTCGCAAATGGCGACCACCTGCTGCGTGTCGGCGAGGCGGATGCGGGTTTGGAATTCGGCCTTACCGGAGCGCGGGCCGAGTTTAACGCTGATGACATTCGGCTGCGGATTTTTCTCGGTGGAGATATGGATCGCCTTCACATAGTCGGTAGCCGTCATCGGGCTCTCGACCTTGACGGTGGTCGCAACCGAATTGCCGTTCTCAACGAGAGGCGGCAAATCGAGCTTGATTTTGCCGGGCTTGATCTCAGCTTCGCCTGCGACCTGACGGATCGCCGCAGCCATGGCTTGTGGTGTTGCGGCGGCCGGTCGCACGATCATCAGCGAGGCAGCTCCGGCGAGAAATATGCGGCGCGTCGGTCTCGCACCGAAAAGTTTATCCAGCATCTCGCTAGTCCTTCAGCGTGGTCAGAAAGGCGACAACGTCTTCAATCTCCTGTGCGGTCAACACCGGCTTGCCGCGAAGGTTCGGCGCCACGCGCGTTAACCCATCGGTCTTGTAGAAGGAGGGCATGATTGTGTCCGGATTCAGATGCGACGCATCGACCATCCGCAACCGCAACTGTCCTTCCGACCAGCGCGAGCCGACACCGGTCAAATCGGGCGAAAGATTCCCTTGGAAGCGCTGTTCCGGAAATGGACCCGAATGGCAAAGAAGGCACGTCGACTCGCGTTTGACGAGGACGGTGCGGCCACGCACCGGGTCCCCTGGCGTGCCGGTCAGTGATTTCGGAATTGCATCGCCGATGATCTCGTAGGTCAGTATTGAAGTCGCCGCGCAGGGGATGCAGCCGATTGCAAGCACACCGAAGGCGAGGGCCGCGCGCTTCATCCGAACACTGATTGGGTGATGGTGCGATACCATTCGCCTGCCTGTTGGGCTTCAGCGCGGCGCATTTCGCGGGTCGAATTCTGCGGGCTCAGCACCGGCCCGCCTTCGGCTTCGGTATATTGATCGTCCACCGGGCGATAGGTGCCCTTCTGAGATATCGCGTAATCGGGCGCGATCAGGCTGTAGCAGGATGACGTTAGTGTCGATGCACTTGGCTTATTGCCGGCGAGTTGGGCCGCAATCGCAGCGGCACAAATCTGTGCTTGCGATGACGCAGCGGAGGCAGAGCGCGGCATTCCGCCAGCAATAGCGGCATCGCCAATGACATGAATGCCGGCTTGCAACCGCGATTCGAATGTCAGCGGATCGACCGGACACCAGCCGGTGCGGTCGGCGACGCCGGCAAGTCCGGCGGCACGCCCGGCGATCTGCGGCGGGATGATGCTGGCGACAGCGGCCTGATACTTGTCGAAATCGGTCGACAGGGTTTTGGTGGCGGCGTCGACATTGATCAGTGCGCCACCTTGCGACAGCCCGACCCATTCGATGAGGCCAGGATAAAGCTCCTTCCAGGCCGCTTCGAATAGCTTCTGCATGGTGAAGCTGTCCTTGGCATCGAGGATGATGACCTTGGAGCGTGGCTTTTTGATTTTGAGGAAATGAGCAATCAGACTCGCACGCTCGTAAGGCGCAGGCGGACATCGCGCGGGATTGACCGGCGATGAGATGACAACGGTGCCGCCGTCATCCATCTCTTCCAGTTGCCGGTGAAGCGCGATGACCTCTTCGCCATTGTTATAGGCAGGCGGCATCGCGGCCATGGCCGTTTTGTCGTATCCCTCAATCGCATCGGCCTTGAAGGCAATGCCGGGCGAGATAACGAGCCGTTCGTAATTCAGCGTCGTCCCGTTCGCGAGATAAACGGTCTTCTTTGCCGGATCGATCGCTGTTGCCGTTGAAATGATGACGTCGACACCGTCGGCCTTGATGCGGTCATAGCCGAATTGCTGGGCCTTGATATCGATCAGGCCGGCGATGACGGCATTGCTTTCCGGAGGCGCGGTATAGGTTGCATTGGTTTCGACCAGCGTGACTTTGATGTTGGGATTGACCTTACGTAGTGCGCGTGCGCAACGTGCTCCGCCGAAGCCGCCGCCGATTACCACGACCGAGGGACCAGCGCCTTGCGCGAGCAGGGGACTTGGAAACGCAGCAGCCGCGGCGCTCGCCGCGGCTGCTTTGATCAGTTGTCTGCGATCGAAGTGCGTATTCACGCGATCTCGATGTTATGGTTCTTCAGCGGGAAAGTGCGATAGCGCCGCCCAGTCGCCGCGAAGATAGCGTTGAGAACGGCCGGTGCAGCCACGAAAATCGTGGGTTCGCCGACACCGCCCCAGAAGTCATTCGAGGGCATGATGATCGACTCAACCTTCGGCATTTCGGCCATGCGGAGCGAGTCATACGTGTCGAAGTTGGTTTCGACGACGGCGCCGTCCTTGATCGTGATGCCACCATGGAACAGCGCTGACAGCCCGTATACGAACGAGCCGGCAATCTGTCGCTCGATTTGGGCCGGGTTTACGGCGTGTCCAGGATTCGTGGCCGCCACGATGCGATGCATCTTGACCTTATTGCCATTCATTGAGATTTCGGCTGCCGCCGCAACATAGCTGCCGTAACCCATATGTTGGCAGATGCCGCGGAAGACGCCTTGTGGTGCCGGCTTGTCCCAGCCCACACGCTCAGCCACGGCATTCAACACAGCCAGATGCTTGGGATGCTTCGCCATCATCTTGCGGCGGAAAGCGAGCGGGTCTTGCCCCGCCGCCTGTGCCATCTCGTCGATGAAGCATTCCAGATAGATCGCATTCTGATTGTTGTTGACGCCGCGCCAGAACCACGGTGGCACATGTGGGTTGCGCATGGAGTGATCCACGAGCAGGTTCGGAATGTCATAGCCGAACGCGCCTTCCGCACCGCCGGGATTGAGCCCCTGGAACACCGCGGGATCGGCACCGCCCTGCATCGCTTCCGGACGCGCATAGGACAGGATCGACTGACCGGAGATGCGCATATGCAGGCCGACGAGATTATTGTCCTTGTCCAGTGCACCGGTCAGCTTGCATTGCGTGACCGGGTGATAGACGCCGTTGGTCATATCCTCTTCGCGGGATTTGAGCAGCTTCACTGGAACGCCGGGCATCTGCTTGGCGATCAGCACGGCCTCAGTCACATATTCACTGCGCGTACGCCGGCCGAAACCGGTGCCGAGCATCAACCGATGCACTTCGCATTGATCGGCCCGCAGGCCCGATGCCGCGATGGTGGCAGCATAGGCGGCTTCACCATTCTGCGTGCTGGTCCAGACCTCGCATTTCTCGGGCGTGTAGAGCACGGTGGCGTTCATCGGCTCAAGACAAACGTGGTTCTGGAACGGATAGGCGTAAACCGCCTCGACCTTCTTTGCCGCACCTGAAATTGCGGCTTTTGCGTCGCCTTGCCTGTTGCCGACAAAGGCGTTTTCTGCGTTCAGACCTTCCTCGAGCCACTTGGCGATCGTTTCGGATGAGACCTTGACGTTCTCGCCCTTGTCCCATTCGATCGGCAGAGCTTCGAGTGCAGTCTTGGCCTGCCACCAGGTGTCAGCGACAACAGCGACCGACTTGTGATCAACTTGCAAGACTTTCTTGACGCCCTTCATGCCGGCGACCTTGGAGGCGTCAAAGCTTTTCACCTTGCCGCCGAACACCGGGCAATCCTTGATTGCGGCGCTGAGCATGCCTGGCAACTTGAAGTCGATCGAATACATCATCTTGCCGACAACCTTGTCAGCTGTATCGAGGCGCTTCAGCGGCTTGCCGGCGATCTTCCAGTCCTTCGGATCTTTCAGAGCGGGCTTTTCCGGCACCGGCAGCTTGGCGGCCGCAGCGGCAACCTTGCCGTAGGTGGTCGAGCGGCCGGAGGCCTTGTGGGTGATAACACCCGCCGATGCGGTGCATTCGGCTGCAGGAACCTTCCACTCATTGGCGGCGGCCTGGATCAGCATCAGGCGGGCCGCAGCACCGCCTTCACGCACATATTGATGCGATTCGCGGATCGCGCGGCTGCCGCTGGAGTTGTAGTTACCCCAGGCGCGCTTGCGCTTCACGTTTTCCGCTGGCGTCGGATATTCGGTCGTGACCTTCGACCAGTCGCAATCCAGTTCTTCCGCGATCAACTGTGCAAGGCCGGTCTGCGAACCTTGCCCCATTTCGGCGCGGACGATGCGAATCGCCACGGTGTCATCCGGCTTGATCGCAACCCAGATGCCGAGTTCGTTCGGGCTGAGGTTTTCGGCGAACTGATTGGCTGCGCCCGCCTGCGCCAGGGCGTCGCCACCGAACGGGATGCCGAGGGCAAGGCCGCCGCCAACGGCAGCCGAGCCGATGACGAACGCGCGACGATTGAGTTTCGGTTGGAAATTCATGCGCGCCTCCCTCAAGCCTTCGCCGCGGCGTGAATGGCCGCGCGAATCTGCTGGAAGGTGCCGCACCGGCAGATATTGGTCATCGTCTGATCGATATCGGCATCGGTCGGTTTCGGATTGTTCTTGAGCAGCTCGACAGCCGCCATGATCTGGCCCGACTGGCAATAGCCGCATTGCGGCACGTCGTTGTCGATCCAGGCCTGCTGGACCTTGTGCAGAGTGCCGTTCTCGGCCAGACCCTCGATGGTGACGATCTTGGCACCGACCGCGCCGCTCACAGTGTAGGAGCAGGAGCGAGTCGCGACGCCATCGATGTGAACCGTGCAGGCACCGCATTGTGCAATGCCGCATCCATATTTAGTGCCGGTCAGTCCGACATTCTCACGAATGACCCAAAGCAATGGGGTGTCGGGATCGACATCGACGTCGTGGTCTTTGCCATTGATGTTAAGACGAAGCATTATCCAGCCTCTCCAGGTGGGTATTTTCTCCCGGCCGACACATCTGACGACCGGGTATGTACGCATAATCCGAAATTCTAATTGGATTATTTCAAATCAACAATTCATGGCGAACGTTATTCCCGCCATCAAACTTGATTGAGAGTGCGTGTGCGGCATGGCAGCCGCTCTCGAAATGCACGATTTTGGCAGCGTTGCGTCACGATGTCGCCGCAATGCAGAGAGGCGGATGTAAACGGCGGCTGAAGATGGCGTTTACATTACGTGGCGAGCGGCCTTGGGATGGCAGTACCGGTCAATCGCGCCGACACATCCCAGAGCCGCAGCCAATTCTTTCGATCCCGCGCGCGACGAGCGATCTTAGCCTGACGCGGCGATCCCGTCATTTCGTGGAAGCCGTCTGGACCATACAGCGTGCCACCAACGGCATGAGGCGAGGTCGCTGCATACAATGTCGGTAATGCGCCGGCGGCCGCGGATTGCGAGAGGAAGGGTCCTAATACTTTCGTCAGGCGCTCGATGGCGCTGGGGCCACCGGTGCGGCCCATGCTCGGGCCCGTAGTCTGCAAACCGGTCCGAGCAAAACCCGGATGCGCGGCATTGCTGATTAACGGCCAATTGTTGGCCCGCGCCAAGCGCTCCAGTTCCATGCTGAACATCAGATTGGTGAGCTTCGACTGGCAATAGGCGCCCCAGGACGAATAGCGCTTCTCCCATTGCAGATCGTCGAAATGGATCCGGCCGGAACGGTGCGCGAGAGAACTGAGCGTCACGACGCGTGCCGATGATGATGACAGAACTTTCGGCAGGAGATGCATCGTCAGAGCAAAATGTCCGAGATGATTGACGCCGAACTGCATCTCGAACTTGTTGGCCGTAACGAAAGGAGTCGGAATCGCCATCACGCCCGCATTGTTGATCAAAAGATCGATGCGCGGCACGCTTTGCGAAATGCGTTCCGCGCCTGCGGTGATTGATAAGAGGCTTGCAAGATCGATCGGCTCGAAGGAGATATCAGCGTTGGGGTGCGCCTTGCGGATGTTGGCGACAACCTCGGCGCCCTTCATGCCGTTGCGCGATGTGATGATGACGCGCGCGCCGGCTTCGGTCAGTGCGAGCGCCGTCTCATAACCAATGCCGCTAGTGGCGCCGGTGATGACGGCAATCCGTCCGGCCTGCGAGGGAATATTTGCTGTGCTCCAGTCGGGCATGACACCCTCCGAAACGAATAGCTGATTGGCGAATGATGGTACGGCGCGTCGCGTCGCGAATGCGCCCGGTCCAGAACGTCGCATCGTCCGTCTGACGGCGGCGGCAGGGCAGATGCTCGGGCGCGGCCGGCCAGTCGATCCACTCACTCATGCTGCGTCCTTCCTGCGCTGCGGCCGAAACTTCCGCCGTTGCGTTCGGGACAATTATTGCACTAACTGCAAATTTGCAATAGATAAATATTTGCGTGAGGTGAGAGAAGGCAAAAGTGGAGATTCTTCAGTGACAAGCGCAGCGACGACCGGGTGCCTCGACTTCGTTCAGTTCTTTCGCTCCTGGATGGCCGATCCACTGCGGGTGGCCGCTGTTGCACCATCCGGCGAAGCCCTGGCGCGGCTGATCACGCGCGATATTCAGCCCGACGATGGTCCGGTGCTTGAACTCGGGCCGGGCACCGGCGTCTTCACCAAGGCTCTGCTCGCGCGCGGCGTCAGCGAGCGCGATCTGACGCTGGTCGAATACGGTTCCGAGTTCATGCGCATGCTGCAATTCCGCTTTCCGCAGGCGCGCGTCTTGTGGATGGATGCGGCGCAACTCGGCCGCTACGAGATCTATGCCGGTGCGCCGGTCGGATCGGTGGTCAGCGGGTTGCCGCTGCTGTCGATGTCTCCGCGCAAGGTGACATCGATCCTTGCGGGCACATTCAGGTACATGCGGCCGGGCGGGGCTTTTTATCAATTCACCTACGGCCTGCGCTGCCCCGTGCCGCGGCCGATCCTCGACCGGCTAGGTTTAAAGGCGACACTGGTTGGGCGTGTTGCCCGCAACATTCCACCAGCTGCGGTCTATCGCATTGTCCGGCGCCGGCCGCTCGTTTTGGACAATCGCTCTGTTGGGGAAATCGCCGGATGACCACGAAAGGATAGGGGCTTCATTGTCCCGATAGGCGGCCAGTGCTATTCCGGCATCGACTGCAATCAGCCAGTTTTACGTCAGTACAGGCATGCGGGCATCGAAGAAGGCAAATAGCAAGAGCGACAAGGGCGAGGAGGGGCTGCGCGAGCGCAAGCGCCGCCAGACCCGCGAACGCATCAGCGAGGCGGCGATTGCCTTGTTCCTTGAGCGGGGCTTCGATGCCACGACCATCGACGACATCGCCGCGGCCGCCGATGTCTCGAAGCGCAGCTTCTTCGATTATTTCCCGACCAAGGAAGATGTGATCTTCGCCTGGCAGGATGGCTTCGGTGAATCGCTTGCTGCCGCCGTCGCGGAACGCCCGGCCGACGAGCCACTGCTGAGTGTGATCGAGGAAGCTTTCGTCACGACCGTGACAAAGGCCATTGCCGATCCGCGTACGCTTGCCATCGGTGATCTCATTTGTGACACGCCAGCGTTGCGCGCTCGCGACCAGATGAAATACGCCAAGCTGGAACAGTTGCTGGTCGATGCACTGGTCAAGCGCACGAAGGGCAAAGATGGTTCTCTTCGTGCGCGCCTGCTGGCAATGATGGTGGTCGGCACCATGCGAATCGGAAAGGACAGCCTGCAGGAACGGCAGAAGAACGAATCCGTCGAGACCTATGCGCGTCGGATTTTTGCGATGATCCGCACCGAGCTGCGTGAACTGGACGAGATGCCCAGCAAACGCCGATAGCCCGCTTCACGTCAACTCGCCGCGAGTGCGGCCAGTGCACACAGCGCAAATGCAAGCCCTGCAGCTTTGCGCACCGTGACCGCCTCCCGCAAGATGAATATGCCGAGGAGGGCGGCAACGATAAAGCCCATCTGTGCGATCGGCACGAGTGCGCTGGCCTGACCAAGCGCAAGCCCTCGCAGGAGAAAGAGCGTGGCGCAGAGCAGGGCAATCGAAGCCGGTATGCTGTATCGGAATGTCATCGGCGGAACGCGCAATGTGCCTTTGGCTTGAAAGACGATAAACGTTGCCAGCGGCATGAACACAGCCGCTTGCGCGACCATGAGAATTTCGGGTCCGGCGCCAGATCGAAGTCCGACAGTATGGAAGAAAGTCGCGGCGCCGAAGGCAATCGTCGCTACGCCGACCTGAAGCAATGATGTGCGCTGCGCTTGCGGTGAGGTCGATCCGGTACGCGCTCCCGTACCGACGAGCAGCCATGTTGCCAACAGCGCCAGTATAAGGCCGGCCACCCGGGTCGTCGTCAGGCGTTCGCCCAGCAGAGCGATCGACAGCGAGACCGTGATGATAAAGTTCAAGCGAAAGATGGTTGCATTGGTGCTGACCGAGCCGGTCGCCAGGCTGCGAATGAAGAAATAAAGCCCGACGAAATAGAGGGCACCCGCCAGCGAACCCCAGAGGGCGGCAGGTGTGAATGTCAGCGTGCCGGTCGCAAGCGCATAGACGATGACGGTTGGGCAGAAGATCCACGCCTGCGCCATCAGAAAGTGGTCGGCACGAATACCCGCTGCTGCAGCCTGTTTGTAGATGAAATCGGAGAATCCATAACAGGCCATCGCAAGGACGGCATAGACAATCGGTTCGGGCATGTCAGCGTGTCAGTCGGGCGGGAGATGTCATTACGACCTCATGGAGAAATTGGCATGGCCAATCCCTCCATTCGGATCGGTGAGCGAGTGCCCAGAATAAAGCTTCCCGAGAAGGATAGCCACTGTGACGTGCGTACCTTACCTCATCCAGTCCAATGGTACGAGTGTGATCGCCGGAACATAGGTGATCAGGACCAGCACCGCGAGATAGATCAGCAGGAACGGAACGACGCCACGATACAAAGTGGGGAGCGGCGTCTTGAACAGAGCGTTGGACGCGAACAGGTTCAGCCCGAATGGCGGCAGGAAGAGGCCGATCGCCAGATTGACTGTCACCACCAGTCCAAAGTGAATGGGGTCGATCCCTGCCTTGGCAACGACTGGCGTCAGCAATGGGGTGAGAACAAGGATAGCAGGTGGCGGCTCCAGCACGCTGCCGACAATAAGGAGTGCGAGATTGATGACCAGCAGCAGTAGCCACGGTTCAAGCTTGAGGCCATCAATGAACGATACGAGATGTGCCGGGAAGCCGCTGGTCGCAATGAGCCAGCCGTACGCGCCGGCAGCGGCGACAAGGACCATGATCTGTGCGATCAGCGTCGCCGATTCCATGCCAATGCGCCAGATGTCGCCCCAGGTCAGCTCGCGATAGATCAGGACGGAGACAAGGACTGCATAGATGCATGCGACGCCGGCGGCCTCGGTTGGCGTAAAGATGCCGCCATAGATGCCGCCAAGGATCAGCACTGGTGCGAAAATTGCCCAGATTGCACGGCGTATCGATTCAAAGATGATAGAGATCTTCGGTCGTGGTCCGACCGGAATACCGAGCGCTTTGGCCCGCAGCATGACATAGGCTGCCAGTGCAACGGCGATGATGAGGCCGGGAACGATACCGGCGAGAAACAATAATGTGACTGATTGTTGTGCGGCAACCGCATAGACGATCATCGGGATCGAAGGCGGGATAATGACGTCAATGACGCCGGTCGCAGTCACCATGCTGACCGCGAAATTGCGGCCGTAACCGTTCTTCTCCAGCGCCGGAATGGTGATCTTGCCGATGGCGGCAACACACGCGACGCTTGAGCCCGACATGGCGCCGAAAGCCGCAGCCGATCCGATGGTAGCGACACCGAGCGATCCGCGAATGCCGCCGATGACCGTGAGGATCATCTCGATCAGGCGCTGCGCGATGCCGCCGCGGGACATGACATCGCCGGCGAAAATGAACAATGGAATTGCGAGAAGCGGAAAGCTGTCGATGTTGCCGAAGACGGCAGTGTGGATGGCCGTTAGCGGGCCGACTTGTGTGTAGAGGAGGCCGATCGTTGTCGCTGCGAGCAGGACGCAAAAGATCGGCATCCCGAAAACAATAAGCGAAACCGGCAGAGCGACGAAGACGAGTGCGGTCATTGCATGTGCTCCGCAAGCGCCTCAGCTTCGGGTTTCGGCAAGGCCGCCCCGTATGCAGCCAGTCGCAGAAGGATCATGAAGGCAATGAGGACAAAGCCAGCCAGCACGCAGCCTTGCGGGATCCACATCGGGAATTCGAGCGCGGCGCTTTTTTGATTGAAGCGAAACAGCAGCGAGACGACCTGAAAGCTGTTGAGCGCGAGAAGGCCAAGGATTGCTGCGCTGAACAGGCCGGTGACGATAATCGCAGTCTTTCGATAGGCGGACGGCATCCGTTCGATGAAGATGTCGAGCCGCATATGCCCGCCGCGCCATGTCACGGTGGCGGCGCCGGCAAAGACGAGCAGCACCATCAGGAACAGCATCGCTTCTTCAGCCCAGCTCCAGGCGTCCCCGAGAAAATAGCGACTGAAGACGTTGATGCCGTTGATCAGAACAATGACAAACAAGGCGATCGTGGCGATGATGACGCATGCATTCGCGATGAAATCGCCGATGCGTATCAGGGTTGCTGAAAAACTCATCGAGAGGCGTCACCCTTCTATATCGAGGAAATACCCGGCTTTGCGATGATGCGGGAGGTTGCTGCGCTGCGAAGCCTATTTGCTGGACATAAGGCGTTGCATTTTTGGGCAACCCCGGCCTGCGTGACCTACAGAATTACTTGACTCAGATTAAATAATCCTGCGTCATAAAATGCAAGCGCATTCGCGGGAGGACTGAAAGCGCATGATCGAACACAAGGCGGAGGGCCACGCGGCCACGTCACCATCAATCGACCCGACAAGGGCAACGCCTTTACATCCGTCGTGGTGCGTAAGCTGCGTGATGTGCTGCAAAAAGCCGAAGGTCAGGTCGATGTTCTGACGCTACGAGGTGCCGGTGATGATTTCACGTTCGGCCGGAACCGTGCGGAGCCGAGCCGGCTCGCCTTTTGATGCCTTCAGCCTGATGGCCGACATAATCAAAGCTCTGCGGATTTCTCTGGCGAAATCGCCAGAATGACAGAAGGAACATACGATGAGACAGATCATAATTGCCGTTCTGGCTTTGCTGGCCGTGGCATTTGCCGCGCCCATGCAAGCCTCCGCGCAGACGCCGATTGTGATGAAGATCGGCACTGCGACCATCAACGATTCCCAGCATGAGTGGATGAAGAAATTCGCTGCAATTCTGGAAAAAGAATCGAACGGCCGTATCAAGGTTGAAATCTACCCAGCCAGCCAACTGGGAACTTCGCCGCGCATGATTGAGCAGACGCAGCTCAATTCAATCCAGGGCGTGGTCGGGCCGCCAGAATTTCTCACCGGCGTCGATTCCCGTTTCTCAATCCTGAGTGCGCCAAGCCTCTTCAAAGATCTCGCGCATGCGAACCGCGTGTTGCAGGATCCCGAATTCAACAAGGCTTTCCTTGCGCTCGGTGCCGACAAGGGGCTGAAAGGGGTTGGTCTTTTCATTTCGGGTCCGACGGTGTTCGTCAGTCGCAAACCCATCCGAAAGCTTTCTGAATTCGAAGGTCAGAAGATGCGGGTGTTGGCAGCGCCGTTGCAGCTCGAGCAGGTCCGTGCCTTGAAGGCGTCCCCGATCCCGATGCCGTTGGGTGAGGTTCTGCCGGCGCTGCAACAGGGCGCGCTGGACGGCGTGATGAGCTGCATTCCAGTCTTTGTTGCGCTGAAATATTCTGACGCGGCGAAGTATTTGATCGAGACCAATCACGGCCTGATCTCGGTGTTGTCCGTCATCAGCAAGACCTGGTTCGACGGATTGCCGAAGGATTTGCAGGACGCGGTTGTCCGCGCGGGGCAGCAGGCCAGCAACGATGTCTATCAGTTCTCGGTAGATGACATTAATAACGGCCGTGAAGCTTGGAAGAAAGCGGGTGGCGAGATCGTGATGCTCGATCCGGATGAGCAGAAAAAACTTATCAGCCAGCTTGTCGCGGTTGGCGCGCGCGTCACCGACAAGAATGCGAAGGATAAAACGATGTTCGAGTTGCTGCAGGCGGCAGCCAACCGAACCAAGTAAGGTGTCAGTCCGCGGGTCCTAGTCCTTTTGGTCAAGGATCCGCGGTTTGAGCCAGATTGCGCTTTCGCGAAAACTTCTGGTGAACGAAGGGGCGCTTTGAACTCCGTCAGAATTTTTCCTAACGGTTGTCGATGGCTAAAAAAAGCACAGAAACGTCTCAGGGCATACAGCGGAGCGGAATGCCTAAAAGCACGAGCCGAAAGTCAGCCGGTCGCATTTCCTGGCTCGATGTGGACAGGAAATCGCGCGACTATAATTTTCATGAGTATATGCAGATCGTTGCGCATGCGCGCTACGTGTTCCGCACGGTGCAGCGCCTGATCGACAACTGTGCGAAGAACCACGGCGTCGAGCCTCTCGAGCATCAGGCAATGATCCAGATTTATGGTGCTTCCGAGCAGCGGCTTCCGATCGGACGGTTGGCGGAGAGGCTGGATATCGATTCCGCTTTGGCATCCCGGCTCGTTCAGCAGCTCGAAAGCCGGCATTTTGTCCGGCGGACCCGGTCGAACGAGGATAAAAGAGCAATTTACGTTAGCCTGACGCGAGAAGGGGTGAAAAAGATCCGCGCTGTGGTGGATGCTGCTCATACCGAGGTTGAGTTCTTCCGTCTTGTAAGCGATGAGATCCAGCGGCGCGCGACGCATGAAATCGCTGCATTCTATGTCGGTTCGCTGAAGACCGATGATGTTGCGCCGGATTCAGCAATGGGGACGCATCGTAAATTGCCCACG
>Ga0164243_10006557_pt1 | contig 17590 bp, 18 predicted proteins | sample OricompcompostOP_FD_108781 | JGI IMG/M metagenome (GOLD analysis project Ga0164243, IMG submission 108781) | Organic Plus compost microbial communities from Emeryville, California, USA - Original compost - Organic plus compost (OP) | ecosystem: Engineered > Solid waste > Mixed feedstock >... | reverse complement strand
CTTACACGCAGCAGCGGGAAAATCACTCCCCGCGAGACGACTTCGTTACCCGGGCAGCAGTTCGGTCACCAGCTGCGTGAGCTGCCGCAGGTTGCAGCACTCGTGCATCGGCACCACCCGGCCGTACTGCAGCGCGGCGGAATCGCCGGTGCCCCAGGCTGATCGCGCCTCGGGGTTGAGCCAGTGCACGTGCTTCGCGCGGTCGGCGATGCGGCGGACGGCGTCGAGGTTCGGGTCGCCGCCGTTGGTGCGGCCGTCGCCGAGGATCAGCACCGAAGTGCGCGGGCCGACCGCGTCCGGCCAGCCGTCGGCGAAACTCGCCAGCGAACCGCCGTAGTCGCTGCTCATGCCCCAGCGGGTCAGCTTCGCCTGCGTGAGGATCCGCCGCGCGAGGCCCTCCGGATCGGCCGAGCCCGCGGTGACCAGGCCGGTGATCTCGTCGGTCAGCTCGACGAACGCGAACGTGCGGATCTTGCTGAACTGGTCGGACAGCGCCTGCACCAGAAGCAGGGTGAACTGCGCGAACCCGGCCACCGAACCGGACATGTCGCACAGCAGCACCAGTTCCGGGCGCCCGGGACGGCGGTCACGCATCGCCGGGCGCATCGGCACGCCGCCGGTCGCGAGTGAGCGCCGGAGCGTGCGGCGCAGGTCGATCTGCCCGCGCCGGGCGCGGCGTCGCCGGGTCGCCAGCCGGGTGGCGAGCTTGCGGGACAACGGCTGGATCGTGCGGCGCAGCTCGGCGAGCTGGGCGCGGGTGGCGTTGGTGAAGCTGACCAGGTCGGTCTGCGGCGGCACCGCGTAGTGGGCGATCCGCTCGCGCCCGCGCAGCTCGGCGGTGCGCCGCCGGGCCTCAGCCTGCACGGCTTCGCGGTAGCGGGTGATGCGGGAGCGGGCCTCGGTGCGGGCGATCGCCTCGCCGAACGCGCTGTCGTCGGTGCGGATCGCGGCGAGCACGCGGTTGAGCAGCGCGTCCGGCCGGACCCGGTCCAGTGCCTGGTAGGCCGACCAGCCGCGCATCCCGCCCGCGCCGGCTCCGGCACCGCCCTGCCCGAACGACCCGTAGCGCCCGAACTCCTCGATCGCGGCCGAGGCCAGCGACCGCAACCGCGCCTCGTCGCCCTCGGCGAGCGCCGCGACCAGCGCCTCCCGCAGCTCGGCGGCGTCCGCGGGCGGTTTCCCCGCCGATTCGGCCGCACCGACCGCGATCGGGAAGTACAGGTCGAACAGCGAGTCGAAGGTGGCGCGCTGACCCGAGCGGCGCAGCACGGTCGCCGCGAGCGCCGCGCGCAGCTGTTCGCGGTCGGCCAGACCGAGCGCGTCCACCGCGGCGGCCGCGTCGACCGTCTCGCCCGGGCCGACGGCGATGCCGTGCTCGCGCAGCTCGCCGACGAACTCGACGAGCCGCTCGGGCAGGGCGGAGGCGCTCACGACAGCAGCGTGTCGAGCCGCAGCTCCGCCGCGGCCTTGCGGTGGTCGGTCTGGTATTTGAGGATCACGCCGAGGCTGGACTCGACCACCTGCTCGTCGAGGGTGTCCGCGCCGAGGGCGAGCAGGGTGCGGGCCCAGTCGACGGTTTCCGCGATCGAGGGCGCCTTGCGCAGTTCCATCGTGCGCAGCGCGGCGACGACGCGCACCACCGAGTCGGCCAGCCGGTCGTCCAGGCCCGGTACCTTGAGCGAGACGATCTCGCGCTCCAGTTCCGGTGCCGGGAAGTCCAGGTGCAGGAACAGGCAGCGCCGCTTGAGCGCCTCGGACAGCTCGCGGGTGGCGTTCGAGGTCAACAGCACGAACGGGCGGCGCTGCGCCGTGATCGTGCCGAGCTCGGGCACGGTCACCTGGAAGTCGCCGAGCACTTCCAGCAGCAGGCCCTCCATCTCGACGTCGGCCTTGTCGGTCTCGTCGACCAGCAGCACCGTCGGGTCCGGGTTGCGGATGGCCTTCAGCAGCGGGCGAGGGAGCAGGAACTCCTCGCTGAACACCTCGTCGCGGGCCTGTTCCCAGCCCTCGTCGCGGCCCGCGGTGATGCGCAGCAGCTGCTTGGCGTGGTTCCACTCGTAGAGTGCGCGGGCCTCGTCGATGCCCTCGTAGCACTGCAGGCGCACCAGCTCACTCGACGTGGCCTCGGCGAGCGCGCGGGCCAGCTCGGTCTTGCCGACGCCCGCGGGGCCCTCGACCAGCAGCGGCTTGCCGAGCCGGTCGGCGAGGAAGACGGTGGTGGCGACGGGTGTGGACGCGAGGTACCCGGCGCGGGCCAGGCGGTCGACGACCTCGTCGACCGACCCGAACAACGGCTCCTGCATCGCAAAACCCTCCTCCGGCGGTGTGCGCAACCCTCCTATTCTGGGCCGGTGGCGCGGTCAGGAGGCCTTCTCGTGCGCAAGGTCACCCGCGCCGCGCGGCTGGGAGGTCTCGTGCAGGTCGCGCCGGAACGACTCGCGCACCGTGAACACCGCCACGAACGTCAGCGCGGCCATCGCGACGATGTAGAGCGACACCGACCAGGACGATCCGGTGGCGGCCAGCAGCGCCGTCATGGTGAACGGCGCGAGCCCCCCGGCGAACACCGACGCCAGCTGGTAGCCCAGCGATGCGCCGGAGTAGCGCACGTCGGCGGGGAACATCTCGGCGAACAGCGCCGCCTGCGGGCCGTACATCGTCGCGTGGATCGTGAACCCCCCGACCAGTCCGAGCAGCACCAGCGGAACCTGCCCGGTGCCGACGAGCGCGAACAACGGGAACGCGAACAGCGCCGTCAGCACGGTGCCGGTCAGGTAGATCCCGCGGCGGCCGCGGCGGTCGGACAGGGCGCCGAACAGCGGGATGGTGACCACCTGCGTCAGCCCGGCGGCCATCACGCACAGCAGGATGGTCGTCTTGCTCATGCCCGCGTGGTTCACGCCGTAGTCGAGCATCCCGCTGATCAGGATGTAGAACGTGGCGTTGACGACGACGAACGCGCCCGCCGCCTGCAGGATCTGCCGCCAGTAGCGCCGGATCGCCGCGCGCAACGGGGCCTTGCGCGGCGTGGTGTCCCGTTGCAGCGACCGGAACACCGGGGTGTCCTCGATCCGCAGCTGCACGTAGATCCCGATGACCACGAGCACCAGCCCGGACAGGAACGGCACGCGCCAGCCCCAGCTTTCGAACGCCCCGGGCGCGAGCGCCGCGGTGAGCACGAGGAACATCGCGTTGCCGATGACCGCGCCGAGCACCGAGCCGGTCTGGACGAGACTGCCGTAGAAGCCGCGGCGGTGCGCGGGCGCGTGCTCGGTCAGCAGCAACGCGGCGCCGCCCCACTGCGCGCCGACGCCCAGGCCCTGCACGAGACGGGAGGCGACCAGCAGAATCGGCGCCCACACGCCGATCGTGGTGTAACCGGGCAGCAGGCCGATGCCGCACGTGGCCACGCCCATGACCACCATCGCCCCCACCAGCGGGGGTTTGCGCCCGAACCGGTCGCCGATGTGCCCGGCGATGATCCCGCCCAGCGGCCGCGCGAAGAATCCGACCGCGAACGTCGCGAAGGAGGCCAGTGTGCCGGCCACCCCGGAGAAGGAGGGGAAGAACTGCTTGCCGAACACCAGTGCCGCGGCCGTCGAGTAGATCATGAAATCGAACCACTCGAGCACCGTGGCGAGCACCGCCGCCCCGGCGAGTCGTCCCATGTGCGGCGATCCCTGCCGGTCCTGCATCGGCCTACCTCCGTTGGTCGGCCCGGTACGAACGATCGTTCAGCCTAGCGGCCGCGGTGGTGGGAAAGCAACAGATGCCGATCCCGCAGCCGTAGCGGATTCCCACATCGGTCCGGAGTGGACTCCGGATCAGGGCAGGCGCGCCTCCAGCAGCGCGAGCGCGTAGCGGGCGTGCTGCTCGCCGAGCTCCTCGGTCGACAGGCGGCCGTCCGCGCGGTACCACGTCGAGATCGCCGAGCACAGCGACACGATGTTGCGGGCCGCGTCGTCGGGGTAGGGCGTGCCGAACTCGCCCGACGCCACACCCGCCGCGACGATCTCCTCGTAGATGCCCTGCGTGCTGTCGCGCGCCGCGACCACCCGCGTGCGCGCCGCGCCGGTGAGGTAGCGGATCTCGCTCAGTGCGACCAGCGACAGCACCTGGTGCTCCACCACGAACCCGACGTGCGCGACCACCGCCGCGCGCAGCCGGGCGGCCGCCCGCCTGCCCGCGCCGTCCACCGCGGTCTCGATGCGCCGCAGCAGCTCGTCGTTCGCCATCCGCAGCAGTGCGGCCAGCAGGTCGGACTTCGCGGGGAAGTAGTTGTACAGGTTGGACAGACTCGTCGCCGCGCCGCGGGCCACGTCGCGCATCGAGGCGCCGTGGAACCCTTTCTCGCCGAACGCGGCCAGCGCGGCGTTGAGGATCGCCGCCTCGTTGCCGCGGCCGGTGTCCCTGAGCAACGTCGGGGCGGGGGAGCGGTCGGTCATGCGGTCAGCGTAACCGTCTTGACGCGGCCGACCGCGGATGTTTCGGTAAGAACGTTCGTTCGTGTTGGGAGCGCGCCGATGCACTTCGAGGACTTCACCGTCGGACAGCGGTCCACGGCGCCGTGCGGGACCGTCACCGAGGAGGACCTCGCGACGTTCGGCGACCTGCTCGGGCAGGTGCTCGCCCGCCGCCACGCGCCCCCCGGCGAGGTCACCGGTGCGCAGTGGCGGCGCCACGGCGGGCTCCGGGCAGGCGACACCCCGCGGTGCGAGGTCACCACCACCCGCTGCGCGCGCTCCGGCGAGGCGGCGCTGGTCACCGCCCACGTCGCGCTTCGCACCAGCACGCTGGTCGAGGAGGGCTCGCTCACCGTGGCCGTCCCCGCGCGCACCACTGACCCCGTCCGACCCGGCCGCGCGTTCGGCACGCTCGGCTGGGCCGAGGCGCTGGCGGACCGCCTCGGGGCCGACCAGGCCTTCACCGCGGCCACCGCGACCTGGGACGGCACGCTGGGTCTGCGGTGCGGCGACGCCGAGGTGCACCTGCGGATCTACCGCGGCCGGATCGTCGACGTCACCCGGCGCACGCCGCACGGCGCCACCTTCACCGTGGGGGCGAGCGAGCTGACCTGGACCGACCTGGTGACCGGCCCGGACGGGGACTTCCTGCGCGCCGCGATGCGCGGCGCGTTCGAGGTCACCGGCAGCGGCTGCGAGTACCTGCGCCTGACCAAGGTCCTCGACCTCGTCGTCGGCCACGCACGCGCACTGGCCCGGGACGAGGAGGACCGGTGATCGACTCGTCCTACGTGGATGTCGGTGGCACGCTGTGCCACGTCGAGGAGGCCGGACAGGGTCACCCGGTGTTGTGCCTGCACACCGCGGGGCAGAGCGGTGTGCAGTGGCGACACACCCTGACCGGGCTGGCCGCGCTCGGCCACCGGGTCGTCGTCCCGGACCTGCCCGGCCACGGCCGGTCCGAACCCGCGACCGCGGGGCCGGTGCGCGACCTCGGCGTCTACGCCGCGTGGTGCGAGGAGCTGATCGACGCCCTGGAACTGGACCGTCCCTTCGTCGTGGGGTGCTCGATCGGGGGCAAGATCGCGCTCGACCTGGCGGCGCGCCGCGGCGGCCGGCTCGCCGGGGTGGTGGCGATGGCCGCCGAGGCCGGCCCGGGCCGCGTCGGCCTGTCCGGTCTGCGCCGGGAGCTGGAGGACTCGGCCGCCCCCAGCCGCGCCGACCGGGCCTACCTCGGCACGCTCGCCGTCGTGGGGCGCGCCGTACCGGCCGAGCGCGCGCGTCTCATCGCGACGATGCACCGCCGCGAGGACCCGCTGGTCACCACCGCCGACCTGATCGGCTGGGGTACGCACGACGTGCGCGCGGGCCTTGCCGGGATCGCGTGCCCGGTGCACCTCGTGGTGGGTGAGGACGACCTCTGGCTCGACCCGGAACGGGCGCGGGACGCCGCGCGCGCGATCCCGGACGCCCGCTGCACGCTGCTGCCCGGCATCGGCCACTACCCGATGGAGGAGGTCGACGACTTCGCCGCCCGGCTGCACGGCTGGCTGACCGATCTCGCCCGGGTACCGGAGGTGACCCCGTGACACTGCTGTCGCTGCTGACCGACCGCGATCCCGATTCCGTCGCGGCGATCGATGCCGACGTGCCCGTCACCACGCGGGAACTGCTGCGCCGCACCCTGACGCTGCGCGCCGACCTCGCCGCCGCCGGCATTGTGCCCGGCGACTGCGTCGCGGTGTGGCTGCCGAACTGGTCGGAGGCGCTGAGCTGGCAGTTTGCGACCGCGTCGCTCGGGGCGCACGTGATCGGAGTGAACACGCGCTACAACGTCGACGAGGTCACCCACGTACTCGCACGGGCGCGGCCGAAGGTCGTGGCGCTCGCCCGGGACTTCCACGGACTCGACCTGGCGGGACGGTTGCGCGCCGCCGTCGAGCGGTCCGGGGTGAGCCCCGTCGTCGTGCCCGTGACACGCGGGACCGGTGACGTTCGCGACGAGCCGCTGCCGGAACCGGTGCCGGATGCGCTCGCGGTCGCGTTCACCACGTCCGGTTCGACCGGCGCCCCGAAGCTGGCCGCGCACACCGCGTCCGCCGTCGCCGGGCACGCGCGCGCCGACGCCGCCGCGATCGGGATCCGACCCGGCGACGTCGTGCTGTGCGCGCTGCCGCTGTCCGGGGTGTTCGGGTTCAACACGGCGATGGCGGCGCTCGCGGCGGGGGCTACCTGCCTGCTGGAACCGGTGTTCGACCCCGCCGCGGTGCTCGCGGCGATGGTGCGCGAGCGGGTCACCCACGTCGTCGGTGGCGACGACATGGTGGGCAGGCTCGCCGACGCGTGGCGCGGTGCGGACCTGAGCGCGTGGCGGTGGCTGGGCATCGCCGACTTCCAGGGCCGCACCCGTGAGCTGGCCGAGTGGGCGCGACGCGAGTTCGGCACGCTCACCTCCGGCGTGTACGGCTCGTCCGAGGTGTTCGCGCTGACCACGTTGTGGCCGCAGGACGAGCCCGTGCCGCGCCGCTGGCAGGGCGGCGGGCGTCCGGTGTCGCCGCGGATCGAGGCACGTGCGGCCGATCCGGTGACCGGGCAGCCGGTGCCCGACGGTGAGCAGGGTGAGTTGCAACTGCGGGGGCCGAACGTGGTGGACGCCTACCTGGGCGACACGGACGCGGCCGCGCGCGCGTTCACCGACGACGGCTGGTTCCGCACGGGTGACCTCGCCGAGATCGATGCCGATGGCGGGATCCGCTACGTGTGCCGGATGGGCGACGTGCTGCGGCTGCGGGGGTTTCTCGTCGATCCGGCGGAGATCGAGCACCGGCTCGCCGAGCACGAGTCCGTGGAGGTGGCCAAGGTGGTCGGCATCCGCGGTGACGACGGCGCCGACGAGGCGGTCGGGTTCGTGGTGCTCGCGCCGGGGGCGTGCACGGACGGCGAGCAGTTGCGCGCGTGGTGCGGCCGGACACTGGCCCGGTTCAAGGTGCCCTCGGCGATCCACGTGATCGACGAGATGCCCACGACGTCCGGCACCAACGGGACGAAGATCAGGGCGGCCGCGCTGCGCGAGGAGGCGCGGCGCCGCCACGACGCGGCGGGGGAGGCGGTGCGCTGAACGCGGTGCGAGGGCTCCGGGTGGTGCGGCCCTCAGTGGTCGCCATGGCTGGTGGACCGCGCGACGGCGCGCCGCAGGGGCGCGGCGTCGCCGGAGACGGCCAGTTCACCGGCGTTCCCGCGGCCCCACAGCCACAGGTACATCTCCGGCGCGTGGCCCGCGATCCGGGTGCCCGGCCGCTCGGCAGGACCCTCACGGACCGTCGGATTGCCTTCCCCGGAAGGCATCGTGACCGTCCACACGCGACCGCCGCAGCGCACCTCGAACACCTCCCCGCGCCCGACGACGCGCACCGTCGGTCCGGGTGCGGGCCGGTTCGGCTCGGCCAGCCACCGGGTCAGCACCTCGTCGACTCCGTCGACGGCCAGTGCCGGATCGACCGCGGGCGGTAGTCCGAGGGCCTGCTCCAGGTCGACGCGGTGCAGCGTGAACTCGTGCGCCATCCGCCGCCGCCAGAACCCGAACGTGCGGTCGGCGGGGGACCAGGTCTGGCACGGGAAACTCGGCGGGCGGCTGGCCAGACTGCGGAACAGGCCGTCCGCGGCGCAACGGAACCACCCCAGGACGCCCTGCCCACCGGGCGGCTCGCGCTCCCACTCCAGCGGCAGCGTCTGCGTGTCGACCCAGCCGGTGACCCGCCGCGCGAGCCCGCCCAGGTGCTCCAGCAGCGCGCCGACCGTCCACCCGGGACATGCCGGGACGCGCAGGTCCGGGTCGGCTGACGCGGCGAGCACCCCGATCCCGTGGATCTCGGCCCGCAGCGTGTCGAGGAGGAACGGCTGATCGGGTTTCGTCATGACCCGGCCGAACATACCGGCTCGATGATCTTCCGGGGGATCGGAGCGGCTCCGAAGTGGACATCCCGGCCGTCCCATGTCACACCCAGCGGTGGTCGTCACGCTGCGTCACCGGTGTGCTGTCTGGTGGTGGGGACAGTGCCGCATCCACTACGCTGGGTGTGAAGCGGTAGGGCAGGCAACCGCTTGCGCAGTGCCTTCGAGAGGGAGGCGAACGCGGCATGTCCCGGTCATCGCCGGTTCCGGACGAACCGACTGGGGTCACGCAGTCCGCATCGCTCGACGTCGCGGCCCGCTGGCCCGGTCGTGACGCCGCCGTGCTGACCGTCTCCGGCGAGCTGGACCTGGACACCGCGCCCCGGCTGGAGTCCGCCTTCCGGCGCCTCGCCGCGCGTCGCCCCCGCCTGGTGGTGGTCGACCTGAGCGCGGTCGACTTCCTCGGCTCGTCCGGGCTGGCGGTGCTCACGTCGGCGAGCACCGCCGATGTCGTGCTGCGGATCGTCGCGCCCGGTTCGCTGAGCCGGATCTTCGCCCTGACGGGGCTGGACTCGGTGCTCGACCTGCACACCACCGTCGAGGAGGCGCTGGCCGCCGGGTGAGCAAGGCCGGCCCGGGCCAGACTGGGGCATGCTCTTCGACGCCCGGGCGCTCGGGGGACTGGTGGACGGCAGCATCACGGTGGCGTTCCGCCGGTGGACGGCGCCCCGGGTGCGCCCCGGCACGCGCATGCGCACGCCGGCCGGGGTGATCGAGGTGACCGCGGTGGAGGAGGCGGGCACGGTCACCGACGCCGACGCGCGTGCCGCGGGCTACGCCTCGGCGGCGGACCTGCCCGACCGCGGAACCGGGCGGCTCTACCGCATCGGGCTGCGCCTGGCGGGCCCGGACCCGCGCGTGGCGCTCCGGGAACAGGCCGACCTGACCGACGAGGACCGCACCCGCATCGGCGACGCCCTGTCGCGGATGGATCGCGTGGCGGAAACGCCGTGGACGGTCGCGTACCTGCGGCTGATCGCGGGCAACGAGGCGGTGCGGGCCGTCGAGCTGGCGGCGCGGGTGGGCCTGGCGAGGGACGTGTTCAAGCGGCGCGTCCGGCGGCTCAAGGAGCTGGGGCTGACGGAGAGCCCGGAGACCGGCTACCGCCTCTCCGCGCGGGGACGCGCCTTCCTCGGTGGCTGAGGCGCGCGGCGGTCGCGGTGGCTGCCGCGCCGGCGGCGGAGATGGGTGGTTGCCGTGCGGGCCAACGCCCACCGCGTCGGACCGTCGGCCACGCGCCGCGCCGTCAGGCCAGCGCGTGCAGCACCCCGGCGGCCAGCGCCGTCCGCTCCAGCATCCCGTCCACGCTCACGTGCTCGTGCCGTGCGTGTGCGCCGTCCCCGGTGGCGCCGAACCCGTCGAGCACCGGCAGGCCCATCGCGGCGACGAAGTTGCCGTCGCTGGCACCACCGACAGCGCATTCCCGCAAGGCCAGACCCATGTCCGCGGCCACACCCTGCGCCAGCGCGAACAGCGACGCGATCCCCGGCGTGCGCTCCATGACCGGACGGTTCCAGCCGCCCTCGACGGTGACCGTCGCGCGGGGATCGGTCGCCGTCAGCGCGGCCAGGGCCGCCTCGATGCGCCGCGCCTCCGCGGCACTGGACACCCGCACATCCACCTCACCCGACGCCGACCCCGCGACCACGTTCCCCCGCGAACCGCCGGAGATCACGCCCACGTTGACCGTCGTGCCCGCCGCCGGGTCCGTGAGCCCGTGCAGCGCCAGCACCACCCGCGCGATCTCGTCCACCGCGCTCGCGCCCTTACCCGGGTCCAGGCCCGCGTGCGCCTCGACACCCGTCGCGCCGACGCGGTAGATTCCGACGCCCTTGCGCGCGGTCTTGATCGCGCCGTCCGCCGCCGCCTCGAACACCAGGGCCGCGCGCGTGCCCGCCGCCTCGGCCTCGATCACCGGCCGCGACGCGGGACTGCCGATCTCCTCGTCGCCGTTGAGCACCAGCCGCACCGGTGGTCGCGGCAACCCGGCGGCCTCCAGTGCCCGCACCGCCCACACCGCCTGCACCAGACCGGCCTTCATGTCGAACACGCCCGGCCCGGTCGCGTGGTCGCCCTCGACCGTGAACGGCCACTCGTCGAGCGTGCCCGCGGGCCACACCGTGTCGTAGTGGCACAGCAACAGAACCGGTGCGGTACCCGAACCCGGGTAGTCGTACACGTGCACGTCGCCGTAGGGCCCACCGCCGGTGACCCGCACCGCGGCGGGCTCACCCAGCCGCGCCCGCAACCATTCGTCCAACCAGGACAGTCCGGCGTCCAGCAGCGCCCGGTCGGTGCTTTGGGTTTCCCGGCCGACGTAGGCGGCCAGGTCGTCGATCATCGCCTCGCGTCGCGCCCGCACCCATGGGTGCAGCGCCCGCACCTCGCTCACAGCATCCGCTCCAGTTCGGTCAGGTGGTCCTCGCTCATCGGGACGCGGCCGGTCTCCACGTCGCGCAACCGGCCGAGCATCGCCGCCAGCAGCGGCACCCCGCCTCGCGCCAGCACCGGTGCGTAGTGGTGGTGCACCTCGACCGGGCGGTGCCGCACCGCGATGTCGCGCCAGATGCCGCTGCGGTCCTTCGGCTGGGTGCGCAGCCACGCCACCAGCCTGCCGGTGGCGGCCGCCCGCTGCCACTCGGACGCGCCGGGCAGGTAGGCGGCCGGGTCGAACTCGTCGAACGGCTGCAGCGCCCGGTCACCCGCCGCCACCAGCACCTCCGCGGCGATCGCGTGCATCAGCGGCCGGTGCGCGTCGATCAGGTCGGCCATCGGTGCGTCGGCCAGCGCGGTGGTGGTGAGCATCGCGCCGAACCCCAGCTTCGACCACAGGTAGCCCTCGACGTTCGCGGTCGCCTTCGCCGGACCCCACGCCTGCAGATCGGCCACGATCCGCTCGACCCGCGGCGTGATCCGTCCGTCCGGCTCACCGACCACGAGCGCGCCCTGCCCGCCGTCCCGGATCACCCCCGGCTCGACCACATCCGCGAACAGGTTCACGAACGCGCCGATCGTGCGCTTCGCGCCCACCGCCGCGGCGATCGTGGCCTCGTTGAGCCCGTTCTGCAGCGACACGACGAACCCGTCCGGCGCCAGCCGCGGCGCCAGCCACGGCAGCACCGACTCGGTGGCCTGTGCCTTCACGGCGAGCAACACGCGGGACAGCCGTTCCGGTGCCCGGTCCGGGGGCACCGCCTCCACGGCCACCCGGGCGTCACCGGCCACGCCGCGCAGGACCAGTCCGTCCCGGCGGATCGCGGCGACGTGTTCGGCGTCGGTGTCCACGATGCGCACCGGGTGCCCCGCGCGGGCCAGGTGGAACGCCAGCGTGCCGCCGATCGCGCCGCCGCCGACCACGGTGTAGGGCTCAGTCATGTCCGCGTCCCTCCTGGACGGCGGTCGCGCCGTCCCAGTGCACCGGCAGCCCCGGCGCGCCCGCGGTCGACCCGCCGTCGACGCGCAGCACGGCTCCGGTGATCCACGTCGCCCGCTCGCCCGCCAGCCAGTGGACGGCGTCGGCGATGTCGCTGGGCAGCCCGCGTCTGCCCAGCGGGTTGACCGACACCGCGGCGGCGTACTCCTCGGTGACCGGGTTCGCCGCACTGTCCACGGTGACGAAACCAGGGCTCACCGCGTTCACCCTGATCCGGTACGCGCCGAGTTCGACGGCGCACGCCTTGGTCAGCATCTCCAGCGCCGCCTTCGACGTCGCGTAGTGCGCCGCCCCCGGCCGCGCGCGGGTGGCCGCGCCGGAGGAGATGTTCACCACCACCCCGGGTTTCCCGGACGCGACGCGGTGTCGTCCGAACGCGACGGTGGTGAGCATCGCGGCGCGCACATTGACCAACTGCACGCGGTCCCACGACGCGGCCGTCATCTCCAGCAGCGGCGTGGCGGGGTACAGGCCGGCGGCGTTGACCAGCACGTCGACGTCCGGTTCCACCAGTGACTCGGTGAACGCGGCGTCGGCCAGGTCACCGACCCGCACCGCGGCGCCGAGATCCCCGGCGACGGCGGCCAGCCGGTCACCGTCCACATCGGCCAGTGTCAGCGCCTCGCCGCGGAACCGGGCGGCGATCGCCGCGCCGATCCCGCTCGCGGCGCCGGTGACGAGCACGTGCCGCACTACAGCTCCTTCCCCTTGGTCTCGGGCATCGTCGCGTAGACCCCGACACCGATCACCGCCGCGACCGCGACGTACAGCCACACCAGGTGCCCCAGCCCGCCCGCGTTCATCCACGTCGTGACGTACGGCGCGGTGCCGCCGAAGACCGCCACCGCCAGCGCGTACGGCAACCCGATCCCGGTGGTGCGCACCTCGGCAGGGAACTGCTCGGCCATGATCACGGCGCAGTTGGCCGAGTACCCGACAATCAGCACCATGCCGATGACCTCGATGAGCAACAGCGACCAGAAGTTGTCGGCGAGGAAGTGGAACGCGGGCCACGAGAACAGCAGGAACCCGGCCGCGAACGCGGTCATCGTCGGTTTGCGGCCGATCCGGTCCGACAACAGCCCGCCGAAGGGCAACAGCACCAGCAGCACCACGATCGCGAGCGTGTTCGCGAGCAGGGCCTCGCGCAGCGGGATGCCGGTGGCCAGGTGCGCGTAGGTCGGCATGTAGGTGACCCACACGTAGTAGATGAGCGTGCCCGCGATCGTCACCCCGGCCACCCGCATCGCCGCACCCGGGTGGTCGCGGAACATCGCCACCAGCGGGTTGCGCCGGGGCCGGTGCGCGATGCGGGTGAACGCCCCGGTCTCGTGCACTGAGCGGCGCAGCCACAACCCGACCAGGCCCAGCAACCCGGCGACGCCGAACGCCAGCCGCCAGCCCCAGCTCTGCACCTGCTGCTCGGACAGGGCCGAGTTCAGCACGGTGCCCATCAGCGACGCGATCAGCGCGCCCGCCCCGACCGAGACCTGCTGCCACGACCCGGCGAAGGCCCGCCGCCCGCGCGCCGCCGACTCGATCAGGAACGCCGACGACGACCCGAACTCGCCACCGGCGGAAAACCCCTGGACCAGGCGGGCCAGCAACAGCACCAGCGGCGCCAGCACACCGATCCGGCCGTAGGTCGGACACACCGCGATCACCAGCGACGCGCCCGCCATCAGCGAGATGGTGAGCGTCAGGCCCTTCTTGCGGCCGCGCCGGTCGGCGTAGGCGCCGAGGACGGCGCCACCGATCGGGCGCATCACGAACCCGACGGCGAACACCGCGAGGGTGGACAGCAGGGCGGTGGTCTCGTTGCCCGGAGGGAAGAACTGCCCGGCGAACACCGGTGCGAAGGTCGCATAGACGGCCCAGTCGACCCATTCGACGGTGTTGCCGATCGCGCCCGCGACGATCGCCTTGCGTTGGGCGGGGGACAGGCGGTGCTCCTGGCGGGCAGCGGTGCGCGTGGTCATGGCGTCTCCTGTCCGGCGTCCGCACCCAGGACGTGGGCCACGACCTGGGCGTGGGTGGCGAACCAGACGTCGTGCCCGCTGATGTGCTCCAGCAGCTCGGTGAGCACGGCCATCCGCGAGCGGTGGCCGATGATGTGCGGGTGCAGCGTGAGCTGGAACAGCCCGCCCTCGGCGTGCGCGGCGTCGAACTCGTCCCGCCAGATCGACAGCACCCCGCGCGGCGGGGTGTAGGGCCGCAGCGAGGCGAATCGCTCCATCATGAAGTACGGTGCGTCGTCGCGGATCCACTCCACCGGCAGTTCGACGACCCCGGTGGGCTCGCCGTCCGCCAGCAGCTCGTAGCAGTCGTCGTCGGCCATCAGCGACGAGTCGTAGGCAAGGCCCAGTTCGCGCGTGATGGACAGGGTGTGCGCGGAGAAGTCCCACGACGGGGTGCGGATGCCGACCGGACGGGTGCCCGCCAGCCGCTCCAGCGTGTCCGCCGCGCGGAACGCGAGGTCGCGCTCGACCTCCGGCGGCAACGCCGTGTTGCGCTCGTGGATCCAGCCGTGCAGCGCCACCTCATGCCCACCGTCCACGTAGGACCTTACCTCACCGTCGTGCAGCAGCGCCGACACCGCGGGCACGAAGAACGTGGCGGGCGCGGCGAAGCGCTCCAGCAGGCGCAGGATCCGCGGCACACCGACGCGGGCGCCGTACTCGCCCTGCGCGAGCTTGCCGGGCAGGACCTCGCCGTCGCGCAGGGCGGGTGTCTCGTGGTCGGAGTCGAACGACAGCGCCACGGCCACGCGCGCACCGCCCGGCCAGGCGGTCGGCCGCAACGGCCTGCCCGCCCGGACGCGCCCGACGTGGCCGCGCCAGGTCGGTTCGTCCCACTGCCACGGAGCCGGCTGCTCGGTCACACGTCCTCCAGGATGGTTCGGGGGGTGGGGGTCCAGGCCCGCTTGAGAGTCGACACCTGCAGGGTCACGTCGGCGGCCTGCAGCCCGGGCAGCGCGCCGACGACGTCGGTGCTGTGCCGGTAGAGCTCGCCGTAGTGGTGCAGCACGACCTGCCCGACGAGGTTGAACCGGCCGGTGGTGGCGGACAGGTAGCGCGTACCGGGGTGGGCGGCCAGCTGCGCGCCCGCGGCGTCGAGGTGGGCGGGCAGCACGGACAGCCACAACATGAACTCGACGGTGTAGCCGAGGATGCCCGGCTCGGCGAGCGTGCGGAAGCGCAGGCAGCCCCGCTTCACCAGGGAGTCCACGCGGCGGGCCGCGGTCGATTCGCTGACGCCCACCTGCCGCGCGAGTTCCGTGAACGACATCCGGCCGTCCTCGCCGAGCGCCGCGATGATCGCGAGGTCCGGTTCGTCGAGCTTTTCCGGCGGCCGTTCCCACAGCTGTTCCTCGAACGGCCGCACGTCGCCACCTCGTAGGCCGGCGACCGCGTCGGGACCGAGCACGCCGGAGTCCCAGTCGTGGTTGGAGGTGAAGGTGCGCATGACGGCGAGCGACTCGGTCTCCAGCACGTCACCGCCGCCGGGCAGTCCGTCGGACTGGATGCGCGCGATGTCGGAGTGGGTGGGCAGCACCAGTTCGGCGGTGAGGTCGGCGCTTCCGGTCAGCACGCTCGCGTACCGGGTCTCCGGCCGCGCCGCCACCGCCTCGGCGACGGCGGCCGCCGTGCCGGGCCGACAACGGAAGCGCACCAGCACCGGCACCCCGAGCCCGCAGCGCAGGACGTCGACGACGCCGATCACCCGCAGCTGCCCGCTCTCGGTGAGCTGGGCGGCGCGGCGCAGCACCGTGGACTCGCTGGTGCCGACCCAGCGGGCGATCGCGCCCCAGGAGGCCCGGCCGTTGAGCTGCAGGGCCGCGACGATGCGACGGTCCAGCTCGCGACCTCTGACGTCATTCGGCATGCAAGCGATCGTCGATGCAGGAATACGTCATGTCAAGAGATTCTGCGCGGGAAATCTGCAAGTAACACGATGGCTCTGCCGCCGTCGTGGAATCGTCCCCCGCGGTGGGCCGGTGGACAGTCCCCGGGGCCCGTGGTAGGACAAGCCAACGGGCTCATGCGCAGGGAGGGGCAGCGCCATGTGGGTCAGCACCTCCGCGGACGGCCTGCTCACCGTCCGGCGCGAGAGCCGCGGGCCCGCCGTGGTCCTGCGGGTCACCGGCGAGGTCGACTTCAGCTCGCTCGAACACCTGCAGGACGAGCTCAGCGCCGCGGTGATCGACGCCGTCCCGCCCGCGCCCGTCGTGCTGGACCTCGACGACGTGGAGTTCTTCGGCTGGTGCGGGCTGACGCTGCTGGTGAACGCCGACGACCGCTGCACCCGCAACCACACCCCGCTGCGGGTGGTCGCCGCGGGCGCGACGGTGCTGCAGCCGCTGCGACTCGCCGGGCTGGACCGGGTGCTGCCGGTGTACCGGGACGAAGTGTCCGCGCTGGCCGCGAGCACTCCGGTCGCCTGACCGGACGGGCGCTTTCACGGACACGGCGCGCACCACTACCCTGTGTGGATCCACCCGCTCGCGAGAAGGTGTAGCGCATGACTTCTTCGCCCAGCCAGGCCCCCGTGGGCGTCGACCCGACCCGGCCGAGCATCGCCCGCATCTACGACGGGTTCCTCGGCGGCAAGGACCACTACGAGGTCGACCGCGCGGTCATGGAGAAGATCAACACCGCGGTCCCGGAGGCGGTCGACATCGCCCGCGGCAATCGCGGGTTCCTCAACCGCGCCTGCCGGTTCCTCGCCACGCAGACCGACGTCACCCAGTACCTCGACTGCGGTTCCGGACTGCCCACCGCCGAGAACACCCACCAGATCGTCCAGCGCGCCAAACCCGAGGCGACGATCGTCTACGTCGACAACGACCCCGTCGTGCTGGCCCACGGGCGCGCGCTGCTGGAGGAGAACGAGTTCGTCCACATGACCGAGGCGGACATCTTCGAGCCGTCACGGGTGCTGGGCAACGAGGTGGTCGCACGCCACCTCGACTTCACCGAGCCACTGGTGCTGCTGCACGTCGGCACGATGCACCACTTCGAGGGCGACGCTGCGCCCGACGTCATGCGCGCCTACATCGACGCGCTGCCCTCGGGCTCGTACGTGGTGCTGTCGCACTTCTTCGACCCCGAGGTGCCCGAGCTGACCGCGCTGGCCAAGAAGATCGAGGACATCCTCGTCAACGGTCCGATGGGTGCGGGCCGGTTCCGCACGCGCGACGAGATCCTCGCGATGCTGCCGGGGCTGGAACTGATCAAGCCCAATGCGCTGTCCGAGCCCGGCCTCGCGGTGTGCGACGAGTGGTGGCCGGACGGCCCGCGGCTGAACCCGCTGTCCGACGCGGCGAAGTGCGTCGCAGGCGTGGTCGCCCGCAAGCCGTAGACGACGCCCGCGCCGGTCACGGCGCCGAGGTTTTCGCGGCGAGCGCGGCGAAGTGCTCGCCGAACACCCGCTTCGCGTGCTTGCGCAGCCGCGTGCGCCCGATCTCGTCCGAGCCGGCCAGCAGACCGGTGCCCGCCACGAGCGTGCCGAGCACGCGCACCTCGTAGCGCAGGTCGAGCCCCTTGGGCAGTTCACCGTCCTCGACCGCCTCGGTCAGGTGCACCGCGACCCGCTGTGCCCAGTCGCGGTAGCCGTCACCGAAGCCGCCTTCCCGGACCTGGCCCGGGTCGTGCGACCAGAACGCCAGCCAGATCTGCCAGCAGCGGAACCGGACCTCGTCGAGTGGCAGCAGTGCGAGCGTCGCGGCCTCGGCGGCGGCCAG
>Ga0164243_10006556_pt1 | contig 17591 bp, 16 predicted proteins | sample OricompcompostOP_FD_108781 | JGI IMG/M metagenome (GOLD analysis project Ga0164243, IMG submission 108781) | Organic Plus compost microbial communities from Emeryville, California, USA - Original compost - Organic plus compost (OP) | ecosystem: Engineered > Solid waste > Mixed feedstock >... | reverse complement strand
GCCAGGCGCGAGGCGATCTCTTCGGTTCGCACGCCTCTCCCTCCCGTCATCCATTCTGTCCCCGTACGCCGCGTGCCCGGGCGCGTGGAACGGTCCCGGGAGGGCCCCGACATGACGGCGCCGCTCCCGTACCGCCTCACGGGACGCGGGCGGGGGAGCGGCGGCCGGTTCGCGCTTACTTGAGGAAGTCCGGGACGTCCAGCTCCTCCTCCTGCTCCTCGAAGACCACCGGGCGGCGTTTGCCGGGCTCCGACATGCGGGAGGAGATGGGCGTGGGCGGGTTGGCGGGCTCCGGGGTGGGCCGCGGGATGGAGACCGGGCCGGAGGGGCCGTCAGCGGGCCTCTCGTCGGCGGAGGAGGCCGGGGTGGTGTCCTGGGTGCTCTCCACCGGCCTGACCGGCTCGGGACGCGGCTCCGGCCGCGCCTCGGGGCGCGTCTCGGCGCGGGGCTCGGGACGCGGCTCCGGCCGCGCCGGCTCCGGACGGGGCTCGGGACGCGGCTCGGGCCGGGACTCCTGGCGGAAGTCCGTGCGCGGCTCGGGACGGCTCTCCTGGCGGAAGTCCGTGCGCGGCTCGGGACGGCTCTCCTGCCGGAAGTCGGCGCGCGGCTCCGGGCGGGCCGGCTCGGGCTTGGGCGGCGTCGGCGCGCTGGAGCGCAGCCCGGACGGCGCCACGCTGGAGGCGGCCTGGGAGCCGCCGCCGGTCCCGCCGGCCGCGGCGGGGCGGCTCTGCGGGCGCGGCAGCTGCTTGTCGGCCTGCGGCAGCTCGTCGAAGCCCGCGGCGATGACGGTGACCCGCACTTCGTCGCCGAGCGTGTCGTCGATGACCGTCCCGAAGATGATGTTCGCCTCGGGGTGGGCCGCCTCCTTCACCAATTGCGCGGCGTCGTTGATCTCGAAGATGCCGAGGTTCGAACCGCCCTGGATCGAGAGCAGCACACCGTGGGCGCCCTCGATAGAGGCCTCCAGCAACGGCGACTCGACCGCCAGCTCCGCGGCCTTGATAGCCCGATCCGCGCCACGCGCCGACCCGATGCCCATGAGCGCGGACCCCGCCCCCTGCATGACCGACTTCACGTCCGCGAAGTCGAGGTTGATCAGGCCCGGCGTGGTGATCAGATCCGTGATGCCCTGCACACCGGCGAGCAGCACCTGGTCGGCGGTGGCGAACGCCTCGATCATCGAGATGCCCCGGTCGCTGATCTCCAGCAGCCGGTCGTTGGGCACCACGATGAGGGTGTCGACCTCTTCCTTGAGCTTGGCCACACCCGCTTCGGCCTGGCTCTGACGACGGCGTCCCTCGAAGGAGAACGGCTTGGTCACGACACCGATCGTGAGAGCGCCGATCGACTTCGCGATCTTGGCGACGACCGGAGCGCCGCCCGTGCCCGTGCCGCCGCCTTCGCCGGCGGTCACGAACACCATGTCCGCGCCGGCCAGGGCCTCTTCGATCTCCTCGGCGTGGTCCTCGGCCGCGCGACGGCCCACTTCGGGGTCGGCGCCGGCACCCAGGCCCCGGGTGAGCTCGCGGCCGACGTCCAGCTTGACATCCGCGTCGCTCATCAGGAGGGCCTGCGCATCGGTGTTGATGGCGATGAACTCGACGCCGCGCAGCCCCAGCTCGATCATGCGGTTGACGGCGTTGACACCGCCGCCGCCGACGCCCACCACCTTGATCACTGCGAGGTAGTTCTGGTTCTGGCTCATGCCGGCCTCCGTCTCGTCCCGAACCAAGCTCTTAAACCTTCAACCTCATCTAGAGGTTTAAAGAATTGCCCGGTATGCAATTCCTTCTGCTTGAAGGTAAGCGGCGCTGACAGCGCCGGCCGTGACGTGCGGGGCGTGTCGCCGATTTCGTGCACGGATTGCGTGAGCGCCCGACGCCCGCCGTTCGCGAGCGAGCCCGGAAGTCACCGTACGACGGCGGCGCCCGGGCTCGACACGTCGTACGAGGAGACCTTCGAGGGAGGACGGCTCTTCATGAGCTTCTGCAGGACGAGCGCTTTCATCGCCGAATCCTCGGCCCCGCCCCAGACGACCTTGGTATGCGTCTTGCCGAGCGTCAGCGTCACATCGTCGGGAGTCGACGCCGTCACGGCCGTCACCTGCGACCGGATGCTGCCGGGCAGCGAACGCACGACCTGCCCGGCCGAGCGGAACGCATCGGAGTCCACGCCTCGCGCGACCGTCAGCACGGGCTGTCCCTTGGGAGCCGTCGCCGTGGTCGACAATGCGACGCCGGCGGCATCCACGAGCGTGTATCCGGCGGGGCCCTTCACCACGCCGACGGGCGTGCGCTCGACGATGCGGACGACCAGTTCGTGCGGCGGGCGCGCCTCCAACGCGTACGTCTCCACGAGCGGGAAGGCGACCAGCGCCGCTTTCACCTTCCCCTCGTCGACGAGGGGCAGCGGAGTGCCGCGCTGAGCGTCGAGGGCCTTCTCGAGCGCAGTCGCATCGAGTCGATGCGTGCCGGTCACCGTGATCCGCTCGACGGCGAAGAGCGGGCTGTACGCCGCACCGAAACTGCCGGCCACGAGCGCCGCGAGCGCCACACCCGTGGCGATCCACACGGCGCGCCGGCGGCGCTGACGAGCCGTGAACCGGCGCATCTCGGCACGGAGGGCACGGCGGCGGGCGCGAGCCGCGCGCCACACGTCGCGCACGCTGACCCAGCGGCCGTCCGTGGCGGAGGCATCCCCGCCGTCGTCGCGGACGAGCGGAACGTCCCCCACGCCGCTCTCGCCACTCTCGCCGGGCTCACCGGGTCGAGCTGGCGCCGTGTGCATGGCAGCCGTCTCCGGGGCGGACCCGATCAGCGGAACCACCGGCGCGGGCGGCCCGTCGCCCTCCCCCGGCATCCTGCGCTCACGCGCGGGCCGGGCCGGCGCAGGCAGGGGCGTGGGCCGGCGCATCGGTTCAGGCCCCCGTCGCGCCGGCGGGAATGCGGGCCAGGGCGGCGAGAACCTGGGGGATGATCAGGTTCACGTTCCCGCAGCCGAGCGTGACGATGAAATCCCCGTCCCGCGCGACGGATGCCGCGTGGTCGGCGGCCTCCTGCCAGTCCGGCGCATAGCGCACGCGACCGGGGTCGGTGAAGTCCTCGGCGACCAGCGCCCCGCTGACCCCGGGAACCGGGTCCTCCCGGGCCCCGTAGACGTCGAGCACGACCGTGTGATCGGCCAGGTTCTCGAGGACCCGGGCGAACTCGCGATGCATGTGCTGCGTGCGCGAATACGTGTGCGGCTGATGCAGTGCGATGATCCTGCCGTCTCCGACGACGCTGCGGGCCGCGGTCAACGCCGCCGCGACCTCGGTCGGGTGGTGGGCGTAGTCGTCGTACACGCTGACGCCGCGCTCGATCCCGTGCAACTCGAAGCGGCGCGCCGTGCCGCTGAAGTCCTCGACCGCGCGTGCGGCAGCGGCCAGGGAGTGGCCGAGCGTAAGGAGCGCCGCGATCGCACCCGCGGCGTTGACCGCGTTGTGCGCGCCCGGCAGCGCGAGCCGCACCTCGACCGACGTCCCGTCGTGGGACAGCGTGAACGAGGCCGGTCCATCGGTGCGGACGCCGGTGATCCGCACGTCGGCTGCGGCATCCTGCCCGAACGTGAGCACACGCGGATGCGTGATCCGCTCGCGCACCCGCCGGGCGCCGGGATCGTCGGCCGACAGGACGACCGCCTCACGGGCGCGGTTCGCGAACTCGGCGAACGCGGCATCGAAGGCCTCGGCACTGCCGTAATGGTCGAGGTGGTCGGGGTCGATGTTCGTGATGAGGGCGATCGACGTGTCGTAGAGCAGGAACGTGCCGTCCGATTCGTCGGCCTCGATGACGAACAGGTCGTCGGCCCCGGTCGCGCTCGAGGTGTCCAGCTGGGCGATCACTCCCCCGTTGACGAACGTCGGGTCCGCGCCGAGCGCCCGCAGCCCGGTCACGATCATCCCCGTCGAGGTCGTCTTGCCGTGTGCGCCGGCGACAGACACCAGGCGGCGCCCGCCGATGAGCCAGTGGAGCGCCTGAGAACGGTGGATGACAGCGAGACCGCGGTCTCTCGCCGCGACGTACTCCGGGTTCTCGGGCCAGATCGCGCCCGTGTGGATCACCGTGTCGGCATCCTCGAGCTGAGCGGCGTCGTGGCCGACGTGCACGCGGGCGCCGAGGGCGGCGAGGGTCCGCAGATTCGCGCTGTCGGCGCGATCCGAGCCGGAGACCCGGATGCCGCGCTCGAGGAACATCCTGGCAAGGCCCGACATCCCCGAGCCTCCGATGCCGATGAAGTGCGCGGCGTGGATCTCGTCGGGGATGGGAAGACTCAAGTCGGGTCTGATCATGTCGGCACCATCCTAAGTTCGCCGGCTGGGCACGGCCCTCAGGGCGCGCTGGGCAGCGGCTGCCGAGCGCGCGCCTCTCGCTCTTGCAGGCGACGGCGCCGGCCAGGCGGGTCCTGGGCATATCGGCCCGAATCGGCGTGGTTGCCGGAACTCGCCACGAATGAGGGCCCGGACGCCGTACCGCGCCGCGACGGGACGCCTGGGCGTGCCAGGACACGGTCGGGCGTGATACGAATCTGAGGTGGACGAAGACTCCTGGCCGCACATGATCGCGATCGACCCGGCGGACTCGGCACCGCCGTTCGAGCAGTTGCGGACCCAGCTGCTCGCCGCCCTCGCGGCCGGCCTGCTCACGCCCGGCGAGCGGCTGCCCACCGTGCGAGGGCTCGCCGAGGAGCTCGGCCTGGCTCCCGGGACGGTGGCCCGGGCGTATCGCGAGCTGGAGGCGGCCGCGGTGATCCAGACGCGGGGGCGGGCGGGAACCTTCGTGGCGCTGGACCCGGATCCGGTCAGGCGGCAGGCGCAGCGGGCGGCGGCCGCGTTCGCGAGCGAGATCCGCGCCCTCGGGGTCGATGCGGACGACGCTCTTGCGATCGTGGCGGCCGCAGTGCGCGGGAGCGCCGGAACCGTCTGACCAGAACTCATTCGATTCCGACGCGGCGGCAGGGAATCCACGGCACCCGACCCCGCCGGCGCGCGAATCGACGGAGTTCTGCACACCTGCCGGTCGCCGGTCGCTACCGCCCGAGCGCCCGATCGATCATGGCGATGACGTTCTCGGTGCCCGCCCGGGTCCCGGCGGATGCCGCCGCCCGCCGCATGCGGTCGAGCTCTGCCGCGTCGCCGAGCAGCGGCACGACCTCGCTGCGGATCCGGTCGGCCGTGAACTCGGCATCGGTAATGAGACGGGCCGCCCCTGCCCGCACCGCGGACGCGGCGTTCAGGCTCTGCTCGCCGTTGCCCACGGCGTAGGGCACGTACACGGCAGGGATCCCGAGGGCGGCGATCTCGCTGACCGTTGCCGCTCCGGAGCGGGAGACGACGAGGTCGGCGGCCGCGAAGGCGAGGTCCATCCGGTCGATGTACCGCCGCATCGCGTAGCCGGGCACTCCGGGATCGGCGAGGTCGCTGCGCTCCCCCGTCGCATGCAGCAACTGCCAGCCGGCACCCAGCACGTCCTTCCACGCGCCGGCGAACGCTTCATTGAGCCGCCGGGCGCCCAGCGACCCCCCGAACACGAGCACCGTGGGCTTCGCGGCGTCGAGCCCGAAATGAGCGGATGCCTCGGCCCGCACCGCCTCGCGGTCGAGCGTCACGATCTCCCGGCGCAGCGGCATCCCGACGACCTCGCCCCGACGCAGCGGCGTCCCGTCGAACGCCACTCCCACGGCCGCCGCGCGACGAGCGCCCAGCACGTTCGCGAGCCCGGGCTTCGCGTTAGCCTCGTGCACGACGAACGGGACGCCGCTGCGGCGGGCAGCGACGTACGCGGGGGCGGATGCGTATCCGCCGAAGCCCGCCAGCACGTCGATATCCCGGTCACGCAGGTGCGCACGCACTTGCGCGATCGCGCGCCGGAACCGGAACGGAAAGGCGACGGCGTCCTGGCTCGGCCGCCGCGGGAACGGGACCTTGTCGACGAACAGCAGCTCATACCCGCGCTCGGGAACGAGGCGCGCTTCGAGTCCTTCCCGCGTACCGAGCACGAGGATGCGGGCCTCGGCCTCGCGCTCGCGCAGGCCGTCGGCGACCGCCAGCAGCGGGTTCACGTGACCGGCGGTGCCGCCACCGGCCAGGAGGTATGTCGTCACCCGACGACCCTAACGGGTTCGTGCTGGAGGGGTGACCGGAACCGACCGTGCGGGCGGCTTGGCCGGAAGGGAACGTGCGAACGAGAGCAGGACGCCGCACGCCACCAAGACGGACATGAGGGACGTGCCCCCCTGCGACATGAACGGCAGCGGGACACCGAGGGCGGGCGCCAGCCGCAGCACCACGGCGACGTTCAACAGGGCCTGTCCCACGATCCACACCGTGATGGAGCCGGCGACGATCCGCACGAACGGGTCGTTCGTCTTGCGCACGACGTGGAAGGCGCCGACGGCGAACAGAGCGAACAGCACGAGCACGACGCAGCAGCCGATGAGCCCGAGCTCTTCTCCGACGATCGCGTAGATGTAGTCGCTGGATGCCGCCGGAAGCCAGTCGTACTTCTGCTTCGAGTTGCCCAGGCCCAGCCCGAACACGCCACCGCTGGCCAGCCCCCAGATGCCGTGCAGGGGCTGATAGCACGCGTTGTAGTAGTCGCTGCAGACGGGGTCGAGGAAGCTCATGATCCGGTGCATGCGGTTCGGGCTGGTCACGGCGAACGCCGCGAGGCTCCCGGCGGCCAGGATCAGCGGGATCACGAAGATCCGCAGCTTCACGCCCGAGAAGAACAGCGCCGCGAGCACGACGAGCACGAGGATGCTCACCGTGCCCAGGTCGTGACCGGCCAGGACGGTGGCCATCACGAGCATGGAGACCGGCACGACCGGGATGAACACGTGCCGCCATAGGCCCAGCAGCGTCTGCTTCCGGTAGAGCACGTAGCCCATCCACAGGGCCAGTGCGAGCTTGAGGAACTCGGACGGCTGCGCCTGCAGCCCCGCGATCTGGATCCAGTTCGTGTTGCCGTCGTTGTCCACGCCCAGGGGAGTGAACACGAGCAGCTGGAAGGCGGTCGCGCCGATCAGCACCGGCCACGCGATGCGCTTCCAGAAGGATAGGGAGAAGCGGCTCGCGATGAGCATGAGGGGGATGCCGATCGCGGCGAAGACGCCCTGCTTGATCAGTGCCTCGTACGGCTTGTCGCCGTTGGCGGCTCCCACGGCCGACGTGGCCGACAGCACCATGACCAGGCCGAAGCCGGTCAGCAGGAGCGCTGTGGACAGGATGAGCAGGAACTCGCTGGGCACGGGCGCGAACACCCGCCCCAGCACGACGCGCGCGGACAGGGCGCGGCGCGGGCGCGGGACGGCGTCAGGACGTGCCGCGGGAGGCCGGATCGTCGTGCTGGTCATCGGCCCCCTTTGCAATCAGCTCACGCACCGCGGCGGCGAATCTGTCGCCGCGATCGGCGTAGGACGAGAACTGGTCGAACGATGCGGTGGCGGGGGCGAGAAGCACCACGTCCCCGTCCTGCGCCCGCTCGGCCGCCAGCTGCACGACCCGCGCCATGACATCCCCAGTCTCGTGGGCGTCGACCTCGATGACCGGCACCGCGGGCGCGTGTCGGGCGAACGCCGCGACGATCGGGGCGCGATCCTCGCCGATGACGATAGCCGCTTTCACCGACGCGCCGTGGGCGGCCACGAGCTCCGAGATGTCGACGCCTTTCAGCAGCCCGCCGAGCACCCAGATCGCGCCCGGATACGCCGCCAGCGACGACGACGCCGCGTGCGGGTTCGTCGCCTTCGAGTCGTCGATCCAGGTGACACCGTCCGCGACGGCGACGACGTCGATGCGGTGCGCGTCCAGGCGGAAGCCCAGGAGCGCGTCGCGGACCGCGGCCGGGCCGACCCCGAGCGAGCGCGCGAGCGCCGCCGCGGCCAGCCCGTTCGCGACCAGGTGCGGCGCGCCGAGGCCCTGCTCGCGCAGGTCCGCGACCGTGCACAGCTCGAGCGCGCTCGTGCGGCGCTCTTCCAGGAAGGCCCGGTCCACGAGGATCCCCTCCACGACTCCGAGATCGCTGGGCCCGGGCACGTCGAGGCCGAAGCTGACGGCCCTCGCGCCCTCGACGACATCCGCCTCCTCCACCATGCGGAGGGTCGCCTCGTCGGCGCGGTTGTAGACGCATGCCACGCGCGTGTTGGCGTACACCACGGCCTTCGCATCCCGATAGGCCTGGAACGACCCGTGCCACTGCAGGTGGTCGGCGGCGAGATTGAGGCACACGCTCGCGTACGGCGACACCGGGTCAGGACCGCCCACTTGATGCGAGAGGTACCACAGCTGATGGCTGGAGACCTCGACGACGAGGACGTCGAAGCCGGACGGGTCGCGCACGGCGTCCAGCACCGGGACGCCGATGTTCCCGCAGGGCGCGGCGCGCAGGCCGCCGGCGACCAGCATCCCGGCCGTCATCCGGGTCGTCGTGGTCTTGCCGTTCGTACCCGTCACGAGCACCCAGTCCGCCGGCGCACCGTCAGGACGGAGGACCTTGTCACGGACCCGCCACGCGAGCTCGAGGTCGCCCCACAGCGCGACGCCGTGCTCTTGCGTCCAGCGGATGACGGGATGAGAGGGCGGGAATCCGGGGGACGCGATCACCACCTCGGGCGCGAAGGCGGACAGCTCCTCCGGCACCGTGTCCAGTCCCCCGACGTGCAGCCTCGCGCCGATCACGGGCAGCAGCCGCTCGTATTCCGGGTCGGCGTGCTCGGTGACCACGAGCACGTCCGCGCCCAGTTCGGTCAGCGTGTCGGCGACCGAGAATCCGGTCATCGACAGTCCCAGCACTGCGACCCGCAGCCTCGACCAGTCGGCCCGCCAGCTGGTGAGTTCGTCCAGCCTGCCCGTCATGTCTGCGAGAGCCACTCCACGTAGAACAGCCCTATCCCCGTCACGGCCAGCATCCCGGCGATGACCCACATCCGCACGACTATCGTGATCTCCGGCCAGCCGCGCATTTCGAGATGGTGGTGGAACGGGCTCATGAGGAACAGCCGCTTGCCCCGGCTGAGCTTGAAGTACAGCCGCTGCAGGATGACCGAGCCCGGCCCGATGATGAACGCACCGGCCATGAGCACCGCGAGCAGTTCCGTGTGCGACAGGATCGACAGCGCCGCGATGACGCCGCCGATCGACATCGACCCGACGTCACCCATGAAGACCTTGGCCTTCGGCGCGTTCCACCACAGGAAGCCGACCAGGGCGCTCACGAACGACGCCGCGATGATCGTGAGGTCCAGCGGGTCCCGTGTCGTGTAGCACGCAGGCTGATAGGCGGGGACCAGCCCCTCGCCCACGCAGGTCTGCTGGAACTGCCAGAACGTCACGAGGCTCATCGCGGCGATCGTGAAGATCCCGATCCCGGTCGCCAGGCCGTCGAGGCCGTCGGTCACGTTCGTGCTGTTCGACCAGGCCACGCCGATGAACGACACCCAGATCAGGTAGAGGATCCACCCGATCACGGTTCCGAGGGCGAACAGGTTCAGGACGGGGATGTCACGGAACACCGACACATACCCGGACGCGGGGGTCTGATGGTACGCGTCGGGGAAGCTCAGGGCGAGGATGCCGAACGGGACCGTCACGACGATCTGGCCGAGGATCTTGCGCCAGCCGGTCAGCCCCAGGCTGCGCTGCCGGCGCACCTTCATGAAATCGTCAATGAACCCCACGGCCCCGAAGCCGACCATCATCCAGATGACGAGCAGGCCCGACACGGTGGGCGGGTTGTTGCCTGCGAAGCATCCCACGAGGTACCCGACGATCGTGCCGGCGATGAAGATCGTGCCGCCCATCGTCACGGTTCCCCGCTTGGCCGAATGGCTCGGGTTGCGGATGTCCTCAGGGGTGCGGATGACCTGGCCCCACCCCCACTGACGGAAGAGCCGCAGGAACACCGGCGTGAGGAAGAGGGTGAAGGCCAGCGAGACCGCCGCGGCTGTCAGGAGGGATCTCACGAGAACGATTCTCCCAGACGATCGCCGAGGAACCGCAGTCCCGCCGAGTTGGACGACTTGACCAGGACACGGTCGCCGTCGCGAAGCTCGGTCAGGAGGTAGTCGTACGCCTCGTCCGCGGTCGCGAACCACACGGCCTCGCCGTCCCACGATCCTTCGCCCACGGCCGCCAGATACAGGCGCCGCGCCTCGGCCCCGATCACGACGATCCGCTGGATCCGCAGTCGGACCGCCAGCTCGCCGATCCGGTCGTGCTCCTCGCCGGCGTAGTCCCCGAGCTCGCTCATCGCGCCCAGCACGGCGACGGTGCGCTCCCCGGGTCCGGTGATCTGGGCGAGAGTGCGCAGCGCCACCGCCATCGAGTCGGGGCTGGCGTTGTACGCGTCGTTGATGATGCGCACCCGCTCCCCGCCCATCGGCTGCATGCGCCACCTCTCGGCCAGCTGCACCGTCTCGATTCGCGCGACCGCGTCAGGCAGCCGGACGCCGAGCGCCTTCGCCGCCGTGATGGCCGCGAGCGCGTTCATGACGTGGTGTGCTCCCAAGACGTGCAGGCGGAGGGCCGTCGTCTCGCCGTCGGCGCTGATCGTGCACCTCGTACCCGACGCGTCGGTCTCAATGTCGGCCGCGCGCACGTCCGCGCCGGCTCCCGTGCCGAACCACCGGACCGGGATGCCGCGTTCAGACGCGATCGTCGCCATCGAGGCGACCCTCGCGTCGTCGTGGTTGAGGATGGCCAGCCCGCCGGGGCGGACCGCCTGGACCAGTTCGGACTTGGCTTTCACGGTGCCTTCGATCCCGCCGAACCCTCCGGCGTGGGCCATTCCGACCATGAGCACGATCCCGATGTCGGGTTCGACCAGGCCTGCCAGGCGCGCGATCGCACCGGGGCCGCTCGCCCCGAACTCGCAGACGAGGAAGCTCGTGTCATAAGTGACGCGCAGCATCGTGAGGGGTGCGCCGACCTCGTTGTTGAACGAGGCGCGGGGTGCGACCGTCTCCCCTTCGTCCTCCAGGATGCGGCGCAACAGGTTCTTCGTCGTGGTCTTGCCGTTGGACCCGGTGATCCCCACGACCGTGAGACCCCCGCCCGCGCGGACTCGTGCGACCACGTCGCGAGCGAGGTCGGCAAGAGCTTGCACGGCGTCCGGGACGACGATCTGCGACACGACCGCGTCCACGGGACGCTCGACGATCGCGAGGACGGCTCCGGCCTCCACCGCGGCATCCACGAACAGGTGGCCGTCGGTGGACTCACCCGGCTTGGCGACGAATATGCCGCCCGGAGCGATCTGGCGGGAGTCCGTCTCGACGTTGCCACCGGCAAGGGTGTGCTCCGTGTCGGCGGGGGCGAGCTGCAGGCGCCCGCCGACGGCATGGGCGATCTGGGCGAGGGTGAGAGCGATCATGGTGAGGGTGTGCCGGTTCAGCCGAACTTCGGCAGCTTCTTCGGCTTCGACGTCGAAGGCATCACCCGGTAGGTCTTGAGCACCTGGGTCATCGCCTTCTTGAACGTGGGCGCGTTGGCCGAAGACGACCTTACCTTAGTGGGCTCGTCGAGAGTGACCGCGACCAGGTACTGAGGGTCCTCGGCGGGCGCGAAGCCGATCATCGTCGTGTAGTACACGCCTTGCTTGTAGCGTCCGTTCTCGGCGATCTGGCCCGTGCCCGACTTCACGCCGAGCCGGTAGCCGGGGATCTTGATCATGGAGCTGTACGAGGTCGACTGGAGGGCGACGTTCTCGAGGATCGCCCGCATGTCGGCGGAGGTCTTCTCGCTGATGACACGCTCGGGCTTGGGCAGTGCCGGCGTCACGACCGTGCCGTCGGCCCTCGTGCACGATTCCACGAGCCGCAGCGGCGTCTTCACGCCGCCGTTGACGATGGCCTCGTATGCGCCCAGCAGCTCCGGCACGGTGGTGGTCAGACCTTGACCGTACGAGGTGTCGTACCGCATCTGGTTGTCCCAGTCCTCCACCGGATGCACGAGACCGTGCGCTTCGCCCGTGAAGCCGACCGCGCTGCCCGAGCCGATCCCGAACTTCTTGAGGTAGTCGTAGCGGGTCTGCGCGCTGACCCGCTGGCTGAACACGGATGCGCCGGCGTTCGAGGAGTCGATCAGCACTCCGGCCAGGGTGTAGTCGTACGTCGGGTGCCCGCTCGCGTCGCGCACGACCGCGCCGTTGGGGAAGTGAACCGTGCTGGGCACGCGTGCCGTCGAGGTCGGGGTCTGCCCGCCTGCGTCGATCAGCGTGGACGCCGTGATCCCTTTGAACGTCGAGCCGGGCTCGAATGTCGCGCCGAAGATGCGGCTGTACAGATAGGAGCCGGACGCGTTGATGTTGTTGGGGTCCACGGTCGGGTATTCCGCGGCGGCCCGGATCTTGCCCGTCTTGACCTCGACGACGCTGACCGTCGCGTACTTTGCGTGCATCTCCTGTGTCGCCTGCTTGGCCAGTTGCGTCATGTACCACTGGAGATCGAGATCGATCGTGAGCTTGAGGGTGCCGCCGTCCACCGCCGGGGTCTCGGTCTCGGTGCCCGGGATGATCACGCCGTCCTTGCCGCGCTGGTACTCGAGCGTGCCGCTCTTGGGAGCCAGGCACTGGTCCTCACTCAGCTCGAGCCCGGCACCGGGGCTGCCCAGGAACCCGATGAGGTTTCCCCCGACAGCGCCGTTGGGGTAGGTCCGCGAGGGGCTCGGCATGCACGAGACGAAGTCCGCGCCCAGCTCCACGAGCGCGCGGTACTGCTCGGTGCTCAGTCCGTTCTTCAGCGGCGCGTACTGCGAATGCGGGTCGGCCGTCAGCGCATCCGAGACGATCTGACGCACCTGGTCGCCGGTCTGCCCGGTGATCTTCGCGATCTCGTCGGCCAACTGCGGCCATGGGACCTTCACTGTCCCGCCCGACGGGGTCTTGCGCGTGATCGTGCGCACGTTCTCCGGACTGAACTGACAGTCGTAATCGAGGACGCTGCTGGCCAGGGGCTGGCCGGACGCGTCCACGATGGATCCGCGGGTGCCGGCCAGCACCTGGGATCCGGCCAGTCCGTACGACATGGCGTTGGAGATGTTCTCTTTCGCGTTCACGACCTGGATGTCGATGAGGCGGACCACGAATGCGCACAGCACCGCCAGAACGACGGCCAGGGCCACGACCGTGCGTCGGCGGGGGCTTCGAGTGCTGCGTGTGGTCATGGTCTCAGTGTGTGCGCACGGTCGGCAGACCGTCGGTCACGGGCACGGGTGTCACCGAATCCGAGGAGCCGGTGGTCTTGGCGGAGGTGGCGCCGTTGATCGTCGCGTCCGGCTCGGTCACCAGGGGCGTTCCGGCGATGAGCTTGTTCGCGATGCCACCGTGACGGAGCGGGTCGACGGACGAGCCGGGCTTGGCGGCCTTGCCCGCACCGAGGATCTTGCCATCGCTCAGGCGAAGATAGCTGGGTGACTCGTCGACGACCATGCCCAGCGCGGCGGCGTTCGCGGCGAGGTACTGCGGCGACCCGAGTCCGGTCACCTGGTCGTCCAGGATCTGCTTCTGCCACGTCAACTGGCGCTGCTGAGCGGTGAGCTCGGCGAGCTCGTACGACCCCTGCGTGGTCATGACCGACAGCACCATCTGCGCGCCGACGATGGCGAGCGCCCCAGCGACGGCGACCAGTCCGTACAGCAGGCGCGGACGCCGGGCGCGCGCCGACGCCGGCAGCGGGCGCAGCCTTCCCTGAGTCTCCTGCGGCTCCCGCCCGAGCGGGGCGGCGAGGGACACGGGCAGCGGTGCGCTCATGCGGCATCTCCCTCCACGTCGGCCCGTACGCGCTCGACGGCGCGCAAACGGACAGGGGTCGCGCGAGGATTGCGCGCCCGCTCCGCCTCCGAGGCGAGCCCCGCCCCTCTCACGAGGGCTCGGAAGCGGGGCGCATGCTCGGGGAGCTCGACGGGCAGACCGCGGGGCGCGGTGGACGCCGTCGCCTGGGCGAACGCGCGCTTGACGAGTCGATCTTCCAGCGACTGATACGACAGCACGACGATGCGGCCGCCCACGCGGAGGGAGGCCAGGGCGGCAGGCAGAGCGCGCTCGAGGGCGGCCAGTTCTGCGTTCACCTCGATGCGCAGCGCCTGGAACACCCGCTTGGCCGGGTGGCCGGAGCGTTGCGCGGGCGCCGGAGTCGCGTCGGAGATGATCTGCACGAGCTGACCGGACCGGATGATCGGATTCTGTGCGCGCGCCGCGACGATCGCGCGCGCGAAGCGTGCCGCCAGCTTCTCCTCGCCGTACCGTTCGAAGATGCGCCGCAGGTCCCCCTCGCCGTAGCTCGCGACGACGTCGGCGGCGGTGAGGCCCGATGTCTGGTCCATCCGCATGTCCAACGGCGCATCCTGCGCATACGCGAAGCCGCGATCGGCCTCGTCCAGTTGCAGCGACGAGACGCCGAGATCGAACAGGATCGCGTCGACCGTCGGCCTGCCGGCGCCGGCGATCGCCTCCCGGATGCCGTCGTACACCGTGTGCACGAGCGTGACCCGCTCGGCGAAGCCGGCGAGGCGTGCACCGGCGATCCGGAGGGCGTCCGGGTCACGGTCGAGGCCGATGACTCGCAGCCGGGGGAAGCGCTCGAGGAAGGCTTCCGTGTGCCCGCCCATCCCGAGGGTCGCGTCGACGAGCGCGGCGTGGGGCTCGTCCAGGGCGGGGGCCAGCAGCTCGATGCTGCGCTCGAGCATGACCGGGGTGTGGATGTCGCGGATGTCCATGGCGGAGCGGGTGGGTCCCGATCCCGGATCCTGATCCCCATCCGCTCTGACCTGGCACCGGGGAAGGTGTGTCAGGGCGTGAGCGGCTGGGCATCACGAACAGGGATCAGAACAGTCCCGGAATCACCTCCTGCTCCATCTCGGCGTAGGTCTCTTCGTTGCTCTGCGCGTAGGAGTTCCACGCATCGGCATCCCAGATCTCGGCGTGGGCGCCGACTCCGGTCACGACCAGCTCCTTCTGGAGTCCGGCGTATGTCCGCAAGGGAGGCGGGATCGTGATGCGGTTCTGGCCGTCGGGCTTTTCGGCGCTGGCACCGGACAGGAACATGCGCAGGAAGTCGCGGGCCTGCTTGTTCGTGAGAGGCGCCTCGCGGATGCGTTCGTGGATGCGCTCGAACTCGTCGGCGGCGAACACGTACAGGCAGCGTTCCTGACCACGAGTGATCACGACGCCCGCGCCGAGGTCGTCGCGGAACTTGGCGGGCAGGATGACCCGGCCCTTGTCGTCGAGCTTCGGAGTGTGTGTCCCGAGCAACATCGCCGGATCACCCCCCTTCGTCCGGCCCCCGCGAGGTTTTCCGCCACTTTACTCCACTACCCTCCACTTCACCACCACCACGGCGACATTTCTGGGGGATTCCTCCCCCAGGCCGCCGGAGGGCGCCGGGTGAGCTGCTACGGCGCGGCCGGGAAGACACAAAAAAACACCGACCCGAAGGTCGGTGTCGTTTTCGAGGCCTCTAGGCGGGCTGGGCTCAGCGATCCTGCTGGCGGCGGTCCCATCGCTCATTCATGCGGTCCATGAAGGATGCCGAGGGTCCTCGGCGTCCGGCCGCGCGGGGCGACGCCGCTTTCAGCGTTCCGCGGGTGGGTGTGACGGCGAGGACGACGCCGCCGAGCATGAGGACGAAGCCGATCACGCCGACGACGACGAGAGGCACGGCCACGCCCGCGATCAGACCGCCCAGGCCGACGAGCACGAGGACCGTGCCGTAGACGATGTTGCGGTAGCTGAGGGAGCGGCCGTCGCGCGACGTATGGACGACGTCGGCGTCGTTGTGCATGAGATGGCGTTCCATCTCGTCGAGCAGACGCTGCTCTTGTTCGGAGAGTGGCATGCATCCCCCTCGGGTGAAATCTTCCCGCCAGTCTACTCGTGGCCTCGATCACTAGGCTAGGCCCGTGGCACCCTCCCTCGACCCGATCGCGGCGCTTTCCCAGCAACTGGAAGAGTTCTTCACGGGTCAGCGTGCGCACGCGTCGCAATTCGGAGCCGAGGCACGCATGCTCGTCGACGCCGCAGCCGGCGCCGTGTCGGGTGGAAAGCGCCTGCGAGCCCGGTTCTGCCTCGCCGGCTGGCAGTCGGTGGCGGAGCACGCCGGGCAGACCGGCGGCCCGGGACTCGCCGTGATCGGCGCCGCCGCCGCACTGGAGGTCTTCCATGCCGCGGCGCTCGTCCACGACGACATCATCGACAACTCCGATACCCGTCGCGGCCACAGCTCCGCGCATCGCTCTCTGCAGGCACTGCATGAGCAGCGCGGCTGGGACGGCGAGTCCGTCGCGTTCGGCCGCGCCGGCGGCATCCTGCTCGGCGACCTGCTCGTAGCCCTCAGCGACGACCTGCTCGAAACCGCACTGCAGTCCCTGCCGTCGCAGCTGGCCGGTCCCGCGCGCGCTCAGTACGCGACGATGCGGCGCGACGTCACGATCGGCCAGTTCCTGGATGTCGCCGAGGAGTCGGCCCACATCACCGTGCCCGACCACGAGCATGCCGCTCGAGCCCTGCAGGTCGCCTCACTGAAGTCAGCCCGGTACAGCGTGGAGCAGCCCCTTCTCATCGGCGCACGGCTGGCCGGTGCCGATCAAGAGCAGCTCGCGTCGCTGTCGGCGTTCGGGCAGCCCGTCGGCATGGCCTTCCAGCTGCGCGACGACGTGCTGGGCGTGTTCGGCGATGCGGACGTCACCGGCAAGCCCGCCGGAGACGATCTTCGGGAGGGGAAGCGCACGGTGCTCGTCGCATATGCACGCGAGGCCCTGCCTGCCGGGGCACGCCGCTCGCTGGACGAGCTGATCGGCGACCCCGAGCTCGACGACGCGCAGATCGAGATGCTCCGCCGCACGATCGCGGACAGCGGTGCGCTGAGCCGGGTCGAGGATCTCATCGAGGAGTACGTGCGGGCCGCGGACCGTGCACTGGCCGGCGCCCCCCTCGGCAACGCCGCCGTGGGACGGCTGCGCGACCTCGCCCGCGCCGCCGCGGTGCGCGCGGCCTGACCGATCGGATAGAGCCGAGCGGTTCAGGGGTCCTCCACTTCGGGACGACGCCGGGGCCGGCACCTGCGGGTCAGGCGAGCGCCTGCGCGACCCGGCGGACCTCGCTCTTGCGGCCCTGCCGGAGCGCGTCCAGTGGCGGCATGCCTATCGTCTCTTCGGGAGAGAACAGCCAGTCGATCGCCTCGTCGTCCGAGAAGCCGGCGTCGTGGAGCACGAACAGCGTTCCGCGCAGCGCCGAGAGCGGACGCCCGTCGACGACGAAGGCCGCCGGCACTTTGAGAACGCCCCCGTCGCGCCGCGACGCGACGAACTGCCGGTCGTCGAGCATTCTGCGCACGCGCCCGACGGTCTCGCCGAGCATGGCGGCCAGATCGGGAAGTGTCAGCCATTCGATCGGAGCGGTTGCTGCGTTCTCACCGGTCACACCGCAACTATCTCACGCCTGGAACCGTGCCCGGAAGCGCACGCCGGCCGCGATGAGTCCTCCATGGAGCCCTTGCGCGTCGCGCCTTGCTGGTCACATAGTCACCATGAGCCCCAACGGCATCGTCTATACCACCAGTTG
>Ga0164243_10006555_pt1 | contig 17594 bp, 15 predicted proteins | sample OricompcompostOP_FD_108781 | JGI IMG/M metagenome (GOLD analysis project Ga0164243, IMG submission 108781) | Organic Plus compost microbial communities from Emeryville, California, USA - Original compost - Organic plus compost (OP) | ecosystem: Engineered > Solid waste > Mixed feedstock >... | reverse complement strand
GAGGCGGCCGACGTAGTCGACGCTGCAGCGGGCGATCACCAGACGCACGGACCACAGCCTATGCGCGCGGTGGACGGTGGAAGGAAGGGCCCCTTCCTAACGCCTGGGCGCTAGGAAGGGGCCCTTCCTAACGCGGTGGCGGCTGCCGGGGTGGCCGTGCGGTGCGATGCTGCGTGCGTGCTGGAAGCCCTCACCGGCGCCGGGCTCGCGACCTCCGCCGGTCTCAACGCCTACATCCCGCTCCTGGCGCTCGGCCTGCTGGCGCGGTACACGGACCTGGTCGGCCTGCCCACCGGCTGGAGCTGGCTGGAGAACGGCTGGGTGATGCTCATCCTGGCGGTGCTGCTCGCGGTCGAGGTCGTCGCCGACAAGGTGCCGGTCCTCGACTCGGCCAACGACGTCGTGCAGACCGTCGTCCGGCCGACGGCCGGGGGCCTGGCGTTCGGCGCGGGTTCGAGCTCCGAGACCGTGACCGATCCCGGCAGCTTCTTCGCGTCCAACGCGTGGGTCCCGGTGGCGGTCGGCGTCGTGCTCGCGCTCGCCGTCCACGGCATCAAGGCTCTCGCGCGGCCCGCGATCAACGCGACGACGGCCGGCTTCGGCGCGCCGGTCGCGAGCACGGCCGAGGACGTGTTCAGCGCCGTCATGTCGGTGGTGGCGATCGTCCTGCCGGCGCTGATCCTGCTCTTCCTGGTCGGCCTGGTGCTGGCGGCGGTCTGGGTGGTGCGCCGCCGCGGCCGCGCGTCCGGCGCGTCGCCCTCACCTCCCGCGTTCCGGCGATAACGTAGCGTTACCGATCACGCCGCGCGAATGGGGGGAACCGTGGCGAGCGTTGCCGAGGTCAAGGCCGCGATCGACGCCGCGATGGCGTACGTCCGGGAGGGGCAGGAGGCCGTCCGCGCCGCCAACGACAAACTCGGCGAGGCACAGCGCAGCCTCGCCGCGGCGGTCGACGGGAGCGCGCACGAGTCGGTCGCCGCCGCGCAGTCGGCGCTCGCCCAGGCCACCACCGAGCTCGACGACTGCATGACCGCGACGCTCGGCGCGATGGAGCAGGCCCAGACCTACGCCGCGGCCCTGTGACCAGCCTGATCCACGGCGTGGCCGAGCGGGTGTCCGCGGTCCGCGCGGACCTGCCGCTGGGCCTGGTGGCCACCGCGACGGACCGGATCAGGGCCGCTGGCGCCGTCCTCGCCGCCGCCCTGGCCGGCAGCGCCGTCCCGCCCCTGCTGCTGGCCGCGGCCACGGACCACCTGGATGCGGCGGCGGGAGCGCTGTGGCGGGCGGACTCGGACCTGGAGCGGTACCTCGCGGACCTCGGCGTGGCGGTGGCCGGTGTGACACCGTCCTCGGTGGAGCGGGTGGACGAGTGGGCCGACCGGGTCGATGCCGTGACGGGGTGTGCCGGGCGGCCCCGGCCGGCGGTGCGGCTCGATGTCCTGGTCGAGGGGACGCTGGTCGATGCCGTGCGGGCCGCTTCGCGCGGGGATCGCGTGGCGCTGCGGGATGTGCTGGTCGCCGCGCCGGAGGCGGTGGGTCGGTCGCTCACCACGCGGTGCGCTTCCCTGCTGGCCGCGCGCGTGCGGACCGTCGAGCCGGTGCGGGTACGCCGGGCGGCCACCGCCCGGATCGCCGATCTGCTGCCGGGGCTGGATGGCCGGACGCCGGACCGCCTGCTCACCCAGGCCCTGCTGCGGCCGCCGGCCGCCGGCCTGGGCCGGTCCGGGCATTCCGCCGGCGCGTTGCCGTGGACGGGTCCGCGGGCCGCGGCTGCCGGCGGAGTCGTGCCGCCTCACCCCCGTGCCGGCGCCGGCGCGGCGGGCGGCGTCCCGTGGGTGGACGCGGGGGTGGCGGGGGTGGTGATGCTCGCCGGGTTGCTCGCGGTGGGTGGGGACGATCCCGAATCGCTGGTACGAGGGCGGGGCTGAGGTGCCCGGCGCGCGGGCCCGGTTGGTGGCCGAGATCAGGGACGAGCTGGCGGTGGCCCGCGGGCAGGCCCGGGCGGCGTCGGCGGCGGCCGAGTCGCGCCGGGCGGCGGCGCACGCCCGGCTGCGGGCCGTGCGGGAGGCTCATCTCGCGTGCCTGTCGAGTTTGGGAGCGCAACGGGAGCTGACGGTGCGCCGGATCGAGGAGCGCTTCCTCGCGTCGTCGCGCGCGCTCGCGGCCGCCGCGCTGGAGGCGTCCGAAGTGGACGACTCGTTGGTACGGGTCGGCACCGTCACGGCGCCGGGCTGCGGTGTGACGCTTCCCGCGCTCGTACCGTTGCTCGGCCGTGGCCATCTCTGGCTCTCGGGTGATCAATCCATAGTGGATGACGTCCTGGCGACCGTGTTGGCGCGGGTCGTGGAGGCGGCGCCGCCGGGCTCCGTACGGTTGACGGTGTTCGACCCGGAGCGGCTGGGCGGGAGCCTGGCCGGTTTCGCGCCGCTGGCCGGGGCCGACCTGGTGCGCTTCGTGGGGCCGGGCGGCCTGGGGGCGATGGTCGACGGCCTGGTCGAGGAGATCCAGCGCGTCAACGCGATCGTGCTCGCGTCCCGGACGTCGCCGCCGACGCGGCACCTTGTCGTGGTGCTGGGTGATACCGCGACGGCGGCCGGGCTGACGGAGGCGCACCACGCGCAGCTGGACCGGATCGTCCGGCTCGGCGCGGCGTGCGGGATCCACCTGGTGGGCCGCGGCCTGCCGCTCCCGGACGGCCCGGCGGTGACGCGCGTCCGGGTCACCGGCGGTATGGCGTACACCACCGCGGTGGCCGATCTGCCGATCACCCTGGACCGGGCACCCGCCGAGGCGGAGGTCGCCGAGCTGTGCCGCGCGGTGGCGGCCCGCGCGCTCGCCGGCCCACCGGCGGCGTCGTTCGCGGACCTGATGCCACCGGAGCCGTGGCGGTCGAGCGCCGCGTCGGGCCTGTCGGCCCCCGTCGGCACGGCCCTCGACACCGCGGACCTTGTGGAGCTGTCCCTGGGCGACGATCCGCCGCACGCGCTGATCGGCGGGCCGTCGGGCTCCGGCAAGACCAACCTGATCTACGCGTGGCTGGGCTCGCTCTGCGCGCGGTACGCCCCGGACGAGCTGGCGCTGTACCTGCTGGATTTCAAGGAGGGCGTGTCGTTCGCCCGCTTCGCGCCGAGCCCGCGGGACCCGAGCTGGCTGCCGCACGTCCGCCTGGTGGGCATCAATATCAATAATGACCGTGAGTTCGGCCTGGCCCTGCTGCGCCACCTCGGCGACGAGCTCCGCCGCCGGGCCGCCGCCGCCAAACGCCACGAGGCGACGAAGCTGTCGGAACTGCGCGCCGAGGACCCGACCGGCTCCTGGCCCCGCATCGTGGCGGTCATCGACGAGTTCCAGGTCCTGCTCTCCGGCCGCGACGCGGTGACCACGGAGGCGGTGACGCTGCTGGAAGACCTGGCCCGGCGCGGCCGCTCCCAGGGCATCCACCTGGTACTGGCCTCCCAGGACGTCTCCGGCATCGAGGCACTGTGGGGCCGCTCGGGCCTGGTGGCCCAGTTCACGCTGCGGGTGGCACTCCCGAAGGCCCGCCGCATCCTGTCGGACACCAACCTGGCGGCGGACACCATCCCGCGCTTCACGGCGGTGGTCAACCCGGATTCGGGCGTACCGTCCGCCAACCGCGTCGTCCGCATCCCCGACGCCAGCGACCGCACGACGTGGCAGACGCTGCGACACGCCCTGTGGGAGTCCCGCCCCGCCCACCTCCCTCCCCCACGCCTCTTCGACGGCGACGCCGTCCCGGAACTCCCCACGCCGGCGCGGGCGGCTGAGCCTCCCTCAGCCGCCGTCACGGATGCGGTCGCCGTCGCGGCGCCGCCGTTACCCCACGCTGCCGCGGCGCCACCGGTGGCGCTGCTCGGCGAGACGATCGACGTGCTGTCGCGGCCGGCGGTCTTCCCGCTCACCCGCACACCCGGCCGCAACCTGGCGGTCTTGGGCACCCGCACGCACGAAGCCTGCGCCATCCTGACCGCGGCCGCCCTGTCGGTCGCCGACGGGGGTCCCCGGCCACGTTTCACGGTGGTCTGCCTGGACGACGACGCCCTTCCGCAGGCCATGGCGCTGCACGGCGCGTTGCCCGAGGCCGACTGGCACGACCGCGACACGGTCGCCGACCTGGTCACCGAGCTCGCTCGCGACGTGCGCCGGACGGCAGCGCCGACCCCGCACGTCGTCGTGGGCTTCGCCTGGGACGCCCGCCCGCCCGGTACCGACCTCAAGCCGATCCTGACTCACGGCCCGGACCGCAGGCTCCACGTCCTCGGCTGGTGGCGCACCGTGGCGCGCCTCCGCGAGGACCTGGGCGGCCCCGGAGCCCGCACCGACCCGATCGGCGGCTGGGTGGCCCTGGACGTCCACGGCCCCGACCTGGCACCGCTGTCCCCGCAGCCCGGCGGCCCGCTCTGGTACCCCCGCGAACGCCGTGCCCTCTTCTTCGACCGCGCGGCACACCGCACGCCGCAGGTGATCGTCCCCTACGCGATCCCCCCTTCCCGCCTGACCCGAACCACGTCCGGACCCGCCTCGACGTCGATCCCTCACCCGGCCCGTCCCCTCAAGACGGCACCGGCCAACCTGTCCCGCGACGGCTCCACGGCACGGAGCACGACCGCGGTACCACCCATGCGCTCCGGCGGCCTCCAGCCGCCCGACACCCCCGACGACGCGGTGGACGGCGCACGTGGCTGACCGTGGTCTTCCCGGCGCCGGGCGGCGCGACCAGGACCGCGCCGCCGTGGTCGCGCAGCGCCGCCGGCGCGGCTGGTCGCCAACGGCCCACCCGACCGTGCCCGAACAGCCGGACCCGGACCGCGCGATCGTGACCCCGGTGGCCGCCGCCTGCCCGGCGACCGCGCGGAGGCCACCCCGCCTGAACGCGACCCGGACGCCGAGGCCGCTGGCGCGGCCCGGACCACGCCCGGCGCCGCTGGCAGGGTCCGCCGCGGGACGGCGGCGATCCTCGACCGGGCGGCCGCACCGCTGCCAGGCGCCGACCCCGAACCCGCGACTCCAGGAACCACGCTGATGGCTGACTACCGGAGCCTGATCGAGCAGCTCGCCGCCACCGCGACCCGGCGGGCCACCGACCTCGCCGGTGCGGAACAGGCGTACCAGGAGGGCCTGACCGCGGCCGCCGCCGAACTCCGGCGCGCGGAGGAGGCAGCGGCGGAAACCGATCAGCGGGCGGCCGCCGCGGCGGCCGCCGTGGTGGAGGCCGACCGCGAAGCGGAACGCCTCTGGACGCGGCTCCACCGCGGACGGGGCTGGCCCGGACACCGGATCGGTCCCTCGCCCGAGCCCGCGCCGGCCACGGCGCAGCCAGCACTCGACCTCGATGACGGCGCGGCCAGCCGGACCCTCGGCCGTGTCGCGGCCCGGATCGACGGCGAACGGCTCGCCCACGCGGGCGGTGTCGGCAACCCCGCGAAGCTTCCGTTGCGCGTACCCCCTCTCCTTCCGTTCCTCGGCGCCGCCGTGACCGCCGTCGCCGGTCTGCTCGCCGGCGGTCTCGTCGCGGTCGCCGACGCCGGGATCCCCGGCGCCAACGTGGTACGGACGCTGGGCTGGTTGGCCTACTTCGCCGCGCCGTTCGCGGGTATTCCGTTCGCCGCCGCCTGGGTACGGCGGCGCTGGGGTGCCCGCCTCGACGCCGGCGGCGTCGCGCTGCTCGTCCTCGGCGGGCTCTGGTCGCTCTGCGCGGTGGTCGTCGTCCTGACGTGACACGCCGCGGTCAACCGAGCGCGTTGGCCTCCCGTACCACGTCCACCAACTCGTCGACGATGCGCGTCAACGCGAAGTCCTTCGGCGTGAAGACCCGCGCGACGCCGACGGCCCGGAGCTTGTCGGCGTCGCCGGTCGGGATGATGCCGCCGACGACCACCGGCACGTCGGGCCGCCCGGCCGCGCGCAGACCGTCGAGCACCGCCGGGACCGCCGCCAGGTGCGAGCCCGACAGCACGCTGAGCCCGACCAGGTCGACGTCCTCCTGGACCGCCGCCGCCACGATCTCCGTGGGTGTCAGCCTGATCCCCTGGTAGACCACCTCGAAGCCGGCGTCGCGCGCGCGGACGGCGAGCTGTTCGGCGCCGTTGGAATGCCCGTCGAGCCCGGGCTTCCCGACGAGCAGCCGCAGGCGGCCGTTGCCCAGCTCCGCGGCCGTACGGGCCACGCGCTCGCGCACCGCGGCCAGCGACGGCTCACCGGTGCCCGCGCTCGTCGCGGACAGCCCGGTCGGCGCACGGTACTCACCGAACACCTCGCGGAGTGCCCCCGCCCACTCGCCGGTCGTCACGCCGGCGCGCGCGCAGGCGAGGGTCGCCTCCATGAGGTTGGCCGTGCCCGCGGCGTCGCGGCGGAGCCGGTCGAGCGCCGCGGTCACAGCCGCGCCGTCCCGGGCGGCTCGCCACTCCCGGGTGGCCGCGACGGCGTGTGCCTCCACCGCGGGGTCCACCTGCTCGACGTGGTCGGCCCCGGCCGCGGTGAGCGGCGACGGCTCGGTGTCCTGGAAGCGGTTGACCCCGACGACCACGTCCTCACCGGACTCCATGCGCCGGCGGCGCTCGGCCAGTGAGGCGACCAGCGCGCTCTTCAGCCGGCCGGACTCGACCGCCGCCACCACGCCACCCATCTCCAGGATCTCGTCGAGCTCCCGCCGGGCCCCCGCGACGATGGCGTCGACCAGCGCGGTCACGACGTGGGATCCGTCGAAGAGGTCGGGATATTCGAGCAGGTCGGACTCGAAGGCCAGCACCTGCTGCATGCGCAGCGACCACTGCTGGTCCCACGGCCGCGGCAGGCCCAGTGCTTCGTTCCACGCCGGCAGCTGGACGGCCCGGGCCCGCGCGGAGCGGGACAGCGTGACGCCGAGCATCTCCAGCACGATGCGCTGGACGTTGTTCTCCGGCTGCGCTTCGGTGAGGCCGAGCGAGTTGACCTGGACCCCGTACCGCAGGCGGCGTTGCCGCGGATCCGCGATGCCGTAACGCGTCGCCGTGATCTGGTCCCACAGCGCCGCGAAGGCCCGCATCTTCGCCATCTCTTCGACGAACCGCACGCCGGCGTTGACGAAGAACGACATGCGTGCCACCACGTCGCCCATCCGCTCCTGCGGCACCTGCCCGGAATCCCGTACCGCGTCCAGCACCGCGACCGCCGTGGCCAGCGCGAAACCGACCTCCTGCACCGGCGTGGCGCCGGCCTCCTGAAGGTGGTAGGAGCAGACGTTGATCGGGTTCCACTTCGGAGCGTTCGCCACTGTCCAGGCGATGGTGTCCGTCGTCAGGCGCAGCGACGGGCCGGGCGGGAAGATGTGAGTGCCGCGCGACAGGTATTCCTTGACGATGTCGTTCTGCGTGGTCCCGGCGAGGCCCCGCGGCGTCGCCCCGTGCTCCTCCGCCACCACCACGTAGAGCGCCAGCAGCCACATCGCCGTCGCGTTGATCGTCATCGACGTGTTGGCCTCGCCGAGCGGGATGCCGTCGAAGAGCCTCCGCATGTCGCCCAGGTGCGCGATCGGGACCCCCACCCGGCCCACCTCGCCCGCGGCCAGCTCGTCGTCCGGGTCGTACCCCGTCTGGGTCGGCAGGTCGAACGCCACCGAGAGGCCGGTCTGGCCCTTGGCCAGGTTGCGCCGGAAGAGCGCGTTGGTCGCGGTCGCCGAGGAGTGGCCCGCGTAGGTCCGCATCACCCACGGGCGGTCGCGCTCGGGCAGCCGACCCTCCATGAGCGGAGTCTAGGTGACCGATCGTTAGGGTTTTGGCGGTTCCGGCGGTGAGATGAGGCACGCTGTGATTCTCGACGACTGGACAGCTGGGTCGTGAGTTATCCACAGGTACGGAGTTATCCACAGGCAGCCGGACCCGGGGCGTCGCGCAGAGCCACGAAGAGCCATCATGTGTGCCATGACGGATGAGCCCGCGATCGCCGTGGCCGGCCTGCGCAAGGTGTACGGGGACAACGTCGCCGTGGCCGGCATCGACCTGGAGGTGCGGCGCGGCGAGGTCTTCGCGCTCCTCGGCCCCAACGGCGCCGGCAAGACCACGACCGTCGAGATCCTCGAGGGGTTCCGCAGCCGCGACGGCGGGTCGGTGAGCGTGCTCGGCGTCGACCCGCAGCAGGCCGACAGCCGGTGGCGGGCCCGGGTCGGCATCGTGCTGCAGGGCACCGGCGAGTTCGACGAGTTGACCGTCAGCGAGGTGGTGCGGCACTTCGCCGGCTTCTATCCCCACGCCGACGATCCCGACGCCGTGATCGCGCGTGTCGGCCTCGGAGCGAAGTCCAAGGCCCGCACGCACACGCTCTCCGGCGGTCAGAAGCGCCGTCTCGATGTCGCCCTGGGCATCATCGGGCGGCCGGAGCTCCTGTTCCTCGACGAGCCGACGACCGGTTTCGACCCGGAGGCGCGACGCGAGTTCTGGGAGCTGATCCGCGATCTGTCCGCCGCCGGCACGACGATCGTCCTCACCACGCACTACCTCGAAGAGGCGGAGGCCCTGGCCGACCGGCTGGCGGTCATCGCCGGCGGATCGCTCGTCGCCGTCTCGACCCCCGACGCGCTCGGCGACCGGCAGAACGCTCCGGCCACCGTCAGCTGGCGCACCGCCGACGGCACCGTGGAGCGCAAGGAGACGACCACGCCGACCGCGCTGATCGCCGAGATCGCCGCGGGGTTCGGCGGCGAGATCCCGGCGCTGACGGTCACCCGGCCGACGCTCGAAGACGTCTACCTCACGATGATCGGACACCGATGACCGCTCTGACCGAGGCGCCGGCGGCGCCGAGCACACCAGGCCCCGTGGCGCTCGCCCTCCGTCAGGGCGTCGTCGAGATCAAGCAGTTCGCGCGCAGCCGCGAGGCCGTCGTCTTCACGCTGGCCTTCCCGGTCATCATGATCGTGATCTTCGCCTCCATCTTCAAGGGCGAGATCGGCGGCGGCGTCAAGTTCACTCAGTACTTCATCACCGGCATGATCGCGACCGGCCTGCTCTCCGTCGGCTTCCAGAGCCTGGCGATCCAGATCCCGGCGGAACGCGACCGCGGCGTCCTGAAGCGCCTGCGCGGCACGCCGATGCCGAAGTGGGTCTACTTCGCCGGCAAAGTGATCATGGTGCTGGTCGTCGGCGTCGCCGAAACCGCCATCCTGCTGGCGGTCTCGGTGCTCCTGTTCGACCTTCAGCTGCCCAGCAGCGGCGGCAAGTGGCTGACGTTCCTGTGGGTCTCGCTGCTCGGCATCTCGGCCTGCACGCTGTGCGGCCTCGCGTTCTCGTCGCTGGCCCGCACGGCCCGCAGCGCACCCGCGGTGGTGACCCCGGTCGCGCTGATCCTGCAGTTCATCTCGGGGGTCTTCTTCGTCTTCACCAGCCTCCCGACCTGGATGCAACACGTCGCGGCGCTGTTCCCGCTGAAATGGATGTGCCAGGGGCTCCGCTCGGTCTTCCTACCGGAATCCTTCGCGGCCCAGGAGCCCGGCGGCTCCTGGGAACTCGGCCGCGTCGCCTTGATCCTGATCGCCTGGTGCGTCATCGGCCTCGTCCTCTGCATCACCACCTTCCGCTGGACGACAAAGCGCGACGGCTGAACCCACCGCCGCCCGGTCAGCCGCGGCCCGGCTCCGCCAACTCGCTTGAGCCGCATGATTCGCCGGGCCGGGTTGAGGCGCGGGGCGGGTCGCGACGGGCCGCAGCCGCGGGTCCGACCGGCGCACGGAGCCGGCGCATCGGTCCACGCCGAGACGCGCGTCCGGCCGACCGGCTGCAACAGCGAGTCGCGCTCGCGCCGCTGGGACGGCGAGTCCGCGGCCCACCTGGCCGCCGCGTTCAGCCCGCGCGGTCAGGCGGCGGGCCCGGCGCGCGATTGAAACGACACGTCCGGACTGCGGTGAGATGGCGGAACCGGCCCACGCGCAGACGGTGCGGCCGGCCCGCGCTGGGACGACGCGTCCGGGCCGCGATCGAGACGACGGGTCCGACCCGTAGTTGAGCGGCGCCTTCGGCGCGCGGCGTCGCCGGTGGCTTGGCGGCGAAGACAATGCGTGGCCGCGTCGATGAGCTCGTTCAGGTCGTCGAAGGCCGCCACCGCGGTACTGGATCGGTGCGTGGGCGAACGCCGAAGGTTGCCGCGCGGGTCCCGGGCGATCAGCCCGGGACACCCGGCGGAACGATCAGTACTCGTAGAAGCCCTTGCCGGACTTGCGGCCCAGGTCGCCGGCGATGACCATGCGCTGGAGGAGTTCCGGCGGGAAGAACTTCTCGTCGGCCGTGTCCGTGTAGATGTTGCGGGCCGCGTGGAGCATGACGTCCACACCCGTCAGGTCCGTCGTGGCCAGCGGGCCCATGGCGTGGCCGAAGCCCAGCTTGCAGGCCGTGTCGATGTCTTCCGCCGACATCACGCCGGACTCGACCAGGCGGGCCGCCTCCAGCGCGAGCACCGTGATCAGGCGGGTGGTGACGAAGCCGGCGACGTCGCGGTTGACCACGACCACCGTCTTGCCGATCTCCTCGGCGAACGCCCGGGACCTCGCGAGGGTCTCGTCCGAGGTCTTGAAGCCGCGGACCAACTCGCAGAGCTTCATCATGGGTACGGGCGAGAAGAAGTGCGTACCCACCACCGCCTCCGGGCGTTGGGTGACCGCGGCGATCTGGGTGACCGGGATCGCCGACGTGTTCGTCGCCAGGACGGCGCCGGGCTTGCAGATCTTGTCCAGCTGGCGGAAGACCTCGTGCTTGACGTCGAGCCGCTCGAACACCGCCTCCACGACGATGTCCGCGTCGCCCGCGGCGTCGAGGTCCGTCGTCGTGGTGATCCGGCCGAGCGCCGTCTCCACGTCCTCGGCGCTGATCGCACCCTTGGCGACGAACCGCTCCAGCGACGTGCGGATGCCCGCCACCCCCCGCCCGGTCGCCGCGTCGTCCAGGTCCCGGAGCGTCACCTCCCACCCTGCCTGTGCCGCCACCTGGGCGATGCCCGAACCCATCAGCCCGGCCCCGATGACCGCCAGCCGACCCGCCATTCCGCACTCTCCCTCGAGTCGTGAGCCCTCGGCGCCGTCGAACCTCGTGCCGAACCGGCGGCCGCCCGGGACGCGCGGCCACGCGGCACCCGGAACTCAGCGCCTGCCAAGCAACATAGCGGTCATCCTGAACGATGGATCAGCCCACCGCTGTGACCGATACCATTACTCGCCAGACGTAGACGTGCCGCACTGCGGCACGCCGGAGCGAACCCGGCCTCCGCCGCCTGCCGGGTCCGCGCGGCCGTCCGTCGCCCTCCGTCGCCGAGGACCAGGTTCGCACGGGAACGGGACGCCGCGGATCCGCGATTAGCGGAAGTCGCGATCGGACGCGTGTTCGCCCGTCGTGGCAGCCAACCGCGGGCCTGGCAGCGAAGCGGCAGCGAGCGGTGCCTGGCGGGAGCGACGGTCCGGGCCACCGCGGACCCGAGTCATCATCCGGTTTCTCGATCCGCAGCCATTAACCTACGACCGCTTGTCGCCGCCACCCGGGACCCACAGCACATCCCCGCCCGGATTGGCCGTTCTTGCCAGGATGAACAGCAAGTCCGAGAGCCGGTTGAGATACTTTGCCGGGAGCGTGCTGGTTCGGTCGGGATCCGCCGTGATCGCGGCCCAGGCGGAGCGCTCCGCGCGGCGGGCGACCGTGCGCGCCACGTGCAGCAGCGCGGCTCCTCCGGTGCCGCCCGGGAGGACGAAGGAGTCGAGCTTGGACAGTCGGCCGTTGAACTCGTCACACCAGCCTTCCAGCCGCGTCACGTACTCCTCGGTCACGCGCAGCGGAGGGTACGCCGGCTCGGGCTCGACCGGGTTCGCGAGGTCGGCGCCGACGTCGAAGAGGTCGTTCTGCACGCGCGTCAGCACCTCCCGGACCTCCGGGTCGAGGTGGCCGAGCGCGAGCGCCACACCGATCGCCGCGTTGCATTCGTCGACGTCGGCGTACGCACCGATCCGCGGATCGGTCTTGGAGATCAGCTCGTTGTTGACCAGTCGGGTCGAGCCGGTGTCGCCGGCCTTCGTGTAGATGCGGGTGAGGTGGACGGCCATGACGAACAGCCTACGGACCCCTTCGCGGGACGGCCTCGACGCCGTGGCGGAGGCACCGGCGGCCGCCGCGACGGTCACTCCTACGATTGCCGACGTGGATCTGATCCGGGTCGAGGGCGGTGCCCGGCTCGCCGGCGAGGTCGGCGTCGTCGGTGCCAAGAACTCCGCGCTCAAGCTGATGGCCGCCGCGCTGCTGGCACCCGGGCGTAGCGTGATCACGAACGTGCCGCGGATCACCGACATCGCGATCATGGCGGAGGTGCTCCGGCGGCTCGGCTGCGAGGTGACGATCGCGCCGGAGCCCGACGGTCATGATCGGGGTGGCCCGCCGCCGTCGCTCTCCGTGACCATCGACGTGCCGGAGGAGCCGGGGTCAGAGGCCGACTACGACCTGGTACGGCGGTTGCGCGCCTCCATCGCGGTCCTCGGGCCGCTGCTGGCGCGCCGCGGATACGTGCGGGTCGCTCACCCGGGCGGCGACGCGATCGGCTCGCGGGGCCTCGACATGCACGTCGCCGGGCTGGCCCGGATGGGTGCCGAGATCTCGGGCGAGCACGGCTTCGTGATCGCGTCCGCGCCGGGCGGCCTGCGCGGCGCGACGATCTGGCTCGACTTCCCCAGCGTCGGCGCGACCGAGAACCTGGTCATGGCCGCCGTCCTGGCCCGCGGCACCACGGAGATCGACAACGCGGCGCGGGAGCCAGAGATCGTCGACATCTGCGAGATGCTCGTCGCCATGGGTGCCAAGATCGACGGCATCGGTACGTCGACGCTGCGGGTCCAGGGCGTCCCGGCGCTGAGCCCGGTGCGGCACGCCACCATCGGCGACCGCATCGTCGCCGGCACCTGGGCCTTCGGCGCGGCGATGACGCGCGGCGACGTGGTCGTCAACGGGGTCGACCCCGCCTTCCTGGAAATCGCGCTCGACAAGCTGGCGGCCGCCGGCGGCCTGGTCGAGACACGGCCTGGCGGCTTCCGGGTACGGATGGACGACCGGCCCAGGGCCGTCGATGTCGTGACGCTGCCGTTCCCCGGCTTCGCGACCGACCTGCTGCCGATGGCGATCGGCCTGGCCTCGGTCAGCGAAGGCGCGTCGCTGGTGACCGAGAACATCTTCGACGGCCGCTTCATGTTCATCAACGAGATGGCCCGCCTCGGCGCGGACATCAAGACCGACGGCCACCACGCGGTGGTACGCGGCCGCGAGCGGCTGTCCAGCGCACCGGTACGCGCCACCGACATCCGCGCCGGCGCGGGCCTGGTGATCGCGGGCCTCTGTGCGGACGGGGTGACGGAGATCTCCCACGTCCACCACATCGACCGCGGCTATCCGGACTTCGTCGGCGACCTCAAGGCCCTCGGCGTCTCGGTGGACCGCGTCGCCGCTCCGGAAGACCCGCAGTTCTCCTTCTGAGCCGCCCAAGCGGACGGAAGGCGATTCGCGGCGGACGGCAGCCCGCGGCCGCTCAGCCAGCGCGGGGGCCTCTGACCGGTGAAGCGGACCGAACACCATTCCTGGCGGTCGGAAACCCCCGGCCGCTCGGCCAACGCCGGAGGCTCCGACCGGCCAAGCGGACCGAACGCGACTCCTGGCGACGAAAGCGCGCAACTGCTCAGGCGGCGGGGGGTCTGACCGGCGAAGCGGACCGAAGGCGATTCGCGGCTGGCGGAAGCCCGCGGCCCGTTCAGGCGGCGGGGGGCCAGTCGGGGATCGGGAGGCGGCGAGCCTCGTAGTCGGGTGGGCCCGCTTCGATCCAGGACGCGAAGCCAGTCAGGGTCGAGCGGGCCATCGCGATCTCCACCGGGGCCTGGTGCCCCACGCAGCGGATGATGATCCAGTCCGGCGGCATGGTCAGGCGTTCCTGGCCCTCCGGCGCGCGGCGGCTCTCCACCGCCAGGCCGCGGCGGTTCAGGACGCGCTTCGGCCCAAAGGAAAAAGAGAACAGACGGTACCAGCGCAGCTCGTCGCCCACGAAACGGCCGAAACCGGGTGACCAGCCGCGGCCGGCCAGGAGCGTCGAGACGCGCAGGGTACATCGGATCGTGCCGCCCGCGCGGGCGAAGTACGCCCGGCGCGCGAACAGCACCAGGATGGCGAGCAGGAGCAGGAGGATGCCGATTCCGATCCACTCGATGATCAGCATCGCGGCCCGCTCCCGTCAGCGCGTCGCGGCTTCGGCCGGGGTGGCGCTCTCGGCGAGGACCGTTACGCCACGCTCGGTGACCGAGAGGAAACCGCCCGCCACGTCGTAGGCCACCTGCTGGCCGCCCTCGAGCTTGATGCGGATCTGGCTCGGCTCGGCGAGCTGGCCCAGCAGCGGCGCGTGGCCCGGCAGCACGCCCAGCTCGCCCTCGGTGGTGCGGGCGACGAGCATCTCGGCCTCGCCGGTCCAGACCTTCTCTTCGACGGACACGAGCTCGACATGGAGCTGATTGGCCACGCTGGCTCCTCTTCGACTCCGGACCGGGGACGAGGGGACCCCGGTGCACGGCAAGTGCACCGAGTTTAATCGGCCCCGGATGCCGACCCCACGCCAGGGGGTCGCCTATTTCTCGCGGTTGACCAGCTCCGGGTGGCTCGCGATGAACGCGTCCACCGTCTCCGAGCGCAGCGCGGCGAAGAAGTCCTGCGCGACCGGCTGGAGCGCCTCGCCGGCGTACTTGCCGCTGGAGTTCTCGACGCCGCCACCCGGCAGCTTGATCATGGTGATCGAGTCCTGGCGCATGCCCTTGAGCGCGAACGCGAAGTCGGCGATGCTGTGCCCCCGGCCGTTGAACACCAGGGACTCACCCGCCGCCCGGATCACCTTGTCGAGCTTCGGCAGGTCGGTGACGATGTCCTTGCTCATCACCTGCGCCGCCATGGCCCGCACGAACTGCTGCTGGTGCCGCTGCCGGTCGTAGTCGCCGTTCGGCAGGCCGTACCGCTGCCGGACGTAGTCGAGCGCCTGCCAACCCTTCAGCGTGTGCGTGCCCTTGGTGTACTTCGCCTGCGGCCCGTAGTACGGGTGGGCACAGCCGCCGCAGTCACGCCTCGGCCGGTGCTTGCCCTCGGGCGTCATGTGCTCGGACTTCACGTCGGTGTCGATGTACATCGTCACGCCGCCCATGGCGTCGACGATCTTCTTGAAGCCGTTGAAGTTGACGATCGCACCGGCGTCGAACCGCTCGATGCCCGTGTAGTTGCTGATCGTCTTCGACAGCAGCTCGAAGCCCTTGGCGCGGTCGGGCTTCCCGCCGCCGGGGACCCGGCTCCCGTGCGACATCGCCGCGTTCAGCTTGTCCTGACCGCCGTTGTAGCCCGACTTCGGGAACGCCGGGATGTCGACGAGCAGGTCGCGCGGCAGCGAGAACAGGTAGCCCTGGTCGAGGCTCGGCGTGATGTGCATGATCATGATGGAGTCGGCGAGCGGCAGCGTCGTGTCGTCGCGCGGGTCGATGCCGACGAGCAGGATGTTGAGCGGCCCCTTGATGTCGCTCTTGCGCTCGACGGCACCGTCGCCGAACAGGTCCTCCGTGGTGACCGCACCCTCGTACCGCGCCAGCAGGGCCTCCGACGTCACCAGCAGCCCGCCGCTGGCCACCATGAGGATCGCGCCGAGAACCGTGCACCACCGTGCCCAGCGCGGGATGGGCGAGCGCTTGCGCGGCTTCCGGCCGGACGGCGGAACAGCCCCCACGGCGGCCTTGCCGGTCGCGCCGCGGCCGGCAGCACCGTGCCCGGTCCCACCCCGCCCGGTCGAGCGGCCCGCGGACCCGCTGGCCGACCCTCTCGCCATCACATCTCCTCGTCGTCACGAACCCGCGCGTCACCGCGCTCCATAGAGGAGACGCGTCCAGGGGGGCCCGCCGTTGCGCCGCCGGGAAGCTTAGCGGTGAACCCTGTGAGCCTCATCAAAGGGGAAGCTGCCCAAAAAGCAGCGATCCAGGCATCCGCCGGAGCAGATGCCTGGATCGCCAAAGAACTCACAAAAAGGTCAGTCTTCCTTCATCAGCTCGGCGGCCTTGCGCTCGAGGTCCTCCAGACCACCGCACATGAAGAACGCCTGCTCGGGGAAGTGGTCGTACTCGCCCTCGGAGATCTTCTTGAACGCCTCGATGGTCTCCTTGACCGGCACCGTCGAGCCCGGCACGCCGGTGAACTGCTCCGCGGCGTACGTGTTCTGCGACAGGAACCGCTCGATCCGGCGGGCCCGCTGCACCGTCACCTTGTCGTCCTCGGAGAGCTCCTCCATGCCGAGGATCGCGATGATGTCCTGCAGGTCCTTGTAGCGCTGGAGGATCCGCTTGACCTCGGAGGCGACGTTGTAGTGCTCCTGGCCGACGAACTCCGGCGCGAGGATCCGGGAGGAGGACGCCAGCGGGTCCACCGCCGGGTAGATGCCCTTGTCGGAGATCGACCGCTCCAGGTTGGTGGTCGCGTCCAGGTGGGCGAACGTGGTGGCCGGCGCCGGGTCGGTGTAGTCGTCGGCGGGCACGTAGATCGCCTGCATCGAGGTGATGGCCTGGCCACGGACGGAGGTGATGCGCTCCTGCAGCTCGCCCATCTCGTCGGCCAGCGTCGGCTGGTAGCCCACGGCGGAGGGCATGCGGCCGAGCAGCGTCGACACCTCGGAACCGGCCTGCGTGAAGCGGAAGATGTTGTCGATGAAGAGCAGCACCTCCTGCTTCTGCACGTCGCGGAAGTACTCGGCCATGGTCAGCGCCGACAGCGCCACCCGCAGACGGGTGCCCGGCGGCTCGTCCATCTGGCCGAAGACCAGCGCGGTCTGCGGGAGGACGTTGGACTCGGCCATTTCCGTGATGAGGTCGTTGCCCTCACGGGTGCGCTCGCCGACGCCCGCGAACACCGAGGTACCGCCGAAGTTCCGGGCGACACGGGTGATCATCTCCTGGATGAGCACCGTCTTGCCCACACCCGCGCCGCCGAACAGGCCGATCTTGCCGCCCTTGACGTACGGGGTCAGCAGGTCGATGACCTTGATGCCGGTCTCCAGCATCTCGGTCTTGGGCTCCAGGTCGGCGAACGCCGGAGGCTTGCGGTGGATCGGCCACCGCTCCGTGACCTCGAACCGCTCGCCCTCCTTGAGGTTGAGCACCTCGCCGATGGCGTTGAAGACGTGGCCCTTGGTCACGTCGCCGACCGGCACCGAGATCGCGCTGCCGGTGTCGCGCACCTCGGCACCGCGGACCAGGCCGTCGGTCGGCTGCATCGAGATCGCCCGCACCATGTTGTCGCCGAGGTGCTGCGCGACCTCCAGCGTCAGCGTCTTCGCGCCCTCGGCGAGCGACACGTCGACGTGCAGCGCGTTGTAGATGTCGGGCATCGCGTCGCGCGGGAACTCCGCGTCGACGACCGGGCCGATGACCCGGACGACACGGCCGGTCGCCGTGGTGGTCGCAGTTTCAACAGTCGCAGTCATCACGCTTCACTTCCCGCCGCGGCCAGCGCGTTCGCGCCGCCGACAATCTCACTGATCTCCTGGGTGATCCCGGCCTGGCGCGCCGAGTTCATCTGGCGCGT